>Ga0272448_1003064_pt1 | contig 20228 bp, 15 predicted proteins | sample YNPCB0191_FD_202220 | JGI IMG/M metagenome (GOLD analysis project Ga0272448, IMG submission 202220) | Hot spring sediment microbial communities from Yellowstone National Park, WY, United States - YNP-CB-019-1 | ecosystem: Environmental > Aquatic > Thermal springs > Hot (42-90C) > Sediment... | reverse complement strand
TTAACCAGAAAATAAAAAATCTTTTTTCTTTTTTGAATGAAAAATTTTTTAAAAAATTAAAACTTGCTGGTTTCTTTTCTTTTGAAAAACCAAAAGAGAAAAAGAATGAAACAAAAGAAAAGATTGTTTTTAATGAAAAACCCTCCGACGATTCAAAGGAAAAAGATAAAAGAAATAAAGAAGAAAAAGAAAACGAACTCCTATCTCAAGAAAGAAATTATGGTTTAAATGAAATCATTGAAATTATCGAAGAAAGAAAAAACGAAAACGTAGAGAATACAGAAGAGAAAACAAAAAAAGAAGAAATTTCTTGGTGTCAATATTCTGTTTCTGTTTTTCCCAAAAGAGAGGTGATTTTTAACGAAATTGCTTGGATGGGAACTGAAAAATCTTCTTTCGATGAATGGTTGGAATTAAAGAATCTTTCAGACAAAGAAATTGATTTGACAGGTTGGCAATTTCAAAATCAAAAAGGAACGATTAAGGTTGTTTTAAAAGGAAAGTTATCTCCCGATGGCCTTTATCTTTTAGAAAGGAGTTCTGATGATACTTTGCCTGATATCAAAGCAGATTTGATTTTTTCTGGTTCGATTTTAAACCAAGAAGAAGCGCTATATCTTTTTGACAAAGATTGTAATTTACAAGATGTTGTTTTTGCTAATCCTGATTGGCCAGCTGGCGTCTCTCAAAAAGGAGAAAAAAGAACAGCTGAAAGAATGAAAGATCTTTCTTGGAGATCGAGCGCTGTTTTGGGAGGCACGCCCAAAAAAGAAAATACCGAAGGTTTGGTGATTGTTTTAAAAACAGAAAAATTTCAGGCTTCGGGAAATGTTGTTTCAAATGATTTCACCAAAATTTATATTTCAGAAGTAAAAATTTCACCCATCGAAGAAAGATACATTGAGATTTTCAACCCTAATGATTTTGAGGTTGATTTAACAGGATATTATTTACAGAGGAAGGTGGGCAATGGCAATTTTTCATCTTTTGTTTCTTCTTCTTATTTTCAAGGAAAAAAGATTGGGCCTAAATCTTTTTTAATCATTGTTAGAAACAAAGAAAATTTTCCTCAATTTCAAGAAGGAAAAGATATTGAAAAGAGCGATTTGACCCTCAGTAAAAACAACACCTTGCAGTTGAAAAATCCAGAAAGGACAATTGTTGATACTTTTTCCTGGCAAGAAATTTCAGGTCAAAATTCTTTTGGTCGCAAATGGAACGAGAAGGAAAATAATTTAATTTTAGATGAGTTAGAAGAACAGATTCCGACACCAAAAGAAAAAAACCAGAGTTTACCGCCATATGTTTCTTTGGAAATTCCTCAAAATATTAATTTTTTTCTTTCTCTTTATCAAGAAGAAAAAGAACCTTCAAAAGAGATTATTATTTCAAACAAAGGAAATACGAGCACAAACTGGTTTTTAAAAGAAGAGGATGAAAATCCTCTTTTTTCTTTTTCAGTTAAAGAAGGTATTTTGGAAAAAAATTCTTTTTCAACAATAAAAGTTTCTTTTTTAACAAAAAATTTAAAACCAGATGTTTATGAAAGAGAAGTTTCTTTTTTTTATTCAAAACCAGATGGCAATCAAGAGAAAATTTCTTTAAAGTTGAAAGGAATTATTACAAAAAACGATGTTGTTTTAAACGAAGTTTCTTGGGCTGGAACAATAGCTTCTATTTATGATGAATGGATAGAATTAAAAAACAATACAACTTCAACAATTTCTTTAAATGGTTGGAAAATTCGGGGTTTTAAAAAGGGGGAAACAAAGCCCTCTTTAACTATTTCTCTTTCAAAAGAGATATTGCCCGGAGAATATTTTCTTTTGGAAAGAAGCAATGATAATTCTGTTTCTGACATTCTTGCAAATCAATTTTTTACGGGTTCAATTTTAAACGATGGAATGAGATTTGAATTAAGAGATAATGATGATAATCTTGTTGATTTTTTTGATTTTTCAGAAAAATGGCCAGACGGAGGTCAAAAAAACTCTCTTTCAGGAAAAAAGATTCCCATTTCTCTTGAAAGAGTTGATCCTCGATTACCTGGCGCCTTAGAAGATAACTGGAAATACAACAATCTTTTAAAAAGGAATGGCAAGGATGCAGATAAAAATGAAATTTTTGGCACGCCCTTATCTGAAAATTCTGTTTTTGCGGAAAGAAAAATGACTGTCATTTCTGAGGCAAACCCCCTGGAAAAGCCATTGGAAACTTTTGGAGAAATTAAATTTTCAAAAGATTTTTCTCCTTACTTGATTTTAAAATCCCAAGTTATTCCTTCAAGCAGTATCTTAATTCTTGAAAAGGGAATCGAGGTTTATTTTGGGGAAAATTCTATTTTAGAGGTTCAGGGAGTTTTAAAAACCGAACTTCAAGAAATTTCAGAAGAAAAAATTGTTTTTTCTCCTTTTGACAAAGAAAAATTTTTTACTATTTATTTTTATCAAAGCAAAGGGTCTTTTTTGGAAAATTTAAAGATTTCTCAAGGAGGTATTTTTTTAAAAGAAGATTCTTTGTTTTTACCTGCGATCGACATTCAAGAAAGCGAAGTTTCTTTTAAAAATTTGGAAATTTCAAACGCCTTTCCTTATGGTATAAGGGTTCGGAATGCATCAACCTCGATTGAAAATTTAAAAATTGAAAAAACAAAAGACCTTGAGGATTTTAAAAGCGCTGGGGTTTTAATTTTAAAAGAAGACGAAAAAGAAAATCCTTTTTTGTCAGTTAAAAATTCATTTTTTTCTGATAACACAAGGGCTTTTTTTGTTTCATTTCCTCTGATAGAAATTAACCAAAAAATAGCTTCTTTAAAAGAGACAATTTTTGAAAATAATGACTTTGCCATTTTTTTTGAGATTGAGAATTGTCAAAAAGCAAAAGAAGCAATAATTTTAGAGAATGTTTCTTTTTTAAACAATAAAAATATTTTTTTCGTTAATGAAAAAGAATGTTGGGAATAATCTTTTAGGGAAAAATTCAAATTACAATTTTTTAATAATCTGAGAAAAATTGAAAAATTCAATTAATAAATTTTAGGTTCATTAAAAAAAGGGAGGGCATTTGACCCTCCCCGCCTCCTCTGTTCCGAAAAAGGAGGAAGTAAATATGGCGATGAAAAGGGAGCATCCGTGCTCCCCGGCCTCCTGCGAAGGTAAATTAAGTTCTCATTCTTTTAAAAGTGCTAATCCTATAATAAATTGGAAAGCTAGGTCAAAACTATTTTTCTAATTATTAAAAAGTGCGGGCATCTTTGCTACAAGTGCAGAAAAAAAGAATTATTAAAGTACTGAGATTCTCATTATAATAAATTATAACATAATAAGTAAGTGAGTTAATAGGGAATTTATTTTTGGTTATTTAAAATATGGCCTTGAAATTTCATAAATAAAAAAACTATTTACTATTAGATTTTTGAGATTTTATCGCTTACTTGTCAAAAATTGATTTTTAGTATAAAATAAAAAAATTAAGCGAGATTTCTTAATTTTTTATTTTTAACAAATAATGGATAAAAAAAAGAAAATTTTTGAGAAGGTTTTTGATAAGGAAATCGATAATATTTTCCGCTTTATTTTTTTGAAAATTGATTCCCAGCAATTGGCCGAGGACTTTACTCAGGATGTTTTTTTGAAATTTTGGGAAAAGCTTGAAACAGTTGAAAATCCGCGCGCTTTTTTGTATAAAGTTGCCAGAGACAAGATTACAGATTATTATCGAAAGAAAGGAAGGGAAGCGACAGTTGCTTTAAACGATCCGCTTTTGAAAGATGAAGAGGTAAATCTGGAAAAAGAGATTATTAAAAATTTAGAAATTGAGGATATTCAAGATGCCTTAAAACTTTTGAAAGATGATTATCAAAACGTTATCATTTGGCATTATTTAAACAATTTGAGCGTTCAAGAGATTTCTCAATTAATGGGTCGTTCCCCCGAGGCGGTGCGGGTTTTACTTCATCGAGCGTTGAGTAATCTAAAGAGAGTAATTAACGGTTTTTACGCTAAGAATAATGAAGTTTGATTTTTTCTCCAAAGAGGAAATTGATCTTCTTCCTTCTTCTTGCGGGGTCTATTGTTTTGCGGGAAAAAGAAAAATCTTTTACATTGGCAAATCAAAGAATTTAAGAGAGAGAATAAAAAATCATTTTAAATCTTCTTCTTTTAAAAATTTTCATTTTTTGAAAGAAAGCGAGAAAATCGGAGTGATTCTTACTGATAATGAATGGTCAGCTTTATTGTTAGAATCAAAACTGATTAAAAAATACCATCCTCCTTTTAATGTTATTTGGAAAGATGATAAGAATTATTTTTTCGTTTGTATTACAAAAGAAGAATTTCCTCGCGTCTTTATAACCCATCAAAAAAAAGAAAAAAATGCTCTCTATTTTGGACCCTTTATTGAAGGAAAGGCATTAAAAAAAGTTTTATTTTCCTTGAGAAAAGTTTTTCCTTTTTATTCTCAAAAAAAACATCCGGTCCAAAAATGCGCTTGGTGTCATTTGGGATATTGCCCGGGACCTTTTCCTGAAAAAAAGGAATATCAAAAAAACATTAGATCAATCATTTCCTTTTTTCAAGGAAAGACAGGCAATATTTTAAAGAAAATGGAAAAAGAGATGTTTTCTTTCGCTAAAAAAGAGGAATTTGAGAAAGCGCAAAGAGTTAAAGAACAAATTTTTAATTTCAAAAAAATTCTTTTAAACATCCGTTTGATAAACGAGGATGACGAGGAAAAATGGCAGAGGATTAAAAGCGACCTTCAAGAATTCTTTCAGGTGTCTTCTGATTTTAAGAGGATCGAAGCTTTTGATGTGTCCAATATTCAGGGAAAAGAAGCTGTTGGTTCCATGGTTGTTTTTGAGGCGGGAAAACCTTCTTTTAAAGATTATCGGAGGTTTAAGATTAAAGGGAAAGAAGAACCGAACGATATTTTAATGACCAAAGAAATTTTGGAAAGAAGATTTTCTCATTCAGAATGGCCTTTTCCTGATTTAGTGATTTTGGACGGTGGGAAAGCGCATTTAAACCTGGCTCTTTTTATAAAAAAGAAAAACCCTGCTTTTAAAAAGATCATTTTTGTTTCTTTTGCTAAAGAAAGTCAGCGATTATTTTTCGAAAACAGAAAAAAATCAATCGCCATCCAAAAATTAAAACCAACGATTTCTTATCTGTTTTTTAAGATTAACAAAGAAGCCCATCGTTTTGCTCTTTCTTATCATCATAAATTAAGGAAAAAAATCTCTGTATTAAGTGATTAAACAATTAATTGAAATTGGTATTAATTAAAATCTTTACAAAAATTTGATTTTTGATATAATTTAAAGATATGAGTAATTTTTTGATGAAATTTATCACGAGGTTAGGTGCTTCTTTGGTCTTGCTTTATATTTTGGATTTTTTTATTCCAGGAGTCAAAGTGATGATCTTTCCTGATAGCAATTTTTTTGGCTTTCCCTTAAAAGAAAAATGGCAGGTTTTTTTAATTTTGGCTTTTTCCTTAAGTTTGATTAATTCATTTTTAAAACCGATTTTAGACTTTATTACTTTTCCTTTAAGATTTTTAACATTTGGATTGTTCAGTTTAGTTGTTAACATGATTGTTTTAAAATTGTTGGATATCGTTTTTAATGAATTTTTGATTTCTGGCCTCTGGCCCTTGTTTTTGTCAGCTGTGATTTTTGCCTTTATCCATGGCCTTTTAGGAATAAAATGACATTTACTTTTTTGCAAATTATTGTCGCTTTTTTTCTTATTTTAGTTATTGCCCTTCAAGGAAACACCTCTTTATTTTTGAGAGAAAAGTTTGCCCTTCAAAAAAGGGGATTGGAAAAAAAGCTCTATTGGTTAACTTGGTTTTTAGGTTTCCTCTTTATTTTTTTGTTAATTTTGCGATTGTTTTTGGCAAAGTAAAAACAAAAGAAAAAAAATGACCTTTTTGGCTTTTAAAAAAATTTTATTTTTTTTTAATTCTCTTTCGCAAAAAGAAAGAATTATTTTTTTTGCTCTCTTTTTCGTTTTTATTTTCAGCAGCCTTTTTCTTTTAAAATTTTTTTTCGATGAATTAACGATAAAAAAACCAAAAGAAGGCGGTATTTTAAAAGAAGGTTTTGTTGGTTTTCCGAATTTTTCTAACCCGATTTACAGTCAATTTCGAGAGCCAGATGGTTATCTCGATGAATTGATTTTTCCTTCGTTGTTTGTTTATGAAAAAGGCGCCTTGAAACCTTCGGTCACGGAAAAATACGAAGTTTCTCAAGATGGAAAAACAATTGATTTGGAAATTAAAAAGAATCTTTTTTGGAGCGATGGCCATCCCTTAACTGTCGATGATATTATTTTTACGATTGAGAAAATTCAAGACCCGGAAGTGAAATCTCCTTTTTTTCCTTTGTGGATAGGAGTAAAAGCAATAAAGGTTTCTGATTCAAAATTGCAGTTTGTTTTGAAAAATCCTTCTTTCTTCTTTCTTGAGAATTTGACGTTTAAAATTTTGCCAAAACATTTTTTTGAAAAAATTTCGGGCGTTGACTTTTTTTATTCAGCCAATATTTTTTTGAGTCCTTCCTTGGGTCCTTTTAAAATTAAAAATTTTGAGTATTCCAAAGAAGGAAGGATTGTCAAGGTCGAATTAGAAAGAAACGACAAATATTTTGGACAAAAACCTTACTTAAAAAAGATATTTTTTTATTTTTATCCTTCAGAAGAAAAATTAATTTTCGCCTTTAAAAGGGGAGAAATCGACGCTTTTTCCTATCCTTTTGATATTTTGAAAGATAGAAAGACGAAAAAATACACTTTTTTATTACCGCGTTATTTTGCTGTTTTTTTTAATCTTGAAAAGGAAATTTTTTCCCAAAAGCCAGTCAGGGAAATTTTATCTTTGGCGGTTGATCGACAAGAAATTCTCCAAAAAGCATTGGAGGGTAACGGAAAAGTTTATTATTCTCCTTTCTTGCCGGAATTTTTTGGATTAAAAAGTGTCAAAGAAAAATTTGATTTTCAAAAAGCAAAAGAATTAATCGAAAAAGAAGGCTTTCAAGAGAAAGACGGCCTTTTGACAAAAAATTTTATTTTAGAAAAAGGAACGTTATTAACAGAGGATTTAAAATTAGGATCTGTGGGAAATCAGGTAAAGGGTTTGCAATCGTGCCTTTCAGAACTTGGTTTTTTTAAGGAAGAAGTAAACGGTATTTTTGATAGAAAGTTGCAGTCTGCGGTGATTGCTTTTCAGGAAAACTTTTCAGAAGAGATTTTAAAAGCGTCGGGTCTTAAAAAGGGAAATGGTGTTGTCGGGCCGGCAACAAGAAAAAAATTGAACGATTTATGTTTTAAAAGAGAAGAAAAAACGATCTTTTTGAAATTCACTTTGACAACCCTAAACGATCCTTTGTTATTAAAAACTGCAGAGATTTTAAAAGAGCAATGGCAGAGGTTGGGCATTCAAGTTGAGATCGAAAAGAAAGAAAGCGATGAATTCAAACAAGTCATTTCTCAAAAGAATTACGAGGCCTTACTTGTCGGAGAAAGTTATCGTTCATTATTAGATCCCTATCCATTTTGGCACTCTTCTCAAAAAGAAGAGGTGGGCCTTAATCTTTCTAATTTTGAAAAAAAAGAAGTCGATCTTTTAATCGAAGAGATTCGTAAAAGCAATCAAGAGGAAAAAATAAAAGAGAAATTGAATCAGGTTCAAGAAATTATTTTACAAGAAAAACCCTTGATCGTTCTTTTTAGTCCTTATTATTTTTATTTTTCCAGAATAGATTTAAAAGGATTGAAAGAGGGCAATATGGTTTTTTCTTTTGAGCGAATGGGAGATTTACCGTTTTATTATTTAAAAGAAAAAAGAGTTTTTAGCTTTGAAAGGATGAAAGAGATAAAAGAAAATCTTTTATTTTTGTTAAAGAATTTTGTTGTTGAAAAAAAATAAAATAATGGTAAAATATTTTCTGATTAAAAATTTTTTTTATGGATGTTAAAAAGATAATCATTCCGATTGCCGGTTTAGCGACAAGGTTTTTACCCTTGTCAAAAAGTCTGCCCAAGGAATTGTGGCCTTTGATTGACAAACCTGTTTTGATGTACATTTTGGAAGAGGCGGTGGCTTCAGGAATCAAAGAAATCATTTTTATTTCGACCCCACAAAAAAAAGAATTCTGGGATCATTTTAGAAAGAAAAATAAATTTTTAAAAAAGATTTTGAGCCAACGAGGAAAGGAGGATATCTTAAAAGAATTGGAAATGTTTGAAAACTTTTTATCAAGAATAAAATTTTCAGAAGTTTTTCAAGATTTTCCTTTTGGAGATGGCCATGCGATTTTACAAGCGCGAAAAAAGATAAAGAACGAAGGTGTTGCTATTGCTTTTGGCGACGATGTTTATTTAGCAAAACCGCCAGCAATTTTACAATTGATTAAAGTTTTTAAAAAATATCAACGGCCGGTCGTCGGTCTTTACAGAGTTCCTTGGAAGAATGTTCCTTTTTATGGTTCCATTGAAGGAAAGAAAATCGGGGAGAGGACTTATTTGATAAAGAAAATTGTTGAGAAACCAAAAATTGAAGAAGCGCCTTCCAATCTTGTTTCTTCGGGAAGGCACGTGATTTCACCTGAAGTCTTTCTTTATTTAAAAAAAGCAAAACCAAATAAAAAGGGAGAGATTGTTTTAGCGGAAGTATTGCAACAAATGATCGAAGATGGTAGAGAAATCATTGGTTATGAAATTAAAGGTGAATGGTTAGAATGCGGAAATAAATTAAATTATTTGAAATCTCAAATTTACCTTTCCTTAAAAGATCCGCGATTCAAAAAAGATTTAAGGGAATTTGTAAAAAAAATTTTAAAATAATTTATTTTTTCGCGGGCATGACGGAATTGGCAGACGTCCATGATTCAGAATCATGGGGGTTAAAACCCGTGGAGGTTCAAATCCTCCTGCCCGCATAATAAAATGACAGAAAAAAATAATTATTTAAAAATTGTTTTTTTAGGAGGCCTCGGAGAGGTGGGAATGAATATGATGGCTTTAGAGTGGAAAGATAAAATCTTAATTATTGATGCGGGATTAAAGATGCCCGAAGAAGATATGCCAGGTATTGATTATATCATTCCTAACGTTGAATATTTAAAGGGTAAAAAAGAGAATATTTTAGGTTTTGTTTTTACTCATGGCCATTACGATCATATCGGTGCTTTGCCTTATCTTTTGCCATCCCTGTGGCATCCAAAGATAAAATTTTTTGCTTCTTCATTGACAAGAGGAATTATTTTGAAAAGACACGAAGAATTCAAAGATTTGCCTCGGATCTTTGTCAAAGAAATTCAAGACAAAGAAAAAATTAAGATTGGGCCTTTTGTTGTTGAATTTTTTAAACAAAATCACAACATTCCAGATAATATGGGTCTTTTTATCGAAACACCCGTTGGAAATCTTTTACATACTTCTGACTTTAAATTTGATTCAGATCCTATTTATGATCAACCGACAGATTTTTCAAGGTTAGAAGAATTGGGAAAGCGGGGCGTTTTGCTTTTAATGTCTGATTCAACTGATGCTGAAGAGGAAGGTCATTCCCTTTGTGAAAGAGAAATAATGGAAAATTTGGAAAAGATATTTCAGATGGCTCAGGGTCGAATTTTTGCAGCAACCTTCGCTTCTTTGATTAATCGTATTCAACAGATTATCACTCTTTCAGAAAAATACAAGAGAAAGGTTTTGGTCGAGGGCCATACGATGAAAATGAATGTCCAAATGGCTAAATTTTTGGGTTATTTAAAGATAAAAAGAAATACTTTAATTTCTGCTAAGGATTTAGAAACTTTGCCAGATTCAAAGATCACGATTTTATGCACTGGCTCTCAGGGCGAGGCCGAGGCGGTATTAATGCGAGTCGTTCATAAACAGCATCGTTATTTGAAAATTAAAAAAGGCGACACGATTATTTTTTCTTCTTCGGTGATCCCCGGAAACGAAAGGACGATCCAGAATATGAAAGATGGTTTTTTAAGACAAGGAGCTGAAGTTTTTCATTACAAAATGATGGATATCCATGCCGGCGGACACGCAAAAAAAGAAGAATTAAAGAAAATGATCGAGATAATGAAACCGAAATTTTTCTTGCCCATACACGGTCAATTTTCTATGTTAGTCAGTCATAAAAAAATTGCACTTTCTCTTGGAATAAAAGAGGAAAACGCTATTTTGGCTGAAAACGGCGACATCCTTCATTTAAAAAAAGATCAATTTTTTCTCGAAAAAGGAAAAGCGCCCTCAAACTATGTGATGGTCGATGGTTTGGGAGTTGGCGATGTTGGAGAAGTTGTTTTAAGGGATCGAAAGGTTTTATCCCAGGATGGAATTTTTGTTGTCATTGCTGTTATTGACAAACAAACAGGGACAGTAAAAACTTCGCCCGATATCATTTCGCGCGGTTTTGTTTATTTAAGGGAATCAAAAGAGTTGTTAAAAGAAGTAAGAAAAAAAGTGATTTCTATTATTCATCGAGCTACGCTCTCGGGAAAAGTTGTTAATTTTACTTATTTGAAAGCAGAAATTAGAAATCAATTGGGCGAATTTTTATTCCAAAAAACAAAAAGAAGACCTGTGATTTTACCCGTTTTAATTGAGGTTTAATTTAATTATGAATTTTTAACCTCGAGAGAGAAAAAGAGGTTTGAAACTTGCCAGATTAAAGAGATCTTGATTTTTATGAATTTTAAGTTAAAATAAGACCAGAGAGGTCTGAATTTTTTAATTGTTCAAATGAGAATTTCGAAAAAAACAGAATACGCGATTAAAACCCTTTGCTTTTTGGGAAGGAACAAAAAAAGATTTATCAGCGTCAAGGAAATTGGAGAGAAAGAAAAAATCCCGCTTTATTTTTTGGGAAAAATTCTTTCTTTGCTTTCCAAGAATAAAATTGTTGGCGTCAAAAAAGGTCGTGAGGGTGGATACTTTCTTTTGCTTCCCTTAAAGAAAATTAATCTTTTAAGAATTATTTTTTTGTTCGAGAAAAACAAAAAGATCGTTGAGTGCTTGGAAAAAAATAAAAAATGTTTTTTTCAATCTTCTTGTTATTTGAGAAGTATTTTTAAAAAATTGAATCATTTTTTTGAAAAAAAATTAAGAGAGACCACATTAAAAGAGATTGTTGATCAAAAAATATGAGGAGAAAAAAAATTTATCTTGATTTTGCAGCAACAACGCCCGTTGACCCACGGGTCTTGAGAGCAATGATGCCTTATTTTTCTCAGAAATTCGGAAATTCGGCCTCTTTGCATTCTTTAGGGCAAGAAGCAAAAATAAAATTGGAAGAATGTCGGGAAAAAATCGCAAAGATGATTTCTGCTGAAATTCCGGAAATTATTTTTACTTCGTCAGCTACTGAAAGTAATAATTTGGCTCTCAAGGGCATTGCTTTTGCTAACAGAGAAAAGGGCCGTCATATTTTAATTTCAGAGATTGAACATGAATCTGTTTTAAAAACAGCTGAATGGTTAAAAGGAGAAGGTTTTGAGGTTGAAAAAATAAAGGTTGATTCTTATGGCCTGGTTGATTTGGATGATTTAAAAAAGAAAATAAGAAGAGAAACAATTTTGGTTTCTGTGATTTTTGTCAATAATGAAATCGGAACAAAACAAGAGATTGAAAAAATAGGTAAAATTTGCAAGGAAAGAGGAGTTATTTTTCATACTGATGCTGTTCAAGCGTTCGGTAAGGTTTTAATCGATGTCAAGAAAATGCAAGTTGATTTGTTATCTGCTTCGAGCCATAAGGTTTACGGACCCAAAGGCGCTGCTTTTTTGTATTGCAGAAAGGGAATTAAAATTACTCCTTTGCTTCATGGCGGTGGTCAAGAATTTGCTTTAAGGTCTTCAACTGTTAATTTACCTGCGATCGTTGGTTTTGCCACAGCCGCTGAAATTTGCCATAAGGAAATGAAAAGAGAAACAGAGAGGGTTGAAAAATTAAGAAATTTTTTTGTCCAACAAATTCTTTCTCAAATTAAAGGTTCTCATTTAAACGGCCATCCAGAAAAAAGAATACCCCATATTGTTAATTTTTGGTTTGAGGGAATTGAAGGAGAATCCTTGGTTTTGAGATTAGACATGGAAGGAATTTGTATTTCAACTGGTTCTGCTTGTTCTTCTTTTTCTTTAGAACCAAGCCATGTTTTGTTGGCTTTGGGTTTAAAGCCATGGCAGGCTCATGGATCCTTGAGGTTTAGTTTGGGCCGCAAGACCCAAAAAGAAGATTTGATTTTTACGATTGAGTGCTTAAAGAAAATTGTCGAGGACTTAAGAAAAATTTCTCCCTTTAAATTAAAAAAATGATTCCTTACAACAAAAAAGTTTTAGAACATTTTCGTCATCCCCACAATTTTGGAAAAATGAAAAATCCAGATGCGGTAGGTAAAGCAGGAAACTTGGTTTGCGGTGATGTCATGTATCTTTATTTGAAAATCGGAAAGAATAAAAAAAACGAAGAGATTATCAAAGACGTAAAGTTTGAGACCTTGGGTTGCGCTGCTGCTATCGCGACAAGCAGTGTTATTACTGATTTGATAAAAAACAAAAAAATAGAAGATGTTTTTGATTTTAAAAGTAGTGAAATTATAAAGGAATTGGGCGGTTTGCCTCCTCAAAAAATTCATTGTTCTCTTTTGGCAACCGAGGCCTTGAAAGAGGCGATTTATGATTATTTCAAAAAAAAGAAAAGAAAAATCCCTGAAAAATTACAAAAAGAACACGAAAGGATTTTAAAACAAAAAGAGATTTTAGAAAAGAAATATCGTAAAAACGAATAAAATGAAAAAGAATCTCGTTGCTTCTCTAATGTCAGGGGGTATTGATTCTTCGATGAGTACTTTTCTTTTATCTCAAAGGAAAGATTTAAGAACCGTTGGTTTCTTTTTAAAATTTTGGTCAGAGGACCAAAGAGGAATTTCTAATAAATGTTGTTCCTTGGAGTCAGAAAGGAGGGCAAGAAAAATCGCTCAAATTTTAAAGATTCCCTTTTTCGTTCTTGATTTAAGAAAAGAATTTAAAAAAAGGATTGTTGATGATTTTTTATTTTATTTAAAAAAAGGATACACTCCTAATCCTTGCGTTGTTTGTAATCAACAAATAAAATTTGGCTTAGCTTTAGAATATTTTTTAAAAAATGGTTTTCATTTTGTTCCCAGCGGTCATTACGCAAAAATCATAAAAAGAAAAAAAAACAAAAAAACATTCTTTGAGCTTCACGAAGCCAAGGATAAAAAAAAGGATCAATCTTATTTTTTGTATCGTTTAAAAAAGGAGCAATTGGAAAGAATTATTTTTCCTTTAGCCAATTACACCAGGAGCAAAGTTGAAAAAATGGCAGAAGAAATTTTTCCTGGTTTTTTTTCAGGGATTAAAAAATCTGTCGATGTCTGTTTTGTTAAAGACAACATTTTTTCTTTTTTGAAAAGGAGCTTGGGAGAAAAAAGGGGAAAGATATTCGATCAAAAATCGAATTTTTTGGGTTATCATAATGGTTTTTGGTTTTATACCATTGGCCAAAGAACGGGGCTCAATCTGCCTGGCGGTCCTTATTTTGTTTTAAAAAAAGACCCAAAGAAAAATATTTTGATTGTCACAAAAGATAAAAAAGATTTAATTTTCAAAAAAATTTTTTTAGAAAAAGTCAACCTTTTAGAAAACATAAAATTTCCCTTATTTATTTTCGTGAAAACAAGATACCGTCAGAAAAAAAGAAGGGCAAAACTTTATTTTGAAAATAAAAGATATTTTTTGATTTTTGAAAAAGGGGTTTTATCTCCGACACCCGGACAATCTGCTGTTTTTTATTTAAAAGATAAAATTTTAGGCGGAGGCATTATTTCAAAAATTTGTTAAAATATTATCATGAGAGAAATTATTTTAGGTTTAAAGGATCAATTGTCTTTTTTGCCCGAAATTCATTTTTTTGAGAAGATAAAAAATTTTTCTTTTGACAATTTTTTGATCGTTGGCATGGGCGGTTCTCATTTGGCTGGCGATCTTTTGAAAACATTTTTTCCAGAAAAAAAAATTTTTTTGCACGAAAACTACGACCTTCCTCTCTGGTCGCAAAAAGATTTTAAAAAAACTCTTATTTTGTTGAGTTCTTATTCTGGAAACACAGAAGAAGTTTTGTCTGCTTTAAATAAAGTTTTGGAATTAAAATTAAAGAGCGTTATTGTTTCAGCCAACGGTCTTTTGTTAAAGAGAGCTGAGGAATTGAAATTGCCCTATTTAAAATTGCCTTCTGGTTTGCAACCGCGTTTTGCCTTGGGGTATTCTTTTGTTGCTTTTTTGAAGGTTTTAAGAGAGGAAAAATTTTTAAAGAAAATGAGAAAGCTTTTAAATTCTCTTAATATTGAAAAACTGGAAAAAGATGGAAAGAAATTGGCTAAAATATTAAAAAACAAAATTCCTTTAATTTACGCTTCCCAAAGATTCCTTTCGTTGGCTTATATTTGGAAGATTCAATTCAATGAAACCGCAAAAATCCCAGCTTTTTTTAATTTTTTTCCCGAATTGAATCACAATGAGATGACAGGTTTTGAAGTTCAGGATAAAACAAAATTTCTTTCTGAAAAATTTTATTTTATTTTTTTAAAAGCAAAAAATGATGACAAAAGAATTAAAAAAAGAATGGATGTTTTGAGGGCAATTTTCAAAACAAAAAATCTGCCCTCTCAAATAATTGAGTTTCCTTTAAAAGAAGAGATTTTAGAAGTATTTTCTTTTATTAGTTTGGCCCAATGGACTGCTTTTTATTTATCTTTGTTTTATGGCACAAATCCTTTTGAGGTGCCAATGGTCGAAGAATTTAAAAAGAGATTGAAAGAATAAAATGTTATCATCAACGCTTTTAAAGATTATTAAAGCGAGTAGTTATTTGATTTTTATTTCTCCCTTAATCTTTGGTGGTTCTTATTTTTTTCCTTTCGTGGCACCCAAGGCCTTTTGGATGATGTTTTTTTCTCAGTTAATGTTTTTTTCTTGGTTAATTCTTATTTTTATTGATAAAAACTATCGGCCAAAAATAAGTATAATTTCTTTAGCGGTTTTTATTTTTATCTTTTCTCTATTTTTAAGCACTGTCTTTAGCATTGCTCCGAGTTTGAGTTTTTGGTCGAATTCCGAAAGGATGACAGGTTTTCTTTTTTTGTTGCATCTCTTTTGTTTTTTTATTGTTTTGAGCAGTGTTTTCAAAAAGGAAGAATTGGAAAATTTACTCTTTTTTATAAATTTAGTTGGCATCACGATTGTCATTTTTACTTTTTTAATTCCTGCTGGTCGCGAAGGAGGTACCTTAGGGAATAGTTCGTTTTGGGGCACGACAGTTTTAATCATTGCTTTTTTAACTTTGTATCTTATTTTTTCTTTAAAAAGAATGAGAAATTTTTTGATTTTCTCTTTAATTTTGATGGCGATCTTTCTTTTTGTTAATCAAGCAAGGGCAGCAAAGGTGAGTTTTGTTTTGGGAACTTTTTTGTTTTTACTCTTTTATTTCTCTTTTGTTTTTCCAAACAAAAAAATTCAAAAATTAGGTCTTTTTTTACTTATTTTGAGTTTTTTGATTGGCATTTTTGTTTTTTGCCTTCTTTTTATGCCCGATAGTTTGCCCAGAAAACTTTTAGAGAAAGCCACAGATCGAACTTTTGGCGGACGCTTTATTGTTTGGAAAGTTGTTTTAGAACGTTTTTGGGAAAGACCATTTTTTGGTTGGGGACTAGAAACGCTTGATTTCATTTTTTTTAAAGGTTTTAATCCCTGTCTTTTATCTCCTGATTGCGGAGGCGAGATTTGGTACGATCGAGCCCACAATGTTGTTTTGGATCTCTTGACGAGCGCTGGTTTGTTTGGCGTTTTTTCTTATTTTTTGATTTTTCTTGCCTGCCTTTATGGGCTTTATAAAAGAGCAAGAAAAGATAAAAAAGAATTTTTAAATTTTTCCCTTTTTTTCTCCCTTTTCTTTGCTTATTTTCTCCAAGGAATGACTGTCTTTGATATGCCTGTTTCTTATTTATTGCTCTTTTTTATCTTCGCCTTTATTAACGTTCTTTCTTTTCCCAAAGAAGAAGGATTTTTTGAAGAGAAAAAAATTTCTCCTTTTCCTTTAATTTCTGTTTTAATTTTTGGTGCCTTTTCTTTTTATTATTTTATTTTTTTACCAATGTTATCCAATCGGGCTGTTTTATTGTGTCTTGGAGAAAGGAGAATCGATAAACTTTCGGTTTGCAACAAAATTAACGTTTCGCCTTTTGGCAATGTTCATAGTTGGGAGACGATTGCTTCTTTGCAAACGATGTATGAAAGCAAGGAAATTTCTTTGGCTCACAAAAAGAAACTGGAAATCATCAAAGATAATTTGGAAAGAAATGTGTCTCGTTATCCTTTAAAGTTTAGGTCGCAGTTTTTGCTGGCTTCAGTTTTAAGAATGTTGGCTGGTTATGATTTGAAATATTCAAAACCTGCTTATGAACAAATCACAAAAGTAATAAAAATGAATCCTTCTCATCCTCTTATTTATGTTGAACTATCCTTGTGGTGTTTGCAAGAAGGCAAGAAAGAAGAGGCATTAAAGGCAGCGCAAGAGGCCTTAAGATTGACTCCGAATTCTAAATTTTTATACAATTTCTTTTTGGCTTTAAAGAATGAAAATTAATTTCTTTGAAAATAATTTTCGATCGCAGAAATAATTTTTTTTAAATCTTTTTCTTTGTAAAAATCTTGGAGGGGCAAATTAACAATTCTTTTTGAAATATCAAGGGTATTAGGGAATTCTTCTGGTAAAATCGAGTAATTTTTTTGGCAAAGGGGATTTGAGACGATTGGATCTTTCCAGATTCTCGTGGCAAAAATCCTTTTTTTCCAAAGAAATTTAACAAAGTCATCTCTCTTGATTTTCGGAGGCACGAGGAATGAAAAAAAGGTAAAGATGTTATCCTTTGTTTCTTGAAATTGAAAATCGAATTTTTCCAATCTTTTTTTTAGTTTAAAAGCGATTTCTTTTCTTCTTTCAATTCTTTTTTCAAAATTATCCAGAAAAGAAAAAAAGATTTTGAGAGAAAATTGATTTAAAAGAGCGATTTCTTTTCTTTTTTCTTTTCTTTGAAAACTCGGCGCTATTTTTTTTCCAAAACTTTTAAAAAGAAAAGCAAAAAAAGAAAAGTGGTTTAAAAAAGAGATAAGATCTCTGGGAGAAAATTTCGTTTTTAAAAAAGGGGTTTTTACTTGGGGCAACAAGGCGATGCCACCGCGCGCCATCGGAAATTGTTTGTAAAGAGAAAAGAAAGCTACATCTCCAAAGTTTCCGCAAAGACCGTTTTCTGTTCTTGCTAAAAAAGCATGGGCGCAATCTTCGATAATCAAGATATCTTTTCTTATCTCTTTTTTAATTTCTTTTACGTTTAAGGGCAGACCAAAAGTGTGGCACAATAAGATCGCTTTGGTTTCGGGCGTTAATTTTTCTTTGATTTTTTTTAAAGAAAGATTAAAGGTTTCTTTCTCAACATCAACAAAAATAGGTTTTAAATCGTATTCTTTTAAAATGGGCAAAAAGACATCGCAAATAAAAGCAGGCATTAAAATTTCTTTTTTTTCCAAATTGAGTTCTTTCAAAATTAATCTCAGGGCGGTTCTGCCCATATCAGTAAAAACAATTTCTTTGTTGGGAAAGAATTCTTTTAATTTTTCAAAATCTTCTTTTTTGAAAAAAGATAAAAAAATTTTTTTGAAGTTTTTGAGAGAGATTTCTATTTGAGGATGGACAAAATACATAATTTAATTTTAAAACAAAATTTAAAAATCTCAAGCTTTTTTTATATTTTAATTTCAGTTATAATCATTTATGATTTTAAAGAAAATCAAAAAAAATATTTCTTTAAAAAATTACACAACCTTAAGGATCGGTGGCAGGGCAAAATTTTTTCTTGTTGCTAACAAAAAAGAAGATTTCTTGGAAGGGATAAGGTGGGCGAAAGAAAAAAAGAAAAAAATTTTTGTTTTTGGTGGAGGCAGTAATCTTTTGGTTTCTGATCGCGGTTTTGATGGTTTGGTGATAAAAAATGAATATTCTGGAATTGAGAGGAAAAAAAATTTTTTGAGAGTCAAAAGCGGAGAAAAACTCTCTTTTGTTTTAAATTTTTGCCTTTTGAATTCTTTAAGCGGTTTGGAATGGGCTGTTGGTATTCCAGGAACGATGGGCGGAGCGGTTTTTGGAAATGCGGGCGCCTTTGGTTTTTCTATCGGAGATTTAGTTGAGGAGGTTGAGGTTTTAGACCTTAATGATTTAAAGATCAAAAAACTTCAAAAAAGGAAAATTTGGTTTTCATACCGGGATAGTTTTTTTAAAAAGAAGAAAAATTATATTATTTTAGAGGTTTTATTGAAACTAAAAAAGGGAAGAAAGAAGAAAATTAAAGAAAAAATAGAGGCATTTTTAAAGAAAAAGAAAGAAAGTCAGCCATTGGGATTCTTTTCTGCTGGTTGTGTTTTTAAAAACCCAAAAGGGATTTCCGCTGGCAAATTAATTGAAAAATTGGGCTTTAAAGGTAAGAAAAAAGGAAAAATAATGATTTCTTTAAAACATGCAAATTTCTTTTTAAATTTAGGCAATGGAAAAGCTAAAGATTTTTTTGAATTAATAAAAGAGGTAAAAAAAGAGGTAAAAAAAAGATTTAAAATTAACCTCGAGGAAGAAATCATCCTTTTAGATTAAAAAATTAAAAAATAGGGATTGACAGGGTGGCTGATTTTTGCTAAATTTAGATAAGAAATCGGACAATCTCGGATGTCCGAGATATCAAAAAAATGTTAAAATTTCTATCTTTAAAAGAGGCATCAAAAATTTCTGGATATAATCAAGATTATTTGGGCTTTTTGTTGAGAACAAAGAGAATAAAAGGAAAGAAAATAAACGCTAAAATTTGGCTTGTTGAAGAAAATTCTTTTTTCAATTATTTGGCAAGAAAGGAATTTGTACCCCTAAAAAAACTTATCTTTTTTAAATCAGCGATTTTGGTTTTCTTATTTTTGATTTTATTTTTCTTTTCTTTTTTTGCTTTTTTTAACAAAGAAAACATTATTGTTTCAAAAGAAACTATTTTTCTTGAGGATAAAAGACTGGAGATCGGAAAGGCAGAAGAACAAGAATTAATAAAAAATATTTCTTTTAAAAGATGAGAGAAAAAAATTTTTATCATTTTTTAATTTTTAATCTTTTCTTTTTTGTCTTTTTCATTTTTCAAAATGTTTTTTCTCAATCTGCTTTCAATCAACAAATTAACTATCAAGGAAAATTAACAAGTTCAACGACAGCGCCAGTTGAAGACGGCGGAAAGTGTATGCGCTTTAAAATCTATAACGCTCTTTCTGGCGGAACTGAATTATGGTCAGAAACTTGGGATAATAGCACTTCTTTGGTGACAACAACGAATGGTCTTTTTTCTGTGATGTTAGGAACTTTTTCGTCTTTTGAGAATTTTAATTTTAATCAATCTCCTCTTTATTTGGAAGTTCAATTTGATCCTGGTTGTGATGGAACTTTTGAAGAGGTTTTTGCTCCCAGGAAGATTTTGGGTACAGTACCTTCTGCTTTTGAGGCAAAAAAATTAGGAGGAAAGTTGGAAAGCGCTTTTGCGACTTTAGCTGAAAATGAAACAATTACAGGCGCTTGGAATTTTGAAAATATTCTTTCTATTTCTTCGAGTAGCGCCAGCGCTATTTTAACCATTGAGGTTTCAACATCTTCGACCGGCTTTGATCCTTATATTGTTTTTAAAACAGGTTCTCCCTCTCAAACTCAAGCGATTATTGGCATTGATTATTCTGATTCGAATAAATTAAAGATTGTCAGAGGAAACGATATTTCAACTTCGAGCGGAATGACAATCGATTCTTCTGGAAATGTTGGTATTGGGACAACAAGCCCTGCTTACAAATTAGATGTTGCAGGTGATTTAAGAATCAGTGAGAGAACCATTTTTGGTGGCGTTGCTTACACTTGGCCTTCTTCAGCAGGTTCTTCAGGTCAGGCCCTAACAACAGATGGAACTGGAAATTTAAGTTGGTCAACAGTAGGAAACATTTCAGGCAGTGGTACTCAAAATTATCTTGCAAAATGGACAGGTTCAACAAGTTTAGGAAATTCAATAATTTATGATAATGGTACTAATGTTGGTATTAACAATACTTCTCCTCAATATACATTAGA
>Ga0272448_1003063_pt1 | contig 20246 bp, 32 predicted proteins | sample YNPCB0191_FD_202220 | JGI IMG/M metagenome (GOLD analysis project Ga0272448, IMG submission 202220) | Hot spring sediment microbial communities from Yellowstone National Park, WY, United States - YNP-CB-019-1 | ecosystem: Environmental > Aquatic > Thermal springs > Hot (42-90C) > Sediment... | reverse complement strand
CCGCACCGCGAACAAAGGATATGATTGCCATCCTGCAAAGCATCGGTGCCGGGCCGTCAACACTGATTGTCTTGGCAGAGAAAAACCGGAATATCGAGCTGTCTGCCCGCAATCTGCCGGGCGTCAAGACGCAGTTGGCCAACAACCTCAATGTTGCCGATCTGCTAAATCACGAGTATCTCGTGCTCACGCGGTCGGCACTGGAGGCTGTCAGTGCCACCTACGGCGAGGGGCGCGGCAGCGACATGGGGGAGAACAATGCATCCATTTGAAGTTCTGCGCCGCCCCATTGTCACCGAAAAGGTGCAACGGCAAATCGGCAAGAACCAGTATACCTTTGAGGTTGCCCTGAACGCGACCAAGATTCAAATCAAAGAAGCGGTCGAGCGGGCCTTCAACGTCAATGTCGTCAACGTCAACACCAGCCGCCTGATGGGGAAACGCCGCCGTCTGGGGCGTCATTGGGGTATGACACCGGCCTGGAAGAAAGCGGTTGTCACCATCCGCGAAGGTCAAGAGATTCAGTTCTTTGAGGGTGTGTAACGTGCCGGGGCGTAGCGCGCTGTGCCCCGACAGAAGGTAGTTTATCGAGGAGCAGGTATGCCACTGAAGCAATATAAGCCAACGTCGCCCGGGCAACGCTGGTTGATGGGACCATCATTCGAGGAGCTGACGCGCTCGGAGCCCGAGCGAAGTCTGATCGTCAGCAAGCACAAACATGGTGGGCGCAACCTCCAGGGGCGGATAACGGTTCGTCATCAGGGTGGCGGCCACAAGCAGGCCTATCGCATCATTGACTTCCGGCGCAACAAGCTCGGTATTCCTGGGCGGGTGGATTCAATCGAATATGACCCGAATCGTTCGGCGCGCATTGCCCTGGTGGTTTATCGCGACGGCGAAAAGCGTTATATCCTGGCCCCTGTGGGACTCAAGACAGGCGATCAGATCATGGCCGGGCCAGATGCCGAACCCAAGGTCGGTAATGCCCTGCCACTCAAGAATATCCCAGTTGGCACCATGATCCACAATATTGAGCTCCACATTGGCCGTGGTGGGCAGCTTGTCCGCTCCGCCGGAGCAGCCGCTCAGCTCATGGCCAAAGAGGGAGACTATGCCCTGGTGCGTCTGCCCTCCGGCGAGGTGCGCAAGATCAGCCAGCTGTGCTTTGCGACAATCGGCCAGATCGGCAACGTCGAACATGAGAACGTTACTCTGGGCAAGGCCGGACGGGCCCGCTGGTTGGGCCAGCGCCCTGAGGTGCGCGGATCGGCGATGAGCCCACGTGACCACCCCCATGGCGGCGGTGAAGGCAAGGCGCCCGTCGGCCATCCTGGCCCCTTGACCAAGTGGGGCAAGCCGGCCCTAGGCTATCGCACACGCACGAACAAGACGACCGATCAGTTCATCGTGAAGAGGAGAAAGTAGCTGTGGCACGGTCGCTGAAAAAAGGGCCATACATTGATCCCAAGCTATTGAAAAAAGTGCAAGCCATGCAAAAGGTGACCAACAAGCAGGTCATCAAGACATGGTCACGCGACTCCACAATCTTTCCTGAGATGGTGGGCCTGACCATCGGCGTGCATGATGGGCGTCGCCATGTGCCGATCTATATCACCGAGAACATGGTCGGGCACAAGTTGGGCGAATTTGCCCTGACACGCACCTTCAAGGGGCACGCATCGCGGGTCGAGAGGGTAACATCGCCCGGCGCTCCCCCGGCCGGTGGGTCGCGGCCTGCATCGAGGGGATAAGGTAAACTCAGATGAATGTCAGAGCAACACATAAGTACGTTCGCATGACTCCGCGCAAGGTGCGACTCGTTGTCGATGCCGTGCGGGGCAAACCGGTGAAAGAGGCCCTGGACATGCTCAGGTTTATGAACAGGGCCGCAGCACGCGAGGTTGCAGCAGCCGTCAAATCGGCCGTGGCCAACGCTGAGCAGAACGCCCATCTGGACCCCGATGATCTCTACATTGCCGAGATCCAGGCGAACAAAGGGCCAACAGCCAAGCGTTGGCAGCCCGGGCCGCGTGGCCGGGCCAACCCGATTCTCAAGCGCTCGTCGCATATCACCGTCGTTGTCCGTGAAAAGGAGTAGAGGAGGGTCAGTTGGGTCGTAAGGTTCATCCGATCGGCTTTCGCTTGAAGATCCTGCGCGATTGGCAGGCGCGTTGGTATGCAGAGAAGACCTATACAGATTTGCTGCACGAGGATTTGCGGCTGCGCCGACTGGTCTTCCAACAGCTCGGTACCGGCGATCAGATGGGCGACGCCGGCATTGCTCAGGTGGAGATCGAGCGCTCGGCCAATCAGGTTACCGTTACCATCCACACGGCCAAGCCGGGCATCGTCATCGGCCGCGGTGGTCAGAAAGTAGAGGACCTGCGCCAGCTCCTGGAACGCGAAGTAGGCAAGAAGGTGCGCCTGAATATCACCGAAATCCGCCAGCCAGAGTTGAACGCCTACCTGGTGGCCAAGAGCGTTGCCGAGCAGCTAGAGAAACGTGTTGCCTACAAGCGTGCCATGAAGCAGGCTGTGGCCAAGGCCATGCGGGCCGGGGCCAAAGGCTGCAAGGTCGAGTGCGCCGGCCGTCTGGCCGGGGCAGAGATGAAACGCCGTGAATGGGAACGCGAAGGCCGGGTGCCTCTGCAGACACTGCGCGCGGACATCGACTATGGCATGGCTGAGGCCCACACCACCTTCGGCCGCATCGGCGTCAAGGTGTGGATCTATAAGGGCGAGGTCTTGCCTGTGGCAGCCAAGGCCGTGCCGGCGCCACCGCCGGTTGCCGTTACAGCAGAGCAGATTGCCGCCATGACCGCGGGCGATGCGCCGGCAGGCGCGGCAACAACATAGATTAGGGAGGGCCGTGAGGGCAGGCATAGGCCTGCCGCGGCGGGGTAAAGATGCTACAACCAAATCGGTTGAAATATCGCAAGATGCACCGCGGCCGCCGAGCGGGTGAAGCCCAGCGCGGTTCGACCGTGGCCTTTGGTGAGTTTGGATTACAGGCAATGGAGTGTGGTTGGCTGACCAGCCGCCAAATCGAGGCAGCTCGCCGGGCCATCACCCACTACATCAAGCGCGGCGGCAAGATCTGGATTCGTATCTTCCCCGACAAGCCGGTGACCGCCAAGCCGGCGGAAACACGCATGGGGTCGGGCAAGGGCGCGGTGGATCACTACGTTGCCGTTGTCAAACCGGGCCGGATTCTTTTCGAGGTCGGCGGCTTGCGCGAAGATGTTGCCCGCGAGGCGATTCGCCTGGCCGGCTACAAGCTGCCCATCGCGACGCGCTTCGTCGTTCGTGAAGAGGTCGGCGCTCAGGTAACAAAGGAGGAAGCGAGTGAATCGTAGAGCGGCAGAGCTACGTGAGCTGACCGATGCCGAGCTGCGTACCAGGTTGGACGAGGCCCATCGCGAGCTGTTCACCCTGCGCTTCCAGCATCATGCGCGCCAGCTTGCCAACTATCGGCGTCTGGAGCAGCTTCGGCATGACATTGCGCGCATCAATACCATTTTGCGCGAGCGCGAATTGGGAATCAGGTAAAGTAGAGGTAGAGGATGGAACCAGAGACGGTCCAACAGACCCCGGTCCCAGCGAAGCACATCAAGACGAAAGTCGGCCGCGTTGTCGGCGACAAGATGCTGAAGACCATTGTCGTTGCTGTGGAATCACAGCGACGGCATCCGTTGTACAACAAGCGGGTTCGCCAAACCCGCAACTTTAAGGTCCACGACGAGACAAACTCGGCCCATGTGGGTGACATCGTGCGCATTGTCGAAAGCAGACCCTACAGCAAGCAGAAGCGCTGGCGCCTGGATGCCATCCTCCAGCGGGGCGAGGAGATCAAGGTCGAGGCATAGACCAACCGTGGAGAGAGAACTGCAATGATTCAGACGTTAAGCAGATTAAAGGTCGCCGATAACACGGGCGCCCGCCAGATTCTTTGTGTGCGCATCATGGGCACAGGAAACACCAAATACGGCACGGTTGGTGATGTCATTATTGCCGCCGTCAAGCAGGCTATTCCCGGCGGCCAGGTAAAAAAAGGTGAGATCGTGCGCGCCGTGATTGTGCGTACGGCCAAGGAATATGTGCGACCCGATGGCAGCTATATCCGCTTCGATGAGAATGCTGCTGTGCTGATCAATGAAAAGAATGAGCCACGTGGCACACGTATTTTTGGCCCGGTGGCCCGAGAGCTGCGGGAGAAACACTTCATGAAGATCATCTCTCTGGCTCCGGAGGTGCTGTGAAGTCTGTGTCGGTCGTGCCGTGTGGCCGCCCGACGGTGAGTTGGAGACGCTGAATGAAGATTCGCAAGGGTGACGAAGTTGTGGTCTTGGCCGGCAAAGACCGGGGCAAGCAGGGCAAGGTCCATTCCGTTGATGCCGCAAAGGGGCGCGTGGTCGTGGCCGGCGTGCATATGATCAAGCGGCATACCAAGCCCGGACGCGTGCGCACACAGGCAGGCATCATCGAGCGCGAGGCGCCAATCGCTTTGTCCAATGTCATGCTTATCTGCAACAAGTGCAACAAGCCAACGCGGGTGGCGTTCCGCTTCATCGAGAACGGGCAAAAAGTACGCGCCTGCCGCCAGTGTGGCGAGATCATTGACGCCAAATAGAGCTGGGATCGTCGTTATTAGAAGCAGACCACACGTGGAGAGCGCCACGACTGGTCCATTCTCAGGCGATGTACCCGCAGCGTAGGTGACAATGCGACTCATCGCCGGTATCAAGAGGTTGATATGTCCAGATTGCGTGAGAAGTATAAGCAGGAGGTTGTTCCTGCCCTAATCAAAGAGTTCCAATATGCCAATCCTATGCAGGTGCCGGCCTTGCACAAGGTTGTGATTAACATGGGCGTTGGCGAGGCGACACAAAACGCCAAATCGCTCGATGGCGCAGTGAGGGATCTGACAGCCATTTCTGGTCAGAAGCCGGTGGTGACCAAAGCCAAGAAGTCCATTGCCCAATTCAAGCTACGGGCAGGCATGTCAATCGGCTGTTCGGTGACACTGCGCGGCGAGCGCATGTACGAGTTCCTTGACAAGCTGATGAATCTGGCCCTGCCACGCTTGCGCGACTTTCGGGGCGTGTCGCCAACATCATTCGATGGTCGTGGCAATTACACACTGGGTTTGCGCGAGCAGGTTGTCTTCCCTGAAATCGAGTATGACAAGGTTGATAAGGTGCGTGGCCTGGAGGTCTGCATTGTCACCACGGCGCGCAACGACGAGGAAGGCCGCCGCTTGTTGCAGTTGTTGGGCATGCCCTTCGCCGAGAGATAGGCAGATGTCAAACAATGACCACAGAGACACCAGGGTATGGCACACGGGTGCGACCGGTCGTGTCTGTGTGGTAAGTCTCCTATAATATGGGGGGTTAGGTTGGCTAAGAAGTCAAAGATCGAGAAATGGAAGAAGACTCCGAAGTTTAAGGTGCAGTACCACAACCGATGTCGGATATGTGGTCGGCCGCGCGGTTACATCCGCAAATTTGGACTATGTCGTATCTGCTTCCGTCAACTGGCCCTGCGCGGCGAGGTGCCTGGTGTGACGAAGGCGAGTTGGTAGGATAGGTGCAATCATGAACATGACGGATCCCATCGCGGATATGCTGACCCGCACGCGCAATGCCGTGGCGGCGCGCCATGCCTTCGTCCTGGTGCCGGCATCGAAGACAAAGCTGGCCATTGCCCGCATCTTGAAGGAAGAGGGCTACATCAACGACTTTGAGCTTGTCAAGAGTGAGGCGGCCAAGGGCAAGGATGCGGCGCCGCGTCAGATCCGCATCTGGCTAAAGTACATTGGCGGCAAAGAGTCGGTCATCACAGGGCTTGAGCGTGTCTCGAGACCGGGGCAGCGCGTGTACGCCGGCAAAGATATGTTGCCGCGCGTTATGGGCGGGCTGGGTATCGCCATCATTTCGACGTCGAAAGGCATCATGACCGAGCAGAAGGCTCGACGCATGGGGCTTGGCGGCGAGGTTCTTTGCCGTATCTGGTAGAACCCAGGGGAGGTTGGTGTGTCTCGTATCGGTCGGCGGCCCATTACAATTGATCCCAAGGTAGTTAATGTCACCATTGATGGGCCTGTGGTGACGGTTAAAGGTCCGAAGGGGACGCTCACGCGCACTTTCCACCCGGACATGTCCATCATCCAGAAGGATGGGCAGTTGGTGGTGGAGCGTCCATCGGATTCGGGGTTTCATCGTGCCTTGCATGGTCTGACCCGCAGCCTGTTGGCGAACATGGTCGAAGGAGTGACGCGCGGCTATCGCAAGCAATTGAAAGTGAGCGGCGTCGGTTACCGCGCCCAGATGGACGGCCAGAAGATCGTCTTCCAGGTCGGCTTCTCGCACCCGGTGCCGGTCGTTCCACCGCCCGGCATCCAGTTCGGTGTTGATGAAGCCCGTGATGCATCGGGTGTTATTTCCTACACGGTACGCGTAGAAGGCATTGACAAAGAGTTGGTCGGCGAAACGGCCGCCCAATTGCGCCGCATTCGGCCGCCGGAACCCTACAAAGGTAAGGGCATCTCGTATATTGATGAGCGTGTGCGCCGCAAGGCCGGCAAGGCCGGCAAGGTGGGCGCCAAGAAGTAAACGCTATCCAGCGACAGCGACTCCTGTACTGCCTGATCGCAGGCTGTAGGGGCTCGGCTGGCTGTATGGGTTCGAAGGATTAGAAGACAAATGATCAAACGCGTTGACTCACGAAAAATGCGGGCCCGCCGCCATCGGCGTGTGCGGATGCGCCTGTCCGGCACAGCGGAGCGTCCGCGCGTCTCGGTGTTCCGCAGTTCGCTGCATATCTATGCGCAAATCATTGATGATACGACCGGACACACGTTGGTCCAGGCATCGAGCCTGGACAAAGATGTGTCGGGCGTTACCCCTGCTTTGCCGGCCACTGCTCCCCAGGCAGAGGCTGCCGGTGAAAAAGCAGCCGCAAAAGGCGGGAAGAACGCCAAGCCGGCCGCGGGCGAGAGCAAGCCGGCCGCTGTGAGTAGGAAAACCCTGCTCGCCCAACAGGTGGGAACCCTCCTGGCCCAACGGGCCCAGGCAAAGGGGATCAAGAAAGTCGTCTTCGATCGTGGCGGCTATCTCTACCACGGTCGTATTAAAGCGCTGGCCGAGGCGGCCAGGGCTGCCGGATTGGAGTTCTAGACGATGCCGAGAATTGATCCAGCAACGCTACAATTGACAGCCGAGCACGTGGTCAGCATCAATCGAGTGGCCAAGGTGGTGAAGGGTGGTCGCCGGTTCAGCTTCAGTGCAGTCGTTGTCGTCGGTGATGGCAACGGGTATGTTGGCGCTGGCTTGGGCAAGGCAAACGAGGTGCCAGACGCCATCCGCAAAGGGACAGATGACGCCAAGAAGCATCTGATTCGTGTGCCGCTGGTCGGTACGACCTTGCCGCATGCCATTGTGAGCGAATACGGGGCAGCGAAAATCCTCCTGCGCCCGGCTCTGCCGGGCACCGGCATTATTGCCGGTGGCGGCGTACGCGCCGTTCTGGAGGCGGCCGGAGTCAAGGATGTCTTGACGAAATCCCTGGGAACAGCCAATCCGATCAATGTTGTGCGTGCCACCATGCTTGCCCTGCGCCGGATGAAGGATCCAGAGCAGGAAGCGGAACGGCGTGGCAAGTCACTTGATAGTATGCTATCGAAGAAACAGCTCGCCGTGATCCAGGCGGCCAAAGAGGCCGCGGCCGCGGCGCCTGTTGTGGAAGCGCCGCCGACAGCACAGGAGCGCGGCGGCCGGCGCGAAGGCCGCGAGCGCGGCGGACGCGGTGGGCGTGGTGCAGCAGGTGGCGGGCGCTCAGGTGGACGCGGCGGTCGCAGCAGTGGTGGTGGGCGCGGCCCGCGTCCACAGGCAGCACCATCTCCGACAGGAGGTCACACAGATGCCAGCGAGTAAAAAGGCGGTTCGTCTGGTTGACGTTGGGCCGGCCGAGACAACAGAGTCTGCGCAGGAGATGGCAACACCCATGCCTGAGATGCCTGCCGCCTTGGCAGAGTCAGAGGGTGAGCGTGGCCGCCGTCTACGCATCACGCTCTACAAGAGTGGCACCGGTTACAAGTATGACCAGAAGCGCACCCTGGCTGCCCTCGGTCTTAAGCGACTGAACATGACCGTCGAGCGGCCCGATACCCCCAGCGTGCGCGGCATGCTGGCAAAGGTTCAGCATCTCGTACGGGTGGAGGAGATAGGTTAGTCATGAAACTGCATGAGTTGAGCTCCCCCAGCGGCGCAATCAGAGAGCGGAAGCGCGTTGGCCGGGGCAACGGATCGGGACACGGTACGTACTCAGGCCGAGGTATCAAGGGCGAGAAAGCGCGTACCGCGCCGCACATCCACCCCTACTTCGAAGGTGGCCAGCTCCCCTTGAGCCGACGCCTGCCGCACAAGCGGGGGTTTGTCAACATACGTCGTATCGAGTACGAAGTTGTCAATGTCGCCGATCTGGCCAGGATGCCGGTCGGCGCGCCCATCACAGCCGAGACGCTGGCTGCTGCCGGTTTGATTTCTGATCCAGATGCGCCGGTGAAGGTCTTGGGCGACGGTGATTTGACCGTACCTGTGCACGTTCGCGTCCATCGTCTATCCCAATCGGCAAAGGACAAGATCACAGCAGCAGGCGGATCGTTTGAGGAAATGTGGCCCAAGCCCGCCACAGATGCGCCGACAGGGGAGAGTAAGAAAGAAGGATAGTGCGCTCGAGATTCCCGACGTGTCCGACAGGACAGGTTCGTGCAAGCGTCTGGAATCTCGACGGCTCATCCCGGAGGACTAATCCATGTTACAGGCTGTCCAGAATGCCTTTCGGTTGCCGGATCTGCGCCGCCGCATCCTATTTACGATTGCTGTTCTTGTCATTTATCGTTTCCTGGCGCATATTCCGGTGCCTGGCGTTGATGTGATCAAGTTGCGCGATATCTTTGCCGGCAGCCAGTTCGGTACGCTCTTTAACATGCTCGATCTATTTTCGGGTGGCGCCATGAGCCAATACTCTATTTTGTCTTTTGGCGTCTACCCGTATATTACGGCAACGATCATCATGCAACTGCTACTGCCGATCGTCCCGGCGTTGGAGGCGCTCTCCAAAGAGGGTGAGCAGGGAAGACAACGGATCAATCTGTATTCCTATATTCTCACTGTTCCCCTGGCCATCCTGCAAGCCTATGCCCAGGGCGTCTTGTTCTACAACCAGGGTGTTTTCAAGAGCATCCAGTTTGGCATCGGCAGTGATACACTGATCACCATTGCCATTGTGCTGAGTATGACAGCCGGCACACTGCTGGCCGTTTGGCTGGGCGAGCTGATCACGGAGAGCGGCATCGGCAACGGCGTGTCAATTATCATTTTCGGCGGCATCGTGGCACGGTCGCCGCAGAACATTCGCGGCGTCTTTGCCAACCAGAATATCGGTGCGCTCTTCCTGTTCATCATCATCACGGTGATTACAATTGCCGGCATCGTGCTCATTCAGGAGGGCCAGCGGCGCATTCCGGTGCAATATGCCAAGCGCATTCGCGGCAATCGCATGTATGGCGGGCAGAGTACGCACATCCCATTGCGGGTGAACTCGGCAGGCATGATCCCCCTGATCTTTGCCTCGTCTATTCTGCTCTTCCCGGCCGTCATTGCGCAGTTTTTCCTGCCTGCTCCGGGGGCGCAGGCCAGTATCATCAACAATATTGCCCAAACGGTGTATAACGCTTTCAATTCGTCTGGCCCTGTTTACTGGATTACCTACTTCATCTTTGTGGTTGGCTTTACATACTTTTATACAGCCGTGACGTTCCAGCAGCAAAACCTGCCGGAGAATCTACAGAAGTTCGGCGGTTTCATCCCGGGCATTCGGCCCGGACGGCCAACGCAGGAGTACCTGAATAGGGTGCTCAACCGCATCACTCTGGTGGGCGCGCTCTTTCTCGGTGTGGTCGCGGTGTTGCCGTTCCTGATCAAGCCGATCACCGGCACAACCAATTTGATCTTCTCGAGTACAGGTATTCTGATTGTGGTTGGCGTTGTTCTGGATACCATGCGGCAGTTAGAAGCCCAGTTGCTTATGCGCCATTACGAGGGCTTCATCAAGTAGGAGACGATTCTTTCTGACACCGGGAGTGTGGGCTAAACAATGTATCTTGTTCTTCTTGGTGCGCCGGGTGCAGGCAAGGGGACCCAGGCCGAGACACTGGTGAAGACGTTTGGTCTGGCACACATTGCCACAGGTGATCTCTTTCGTGAGAATGTTGCCAACGGCACAGAGTTGGGGCTGCAGGCAAAGTCCTACATGGATCGGGGAACATTGGTGCCAGATGACATCACTGTGCGCATGTTGCTGGAGCGCTTGGCCCAACCTGATACGGCCAAAGGTGTGATGTTCGACGGTTTTCCGCGCACAATTCAGCAAGCCGAGGCGTTGGCAGCCGCCTTGGCCAGGCAGGGCAAAAAGGTCAACCGCGTTTTGTACATTAAGGTTCCGAATGAGGTATTGATCGAACGACTGAGCGGGCGGCTCACCTGTCGGGTGTGTGGGGCTGTGTATCATGTGAAATTCGCGCCGCCACGCGTGCCCGGCATCTGCGACAAGTGTGGTGGTGAGCTCTACCAGCGGCCCGACGACACAGTGGAAACGGTACGCAAGCGCCTGGATGTCTATTTCGCTCAAACATCGCCATTGATAGACTATTACACCCAGCGCAATCTGCTGACAGAGATCAACGGGGATCAGGATGTTCAGGCAGTTGGTGAAGAAATGATCAGGGCCGTCAAGGCTATTGCCGATTGTGGATTGTAGATTGTCCGTGTTGGATGTCGGGCTGCCGATCGCTTGATGGCGGATGACCGGGTCGGCGAGTAATAGTCCAATAGTCGGCAATCAAGAATCTAGAATCGGAAAGCAGGCAATGGGCATTGTTATCAAATCGCCGCGAGAGATCGAGCTCATGCGTCAGGCGGGAAGGATCGTGGCCGAGACGCTGGCCGTTCTGGCAGAGAATGTACGGCCAGGTGTGACAACACGTGAGCTCGATCAACTGGCGTATCAGACGATCACCGGGCAAGGAGCTACGCCGTCGTTCAAAGGTTATCGTGGCTTTCCGGCGTCGCTGTGTGCGTCGGTCAACGATGAGGTGGTTCATGGCATCCCGGACAAGCGGGTTCTCAAAGAGGGTGAGATTGTCAGCCTGGATGTAGGTGCCTACTACAAAGGCTTTCACGGTGACGCGGCCATCACCGTTCCGGTGGGCAAGATAGCAAGTCGAGTGCAGGCACTACTGGACGCCTGTCAGGCTGGATTGGCAGCCGGAATTGCCGCAGCGCGGGCAGGGGCACACGTTGGAGACATTTCATACGCTGTCCAGACAACGGTCGAAGCACGGGGATTCTCGGTCGTTCGCGAGTATACAGGGCACGGCGTGGGACGGGACCTACACGAGGCGCCTTTGGTGCCCAATGTGGGCCAGCCATCTGAGGGGCCCTTGCTGCGGCGAGGCATGACGCTGGCGCTGGAGCCCATGATCAACATGGGTGGCTGGGAAGTCATGGTCAAGCCAAATGGATGGACGGTGGTGACACGAGACGGCAGTTGGTCGGCTCATTTTGAGCATACCATCGCCATCACCGACGGTGAGGCAGATATCCTGACCAAATTGTGAACTGTTCACGTTTACCCTGGAAGCAGGTGCATCGGCATGCCTATACCCTCCCGCAGGTAGGGAGCAACCGGCGTGTCGCCTCTCCCTCCCCGCGAGCGGGGGAGGGAGAGGGAATGTCTGTTACTGTGAAATCATCTTGGAGTGATTGCCTATTTATGGTATAATGGCACTTCGGGCATGACGCCTCGTGGATTCGGGCATCTCAGCAGTTTGTTGCAGGACAGGAGTGTATGGCGAAAAAAGATGTCATAGAGGTTGAAGGGTCGGTCATCGAAGCCTTGCCGAATGCCATGTTTCGGGTCAAGCTACAGAATGACCATGTCATCCTGGCCCATATTTCCGGCAAGATGCGGCTGAACTTCATTCGCATCCTACCGGGCGATCGGGTACTGGTTGAGCTATCACCCTATGACTTGACGCGTGGACGGATCATCTATCGTTACAAATAGGCAATGAGCACAGATACGTCACGCCTTTCGGGAGCGATCGGAAGAGCTGGCCGCCACGTCTCAGGTGCGACCTGTGCCCACGAGTGCAGGCTGCTTTCGAGAGCGTTGGAGGGCGGTTGGCCGTTCAGCCGAAGATGCCGGCAACAGGCATTGCGCAGACGGAACGTAGCGCGGCGATGACCCGGAAGGATGTCGGGCGTAAGGCCCGACCGACGGATGACGGTGTTGTATTCATCGGCCGGCAGGAGGACTGTTGTGAAGGTTGGAGCATCGGTTAAGAGACGTTGTGAAAAATGCAAGATCATTCGGCGACACGGCGTTGTGAGGGTGATATGTTCGAATCCCAAGCACAAGCAGCGCCAAGGATAATGTCGGCAGGAGGAATGGATGGCACGTATCGCCGGAGTTGATATTCCGCGAGATAAACGGGTAGAGATTGCTCTACGTTACATTTACGGTATTGGCCCGACCAATAGCCGTGTTATTCTGGCGCGGGCTCGTGTCAATCCCGATACACGGGTAAAGGACCTGACCGAGGACGAGATCAGCCGTCTGCGCGACATCATTGACAAGAACTACAAGGTGGAAGGCGATCTGCGCCGTGAGGTTCAGATGAATATCAAGCGCCTCACCGAGATCGGCTGTTATCGCGGCGTACGTCATCGGCGCAATCTACCCGTGCACGGGCAACGAACACGTACCAATGCCCGCACCAAGCGTGGGCCCAGGAAAACCGTTGCCGGTCGCAAGAAGGCCACGGCCAAGAAGTAGGCAAGGAGGAAAGAGAGGGGACGAACGGTGGTGGAACAGCATTTGTTCCTCATCGCCGTTCCCTCGTTATCAGCAATGGCAGAAGCTAAGACAGGGAAAGCCCCCGCAAAGGGGACGGCAAAGGCTGCTGCCGGGGGCGCAGCAGCAACCACTGCCGCCGCGCCAGCCGCGGCCAGGCGACGTCCGGTCAAGTCGAAGCGGCGCGAGCGCCGTCTTGTACCCGTTGGCCGAGCATATATTCAATCGTCGTTCAATAACACGATCGTGACGCTAACAGATCCTCAGGGTGGGGTCATTGCCTGGGGATCGGCGGGATCGAGCGGGTTCAAGGGCTCGCGTAAGAGCACGCCCTATGCCGCACAGGTGGCCGCCGAAAGCGCAGCACGCAAAGCAATGGAGCAGGGTCTGCGCCAGGTTGATGTCTACGTGAAGGGACCCGGCTCCGGTCGCGAGGCGGCGATTCGCTCCTTGCAGGCGGCCGGTTTGACAATCACATCAATCACTGATGTGACCCCGATCCCGCACAATGGCTGCCGACCGCCCAAGCGTCGTCGGGTCTAGCAACAGCATGGCGCGTAGGGCCAGGCCCGGCATCTGGTGTATGGGTGGTGACATAGCCCCCGTGCTGTCTGGCGATAGTAGAGGTTGAGTTTCTGAGTTCGCTGTGGGAATAGCCAGATGGCATTTCCACGAGCGGTACGTTGTCTGGAGGAATCATGGCACGTTATATTGGCCCGGTTTGTAAACTATGCCGGCGCGAGGGACGCAAGCTCTTCTTGAAGGGCGAGCGCTGCTTGAGTCCCAAATGCGCTATTGATCGGCGCGGGGAGACCCCACCGGGGTTCCATAGCGCCCGACGACGCAAGCCAACGGAATATGCGATCCAGTTGCGTGAGAAGCAGAAGGCCCGGCGCATCTACGGCGTCTTGGAGCGCCAATTTCGCAAACACTACAGGATCGCCGCCCGCAAGGCAGGAGCGACGGGTGAGACCCTGGCGCAGATTCTGGAAATGCGCCTTGACAATGTCGTCTATCGTTTGGGTCTGGCCGATTCGCGCGCCCAGGCCCGGCAGATCGTAACCCACGGGCACATTGCTGTCAACGACACGAAGACGGATATTCCATCGTTCGTGGTGAAGGTTGGCGATGTGGTGAGCGTGCGGCCATCCAGTCGCGACAATGAGTATTTCAAGCTGGTCGCCAAAGGGCTAAGCCGCAAGGCCACACCCGCCTGGCTCACACTTGACGCGCAGCAAATGTCCGGCAAGGTGGTCGCTACACCGACCCGGGCCGACGCTGACACGGGGATCGAAGACCAGCTTATTGTTGAATTCTATAGTCGGTAGATGGGGGCAGGCGGATCGTGGAGGCTTTCCACGTCTGTCTTCTCTCGTTTATCAGGAGGCTGATCTTCTTTGATTGACGTAGCTGTGCCAACAAAGATCGAGACGGTGGCCAGCTCCGACACCTATGCCCGATACTCCATTGAGCCACTGGAAAGTGGCTATGGTGTCACGTTGGGCAATGCGTTGCGACGAGTTCTCTTGTCGTCGCTACCAGGTGCGGCCATTACGTCTGTTCGCATAGAAGGGGTGTATCACGAGTTTTCATCAATTCCACATGTCAAAGAAGACATCACCGCCATCTTGCTGAATATTAAGAGTATTCGTCTACGCTGGCTCCTGTCGTCGGATAGCCCGGTGCGCCTGTCGGTGCACGCGGTGAAGGAGGGCGTTATTACGGCCGGCGACATTGAGTGCCCGAGCGGAATCGAGATCATCAACAAAGACCAACCATTGGTCACACTCGATTCCATGGATGCTCAATTGTCAATGGAATTGACGGCAGAGCGCGGGCGGGGATATGTCCCCGCCGAGATGCGGGAGGGTCTTCCCATTGGCACCATCCCGGTTGATGCCATTTTCAGCCCGGTCAGAAAAGTCAATTTCGTCGCCGAGCATACCCGTATCGGACAGGTGACGACCTATGATCGGCTGATTTTGGAAATCTGGACCGATGGTACGATGCACCCCGATGAAGCCCTCAATCGCAGTGCCGAGATCCTGGTGCGTCACTTCTCGCTGTTGGCGAGTCTCGAGCGGGCGCCGCAGCGGGTTGAGAAGCAACCATTGGGCATTGCGGCGATCTCGCCGCGCCTGTATGAGGTTCCCATCGAGGATCTAGAGCTGTCGGTGAGGGCGCTCAACTGTCTGAAACGAGCTGGCATAACCAAGGTCGGCCAGGTTCTGGAGATGTCGGAGAGCGATCTGCTGAATGTGCGCAATTTTGGGCAAAAGTCGCTCGATGAGCTGCGCCAGCGCTTGATTGCGCGCGGCTACATGGTCGCTCCGCCATCGTCCGATCAACCGGCCGGCCGTGAGCAGAAGGCCGAACAGGCTGAAGAAGAGCCTGATCTGGCCATGACCGAGGAGTCATCGTCATGAGACATCGCGTTGGCGGCCGCAAATTCGGCCGTCCGACTGATCAACGCCTGGCCATGTACAAGAATCTGGTGACCGACGTCTTACGCTATGAGAAGGTCATTACCACCGAGGCCAAGGCCAAAGAAGTGCAAGCCATGGTAGAAAAGCTGATCACCCTGGCCCGTCGCGGTACGCTCCACGACCGACGGCTGGCTGCAGCTCGCGTGACTGATCCATTGATCGTGGAGAAGTTGTTCACGACCCTGGCTCAGCGCTATGCCGAGCGCAACGGCGGCTATACACGAGTGGTCAAGCTTGAACCGCGCCTGGGAGATGGGGCGCCCATGGCGGCTATTATGCTGGTTGAGTGAGCCGGGAAACCACAGTGGCGCGGAGAACTGAGAGGGAAGAAGGCTGCGCCGCGGGTATCTTGGCAGCAAGGAGTGGGTGAGTCAGGCAGCGTCTGTGCGAAACCCCGCTGTGGCAAACGAGGATACAGGCGAGCACGAGCGCACGATTCGACTTGTACTGGAATATGACGGTACCCGCTATGCCGGTTTCCAATGGCAGGTGGGGGTTGCCACGATCCAGGGCGAGATCGAGGCGGCGATCGAACGGTTGACGGGAGAGCGCGTCCGCGTCAAGGCGGCCGGGCGAACGGATGCAGGGGTGCATGCTCGCGGCCAGGTCGTTACATTTGTGACGACAACCTATCTACCGGTCGTCGAGATACAGAGGGCCTTGAATGCTTTGCTTCCGGCCGATATTGCCGTGATTAACGCCGATGAGGTGGGGCCTGATTTCCATGCTCGTTTCTCGGCGCTGCGCCGCACCTATCGCTATAGTATTCTTAACACACCTGTGCGTTCGCCTCTACGGCGCTTGACGACCTATCATGTGAGTCATGCGCTGAATGTCGAGGCAATGCACCAGGCGGCGCAGGCTCTTGTAGGCACGCACGACTTTGCTGCCTTTGGCGGGCCGATGCGACGCAATGGCAGTACCGTGCGGACGGTTTATCGCATCACCTGTTATCGTGAGGGAGAGTTGGTGCTGATAGACATCGAGGCCAATGCCTATCTGTCACGCATGGTCAGGCACATTGTGGGAACACTGCTGGCGGTTGGACAGGGTACCCTTTCTCCGGCCGATGTGGCCGCCATTTTGGCGAGCAGAGATCGCACTGCTGCCCGGCCGGCGGTTCCGGCTCACGGTTTATGTCTGATGGATATTGGCTACTGAGGAGTTGACATGAAGACGTATTCGCCCAAGGCTGGCGATATCGAACGAACCTGGCACCTTATTGATGCCGAAGGGAAGACGCTGGGCCGGCTGGCCTCGGAAGTCGCCCAATTGTTGAAGGGCAAGCACAAGGTTATTTATACCCCCCACATAGATACGGGGGATTATGTGGTGGTCGTCAATGCCGCCAAGCTACGCATGACGCCCAGCCGCCTGGAAGGCAAGTTCTATTACCGGCATTCCGGGTATCCGGGAGGATTTCGTAAGGTCTCACTGCGCGAAAACATGCAGAAGCGCCCGACCTGGGTCGTTGAGGAGGCGGTGCGCGGCATGCTGCCGCGTAATCGGCTGGGAACAGCGATGTTGCGCAAGCTGAAGGTCTACGCCGGTGCCGATCATCCCCATCAGGCTCAACTAGGAGAGAAGTAGGAATGGCTGAGGTAACATACTACGCAGGCACGGGGCGTCGCAAGACGGCGGTCGCCCAGGTGCGACTGATGCCCGGAACAGGGAACATAACCGTCAACGGCAAACTAATGACGGAGTATTTCCCCACCACCATGCTGCAGGCCCGTGTGGTGGCCCCCCTCGAGGCTGCCGGCGCCTTGGGACGATATGATGTCGTGGTGAAGGTGACAGGCGGCGGGATTCATGGACAGGCCGGAGCAGTCAGCCATGGTATTGGACGAGCCCTGGTCGCTGCCGATGAGAACCTGCGCCAGGTTTTGCGCAAGAATGGCTACCTGACGCGTGATCCACGCGAAAAGGAACGCAAAAAGCCCGGTTTGCGTCGGGCCCGCAAGGCCAAGCAGTACACAAAGCGGTAGAACAAATCGGGTATGAGGTATTGAGTATCGGGCATTGGGTAAGGAGTTAGGGACCTGCTTACCCAATGCCCGATACTCGATTTTAGCGGAAGAAGTAGAGGATGGCCACCACGCTCACCATCCACAAGATGACATTGACCAGAAATGGACGGTCGCCCAACAAGGTTTCTTCAGGACTGCCACCGGCATTTCTGAGGTGCACCAGGTACAGGTAGCGGAAGATGCCATATAGCACAAAAGGGATGGTCAGCATCATGGCGTGGTTCTTGGGTAGCTTCTCATAGGTAAAAGTATAGAGGCTGTAGGCCATGACGGTGCTGGATGTGACAACAGAAAGGATTTCTTCAAGCAACTCTGGCGTATACTCGCGCAGTATCTGGCGGTGGTTGCCGGCCTGATCGTTGAGCAGGACCAGCTCGTGGCGGCGCTTGGAAAAGCCCAGAAAGAGTGACAGTAGCACCGTGCAAATATACAGCCAGGGCGAGATGGCAACCTGGATGACGACTGCCCCGGCTACCGCGCGCAGCACAAAACCGGCGGCAATCGTGAAGACATCAAGCAGCACCACGTGCTTGAGGAAGAATGTGTACGCTACCTGGGCCAGGAAGTAGATGGCGGCAACGAAGCCAAACAGTGGGTTCAAGGCGAAGCCGACGCCCACGCTCACGGCTGTCAAGAGACCGGCTGCTGCCAGAGCAGTGGTAGTGGTCACCTGGCCAGAGGCAATCGGCCGATAGCGCTTGGTGGGATGGAGCCGATCTTTGTCTACGTCCGCGACGTCGTTGATCAAATAGACGGCTCCTGATAGCAGGCAGAAAAGCAGAAAGCCGGTTGTGGTGAGTCCAAGGAAGCGATACATGTCTGGAGAGAATGGTCTCCAGTATTCGTTGAGGGTAAAGGCAAACGGGAAGAAGATGATCGCGTTCTTGGACCACTGTTTGGGTCGCATGGCGCGCAGTAGACTGAGAAGCAACGGCATGTCCTCCGGTGTGGAATTGATCGTATCATATCCCATTTAGCGCGATGCGTCAACAAGAATGGCTACTGGTGATTGGACACATCTGCGCGGCAACGAAAGTCGCGGTTACGATGGAGCAATGCCGACCTTCGTCGGTCAATGATCCTCCCGCAGGTTACCCAAACCTGCGGGAGGGTATAGGCATGCCGATGCACCTGCTTCCAGGGTAAACGTGAACAGTTACTGCTGCTCCTGAAGGCATTGAGCGATACAGCAACGTATGAAACAACGTTTAGACATTGCCCTAACCGAGCGTGGGCTGGCCGAGACGAGAGCCAGGGCCCGGGCCTTGATCCTGGCCGGCGATGTGAGCGTCAACGGCCAGGTGGAGACAAAAGCTGGCGCACTGGTGGACGAGAACGCCGAGATCACCCTGCGCTCAGGTCTACCCTACGTCAGCCGCGGCGGGTTGAAGCTGGCCCATGCGCTCGACAGCTTTCAGATCACCATTGCCGGCCGTGTCTGTCTGGACGTTGGCGCCTCCACCGGCGGCTTCACCGACTGCCTCCTCCAGCGCGGTGCAGCCCGCGTCTACGCTGTGGACGTTGGCTATGGCCAGCTTGACTGGAAGCTGCGCTCCGACGCACGGGTTGTCGTTATGGAACGCACGAATATCCGCTACCTGCAAAGCCTGCCGGAGCAGCCCGATCTGTGCACGGTTGATGTCTCATTCATCTCATTGCGCCTGGTTTTGCCGGTTGTCTACCGGCTCTCGACAAACACTGCCGACTGCGTGGCGCTGGTCAAGCCGCAGTTCGAGGCCGGACGTGGGCAGGTGGGCAAAGGCGGCGTTGTGCGCGATGAGCGCGTGCACAGACAGGTGATCCTTGATATACTGGCTGCAACAACAGACATGGGCTGGCGAGGGCGCGGCCTGGTGCGCTCGCCGATTACCGGCCCGGCGGGCAATGTCGAATTCTTGCTCTGGCTCAGCAAGACAGGCGACATATTGCCCGCAAAAACGCTTCTGACGGATGCCGGTCTATGGGGAAAGGACACATGGCAATGAACATAGCGACAGACAGGTGTGGGGGGGGCGTTCTATGGCACGGCCATTGATCGGTCTGACGACGACCTTGCGGCAAGACATACCGGGCATTATGCTGGCCGGTCTGCGCCAGACCTACATCCAGGCCGTTGTGGACGCAGGCGGCCTACCGGTGCTCATTCCACCCGGCCCGCAAGATGTGTTGTATGCCACCTTCGCCCGGCTGGATGGTCTCTTGTTGCCTGGAGGATGGGATGTTGCTCCGGCAGAATATGGTGAGCTGCCGCACCCCAAGCTGGGGAAGATCGAACCTGAGCGCGATGCCCTGGAATTGGCCTTGTGCCGCCGGGCATTGGCCGAAGGCAAGCCTATGCTGGGTATTTGTCGCGGCATCCAGGTGATGAACGTTGCTGCCGGCGGAACACTGTATCAGGACATACCGTCGCAGTACGCGACGACCATTTGCCATGCAACCGACCAGAACATGCCGCGTGGTCACATCGTCCACGATGTCCTTGTGGAGCCGAGCTCGCGCCTGGCGGCGCTGGTCGGTGATGGTGCGCTGCCCGTGAATAGCTGGCATCATCAGGCGATCAAAGTCTTGGGACAGGGACTGGTTATCTCGGCGCGTGCAGATGACGGCATCATTGAAGGTGTTGAGGCACCTGAGCATCCGTTTGCTGTGGCTGTGCAGTTTCACCCGGAAGACCTTTATGAGATAGACGACCGGGTGCGCAGGCTATTCGCCGGATTCATTGCTGCATGTGGTGGATAGGCGACAGAAGCGGCACGGGCGTCAAGGCAGATTGGGAGTACCGACGCTTGTGCCTTCCCGGCATACCTCGTCGCTT
>Ga0272448_1003062_pt1 | contig 20251 bp, 18 predicted proteins | sample YNPCB0191_FD_202220 | JGI IMG/M metagenome (GOLD analysis project Ga0272448, IMG submission 202220) | Hot spring sediment microbial communities from Yellowstone National Park, WY, United States - YNP-CB-019-1 | ecosystem: Environmental > Aquatic > Thermal springs > Hot (42-90C) > Sediment... | reverse complement strand
TATGAATATCTTAAAGAAAAATTCAATGTGCCTGCCGTTACCTACATCGGAATACTCCAGCACCATGAGAACTTTGACGGAGAAGGCTATCCCGCCGGATTAAAGGGCGGCAGGATCTCCCTTTTCGGCAGGATTATAAAAATTGCCGACGTCTATGACGCATTGACCTCCAGGCGTCCTTACAGGGATGCCATGATACCGTCCGAAGCGTTTGAATATATTATGGGCGGCGGAGGAACGCTGTTTGATCCGGAAATAGTGACGGCTTTTGCCAGAAAAATCGCCCCTTATCCTGTCGGTACCTGCATAACACTCAGTAACGATACAACCGGCATTGTCGTCGAGAATTATTCCGACTCCTGCTTACGGCCCAGGATAAAGGTTTTCAGGCATAAGAACAGCGAAATCGATCCATACATAATTGACCTGAAAAATGATAAGAATACCATGCATATAACGATAACGGGCGTTTTATCCGAACGAAATACCGCCAGACTCCGGCCTTCCTGAAGGCTTTACGCGGGGCGGACAGATACATGGAGGAAAGTTCTAATGTATAGGCGCATCATAGCCTGGGTACTTTTAATCGGTTTCATATTTCTTTTGTTGAATATCGTATGGTTCAAATTCCAATGGAAGTTAAGCATAGCCATATACATTATTATCATGTTCTATTTCCTGTTTACCCGGAAAAAGCAAAAAGAAGACCGTTGAGCGTATATCTGCGGCCGCATAACAGCGCCGCCGGCAAATACTTTATTCGGGAGGTGGCAGTCGGACTTATTGACATTTTTTTAATAAAGTGTTAATCTTATTTAGTAAATACCTAGTAATATAGTTGGAATTCAGGAGGAAGATGGTATGAAGCTGTCTACAAGAGGAAGATACGGCGTAAAAGCAATGGTCGACCTCGCAGTCCACAGTTCCGACGAATATGTGTCTTTAAAGAGCATAGCGCAAAGACAGAACATATCCGAGAATTATCTCGAACAGCTTTTTGCGGTACTGAAAAAGGCGGGCCTGATCAAAAGCGCCAGAGGGGCTCTGGGAGGTTACGCTTTGGCCTTAAGCCCTGAGGAGATAACTATCGGGGCGGTCTTGCGCGCACTTGAAGGTTCACTGGCCCCCGTAGACTGTGTGACCGACGACGGGGCGGCGCGTTGCGAAAGGTCTGAAAACTGCGTTACGAAGTCGGTATGGAAGCGGATCAGGGATAATATAAACGATGTTGTGGATTCCATCACACTCGGAAGTCTTATTGATAAATACAGGGAAAATAAATCAAGGGAGGATTATATGTTTTATATATAAATGTCCTGTTTTATATCATACTAATATGGGAAATAATTATTTAAGCTAATCATAATTATTTGAAATAGAAGGAGCATGACGGTATGGGTGACAGGTTAATATATTTTGACCATGCGGCTACTACGGCGGTTAAACCTGAAGTTGTGGAGGAAATGATCCCGTATTTTACAGAAAAGTATGGAAACGCGTCTTCCATATATTCACTGGGCAGGGAAAGCAGAAAGGCGATTGAGGAATCCAGAGACAGGGTAGCTTCCGCAATTGGGGCCCAATCAAAAGAGATATACTTCACCGGCTCGGGGACTGAGGCCGACAATTGGGCGATAAAAGGCGTCGCGTACGCCAACAGGTCAAAGGGAAACCATATTATTACCACGGTTTTTGAACATCATGCCGTGCTTCATACCTGCCAGTACCTTGAAAGCGACGGGTTCGAGGTCACATACCTCCCCGTGGATGCCAACGGGTTGGTATCGGCACAGCAGGTACTTGAAGCCATAAGGCCGAATACGATACTCATCAGTATAATGTTTGCAAACAATGAGATAGGGACGGTTCAGCCAATCCCGGAAATAGGCAGGATTGCAAGGGAAAGAAACATTTATTTTCATACTGATGCGGTACAGGCTGTCGGCAATATCCCCATCAATGTCAGGGATATGAATATAGACCTGCTTTCGCTGTCCAGCCACAAGTTTTACGGGCCGAAAGGCGCCGGTGTGCTTTATGTCAGGAAAGGCGTCAAAATAATTTCCTACATGCACGGCGGCGCGCAAGAGCGCGGAAGAAGGGCCAGCACGGAAAACGTACCCGCAATCGTGGGCCTCGGGAAGGCGATTGAGCTTGCCACGGAGAATATCGATGCGTATAATCGGAAGCTTCTGTCCCTGAGGGACAGGACAATAGACGAGGTAATGAAAAGAGTGCCGTTTGTGCGCTTGAACGGAGACAGGTATAAAAGGCTGCCGGGGAATGTAAATTTCTCTTTCGAGTTCATAGAGGGTGAATCATTGCTGCTGATGCTGGATATGAAGGGTATTGCCGCCTCAAGCGGTTCGGCGTGCACTTCGGGTTCCCTCGATCCCTCTCATGTCCTCCTTTCAATAGGACTTCCCCATGAGATAGCGCATGGTTCTCTCCGCATCACTTTTGGCGAAGAAAACACGCATGAGGATGTCGATTATCTTCTGGAGGTGCTTCCTCCGATAGTGCAGCGGCTCAGAGAGATGTCCCCGCTCTTTGAAGCAAGAACGGCAGCAAGCGCACTATAAGTTGTAGTATAAAACGTAATAAAAAGTATAACAGGCACAAGGGGACGAGGGAGGGTATTTGTATGTACAGCGAGAAAGTAATGGATCATTTCATGAACCCGAGGAATGTCGGTGAAATCGAAAACGCAGACGGGGTTGGGCAGGTAGGCAACCCAAAGTGCGGCGATATAATGAAAATGTATCTGAAAATAGACGAAGGAGTTATAACGGATGCCAAGTTCAAAACGTTCGGCTGCGGAGCGGCTGTCGCTACAAGCAGCATGGCAACGGAACTGGTCAAGGGAAAAACCGTGGAAGAAGCGCTAAAAGTGACAAATACAGCGGTTGCAGAAGCGCTTGACGGCCTGCCGCCAATAAAAATGCATTGTTCGAATCTCGCCGAGGAGGCCATCAGGGCGGCAATAGACGATTACAAGAAGCGCAACGGCATAGAGGACAAGGGCCAGGATGATAATGCCTGCGGCAGAAGGTGCGAGGATATTCACCGGTTGGATAGCGAGGACTGAAATAAAGGCGGGGTGGGGATGCCCGGGAAAAAAGCGATGGTTGGTATGAGCGGCGGCGTGGACAGTTCGGTGGCAGCCGCTTTATTGTTGGAAAAGGGATATGAAGTGGTAGGCGTCACTCTTCAAATTTGGCCGGACATGCCGGAGGAACGCGAGAAGATTGAGGGCGGCTGCTGTTCGCTTTCTGCGGTCGACGATGCAAGAAGGGTTTCGCAGAAGCTTGGTATCCCATACTATGTTCTGAATTTCAAGGACATTTTCAAAGAGTCCGTGATTGATTACTTCAAAAGGGAGTACCTTGCCGGAAGGACTCCGAATCCATGTATTGCCTGCAACAGGCATGTCAAGTTCGATGCCATGCTGAGGAAGGCGTTGTCTATGGGGATGGATTACATAGCTACCGGGCACTACGCGAGGATTGAATATGGTTCCGGAAACGGGCGTTATCTGCTCAAAAGATCCGTTGACGTCAAGAAAGACCAGACATATGTCCTGTATAACCTGTCGCAGCATCAACTCTCACATACCCTCATGCCTATAGGAGACTATGAAAAGGAAAAGGTGAGGGAGATGGCGAAAAATCTTGGACTTGCCGTCGCCTCAAAGCCTGACAGCCAGGAGATATGCTTTGTAGAAGACAATGATTACGGGCGGTTCATAGCCGAGAATACCGATGCGGCGATATCGCCGGGAGATTTTGTCGACGCGCGGGGCAACGTCCTTGGCAGACACAGGGGGATAATACATTATACCGTCGGGCAGCGCAAGGGACTTGGTACGGCCTTTGGGAAGCCCATGTACGTCACCGGTATCGACATTGAGCGCAACAGGGTTATACTGGGCGAGGAGCCGGAGGTGTTTTCCGACAAGCTCACCGCCTCAGATTTAAATTTTATCTCCCTTGAAAAGCCGGAAAGCCCAATGAGAATCCGGGCTAAAATCCGCTATAACGCAAAAGAAGCCAACGCGCTGCTGGTGCCTCTTGGCGAAGGTCGCGCACAGGTCGTGTTCGATGTGCCGCAGCGCGCCGTAACACCCGGACAGTCCGTGGTTTTTTACAGCGGCGATCTCGTTGTCGGCGGCGGCATCATTGAAAAAAACGATTAGTCGCCATCAGATCCTGTCGAAGACCGGTTTTCTTTTTTCAAAGTGCGTTGTATACCTGAAGCCCGCTTCCGATAAAATGTTCGTAAAATAATCAAACTTATATCCTATATGGCCGGTTTTATGCGCGTCCGAGCCGAGACATACTATTTCGCCGCCAAGCTCCCTATAGCGCCTTATGATATTTTTGTCGAAGCGGGAGGCGGGAATCCCATTGGCTTTTTCTCTATAGGTACCTGTATTGACCTCGATTCCTTTGCCTTCAGATATAAGTTTCTTGAAAATCGTGTCAAAGAGGTCTGAATGATCATAATATCTTAAAGTACTGTCATCATAATTATTTTTTCTGGAAATAAAATCAATATGTCCCAGGACATCATACTCACAAAAATTTTCTACCATGTAGACGATTTCTTGAAGATAGCCGGAGTATGCCGCCTGTTTTGTTTTTCCCAAATAAAATTCTTCGGTGTACGGGTCTCCGCCCCCAATGATGTGAACGGCGCCGATAATAAAGTCATATGAGTACCCGGAAAGCTTTTTTAAGGTTTCTTCTATGACATGAGGCTGTATTCCGACCTCTATGCCTTTTATAACGTTCAGCCTCCCGGCATATTCGTCTTTGAGCCTGTCCATAAAAACCGTGTGTTTGTCGAAATCGAGCATGTAAAAATCAGTGCAGCCCGGAAAGTCATAATCGAAATGGTCGGTGAAGGCAACCCCTTCAAATCCTGATTTAACGGCATAATCGCAGGCCTCTTCCGCAGGCATGTCGCTGTCGCCTGAAAAATTGCTGTGGACATGGCAGTCATACATATTGCAAGCATCCTTTCAGAATGATTAAATTCATTACCACCTTTACTTGTCTTCCATAAGTATATATTTTAGCATTTTAAACTTCCAAATACAATCAACATTGCGGCAGCCTTTTTCATACCATATTTTTCCCACGAGATTCAAAACAGGAAGATAATGTATCATCTGTGATGAGTATATGTTTTATAATCAGTTTCACCTTAAATTTGTTAAAACCGGCAGCTAAGCTTTTATTCAGGCCTGAGCCGGTAATAATATAGTAATTATATTGTAATAAATTAACAAACATTTAACTGCTCTTTAATGCAAATTAACTTTTGGAGTTGTAGAATAAATCTATAAATTACCGGTAGTTTACTATGAAAAAAACAATATGGAGGAAATAAAATGAAAAGGAAGATTTTATCGTACTTAATGTCTTCATTGTTATTAATGGGCTCTATAGGAAGCCTGACCGGATGCGGTCAGCATCAGGCATCGGCAGATTCCGCGAAAGAGGATATCGCAGTTTATACGGCACTTGAAGATGAACAGGTTACTGAATATCTGGCAGCATTTAATCAAAAATATCCTAACATTAAGGTCAATATCGTGAGGGAATCCACAGGCACCATTACGGCCAAGCTGCTTGCAGAAAAAGATAATCCTCAGGCAGATCTTATATGGGGAACAGCCGCATCGTCCATGATGGTGCTTGACAATCAAGGAATGCTGGAACCTTATGCCCCTGCAGGCGTTGAAAGAATACTTGCTAAATTTAAATCAGATAAAAAGATTCCGACATGGGTCGGGATTGATGCCTGGGAAACGGCTATAGTCGTTAACACGGTTGAAGCACAAAAACTAGGATTACCGAAAATAAAATCATATCAGGACTTGCTGAAGCCTGAATTTAAGGGACATATCATTATGCCCAATCCAAATTCATCAGGAACAGGATTTTTAACCGTTTCAGGCTTACTTCAGCTTAACGGAAAAGAAACGGAAAAAGGTTGGGAATACCTTGATAAACTCCACGAAAATATCTCACAGTATGTTCACTCAGGTTCGAAACCGGCAAAAATGGCTGCAGCCGGTGAAACCGCAGTCGGTATCAGCTTTGGATATGCAGGTATCAGCCAAAAAGCAAAAGGAGCACCCGTTGAAATCATATTTCCGGAAGAAGGTTCAGGCTGGGATCTGGAAGCCAATGCACTAATGAAAAAGGATAAGATCAAACGGGCAGCTAAGACATTCCTTGATTGGGCAATATCAGATGAAGCAATGAACCTTTACAAGGCTAATTATCCGATTATCACAACAGGAGAAGGCGGAAAATATGAAGGCTTTACCTTTAATCCTGTTGATCAGCTGATAGAGAACGATTTTTCATGGGCTGCTGAAAACAGGGACAATATCCTTAGAAAATGGATGCAAAAATACGATTCAAAATCAGCTTCAAAAGGATAATTCATATAGAAAAATCAATGCGGCAGAAATGGCTGCTGCATTGATTTAGATAAGAGGTAATATTATGAGCTATTTAAAGCTTGAAAACATATATAAGCAGTTTGCGGGAAAAGTAGTACTTAAAGGTGTTAATGCAGAAATTGAAAAGGGCGAGCTTGTTTGCATTTTAGGACCATCAGGGTGTGGAAAAACCACGCTCCTGCGTATTATTGCCGGACTGGAAACGGCGGATCAGGGTAAAGTCATTATTGACAGGAAAGATTGTACGATGCTGCCTCCTTCAAAGCGAAATTTCGGTATTGTTTTTCAATCCTATGCGCTGTTCCCGAACATGACGGTCGAACAGAATATCCTTTTTGGATTGTCCGAGCAGAAAAAATTAAACAAGGAGCAGCAAAGGGCAAAGGCTTTAGAGGTTTTAGCGCTTGTCGGTTTACTTGAGCATAAAAATAAATACCCTGCCCAGCTTTCAGGAGGGCAACAGCAAAGAACCGCTTTGGCTCGGGCGATTGCACTGTCTCCGGGATATCTATTACTGGATGAGCCGTTATCTGCATTAGATGCAAAGGTGCGTTCAAAGCTGAGACTGGAAATCCGTAGAATACAGCAGGAACTAGGAATTACAACGATTATGGTGACCCATGACCAGGAAGAGGCTTTGACTATGGCAGACCGCATCATTGTTATGAATAACGCGGTGATAGAACAGGTTGGAGCGCCAAGAACTATATATGAAAAACCGGCCAATACATTTGTCGCTAATTTTATTGGGACAATGAATTTTTATGAAAACAATAAAGGTACTTTTGGCGTCCGGCCAGAAAATATCGAGTTGACGAAAAATGTTCTGCCGGAAAGCTTTTGGACCGGAAAAGTTAGTTTTCTAGAGTTTAAAGGCGCTATGATCAGAGTCTACAGCAAGCTCTATGATAATCGTGAAATTTGTGTAGACCTTCCGGTAGAAAAAGCAAAGGCTATGGAATTGAAGGAAAATGATACGGTTTATTTAAAAGTCGCAGACAGGCATTTGATTCAATATGCAGATGTGCAAGAGGCAGTCTGATGATACGAAACATTAATAAAAAGTTACAGGTCACAAATCCCGCTCAGTTCTTTTTAATGTTGTTTCTGACGAGTATTTTTTTTGCAGGTATGGTATTTCCGATATTCAGCTTGTTTATAAAGGCTTTTCAAAACAGCAGCGGCGGTTTTGCAGGCTTTGAGAATTATTTCAAATATTTTTCACAGCCCACTTTATCCTATTCGCTCCTCAACACATTGGATGTTTCGCTGACAACGTCCGTTGTCAGCACAATGCTGGGTTTTGCTTATGCCTATTCACTGAAAAGAACCAATATCAAATTGAAAAGATTTTTCAGATATGTAGCATTATTTCCCATTTTTGTTCCTACTGTTGTTCATGGCATCGGGCTGATCGTCCTTTTCGGCAAGCAGGGGATACTGACACAACTAGGATTGGTTATTGAATTATACGGTAAAACGGGGATTATTTTATCTGAAATCATTTATACATTTCCTCAGGCGTTTCTGATGTTTTATGTAACGTTACATTACGCTGACGGACGGCTTTATGAGGTCGCTGATTCAATGGGGTGCAATGCCTTGACCAAATTTATGAGAATAACTGTGCCGGAAATAAAATATACGTTGATCTATTCATTGTTCGTATGCTTTACATTAGCATTTACTGACTTTGGAGCGCCCAAGGTCATTGGAGGCAGCTACAATGTTTTAGCCATCGATCTGTATAAACAGGTGGCGGGACAGTTTAATTTTAATATGGGGGCCGTAGTGAGCACTCTCCTTCTGATCCCGGCGCTTCTGACCTTTGCCGCCGATAGGATACTGAATGCAAAAAACTACGGTGAAATCAGCACAAAAGCAATTGAATTAAAAATTAAAAAAAATAAACTGAGAGACGGATTATTTTTTACAGTATGCTTCCTGATCTTTGTTTTTTTCTTAATGATTATAGGTGCACTGTTTATGGATGCGCTAATGAAATACTATCCCTATGAAAAAAGCTTCACACTTGAACATTTTAAATTCAGCCAATCAACCGGAGGCATTCAAAGCTTTGTCAATTCAATCAGCATGAGTCTTCTTACGGCAGTATTTGGCACCATTTTCGTATTTGTCTATACGTATCTGATTGAAAAGGGAAAGGGGATGGAGCACATTAAAAAAATAGGAAGACTGCTTTCGGTAGCGCCGATTGCAGTTCCGGGCATGGTTATCGGGCTGTCGTTTATCTTTTTCTTTAATTCAAGATCAAACCCGCTGAACTTTATTTATGGTACGGTCGTGATCTTGGTTTTAGCCAACATCGTCCATTTTTATACCGTCCCCTATGTTACAGCGGCAGGGGCCTTAAAAAAATTGGATAAAGAATTTGAAAGCATTGCGGAAAGTATGAGAATACCCGGCTGGAAAATCCTTTTAAGGGTCAGTGTTCCCATGTCGCTTCCGGCTATTTTGGAAATATTTATGTACTACTTTGTCAACGCTATGGTGACGGTTTCAGCGGTCGTGTTTTTATATTCTGCTGATTTTAAGGTGGCTTCCATTGCAATTACCCATATGGAGGAAGCGGGAGATATTGCTCAGGCGTCGGCCATGAGCCTGCTGATCCTGACAGTTAATCTGATTGCCGGAAGCATATATGATCGGAGTCAATCTAATAGTACTGCGCTTTTAATTGGCAAAGCAACAAATGCAATCAATTAAATTTTTGATTTTCAGTGCAACCGATTCGTTTTTATGGGTATAATAGAATAGAAAAATTTTGATTAACGGAGGTTGGCGATGGAAGATACCAAATCCAAGGGACAATTGCTTTTTGAAAAGTTGAACTATACATATAAGGACGCGTGGGAAAAAACCGACGACGGCTATAAGAGCAAGGCATTTGAATTCTGCGGGCACTACAAGGATTTTTTGAACAGGGCCAAAACAGAGAGGGAATATATTTATGAGCTTGAGGAGCTTGCCCGGGCAAAAGGTTTTTTGCCGCTTGATGAAGTAATCGCATCAGGCAAAAAGATCCTGCCGGGAATGAAGGTATTCCAGATCAACAGAAGCAAATCCGCAATTTTGAGTGTGATTGGGACCAGGCCTGTCAGGGAAGGCGTAAACATTATAGGCGCGCATATTGATTCCCCGAGGATAGATTTGAAACAGAACCCTTTATACGAGGACACGGGAATGGTCCTTCTGAAAACGCATTACTACGGCGGGATAAAAAAATACCAGTGGCTGACCATTCCGCTCTCCATTCACGGCGTAATAGTCAAGACCAATGGAGATGTGGTAAGAATAAGCCTGGGGGAGAGCGAAGACGACATGGTATTCACCATAACCGACCTGCTGCCGCACCTGGCCCACGACCAGATGCAGAAAAAGGCCGGTGAATTTGTATCGGGAGAAAGCTTGAACGTTTTGTTCGGCTCCATACCTTACCAGGATGAAAAGGTCAAGGATAAGGTAAAGCTGAATATCCTGAATATCCTGAATGAAAAGTACAACATTACCGAAGAGGACTTTACATCGGCCGAACTTGAGATTGTTCCCGCATTCAAGGCCAGGGACGTGGGGATTGACAGGAGCATGGTGGGCGCATATGGACAGGACGACAGGGTATGCGCCTACACTGCGCTGAGAGCCATCCTTGAAACGGATAACGTCGAAAGAACGGCGGTATGTGTACTGACGGATAAGGAGGAGATTGGCAGCGTAGGTAACACAGGCGCCCAATCGAGCTTTATGGAGAATCATCTGGCGATGCTCTGCGCATACAACACCGAGAACTATACCGATATCGTGCTGAGGCAGTGCCTTACAGCTTCCAAGATGCTTTCGGCGGATGTGAACGCTGCCGTAGACCCGAACTATGAAAACGTGCAGGATAAAAAAAATGCAACTTTTATGGGGAAGGGTATAGTTCTCCAAAAATATACCGGTTCAAGGGGCAAGGTGGGAGCGAGCGACGCAAATCCCGAGTTTATCGGAGAATTGAGAAAAATGTTCAATGACAACAATATTATCTGGCAGACAGGCGAGCTGGGAAAGGTTGACCTGGGTGGAGGCGGAACCGTAGCGTTATATGCGGCCAACCTGGGAATGGATGTGGTCGACTGCGGCATATCCGTTTTATCCATGCACGCGCCGTACGAAGTTACGAGTAAAATCGACATCTATACGATTTATAACGCATACAAGGTTTTTTTGATAAACGCGCGTTGAAGGAACTATCCGACGAGGTTGTTATTGCCGAACAGCCGACCTGACGGCAGGGTATCCTATGCTGCAAGCTTTTTTCTCTTTAGTATGCTTCGCAGAACCAGGATGAGAATTATCAGGATTGAAAAGGCCAGAACAACGTATTCGAACTTCTTGAATATGGGTCTTATAACCGTCGCGTATTTTTCGCCGAAAACGAAACCCAGGTATATCAGGACAAAATTCCACGGTATCATCCCGATAAGCGAGTAAGCAATGAATTTCGGCAGGTTCATTTTTGCTATTCCGGCAGGCAGGGATATGAATGTCCTGATTATCGGCAGCAGCCTCCCGAAAAATACCGCTGCTCCTCCATATTTGCTGAACGTTTTTTCCGCCGTACGGAACTTCTTTTCCGGCACGAAGAAGTATCTCCCGAATCTCAGTATGAAGGGCCTCCCGCCGAAATAGCCTACGGCGTATGCCGTTAGCGAGCCTATCATGCTTCCTATGGCGGCCGCTACATTTGCGCCGAACATCGTTACCCTGCCGCCTGATACCATACTTCCGGCAATCGGGAGGACAACCTCGCTCGGAAGGGGTATGCATGCGCTTTCAAGCAGCATTCCCGCAGCTATGCCGAAGTACCCCAGAGAGTTTATTATATCCATAACATGGCCGAGTATTTTTTCTATGAATAGAAACATCTTACGGATTCTCCTTGGTGGTCCCTTTTATTGAAGATTCGCCGTTGGACGGATTGTCCTGCGTCATGCTCTTTTTAGCGGAGCTCTGCGAACCGTTCTTGTTACCCGAATTATTATTATTCGTTTTTGCGGGCGCAGTATTCTTATTATTGGCTTCCGGTACCGCATTTGTTTCGGAAATGCCGCCTGGGGCGTTGAAATATTTTTTAACGATCTCGGATGCACCCTGCCTGTCCATGATATAATACCAGCCGGACGGTTCGTTGCTTGAACCGCCGGGGAGCTTGAACATCTGGAGGTCGTCGGCGTTTACCTTCGGTGCGTTTCTTGCGAGCTTCATGACTTCATCCAGCGACAGATTTGTCTCAAGGTTTTCGAACACAAGCTTCAAAACCCCGTTGAGCTTTGCCAGGTTATATATGTTTGCCTTCTGGCGTATAAACTCCTTTATGAAGCGCTGCTGGGCTTCTATCCTTTTCAGGTCGCTTCCGTCGTAGTATTTGGTAATATCGCCGGCCATTTTGGTCGGATGTCTGAATCTCATGAACTGTTCGGCTTTGGCGCCGTCAAGGTGCTGCATGCCTTTTTTGAGGTGAATATGCAGGTTTTGTACCGGGTCATCGTAATTCATGTCGGCAGGAACGTCAAAATCCACACCGCCGAGCAAATCTATAATCTTCCTGAACGCAGAGGTGTCTATAAATATGTAATACTTTACTTTTACATCCAGAAGACCGCTCACGGTATCGACGGCGAGCGAAGCCCCGCCTGCGGGATATGCGGCGTTTATCTTCTGTGTGCCGTGACCCTTGATTTTTACCTTTGTATCCCTGGGTATCGAGAGGATGCTCGCCTTGGCTGTGGCCGGATTGAAATTGACGAGCATTATTGTATCGGTGTTCTTATTAACCCGGTCTCCGCCGAGAACGAGTATGTTTACCGGGCTGTTTGCAGACCTGAAGGGCTTTAATATTTCTTCAAGCAAAGCGTTTGCCGGGACACCGGCGCCTGTATCCAGGGAATTCAGCACCAGCGCTCCGGCGCCGAAAAGAAATACGGAAACTATAAGCGCCAGCACAAAATAAAACTTTCTGAAATTCATTTCTAACCCACACAATCAATGTTAGTATAAATAATCCTATTAAGTATATACTAATAAAATTATTCTTGTCAATCTAATACCCATGTGATATAATTTTTTGCATGTGAATTACGGACGGTCCGCTGACAGGTGCATAAAGGGCTCTGGAAGCCTATGATTCCTGCATGAACGTCTATGAGGGAAGGAGGAATTCCAGTGGACATTATAAAAGCTATAGAACAGGAACAGTTGAAAACCAATATTCCCAATTTGGACATAGGCAACTATGTCAGGGTACATGTAAAGGTCAAGGAAGGGAACAGGGAAAGAATACAGGTTTTTGAGGGTACGATCATCGGCAGGAAGGGCGCGGGCCTGAAGGAAAATTTTACCGTTAGGAGGATATCGTACGGCGTAGGGGTTGAGAGGATTTTTCCCGTGCATTCTCCCAATATCGACAGGATTGAAGTCGTGAGGAAAGGCGAGGTCAGAAGGGCGAAGCTCTACTACCTGCGTGAAAGGGTCGGCAAGTCCTCGAGGGTAAAAGAAAGGCTTGAAGCAAAGGACCTTTCAAAGGGAGAGAAGGCTGTCGGGCAAGCCGGCGAAGCCAAAGGAACGTCGGAAGTCAAGGGAGAAAATATGGAATAATAAAAAGGGGGACGTGTACGTCCCTCTTTTTTTGTCGGGAGGGTGTAATGAATATCCAGTGGTATCCCGGACACATGGCGAAAAGCAAAAGATTGGTATCGGAAAACCTCAAGCTTGTGGACGCGGTCATAGAGCTGCTCGATGCGAGAATACCCAAAAGCAGTAAAAATCCCGACCTGGACGACATTCTGGCCGGCAAGCCCAGGGTTGTCGCACTCAACAAAGCGGACCTGGCCGATGAAAGCATTTCGGCTGAATGGGAAAAATGGTATTCGCTGAAAGGGCGGCCGGTAATACTGGTTGACTCGATAAGGGGCAAAGGCATTAACGAATTGAAGTCTACGCTGCGCGGGATCATGAAGGACAGGCTTGAGAGGGATAAAAGCCGCGGAAGGATTTTCAGAGCCGTCAGGACAATGGTCGTAGGCATACCCAACGTAGGCAAGTCGGCTTTCATAAATAAAATAGCGGGCAAGGCGGTCGCCGTAACGGGGGACAGGCCCGGGGTCACCAGAGGCAAGCAGTGGGTAAGGTTAAATGAGGAATTTGAGCTCCTGGACACTCCGGGAATATTGTGGCCCAGGTTCGAGGACCCCAAGGTAGGTCTTAATCTCGCATTTACCGGGGCGATCAAGGATGAAAACCTCGATACCGTAGGGATTGCTTCGTCTCTACTGGAGCTACTGGCTCTGCAGTATCCTTCCGAACTGTCAAAGAGGTTCAAGCTTGGTGAAATCCGGGACTTTAGAGGCGCGGCGCTGCTGGATGAAACCGGTAGAAAAAGGGGATGTATTGTCTCGGGAGGAGAGGTAGACCTGAACCGTATCGCCGCAATAGTGCTGGACGAATTCCGCGGCGGAAAAATCGGCAGGATCTCCCTTGAGCGTCCCGAACATGACAAATATGAGGGGGGATTTTTGAATGATCGGCGATGAAGGTTCGACGATAAAAGAAATCGAAGACAGGGTAAACGCTATGGAACCCGACGCTGCGCTTGATTACATTTATAAGCTCTCCGGGGAGGGTCGTTCAAAGATATCAAAGCTTATGGAGAAGTGCGAGAAAAGAAAGGTCGCTTACCAGAAGGAGCGGAAGCGTTTTGACGAAATGTGCAAATACGAAAGATTTTGCCGCAATAATGGCGCGAAATACGTAGCCGGCATAGACGAAGCCGGCAGGGGGCCGCTGGCAGGGCCTGTCGTGGCTGCCGCAGTCATGCTGCCCGACGGCGTATTCATTGAGAACCTCAACGACTCAAAACAGCTCTCGGCCGGCCGGAGAGAGTACCTTTACGATAAGATAATCGATAAGGCGATAGCCTACGGCATTGGTATAGTGGATGAAAAATGCATAGATGAAATAAACATACTGAATGCGACGATCAAAGCCATGGAAAAAGCCGTTTACATGTTGAAACCCCGGCCGGAGGCGCTGCTGATAGATGCCGTAAGCCTCAAAAACCTCGATATCAGGCAAGTTCCCATCATAAAAGGCGATTGCCTCAGTGTTTCAATAGCCGCAGCCTCGATAATCGCCAAGGTTACCAGGGACAGGATTATTTCGGAAGCCGACAGCCTGTATCCCCAGTACGGTTTTGCAAGGCACAAGGGCTATGGTACCAGGGAACACATTGAGGCTATAAAAAAATACGGAATTTCTCCGATACATAGAATAAGCTTTACAAAAAAATTCATCGACACCGCAGGCTGATACTACTTTGCCAATATCACAGTCCTATGGTTTCTTGCTTGGAAATGCGCTTTAAAGTTAGTAAAGCCTGATTGATTTGGAGATTGCGGAATGAGGATTGAAGGCTTTTTCCAGCCAAACGGCATGATCCTGTCCGATGTGCAGGATATTCTGGCCAAACTTAACATAGGAGATACCGTAAGGGCCCAACTTATAGATTTTCTGGGTAACGACCTCCTGCTTAAACTGTTTGACGGCACCACATTCAAGGCTGCAGCAATGGTGCCTATAGAGGCTAAGCCGGGGGATTTTTTAGATTTTGTAGTAAACAACAAAAGCGAAAACCAGGTTTTCCTCGAAACAGTCAAAAACCCTGAGGTAAAGGCAGCTTCAGCCGAAAACGAAGTAAGGCAGCTGCTGACCTCCCTCGATATAAAGCCTGACCGCAAAAATGTCGACGTCGCAAAGCAATTAAGGTCAAACGGCATTCCGTTTTCTAAGGAAATTCTCTCCAAAGCGGTTGACATAGGGACGAAATATGCCGGGATAAAGCCTGACAAGGCTGTATTTCTCGCTTCAAACGGCGTTAATGTAGAGGAGCGCAATATAGAAGCCCTCAATCAGCTTGTAGAAAATAGGTTCAAGGTGGGCAAGGGACTTGGGGAGCTGGTGGAAGCACTCCTTAAAACGGGCGATGAAGCGCTTTTAAAGAATACGGCAAGAGACCTGTCGGTTTATTGCAATTTAAAAGATGTTCTCCAGGGACCAGAACCGGATTTTGTGCAGCAGAATCCCAAGAGCCCGAACGGTGCCGCAGTCCAGGCTTTCAAAGCGGCCGAGGCTCCTGTTTCCGCAAATACCGCGGAATTAAAAAGCGAAATAATGTCCGCAGGCAGCAAAGCGGATGTAGATACGCCAAACAGAACATTTGATTCAAAGGCCCGTCCGGTGCCCAGGGAAATGCTGTCTGAAATTGTAAGGGCCATCAGCAGTGAGATTGCGGGCAACAGGAATAGAGCCCTGGGACAAGCCCTGAAAAGCCTCGATTTGCCGCTCAGGCTGACGGTTTTCCTTAACTCGGAGGCAAAAAACGGTGATAACCTGCTTGATAAAATAACGGGATTTTTATCAAATGAAGCTTCCAGATTTGAAAAACCGGAAACCGGTATCATTTCCGATTTTTTCAAGGCATTGGCCTCCAGGCTGAAAAAGGATTTTCCCCAGGGCGCTGCCGAACGGAGCGAACCGGTCCAGCCTGAAGCGCCGATGACTGAAGAAAGGGCGAAGAGCCTGATAAAAAAGGCGTTTGACGATATATTCATAAAGGTTGACCAGGATGACGGAAAAAAGGGCTTGAACCTGAAGGGTGCATACAGGGATGCCTATGAGAAGATAGAAATACTCAAACATAACTTGAGCCTCACAAGTCTCGCCGGGAGGGACGATATGATAAAACAGGCCGACAACCTGCAGAACAACATGAGGTTCATTAATGAAATAAACGCTCACAGCTCTTATGTACAGATTCCGCTTAACCTTCGCAACAGAAACACGACGGGAGAATTATACATATTAAAACGAGATCCTCGCAGAAAGAGAATTGACCCGGAAGACGTAACCGTCTTTCTTTCTCTGGATACCGAAAACCTGGGACAGGTCGATTCCCTGGTAGGTATTAACAGAAAAAACGTCACCGTCAACTTTCGGGTCGAAGACCGGAGGATATTCGACTTAATCAGGGAAAAGCACAAGGACCTGTATAACAGCTTCGCCTCAAAAGGCTTCAAGCTTGTCGACCTTAGGTACAGGATGATTGAGGAGCATGTGGACGTTGTCAACGTAAACAGGACGGTAGGCCTTGAAGCCAGGCGCAACAGGCTTTCAGTGGACTTCAGGATATGAAGCCCGACAGCAAAGGAGTTCGTCGTATGCGAAAAGAGGATGGAAACAGGAAAATCAAAGAGGTTGCGGCGCTCCGCTATACGCCTCACGAAAGTGGCGCGCCCAGAATCGTGGCTCTCGGCAAGGGCGAAATAGCTGAGAAGATACTTCAGGCTGCCAGGGAAAACGATGTTCCCATATACAATGACGAAAAACTTGCCCACACCTTAAACCAGTTCAACCTCGGCGACGAAATCCCTCCCGAGCTGTACGAGGTAGTAGCCGAAGTGCTCGTGTTTGTAAGCAGTCTTGACAGGGAATTTGGTGAGAAATATGGCTCAGTCGGACAAAAAGGCAACCGGTAGTGCAGGGGAGGACGCCGCGGCGTTTTCCCTCGCAAAAGAGGGCTTTGACGTAATCGCGCGGAATTACAGGTTCGGCAAATTTGGAGAAATTGATATAATTGCCCGTGAAAAGGAATATATATGCTTTATAGAGGTCAAAACCCGAAAAGGCAACCTTTTCGGGACGCCTTCGGAAGCGGTAGGCAGGAGGAAGCAGGACCGCATGAAGCGTTTGGCCTGGATGTACATAAGGAAGTGCGGACTTGAAGGCTGCAGCGTCCGGTTCGATGTCGTCGAGGTTACAGGACGGCATGGACCAAAAGGTTTTGAACCTACCGAAATCAATCTTATACGAAATGCTTTTTGAAAGCCGGTAAGCTTATGTTGATTGTAGATGCCCACTGTGATACGATAAACAGGATACTGAAGCAGGGAAGCGACCTTTTCAGGAATACCTGCCATTTCGATATTGAAAGAGCGCTCCAAAACGGAAGCATAGTCCAGTTTTTTACAGCATTCATTTCTCCCGAATACTGCCAGGCATACGCTCTAAAACGCGCCTTGCAGATTATCGACAAGCTGTGTGAACAGGTAGGACTGCATAACGACGTTATTTCATTATGCGCCGACAGCGCCGAAATTAAAGAAGCCCTGGAGTGCGGAAAAATGGCCGCCGTTCTCTCCATAGAGGGCGGAGAAGCGTTTCAGGGCGATCTTGCGGTGCTCAGGATGTTTTACAGGCTGGGCGTGAGAAGCGTATGTCTCACCTGGAACCGCAGGAATGAAATAGCCGACGGAGTATCAGACGCAGCTTCAGGGGGCGGTCTGACGCCTTTCGGCAGGGATGTGGTCAGGGAAATGAACCGGCTGGGGATGATAGTTGACGTTTCCCATATTTCGGAAAAGGGTTTTTGGGATGTTCTTGAAATATCCGGCAGTCCGGTGATCGCTTCGCATTCAAATTCGAAAAAAGTATGCCATCATGTGCGAAATCTCACAGACGAACAGATTCTATCAATTGAAAAATGCGGCGGTGTTATCGGGATAAACCTTTATCCGGGCTTTTTAACAAAAAGCGATGCCTGTTCCATTAAGGACGTTTTGAATCACATCGAGCATATTGCCTCTTTGTCCGGTGAGAACCATCTGGGTCTTGGTGCGGATCTTGACGGAATAGAAAAAACTCCCGGAAATTTTCACGGAGTACAGGACATCCCGGAAATTTTCGACGGGCTTCTCAGGCTCAACTATCCTGAAAGCTTCGTACGTAAGTTTGCAGGTGAAAATTTTCTAAGAGTGATAAACCAGGTAATGCGATAAAAGTACACTATAAGCTACATTATAACAAGAGCTCATGATGATCTGCGCTACAGCCGGCACAAATCTCTGCATACCTACAGACAATCTTTCGACTGCCCACAAGCATTACAAAACCTGCGCCAACCTTTGCTCGGCCATCAAGAGTACCTTAGGAACCTGCCGCAATCTTTCGACTGCAGCAGACCCCCAGTGTGCACCGGTTCCGTACAGGGACATCTACCAGTCGGGTAGAGGCATGCGTACAGGAAAGAGTGCAAACCTGCGGAACCCTTGATAACCTTAGCTCGAACCTTATACATCCCTTTTGACCATACTGTAATGGTTTCAGATATAGAGAGCAAACTCGAAGCCCTCCAGGGAAAGCGCCACTACAGTACAGCCTTACAGGACGTTTATACAGAATCGCACAAACACCTGGCCGCAGAAAGACTGCAGCAAGCGTGCGCGAGACGGCATAAAACGGCTGCGGTACAACAGTTATAAGGTTCTTCTCTCCGACTAATACCAAGCCTTAGCGCCTACGCTGGCGAGACCCGGTATTAATCTTTGACCGAATACCGCAGAGCCTTGTTGAAAGACCCTGCAATACTCTTGGCTCGACCATCATGAACCCTGCGTTTAATATTGTGTCCCGTATGATTTTTAATATTCAAAGAATTTTTTAACATCAGAATACCAGTTGCATCATTAATAATATCACTATAACGAATTTCCCTGATTCGATTTATTCATAAAGCATGCAAATCCTATTGATTTTTAACAAATTTTAGCGAGTTAATGAAATTATTTATCTTACAACTTGCAATTTTATGGCAGATATATTAAAATGAATTATATTTGTGAAGGAGCCGAATGTATGGAGGATCTTTTTAAGTTGAGCAAATCCGAGCTGCAGGAATATAAAAAGCAGCTTACCGAAGAATATAATTCATTCAAATCTCAGAAGTTGAGCTTTGATATGTCTAGAGGAAAACCATGCCCGGAGCAGCTTGATCTTTCAATGGACATTTTCACCTGTCTTGGGAAGGACGACTATAAAGCTGCGGATGGCACGGACTGCCGCAATTACGGGGGTATAGACGGACTGCCAGAGGCGAAGGAGCTCTTCGCGAAAATGCTGGATGTAAGCCCAAAGGAAATCATCGTTGGCGGAAATGCCAGCTTGAACCTCATGTATGACACTATTGCAAGGGCAATGCTCAAAGGTCTTCCTGAAAGCGATACTCCGTGGTGCAAGCTGCCGGTGGTCAAGTTCCTTTGTCCGAGCCCGGGCTATGACCGGCATTTTTCAATATGTGAATCCTTAAACATAGAAATGATCCCGGTGGCAATGAAAAACGACGGCCCGGACATGGACGAGGTCGAAAGGCTTGCCGGACAGGATTCGTCTGTTAAAGGCATCTGGTGCGTTCCCAAGTACAGCAATCCCCAGGGAATAACATACTCCGATGCGGTTGTCGACCGTTTTGCCGGAATGAAAACAAAGGCGCCCGACTTCAGGATTTTCTGGGATAACGCTTATATAGTACACCACCTTTCAGATAATCCCGACCGGTTGAAGGATATACTCAAGGCATGCAAGGAAGCGGGGAATCCGGACAGGGTATTTATTTTCAGCTCCACTTCCAAGATAAGCTTCCCGGGCGGCGGCGTCGCTATGGTAGCGGCCAGTGAAAAGAACATCGACTACATCAAAAAGAATATGTCCATCCAGACAATAGGGCCTGACAAGATAAACCAGCTCAGGCACGTCCGTTTCTTTAAGAACATGGATAACCTGAACGAGCATATGAAAAAGCAGGCTGAAATAATTGCACCCAAGTTCAAAGCGGTCCTGGACATTCTGGAGGATAAGCTGGCGGGAGGCGGGATAGCATGGTGGAAC
>Ga0272448_1003061_pt1 | contig 20252 bp, 15 predicted proteins | sample YNPCB0191_FD_202220 | JGI IMG/M metagenome (GOLD analysis project Ga0272448, IMG submission 202220) | Hot spring sediment microbial communities from Yellowstone National Park, WY, United States - YNP-CB-019-1 | ecosystem: Environmental > Aquatic > Thermal springs > Hot (42-90C) > Sediment... | reverse complement strand
CGATGCGGCAGGCCGCGGCCCGCGAGTGTGGGCGGCCAACGGCTGGGTACCGATAAACAATGACGGACAACTCTTCTCGGAGCTGCATCCTCGGAGCGCGCCGGATCGTGATCAAGGTGGGGACGGGCGTGCTCACGCGGGGCGGCGCGGGCCTGTCGCAGCCCATCGTCGCTCGCCTCGTCGAGCAGATCGTTCGCCTCGGAGCGGAGGGCAAGCAGGTCGTCGTCGTAAGCTCCGGCGCGATCGGCGCAGGGATGGCCGAACTTCGGATGCCGAAGCGCCCCGACACCCTGCCGAAGCTCCAAGCAACTGCCGCCGTCGGACAGGCTCATCTCATCCGGGCATACGACGAACTGCTCAAGCCCCACGGACTCCATGCCGCCCAAATCCTGCTGACTCGCGAAGACCTCAACGACCGCGTCCGCTACCTGAACGCCCGGAACACGATGTTCGAGCTCCTTCGTCTCAAGGCGATCCCGATCGTCAACGAGAACGATACCGTCTCCGCCGAGGAGATCAAGTTCGGCGACAACGACTTCCTCGCTGCGCTCGTGGCGAACCTCGTCCTGGCGGACCTTGTGGTCATCCTCAGCACCGTCGAGGGGTTGCTGCGCGACGGGCGGGTCGTCCCATTTGTCGGGAAACTGGACGAAGAGGTGTTTGCTCTCGACACGGGTAGCGTCTCGGCGACGGGCCGCGGCGGAATGGCAAGCAAGCTCGCCGCGGCTCAGATCCTCACCGAGAGCGGCATACCCGTCGTGGTCGCGAACGGGCTGAAGGAGGACGTAATCCTCCGTGCCGTCCGGGGCGACGAGGTAGGTACGTTCTTTGCCGCCCGCTCCTCGCGCCTCCGGGCCAGGCGGCGGTGGATCGGGTTCACCGTCAAACCCGCAGGCGTCATCGTCGTCGACGACGGTGCCAGAGACGCGCTCGTCCAACGCGGCAAGAGTCTCCTCGCTTCCGGGGTGAAAAGCGTGGAGGGGACGTTCGAAGCGGGCGATGTCGTCGAGATCGCCTCGGGCGGCGAGAAATTCGCACGGGGCCAAGCCAACTACTCCTCCAGCGACCTGATGAAAATCAAGGGACTCAAGACATCGCAGATCAAAGCGGTGCTCGGCTCCAAACCATACGACGAGGTCGTCCACCGCGACAATCTCGCCCTCCTTCCGAGGAAGCAATGAAGCTGCCGCCCGACTACCACAATCACACGATCTGGAGCAACCACGCCGTCGGTACGATGGAGCAATACGTCCAGCACGCTCTCGAGATCGGCCTGTCCGAGATGGCCTTCACGCCCCACCTACCGATCCGGACGCCCTCGAAGATGAAGTTGACCCTCGCCCCGGAGGAGATGCTCCTCTTCGACGCGGAGATCAAGCGGCTCCAGGATGCCTACGCCTCGAGGATCATCATCCGCTACGGCGGCGAGGCGGACTACGTGCCGGGGACGGAGAAGGACGCGGAGAAGCTGCTCAAACAGTATCCTTTCGATTTCCTCATCACCTCGGTTCACTACATCGGCGATTGGGGCTTCGACACCCCGGAGTACGCCGACGAGTTCGAGCGGAGGGACCTCGAGACCGTTTACGCCGAGTATGTCCGACTTCTCCGTGCAGCGATCGGGACCGGGCTTTTCGACATCGTCGGCCACTTCGACTTGCCGAAGAAGTTCGGACACAGGCTCGACCCGGAGCCCCTGGATCTGTACGGCGAAGTTCTCGATCTCGTTGCCGCGGCGGGGATGTGCATAGAGTTGAACACCGCGGGCCGCGACAAGCCCGTCAAGGAGTTCTATCCCTCGGAGAGCGTCCTGCGACTGGCACTCGAGCGCGGGATCGGCGTGACGACCGGCTCCGACTCGCACGCTCCCGCCGAGGTCGGGCGGTACTTCGAGGAAGCTCGCGACTTGCTCTGTCGTCTCGGCTTCAGAGAGGTGATGAGATTTGAGGCCCGAAAGCGGCTTGCTCTCCCGCTCTGCCATTAGCCGGATCGGCTTCTTGCTCGCAGCGTTCCTCGTGATGAACGTCCTGTTCCTGCACCTCGGGGGGCCGAACGAGATGCTCAATATCCCCTCCTGGTGGGACATGAACTGGATCATGGAGAAGCACGGGTTCTTCCGCGTCTGGACTCCATATCCGCCCGTCATGCCGCTGATCACCTATACTGGCTACCGGCTTCTCAAAGCGGATCCGATCTACATCGCATGGGCGTGGCGCGGGGCGAATCTCGTCCTCCTCGGTTTGAGCGGGTGGCTCCTCTACGAGTTGACCGAGCGGAAAAGGCCACTCGTGCCGATCGCGTATCTACTCTGGTCGATGAGCTGGGCAAGCCTCGTGCTCGTAGGCGTCTGGTGCGACCACGAGGAGAACCTGATCCTCGTCCTCGTGCTCCTCGCGCTCCTGCTCCTGCAAAGGCGCCATACGGCCGGGGCGAGCGTGGCGACGGGCCTGGCCGTGATGACGAAGCTCTTCCCGCTCGCCCTCGTGCTCGCCACCCCGCGGGCGCTCGGTGCGAAGCGCTGGGGCCGATACGCGGCCGGGTGTGCAGTCGTCTGCCTGTCAGTCGCGGCCCCGTTCCTGATCGCAGACCCGGCGATCTTCCTATCGAGTTTCCGCTGGACGGCCGACCGCGGTCCCTGGGAGAGTGTCTACGCCTTCCCGGCTGAGCCGCGTGAGGCGATGCCGCCGATGATCTTCCTCCGGCCCGGCATGGAAGGACTCGTCGCGCGGAGCGAGATGGTCGAGTGGCTCCGAAGCGGCGGCAAGAAGCTCTACTGGGAGTGGCGCCTCACGACCCCCTACGAGAGATCCAGACCATTCGAACCCCTCACTCTGCTGCCGATCCTCGGATTCCTCGCCTGCGCGGGACTCGTTGCACTTTCTCCAGGCGGCACTCTCGTCACCCGGACGCTGGGCGTCCTGGTTTTTCTGCTGCTCTTCAGCAAGGGGTTCTCCTCCTATTTCATCCTCTGGATCGTACCTTTGCTTTTTCTCGAGTATGGTGAGATAATGGGATTTGTCCTCGGATGTGCACTGCTTCTCCTGGGAAACCTGGTAGTTTTCGCCCTGGTGAAGGATAGCTATGCCCTCTTCTGGACGGCGATCTTTGCCCGCCACGTTCTGCTTTGCGGCGTTGGCCTGCACCTGGTCCTGCGCGGCCGCGGACCTCGCACGGCTGTATGAGGACTACGAGTTCGCCTCCCGCCTGCTGGGGCGCGGCTACTACGACCTGGCCCAGATCGCCTACCGGAGGGTGATCTCCGGCGAGCCGCCCGCCGGCCTCAAGACCCGGGCCGAGGTAGACCTGCTCATGGCGCGGATGAAAGAGATGGTCGAGAGCGATAGACCGGACCGCACCGAGCTGGAGCGAATCGTCAAGAACTTCGACGAATGTATCGTCCGAAGCCACGCGGGGCACACGGAACTCGACATCTCCGGCGTAGCTCCCGACGAGGCGGACGCCTACTTCATGGCCGAGCGCTCGGCCTACTCGGGCGCGGCCTGGGCACGGTACTATCTCGGCAAGTTGGGCGGCCCCGACCGGGCAAAGCTGCTCCGCGAGGCGATCTTCCTCTTCGGCGAGATGGAGAACGCGGACGAGCCGGCCTACCCCACGATCGGCAAGGCGCTTTGCCATCAGGCACTCGGCGAGACCACGATCTCGCTCGATCTCCTCGACGGAGTGATCGCCAAAGCCAAGCTCAAGGACCTCAAACTCTCCGCCGGCGTGGCCCGTGCACAGGTGTTCCTCGAAGCCTGCATGTACGACGAGCTTCAGGGCTTCGTCCGGAAGTTCTTCGCCGCCGATCCGGGGCTGTGGAAGTTCAGGAAAGCCGGCGACCTCGCCCTCTACCTCGCCAAGAGCTATGCCAGTCAGGGAGAAGAGTGCTTCACCTACCACAACGTGGAGAAAGGCAAGAACTGCTACGCCCAGGCCGTCCGCGAGGGGCTCTCGCTCCGCGAGAACATCCCTCGCATGGCCGGCGAGCTTGCGGGCATGCTCGTCGAGTGGGCACAAAAAGCGAACATGGACCTGCCCCCGGACGTCATCCTCGACAGCGCAGAGACAGAGTATGCATCGGGCCGCTACGAGAAGGCGCTCGACCTCTACGCCAAGATCGCAAACACCAAGCTGAGAACGCGGGCGTTGCGGGGGATGGCTCGTTGCAGCTATAACCTCGGTCGGTACGCGGACGCAGAGACACTGCTCGCACAGATCGAGTCGCTCACCCGCGACGACATGTTGCTCTACATCTCGGCTCTCCGGAAACGAAACGCCGGAGAGGAGACCATCGTGCGGGCTCTGAAACGGTACTTGAGCCAGTTCGCGGATCCGGGAGAGGCTCCGCGCCTGCGCCTCTCGCTCGCTCGCGATTTCCTGCAAGGCGGCCGGCCTGCGGTGGCCCTGGACCTGCTCGACATCCCGTTCAGCGACCCCGCCCTCGCCCACGAGAAGCTGCTCCTCGCGTCGCGGGCGCACTTCCAACTCCTGAAGGCCGGCAGGAAGGAACAGCTCCCGGCCTACATCGCAACGCTCCACTCCCTCCTGGGGGAACGGCTCGAAGGGGAGGAGCGTGCGTCTTTCACGCTCGCTCTGGCTGAAGCGTACCTGGCCTCGGAGCCGCCCCAGGCCGCCAAGGCCCTCGCCGTGATGGAGGAGATCCCTGCCGCACGGCGGAACGAACACGACGCCCAGCAGCTTCTCTGCCGCGCGTTCATTCTTGGAGGGAGGCTCAAGGAGGCAGCTGGGACGCTCGATCGCCTGCTCGGCCGCCCGGACCGAGGGAGGGAAGACGGGCTGCTCTGCTTCGCCCTCGCGGCCAGAATCCTCAAGGAAAAGCCGGCGGACCTCGGCGACTGGAAGCGGACCGCACTCAAACTCCTCCTGAGCGGTTTCGATCTCGCACCGCCGCCCGACGCCACGTTCTATCGCGTGGCCGCCGACCTATGCCTGGAGTCGGGCGAGTACGAGAAGGCCCGCGCCTTCTACGAGAAGGCGGGCACTGTCAAATGGGACGAGGCGATGCAGCGCCGGTTTGCCGAAGCCTGCCTGAAACTCAACGACCATGCACGAGCCTACGAGTATCTCAAGGGTCTCAAGAGAGATGCCGCCGACGAGATCAAGCTCGCGCGTTGCGCCTGGCAGCTCGGCAAGAGAGAGGAAGCCGAGGCGATCCTGGAGAAGCTCGGCGTCGCCACCCGGATGGGCTCCCCCCTCTGGGCCGAAGTCCACTACGAGCTCGCCGCCCTCTATCTCCAGACCGGCCGGAAAGACCGCGCCTTGAAATTGATCGAGATGGGACTTACACTATGCCCGAAGGAATGGTTAGACAGATTCCAGGCGCTGAAGAAGAAGGCGGGCTCGTAGCGGTCGCCACGCAACATCGCCCTAACGGAGCAACCGGAGGTGAGGAATGATTCGAGCCGCGGTCAACGGCGCAGCAGGAAGGATGGGGCAACTCCTCGTCAAGCTCATCTGCGAGTCCAAGGAGTTCCAGTTAGTCTCCGCGCTGGAACGTGCGGATCACCCGGACCTCGGGAAGGACGCGGGCACGCTGGCCGGGACCAGGCCGTCGGGCATCCCACTCTCCAGCGAGCTTGTCCAGCCCGTCGATGTGCTGATTGACTTCTCGTCCCCTGACTCCACGCTGCAGCGGGTGAGCGAGTGCATCAAGAAGCGTAGCCCGATGGTGATCGGGACGACCGGCCACGCCCCGGAGGGGCTGAAGCGAATCCGCGAGGCGTCGGCGATCGTGCCGATCGTCCTCTCGCCGAACATGAGCCTCGGCGTCAACCTGCTCGCCGAAGTGTTGCCCGTGATCGCAAAAGCGCTCGGCAACAGCTTCGACGCCGAGATCGTCGAGGCCCATCACCGCTTCAAGAAGGACTCCCCGTCAGGAACCGCGCTCAAGCTCGCGGAAGCCATCGCCGGGGGACTCGGGCTTTCCGTCAAGGAGAACGCCGTCTATGGCCGGCAGGGGATCGTGGGCGAGCGGAAAAGAACGGAGATCGGGATCCTCGCAGTGCGGGCGGGCGACATCGTCGGCGAGCACACGGTAATTTTCGGCGGCCTCGGCGAGCGCATCGAAGTCAAGCATATCGCCCAGAGCCGCGAGTGCTTTGCCAGAGGAGCACTCCGAGCCGCCCAATTCGTCGTTGCCAAGCCGCCTGCTCTTTACACGATGAAGGACGTGCTCGCCTTGTGAGCGCGAATCGGCCCCTCGTGATTGCCCGACACGGGGCGTCTCGCTTTTGAAAGATTCGGACGGTTTTGTACAATCGTTTCGAGGAGGAAAGAATATGGATTTGCAAAAGGGTGGTTCCGACAGGGAGACCGCCTCGGTCCCCGTCGTGTGGGCAGTCGTCCTGGTTATCGCAGGAGCGTTGGTCTCCAGCCTGATTGTCTATTCCTGTCAGAAGTCGAGGAGTAACGCCGCGATCGCCCGGCTCGACGAGCAGATCACTGACCTGACCGGCAAGCTGACCTCCGCCGAGGAGAAGGCAAGCCAGGAGGCCTCGCGGGCGAGCCGCGAAGAGGAGGCACGCCGGACCGAGGTCCAACAGTACCAAAAGGCCCTCGACTCGGTCCTCAAATCAATGCTCGCCCAGAGCCGCCAGACGCCCGTTACATTCTGGTTGGGCAAGCTCAAGGACGATAGCCTTCTCATCACAGGCGCCGACGGCCAGCCCGTGCACCTCGCCGCGATGGAACTAGGCAGGATGGGCAAGCTCGCTCTCCCAGGACTCATGAACAAGCTCTCCGCCACGAGCGATGTCAAGGAGCGCACCCAAGTCCTCTCCGCGCTCAGCCTTGCCGCTCAGCAGCAAAACGTGACGGCCGTGACGAAGGGCGAGACCGTGCGGGGCAACCCCGCCGACGTCCAGTCCCATCCCGAACTCGTCAAGGCGTGGAAGGACTGGTACGCCAAGTTCAAGAAGGACCTTGTCGGCGGACCGGGAGGAAAGAAGACCTCGACTGGCTCCTCGACCGGGGCAGGGGCGACGACGGACACGGCCACGCCCGCGGTCACGACACCCACGACCGGCCAGAAGGCCGCAACTGGGAAGGAGTCTACAACCAGCAAGAAGTCTACCAGCTCGAAGCGCAGGTCGCCTCATTAGCGGCCAGCCTGTGCTCGCGCCTCTCGCTTGCCGCAAAGGCGGAGGCAGCCGAGGGAGCGGACTCTCCATCCTCGGAAGCTCTGACCCAACCTGACAACTCTCAGCCTCCCCGGGGAGGCAGTCCCTGGCTGAGCCGCGCGTCCCAGCCTCGCAGCCGGAGCCGACAGGTCAAGTCCGGAGATACAGAGCATGGCAAAGAAGAAGCTCACTGATTTCAGGCCGGGGCAACATGCCCACTCGATCCGTACAACGATTTCGAAGAGCGTCATTTGGCGATTCCTCCTCTACCTGCCGGAGGGATACGGCCGCAAGAAGAAGCTTTGGCCGTTGATCCTCTTCCTGCACGGAGCGGGCGAGCGCGGCGAGGACATCGAGCTTGTGAAAAAACATGGGCCGCCCAAGCTCGTCGAGGAATGGGACGACTTCCCTTTCATCGTCCTCTCGCCGCAGTGTTCGAAGCAGGAGTGGTGGTCGCCGGACGACTTGATCGCACTGCTCGACGAAGTGATCGGCCGGTACTCGGTGGATCCCGATCGCGTCTATCTCACTGGGCTGAGCATGGGCGGCTACGGCACCTGGGCGCTCGCCGTAAAGTACCCCGACCGCTTCGCCGCCATCGCGCCCATCTGCGGCGGTGGCAATCCGCTCCTCGTCTCCCGCATCAAGCACATCCCTGCTTGGGTCTTCCACGGGGCCAGGGACGAAACAGTTCCGCTTCAGGAGTCCGAGCGGATGGTCAAAGCTCTGAAGGCAGCAGGCGGCAAGGTCAAGTTCACAGTTTACCCCGACGCCGGCCACGACTCATGGACGGAAACCTACAAGAACCCGGCACTCTACAAGTGGTTCCTCCGCCATCGCAGGAAGGCAAAGGGGTAGGCATTCGCTGACGCTCGTTGCCCGGGTTCGGGACACCGGGTCCTGTGACACAGAACGCCGCTCTCCCCGGGGGGCGAGTCGTCTTCGATGCCCGCGGCCCCTCCGAACGCGTCGGGGTTTTTGCCGAGTCCTTCGCGAGGTGGCAGCGTCCGATCCCCCGGGCGATTATGTGGCTACGCGGAAGGCTTCTTCCACGCCGGGTGCCGGCCGAGCTCCATGAATGCCTCGAACATGGCCTGGCCGTTTTCCTCTGTCGCCCCGATGGCGCGCGGGTCGCCGTACTCGCCGACGATGAAGCCGCCCTTGGGCGTTCCCCAGCACTCCAGGAGCAGTTTCGCCTCTGCGCGGACTTCTGCTGGCGTTTTCCAGGGCAGCGTCGCCTGGATGTCGACCGTCGTTACGAAGCAGATCTTGCCCGCGTATCGCCTCCCGATCTCCTCGATTCCGAGGTTGCGCGGCTGCTGGAGGTTCACGATATCGAGACCGACGTCGATCCACTCCTGGATGATCTCGTTGACATGGCCGCAGGAGTGCATCCACGCGTGCATACCGCCGTCGTGGATAGCACGGAAGAGCCGCCGGTAGCGTTCCTTGAAGAACTTGCGGAACATCGGGATGGAAATGAAGTGGGTATTCTGCGTACCCCAGTCGTCCGTCATGGCGACGGCGTGGATGCGGCCCCGGCCGTACTTCGCATAGTTGCGAATGAAGCCGATCTGGATGTCGAGTATGCGATCGGCGAGTTCGTGGACCCTATCGGGACACTCGTACATATCAACCATCAGCTCGGCCATGCCACGCATATAGTGCATTCGTTCGAAGAGCGTGAAGCCGCAGCCTGCGACGACGTACTTGTCGCCGGCCTTGCTGAGTTGTTCGGCGAGATTGTCGAACCGGCCCGGAGCGTCCGGATCCGGCCATTTCATCTGGTCGAAGAGGTCCCATGACTTGAGTGGGTGGCCGCGCGGCTGCCCCATGTTGACGACATTCGACCCCTCCGGTGGCTTCTCCCAGATGCAGCCCCACTCGTCCTCGTTGGGCACCGCGGGCTTCCAGCCGCTGGGCTGCGCGAAACCGACCCAATGGCTGTCGTTGACGCCCTTGCTTCCGAACAGGATCGGCACCCACTCCGGACACCGGAACTCGACCGCTCGACGCAGATTCTCGCAGCAATCCATCGCTTTCGCTCCTCTCTGTTCCGGAACACATTATAACCATCCCACAGAGCGCGGCGACCGGGGGCGCTATCTCGCTGCCCGGGCCGCCTTCGGCCTGTCACGGCGCCAGACAGGTTCAGAGACGCGATATGAGGTGTGGAAGCGAGAGCGAGATCGGTAGACGAGGCCGATCGGGGCTTGACGGCGACGTCCGCGTGTCATACCCGGCTGATACTGCGCAGGCGCCTCCGTGCACCGCTGGCCAGGTGCCGGCTTGAATGTTTTTCCGTCTCTGGTAGGATAGCCTTTTGGTTAGGATGGTTAGTTTTGTGCGCACCTCTGGCGGCTGGCTTTTCGCTCGGCCGTCTCGTGTCGGGAGAGTGGAGAATGCCCTTGACCCTCCAAGTCGGTTGTAAGGCGATGGGCCGCTGGCTCGTCGCAGTCTTATTGTGCTCACTTGCCTCGGCGGGGCAAAAGCTGAGCATCCCCGAGGACACCCGCCTCAAACTCGACGCATATGTCGCGATTGCGGCCGCAAGCTCCGATGAAGACTGGACCAAGGAGAAGGCGGAATGCATCGCGCGAGCGAAGGAGCTTACGCGGGGGGTGAGTTACCTCGTCTCGGTCGTTTCGAGCGACACGACGGAGGCGAAGGTGCGGCTCCGCTTGGCAGATGTGCTCGTTACAGGGCTTCGAGATGGTACGTTTTCGGAATCGGAGGCGTTCCAGCCGCTCGAGGCGGTCGTTCGGAACCGGGCCGAGCTGGACGACTTTCGTTTCCAGCTCATGGGCATCGTCGCGACTTTGGACAAGGCCATGGTAGTCCCTCTCGTGCGAAGCATCGTGCTGGACCCGGCTGAAACGCCCACGTTCCGCGCCTCCCTGATCGAGGGGCTTCCCGCCCCGGTCCGGAACGCCCTGGCGGATTCCCTCAAGTCGCTGCTTGCGAACACGAAGAACAAGATCGAGCTCCGCTGGCGTTGCGCACTCGAGCTATCGGGCCGAAACCTCCTGAAGACTGTCGCCGTAGCGAAGGATGCGATGTCGCCTGGGGATGCGCTCAATTTCCTGGTCGAGGCGTTCGGCTTCCTACCGCCGGAGGCCGAGGGGCGGCGTGAGTTCGCCGAGTCAATCGCCGCACTGGCCGAGCCAGACGAGGCGAAGACCCTTTTCCAGGACGGTACGGTGAAGCCAGACCTGAGGATCGCCCTGGGTAACGTGATCCTCCGTGCCAAGCCGGACATCCTCGGCCCAATGCTCGTGGACGTCCTGAAGTCCAAAGGTGAGAACGTGAACGTACGCGCCTACGCGGCCGAGGTGCTCGCCCAGAAGGAACCCCAACGCGCCGGCCAGGATCTGGCAAATATCCTCAAGGACCCGAAGGAAGAGAAGCGAATCCGCTGGCTTGCCGCCGACACGATCGGCAACCTTCGTCTCGCGGATGCCATCCCATCGCTCATCGAAGCACTCGCCGACGACGACTTCTCCATCAGCGAACGCTCTGCGAAGGCTCTCAGGAGTTTCGGGCAGGATCAGCTTCGCACGCCGCTATTGGAGGCGCTCCTCAAGCCGACCAGGAGCCGGAGCCGCGTGACGCTCGCCGCAGCCATCGGGGACGCCGGTCTCACTGACGGCATCCCGCTCCTCGTCCTCCTACTCGAGGCGGGCAGCGAAGAGGCCAAGGCGGCCGCCCTCCGCGCACTCGCCCAGTTGAACGACAAGCGGGGCGTCCCGTTCGTCGAGAGATTCGAGCCCGGAACCAGTCTTTTCCTCTCGGTGGAGAAAGAAGCAGCTCTGAAGAAGCTCGCGGCTGCGAAGGCCCCGGGGGACGGGATCGTCTCGCTCTGGTGTGCGGCCCGGCTGGGTGAGAAGCCCGATCCGGATCGGCTGGCCGCCAAGCTCCGGTCGAAGGACTGGATCACCCGGCTGTACGCAGTACAGGCCCTCGACATTCTCGGCGAACTGCCCGAGGAAGCTCTCAAGGACGAACGCGAGGAGGTCCGCGCGGAAGCTGCACGCCGCCTGGCCAACCGGGGCAGTCCGCGCGCATTCGAGGAGGCCGTGAAGCTCCTCGCCTCCTCGGACGGCTTCACGAAGGTCACGGCTTGCGACGCACTCGCCCTCTACGGAGCCAAGGAGAGCGAGAAGCTGGCGGCGGAGAGCCTGGCCGCCATAGCGGGCGCCCGCGCGGAACAGCCGAAGGGACCGGCCATCAAAGAGCTTAAGGACCTGAGGAAGGACGCCGATCCGGCCGTCCGCAATCGGGCCGCGGCAGCTCTCGAATCCATCCACAAGCAGCTCGGCGCCGAAGACCTCAAGCCGCTTCTCTCGGACAAAGAACCGCGCGTCCAAATCGCGGCCGCGGCCGCTCTCTACACGATCGGCATGGATTCGGCGCTATCTACCCTCTTTGTCGCCCTCAGGAGCAACGACCCCGAGATATCGGTCTCTGCCGCAGAACAACTCCGCAAGCTCACAGGTCTGGACTACGGTTTCGACGTTGCGAAGTGGCAACAGTGGCACGAGCGCTCAGCCGGCCGGCAGTTCAGCGTCAAACGATTCCTTATGTGGGTTGTGCCCCTTTTCCTCGGATTCGTGATCGTCGCCTTCGTCGTGCGCACCGTCGGTAAGGGGAAACCAGCCGCCCGAGCAGCTCGGGTTTGAGATCAGCGAACTCCGATGAGTGGCAACCCCTGGGAATCAGCAATCCGGGAGTTCGAGCGCCGGGACAGGGAGTGCCCGCAGACGCCGGGGGCAATCCTCTTCGTGGGGAGCTCCAGCATTGTGCTGTGGAGTACGCTGGAAGAGGATTTCAAACCTCTCAGGGTCATAAACCGCGGATTCGGTGGATCGCAGCTTGCCGATACTGTTTTCTACGCGGACCGAATCATCCTCCCTTACAAGCCGGGGATCATCGTGACCTATGCCGGGGACAACGACATTGCAGCAGGGAAGCCACCGGAGGCGGTGAGGGATCAGCTTCGCCTGCTTTCGGACAAGGTTCGCCACTCGCTGCCCGCGAGCCGAATCCTCTTCCTCTCGATCAAGCCAAGCCCTGCCCGGTGGCACCTGATCGGCCTTGTACGGAGGGCGAACGCGCTGGCCGAGGCGCTGGCCAGAGAGACCTGGAATCTGGTCTACATCGACGTCTTCTCGCCGATGTTGGGCCCCGATGGGAGGCCTCGGCCCGAGCTTTTCGTCGAGGACGGCCTGCACCTGAGCGCCCAGGGCTACGTGCTCTGGACCTCGATCCTACGGCCGCACCTGATGCGGTAGTCGGGAGCGTCCGGCCGATGCGACGCGACGGCTTCGCGACAGCGTCCGGGGCGAGGAAGTCATCGGTTCGCCCCGAGGTTCGGGCGGCGAAGCATCGGCCGGAATAGCCGCACACAGAGAATCGGCACTCGCTCTTGTCGCCCCCCGGCACATGCTTGCAGCCGGGCACCGCACGACGGATAATGACGGCATGGCGTTGCGCATCCTGGGACTCGACCCCGGACTACAAACGACCGGCTATGCGGTCGTCGAGGACCGCAATGGCCGCCTCGATCTCGTCCAGGCCGGGGAGATCATAACGGACCGCTCCGAGCCGCTCGAAGACCGCCTCCGGTTCATCTTCGCCAAACTGAGCGAGGTGGTCTCCGAGTTCAAGCCGGCCGTGGCGACGGTGGAGGATCTGTACTCGCAGTACCGTCATCCACGGACGGCGATCCTGATGGGACACGCACGCGGCGTGCTTTTCGTCGTCCTGAGCAATCACGGAGTTCCGGTCGTGAGCTACTCGCCTGCGCGGATCAAGAAGGCAGTGACCGGCAACGGACAGGCGAGCAAGCGGCAGGTTCACCGTGCCATCGAGGAGCAGCTTGCGCTTCGTGGCATTGACTCCGACCACGTCAACGATGCGCTTGCCGCTGCGGCGTGCTACGTCCGGGAGACCGCGGCTCTTTCCCCGCCTCGACGACGCCGAGCGAGACGGTAATCCCACCGCCCCCTCGCCCACTGCGTATCCGGGCCACCCGCCGTGCGGAATCGGCCCCGCCAGACTTGGCTGTCTTCAATGCCCGGGAACCCGAAGAACCTCTCGGGTTTTCCGAGTACCTCGGAAAGCGGAAGCGTTCGGCCCACTCGCAGGGCGGACGCTACCGTCTTGCAGTCTATCGTCGGCTCGAGGCGGAGAGCCTCGCCATGTTCACTTCGAGAGTCCTATGGATGCCAGAATGGCCCGGACATTCTCCCAGTGTGTCCCGCGCCAGTACAGTCGCTCGCAACGCGGGCACCGGTAGAACTCGTCTTGAGTAGCGTAGACATACGGCGGCACTCGGTCGCGGACGTCCTCCTTCTTTGTCTCCACCACGGGCTCGTTGCAGATCGAGCAACGGCTGAGAGCAGCCTCGGCCTCGAGCGCAAGAGCCGCCCGGAGTTCCACGAGTTGCTCCTCCAGCCTGGTCGCCCGGAGGAGTACCACACGACCCGCCGGAACCAGCCTGGCAAGCTCGCGGTCGCGCGTAAGGACGACGCGCTCTTCGGCGATGGACAGACGAATCAGATCGGAGTCGGAGTACGAAGGCTCGTATGCCGTATCGTGGCCGAGCAACCTCAACCAGCGCGCCAGCCTCCCGAGCATACTGTCTGCGGCGAACCTCACGAGCTTCATTGTATGCCGCGTTCGACGGGGAATCGAGCGGCGGGTTGCAGCACAGTTCCGTACGCAGCCCTGAAGCCCCCCACCGACACCCGCGAGTAGCCGGTAGACCCGGCAGGCGTCTCGTGGTAAACTGGAAATAGCAGCGGAGATCAATATGTGCGGGGCAGCGCGCGAACAGGTCGAGGCTGAAGAATCCGTGTCTCGCCGCGGAACGCACGCGGCAACAACAACCACTCTGCCGCCGCGAGATCGCCTCACGAGATGGATTCGCCCCTGGGCGGTGCTCGTCGCGCTTCTCTCGGAGTGCTCGTTGTGCCTCGCGCTGTGGAGCGAGCCGTTTCCGGGCGACCCGCTCGTGGACTGCAACTCGCTTGCCGGTTGGACTGTCGAGCGGGACGACGCCGGAGGCGGACCGCCCTGCACCGCCGTCTCGTCGCTTGCAGCGGGCTACGACGGACAGGCCGTCAGACTGGACTACGATTTCCTGGTCGAGGGATCGGTGTACCGCGGCTGGGCGCAGCTTAGATACGACTTCGAGGTTCCCCGCGATCTCTCGGGCTGGGACACTATCCGGTTCCGCTTCCGGGGCGAGGGGGCGAAAAACCACCTCCAGTTCTGGCTGCACGACGCGGACGATGATCGGGCCGGGCTCCAGATTGACCGCGTAACCGACGTCGGCGGGTGGACGTATTGGTCGGTCACCTACGCTGTCCCCTCGCGCGGGATCGAGGCGAGCATGATCCGGCGTCCGTACGGCTGGGAGGGGGGCGACGGGACGTTCGACATCACTCGTGTCAAGAAGCTCTTCTTCGCGGTCTCGCGAGACACGAGCCGGGAGGCGGCGGCCGTCCGCTCTGGAGCGCTCCTCGTGGACGACATTCGTGTGGTGGACAGCATCGGGCGGAACGATCCCACCGCCTTCAGCAGAACAGCAGGCGACGGCGCTCGCGCCGAGCGAGCCGCCCAATGGATCGCCTCGCAACAGAAAAGCTCCGGCCTCGTTCAGTCGTGGGCCGAGGAGACAGTCGCGAACGGGAGCATCCCCAAGGCTCACATTTACGACCAGGCGCTGGCGCTCATCGTCTTCCTCCGCACGGGACGGCTTACGGCAGCCAAGAAGCTCGCCGAGGCGCTCGTCGCCATCCAGGAGCCGGACGGTGCTTGGTACAAGTGGTATCGGCCGGACGAGCCGAGCCCCGCGGTCCATGGCGAGCTCTGGGAGGGCGACATCGCTTGGGCAGCGTACGCCCTGATGATCTTCTGGCACCGAACCGGCTGGGAGCCGGCACGCGCCTCCTCCCGGGCCGCCTGCAACTGGCTCAAGGCACGTATTGACGCCCGCAATGCCAAAGGCAACCCGGAGACGAACGGAAGCGTTCACGATTCCGTCGAGGCAAATGTTGACGCCTGGTTCGCCTTCGACCTCGTCGGCGGATTCGACGACTACGCAGACCAGGTCGAGAACTTCCTGCTCGCACGGGGCTGGGACAGTTGGCGCCGACGGTTCTGCCGCGGCCCGTACGCCATCGACCCGGCCAATGCCATCGACGTCCACACATGGGGCGCTGAGTTCCTCCTGCGCATCGGCGAGCAGGCCAGGGCTCGCGCAACCTTGGGCTACGCAGCCGGGACGCTATCCAGTACGTCCCTCGACGGTACAGTGCATGGCTTTGGCAGCCAGGGCCCAGTCGGCGTATGGTTCGAAGGAGTCGGACAGTGGGTTGCCGCACGTGGCTGCAACGCCGATGCGTATCTGGCGGAGTTGAACGCGAGCCAGGCGGCGAACGGGAGTCTCCCGAACTCGCCGGACGATTTCGGCTGCCAAGACGTCTGGCTCTCCCGCTGGCACGGAGTCGCACCGACCGCCTGGTGCTTCTTTGCCAACACCTGTCCCGTCTTCTCCCAGGGGATCATCCGCGGCAAGGTCAGGCGCACAAAGGGCACAATCTCCTCGGGGACTGTTACCGTGTACCCCAAAGGATCGAAGACGCCCGTCTCGTCAGGCGTCATCCATGCCGACGGCTCGTACTGGGTCGGCGGACTCGAGGCAGGCGAGTACAAGCTCCGGGCGAACGCATCGCGCTGCCGGCAGATCTCACGGAAGGTGCAGCTCAGCCACGGCGAGGTCAAGTCCCTCGATCTGCTCCTACCGAGCAAGAAGCCGTAACAGCCCCGTCGCCCAGGCTCCTCCTCAGCTCGATAAGCTTGGCGTACTTGAGGAATACGTAGTAAGAACCGAGCACGGCAATAACGAGGCCCGGCAGACCGTCGAGGAATCCGAGCTTGAGGAAGTACGTCCGGACAAACTTGCCCGGCGGATGGAACAGCATCTTCAACAATGTCAAACCCTCGCCGCTCTTCAGCTTCTCCTGGGCTGCGATGGTCGTGAACGAGTCAATCGTCCGCAGATGATCCGAAAGGCTCCGATAGCTGTAGTGCAGTATTTCGCCTCGTAGCCGCTTGGTCGGGCCCTTGACCGTGAGGTGGTCGTGGGGATTTACGCCTTGCCACCGGGCGACGGCCCGCCGAACCACGCGCAGCTTGTAGTCCGGATACCAGCCGCTGTGGCGGATCCAACGCCCAAGATAGAAAACCTTGCGCTTGAACTCGAACCCGTCGTAGGCGAGCGGCTCGACGGACAGTTCCCTCAGAATCTCTTCTCGGAGCTCCGGCGTGACACGCTCGTCCGCGTCGAGCGATATCGCCCACTCGCAGCTCGCACACTCGAGGGCGAAGTTCTTTTGTTGGATGTGGCCCTCCCACTCCTTGAAAAAGACTTTGTCTGTGAACTCGCGCGCGATGTCGAGCGTCTTGTCCGTACTCCCGGAGTCAACGACGACGATCTCGTCCGTCCAGCGGAGGCTCTCCAGACATTCGCGGATGTTGCACTCCTCGTTCTTCACGATCACACAAGCCGAGATCCTCGGACGCGCCATCGGCTATTAGTTTAGTCCAGCCAACCGCTACAACCAAACGACCATACACCAATTCCGCTCGTGGCGGCTGCCCCGGAAGCTGGAAGCCCTGTGGGACAGGCACGCGGGCGTTCTGGGGGATGCTGCTGGGCTATGGAGCAGCTTCGCATTCGGTTTTTGGCCTCCGGGAGGGCAATCCGACCGCACTACGCCCGTACCCCGGGCGTACCACGTCCCGGGGAGGTGCAGAGATCAATCGCAGAAGGGCTTCCGACGAGTCCGTCCAAGCTATGCGGAGCGATTCCTCGGTGGACCCTGTTGCGGCTTCTGAGAGCAAACCGGCTTGCGGGCTTTTTGCAGAGTCCTGTCGCGAGGGGGTTCCGGAGGCAGAGATCGGAAAGGCTCTGCATCAGGCGGCGGCAGGTGCGGTAATTGCCGACGGCGGTGGAGACGAAGTCTTCGAGCCGGCGGGGTATGTAGAGGAGTTTCTGGCGGTTGGCCACGCGAACGGAGACGCAGAGGCAGAGGTGCTCCTGGCCGCGGGTACACTTGCAGCGTGGTTTGCCGCAGGAACGGGCCATGCGAACGAGACTACCACAGAGGATGGGCTGGGTACGTAGAAGTTGGGTCAGGGAGGAGCAGATTTGCCGCTCACGGGGCGACATAGCGGAACGAGGTGGCATAGCGTCTCCTTTCTGCTATTTATTATTATAGCAGATCATGTATGGAAATCAAGTGGCAAGTGGGAATGCCGAATCTGCTCGGTGTTGGCGGGTCTTAGGCGGCGGGCGTCCTACAGCTTGCCGGGAAGGCTATCCGCGAATGCGAATCTGCTCAGAAGCGGAACTGCTGCCATCCGTCCTCGTTCGTGGACATGGCATCCACCGCTTCAAACTCGTACTCCAGCGGTCCAACCTTCTTCACGCCGATGTGCCGATGACCGGCGGCTCCGGAAAGCGCAGATAGAAGTCGTTCCTGAGCCGTGCAGGGTCCTTGCACAGAGCGAATGCCCACCTGCCGAATTCTCCGTGGTGGTTCACCGCCCTCACCCACCGCCTCGCAGCGGTCTCCTTCTGACGGTCTTGCTCGGTCTCGAAACCCTTGACTTCAAGGATCACATTGACTTCCTGCCCATCTTCGCAGTGCCAGCGGATGATGTAATCCGGCCGGTATTCGTGTCGCGCCCCATGCCATTCATAGGGGATGGTGAAGTCCAGGTGGTCGTTACGGGCATAGGCAATCACTTCCGGTAGCCGCTCCAGCTGATATGCTACGCTGTGTTCCCATCGGGGCGCGTCAAGCACGATGTGGCTGATGTGGCTCTTGGTCGTGCCCACACAGGGGCGCAGTGTGCGGAAGAGCACCTCGGAGGTGGACCCAATCGGACGAAACCGCTCGATCACGGGCAAGATGGGCGGTTCGCCGGCTTCCGTGTCCGGCTCGATCGCTTCGGTCAGCCGTTCGATGATACGCTGCTTGTACTTGAGCAGAGCAACTTCTTCAAGCGGGGCATCCTGTTTGAGGACGACACGCTCCTCCAGGTACCACCATACGGCATGCACCACCTGAGGGAAGAGCGTGTGCCTTGCTCCCAACTCCTCACGTCGCTCTTTGAGCCGACGTGTCAGCTCGGCCGCGATTTCGTACACCGTCGCTTGGAGCCGCTTGTCGCGGTGGAACGGGTTGCGGTCGTGCGCCACCTCCAGACCAGGACCCAGGCGGTCGGGCCGCCCGATCCGGTACCCGAGCGCAGGCTTGACCGTTACTTCGGTCGGCTCGCTGCCCGGGTCGATCTCAAGATATGGAATGCCCTCCAGGTTCAGTCGGATGCGGGTTTTCACATCCACGACATACCCTTCCACCCGTGGAAAGATGATTTCAAGGTGCTTCCGTTCCGGCAGCGCCCTCACGAGCGTGGAAACCTTCGCAACCTCGGTTCGACTGACGGGCTTCTTCTTGACAGGGATGACCTCGAACGGAACGCCATAGACGTCCACGTACTCGGGCTCGGAGAAGTCGTCGTAGTTCAACCGCCTCAGGCCGCGTCCCACGACTTGCTCGCACAATAGTTGGGACGTAAAAGCCCGCAAACCCAGAATCTGCGTGACATTCTGGGCGTCCCAACCCTCGTTGAGCATCCCGACCGACACTACGCATCTGATGTGTTTCCCGGGAGGATCGCCTTCGTCCTCCCACTCGAGCTTGCCGATTGTGTCCACCACTTTGCGGAGCCGCTCCGCCGCCTTGGCCTTCGTTTCTCCCTCCATGGCCGTCTCGGCTTCGGCGAGAAGTTTTGTGTCTATCCGGAACGTTATCTCTCCGTTCGAGCCATTGGCGAGTTCCGGCAGAACATTGCCCCGGGCAATGTGCTCGTGAACCAGCTTGGACAGATCCGTGTTGTCGCAGACGGCGATCATCACTGGGGGCACGGGGGAGCCTGCGCGCCGGAATTCGTCGAAGGCCTTCTTCCACTCCGAGGCCAGGGTAGCCAGCGCCCCCTCTGCCTCCCGGAGCACCGACTCGGGCTTGGCGCGACGGCGGGCGGTCTGCCGCTCCGAGGCGGGCAGCGCCTGGTTGATCGCCTCCCACAAGCGGAAGTACTTGGGGATGAGTGCCCCGGTGTTATCGTCTACCGGTACGCGCGGAATCTTGACGACGCCCGACTCGATGGCATCCACCAGGCCGAAGTCCGAGATGATCCACGGAAACGGCGCTCCCTCTTCGTAACCACTCCCTTTGATGTAAAAGGGCGTCGCAGAAAAGTCGGCGCAGAAGTTGATGCCGCGGTTACTGGCGATCCGATCCAGCCCGCTCACCCAGACCGTCGCCTCCTCGCGCTCCTTGATCTCCTCCGCAGAAAGCTGCGCCTTCACCTCCTCCGCTAACGGCGCCGGACGATATGCATGGTGCGCCTCGTCGTTGATCACCAGGATGTTCTGTTTGGCGCCCAGCTCCTTCAGCACCCGGTTGCAAAAGGCGTGGTCGCTCTCCCCGCCCCGCTGCACCACGCTTCTTGAGCGGCTGTCGTCCTGCGGCTGGAAGAGATGCCAGTTCGTGACCTCGAATTTGCCTTGCTGCAGCCGTTCGAGCAGCCCGCGAGGCACAAGGTCAAACTTGTCGTAGTAGTTGCCGTGCTTCGAGGGGAGAAGGACCTTGAGACGCTCCCGGATGGTCAGGTTCGGACAAACGAGGAGCACCGCGTCAGAGAATCGCCGGTCCTGGGGGTTGGCCAGCTTGTTGAGCAACTGCCAGGCGATGACCATGCCCATCACCACGGTTTTCCCGGAGCCCGTTGCCATCTTGCAGGCGTACCGGGTGACACCGTTGTCCTTGGGGATGGTGATGCCCTGCTTCTCGGCGGGAGAGGCTTCCACCAGCCAGAGGAGCGTTTCGGCGGCTTCCCGCTGGCAGAAAAAGAGTTTGCGCTCCCGCTCGGGGTTGCTCCAGTATTTGAGCAACTGCCGGGTGATGGGAGTCACGCCCGGGTATCCGCGCTCCCGCCACGCTTTGACCCGTTCCCGAATGGTGTTGACCTGAT
>Ga0272448_1003060_pt1 | contig 20252 bp, 16 predicted proteins | sample YNPCB0191_FD_202220 | JGI IMG/M metagenome (GOLD analysis project Ga0272448, IMG submission 202220) | Hot spring sediment microbial communities from Yellowstone National Park, WY, United States - YNP-CB-019-1 | ecosystem: Environmental > Aquatic > Thermal springs > Hot (42-90C) > Sediment... | reverse complement strand
GCCGTACGGGGTGCGGATCACCCCCGAAGCGCTGGTGATGGCCACGCGGGCCTAAAGAGACGGTGACGAGGCGAAATCACCGTCAGACCAGGGCACTACTGCGTCTGAAAATAGCTAAACTTCAGGGAGAACGCGCATTATAAACGAAAGCAGCATCGAATTTTAACGTCGCTACCCCCCTCTACCTCTGGGAGAGGGGCTGGGGGTGAGGGAGAACGCGACCAGCAGGAGGACAATTCCATGAACTTTTACGATACCGTTTTCGCCCGCCGGAGCATTCGTCGCTATAGCGATGAGCCGGTGCCGGAGGATGCGTTGGTGCGGATTCTGGAGGCCGCGCGAGTGGCGCCATCGGCGTGCAATATTCAACCCTGGCACTTCTTCGTGGTGCGTGATGCGGAAATGCGCACACGGCTCTTCCCTCCTGACCGTCAGGTGTGGGCGGGAGTCGCGCCGGTGGTGCTGGTGGCGTGCAGCCTGCCCGGCGCTGCCTGGGTGCGCGGGTATGATAAGAAAAACCACGCCGATGTCGACCTGGGCATCGCCATGGAGCACATCATGCTCGCCGCCACCGAAGAGGGATTGGCAACGTGCTGGATCTGCGCCTTCGATCCCACACTCTTCCGCACAGTGCTGGCATTGCCGGCGGAGATGGAACCCGTCGCCGCCACCCCGCTGGGCTACGCGGATGCCGAACCCGGCCCCTTTATTCGCAAACCACTGGAAGAGATCGTTACCTGGCGGTAAAGATGAGGGTTTGCAACCGTTCAAAGCGATGTGGGGCGATGGTCCAATACCTTTCAAAGAAGAACGGCTAGAATCCCTGTATCGCCTGCCTTTAGAAGCTCGCGAGTTGCGCGCGATGATGCGGCTGTCGGAGGAAGAGAAGACACGCCGAACGCTGCAACAGGCAACTGGCGTGCTGGTCGTCGTCGGGCTCCCCGGGGACGCTTTTGTGCCTCGGATCATGTAGGAGGTGTCTTATATGGAACTGACATTCGCAAACGATCCTTCCGTGCCGGGCATATGGCAGCATCCCGCGCCGTCTGCGCCCGCCTGGTTGCCGGGGCTCGGGGGGAAGATGCTCGCTGGTATGGTGATCATCTGTGCACTGACCGGCTGCTGGCTGCTTTCCCGCCTGGCAGTTCCTCGAACGGCGAAGGCACAGCAGTCGGCGGTCCTTCAGATGCGGTCACCCACTTTACCGTTGCCTGCTGCGAGCATGCGGCAGCCTGATCCGCCGCTCCTGCCGGCAACCGCCATACCGCCCCAGCACCTTTCGACCGCGCAGGCAGACACGCCGCATGCAGGCCCCCGGCAAACCGCCGCCCATACCGAACCGCCGGTGATGACTGTGCAGACCGGAAATATCAGCACGTTGAACGGACTGGCAGTAAGCCCGGATGGCAAGCGGATGGTAACCATGAGCTATGATCACTCGCTGGTGCTCTGGGATGTCGCCGGCGGCAAGGTACTGCAGCGGATTCCGGATATCGGCGGGGATAAGATCACGTTCAGCCAGGATGGACAACGCTTGCTCATCATCAATTACCAGCAAACGCCACAGGTCTGGGATCTTGCCACAGGGCGTGCGCTGATCCTGCCGAAAGGGCTTACGGCCGATGGCCAATTTAGCGCTGATGGCCGGCAGTATTGGGAATATAAGCTGGTCGAGCGAGAAGCGAATAACGTGCAGTATACGAATAATGTTTATCTCTATCATTCTCGTTATGAGCTGGACTTGCGGGACCTTGTCAGCGACAAGGTAGTGCGCACGGTGACCGGCATGACCGGCAGACTGATCGCAATCAGCCGGGATAATGCACTGGCGATCACCCTCACCGGCACTCCCCAATTCAAAGGCGCGGCGATGCTGGGTACGGACGACGCGGAATTCATCGTCTGGGATCTGCACAGCGGGAAAGAGCTCACCCGTCTGGCAGGTCTTCCCAATCATATCCTTCCCGGCATGCAAATGGCGCTCAGTCCCGACGGGAAGAAATTCGCCGCTGCCACCTCCTCACCGGGAGATGTGCCGACGGAGATTGTCATCTGGGAGACGCACACCGGCACGACGCCGGGTGCGCCCAATAAGCCCATATTGACCATTGCCGGCGCAGAGATGCAACTACCGCCATCGGTGATGCTCCAGCAGTTAATCTTCAACGATGATGGCTCACGGCTGGCCTCCGGGGACAATAACGCAAAGGCCGTGGTGTGGGATGCCGTCACCGGCAAGGTCATTTGCCAGTTCCCGCATGACGACCCGCAGGTGAAATGGCTGGCGTTCCTCCCCGGCGGCGGCCAGTTGATCACCGGGGCAGCATCCATACGGAGCGTCACCGGCCCGCTGCGGCTCTGGGATGTTCAGACTGGGAAAGCCATCAGATCATTTACCCCGGCAATTACTCCGAACGACATCCTTACTATGGCCGTCAGCGCCGATGGGGCGCGGGTGGCTACCAGTGGTCAGGAGCACATCGTCCTCTGGAATCTCCAGCATGGTTGTGCTGATAACGTACTGGTACTGCCGAAGAATACCTGGGCATGCGCCATGGCTTTCAGTCCGGATGGCACCACGCTGCTCGCGGCACTGTATACCGGACATAACGAGGGTGAAGGCAGCGGCATGCTACAGGTATGGGATATCGCGAGTGGTACCATGAAAAAATCATGGCTCGCGCATGGCGGGGCGATCGATCGGGTCGCATTCAGTCCGGATGGTACCTTTGCCGTCTCCTGCTCGATAGATCGCTCGATAATCCTCTGGAGCACTACGGACTGGCATGCGGAGAAGCGCATTCTCGATAACCCGGGCCGTTGGGTCGATGAAGCGGCATTCAGTTCCGACGGCATGAAGCTGGCGTGGTATTGCACCATGACGAAAGTCACCAACGGCAACGCGCTGCCGGATAATGGGCTGCTGATCGTCTGGGATATCCCCGGTGGACAACGCAGCACGCTCGATGCCGGCGAGGGATATTATTTCCATAACCTGCTCTTCAGCCCGGACGGGAAATGGCTGACAATCTATCGCGACGATGTCTTCGCCACCCAACACACCAAACGGTCGGAGCTTATTCTGTGGAATGTCCTGGCCGGGAAAGAAGAAAAACGCCTGCCGGTGCCGGAGAAGTATCCCTGGGGAATTCATGTCAGCGCCTTCACACCGGATGGCACGGCGCTACTCGGCTATACGTCTGATGGCCCGGTGCTCTGGGTGCTCAATAGCGGTGAGGTACGACCGCTGGCATCCGGTGCAAAACTACTGGTGTCTAACCTGGCATTAGCCATGCGGAATACGCTGCTGGTTACCAGGGATTCCAAAAGCAATGCCTTCCAACTCTGGAATTACCGCCAGTTCCTCACTCAGCCCAATCCGCACCCCCTCGCCACCTGCTCCACCTACGACCATGGTCGCTGGTTGACTATCACTGCGAAAGGTTATTTTAATTGTTCCCCGGACATGGCGTCGAGTATTGGCTGGGCCAGAGGCGGGCAGACCTATCCGTATAAGCAATTCGCGCATGAATATCATCGGCCCGAACTGGTGCGAAAAGCGCTGGCGGAATAGCTCTCGCTCCTCAATCAGGTTACCGCAGGATTTTTTCGTACACAAAGGCATATTCGATACGGGACGATTCACCTTATAAGGTGAATCGTCCCGTATCGAATATGAGCTCGTTCTGAACCCCTAAAACCCTAACCCAATGGAATCTCGCCGCGGCGCAGGCGCCAGGCGTTGCTGGAGGCGTACTGGCGCAATCCGGCGACAATGCCTTCGGCAGCCCGCTGGCAGAAGTCCGGGGAACAGAGCAGGGACTCTTCGCGCTCATTGTTGATGAAGGCGACCTCGAGCAACACCGCGGGCATGTGGCTTTTGCGGATGACCAGGTAATTTGCCGTGCGGATGCCGCCGTCATGCAGGTCGATGGCCCGGCAGAGCTGGTCATGCATGCAGACCGCTAGCGGCAGGCTTTGCGGTGTGCGATAATACACCTGCGTCCCGTTGCCGGAGTTGCGCACTGGCGACGAATTGCAATGCACGGAGACAAAGACGTCGGCGTGGTTCGCATTCGCCAGCCCCGGGCGATCATCCAGCGGGATGAAAGTGTCGTCGGCGCGCGTGAGCAGCACGTGGGCGCCGGCACCTTTGAGCAATTTGGCCACCCGCAAGATGATGCACAGATTCACATCCTTCTCGCAGGTGCCGTGGCAGCCCATCGCCCCGGTATCATGCCCGCCATGCCCGGCATCCAGCACGATGGTCATATCCGCCAGGCTGAAGACCCCCAGCGTGATGCGGACCACTCCCGGATCATGGGTGATGAGGTATCCGACATCCTGCTTGCAAGTGACGGTCAATTGCGTGCCGGTGCCGTCCGGCAGCGTGGTAGCCTCAACCTTCTCCACGATCTTATCATCCGGCAGGCGCAGGTGTCCGGGCGGCAGATTATTGGTGCCGCGCTGGAAGCGCACGGTCAACTGGCGCGTGTCCGGGTTATAATTGGCATCCACCGTTGCCGGGCCATCCGTGGAGACGTCCAGCTCGGATTGTTTGTTGGCGCGCGGGGCCAGGGTGATATCGAGCAATTTCACGGGAGTCACTGCCGCCGCCGGCTGGAGCAACGGGACCGTGCCGGTGTGCAGGGTGATCGTCAGCAGGCGTCCCTGTTCGCTCAACGCGGTGAGGAACGTACAATCCCCGGAGAGATCCACCACCATGCGCACGGTCGGTGGAGCTGCGCTGAATTGCGAGAGCCGGATCTGCTGTACAATGCCCTCATTGACCGCGATCTGCTGCTCGGGCGCCCCGAGCGAGCTGTTGCGGAAATCAAGATAGGTCCGTGCCGGTGTCCCCGTGCGTCCGCTGGTGAATTGCACGGGCGCCACGCTGCGCACAAGGATCGCCTGCCCGTCATCGCGCTTCTCGTACGTGACTTTCAGTAACGGGGCAATGAGCAGGGTGGTGCTGCTCGCATCATACTCCGCCTCGGCATTGAGCCAGGTGGCCACCACCCGTGAGGGCAGATACAGGGTATCGCCCACGAGGCGCGGGGCGGCCGACAGGGTGAACTCGTGCCCGGCGCTCTCGGCTTTGGTGGAGTTGAGGTTCATGGTGAGCGTGCGCGCATCACTCGTGTTAATGGTGATCGCCTTATCTTTCACCGAAGCCGTGGCACCGAGTAAATACAGGGTGGGCGTGAGAGGCGCCAGCACTTCATTGCCGTCCACAATGAGCGGATCAGGCAGCGTTTGGGTATGCCCCGCCACGATGAGCGTGTCGGTGAAGGCGACGCAGGATAAGAGCAGCCCGCACAGGCAGCAGATGAGCAAACGCCAGGATGAAACCACTGGACCTCCTTCTGCAAATTAAGTCTACCACGAGTTGCGAGGATTCGCAATCATTGGGAAAACGGTTCAAGCCTGAGAAACGCGGGGAAGCGACACTTCGCGGGAAGAGTAAGGGATGTATACCCGGTTCCCTGCGGTCACACACGTGATGCGCATGCTGATGACACCATCGCTCCACACTCGCACTCAAACAACCGTCCTCGTGTCATCTATATACCATACGCGGGACCGGTATTTGAGTTTCATCAGCGACGATATGAGGAGATTTTGTCCCAGTCCACTTCACGGAAAAGTAAAATTGATTGAGGCAATACAGGCACTCTGGTACCGGGAATAGAGGTAGTCCGCGCCTCGTTCGACCCAGAGGCTCTCGACGGGCACCGTGGCGCGCGTAAGCGTATTTCTACTTCGTGGGGGCGTAAACTCGAAACCAGTAACGAGTTTACACCCCCATAGATTTTTCCTTTTTCCTTCCTTACGCCCACACTTCTTCAATCATCTCACGCGCAATCTTCACCCACTGGCCCAGGCGTTGGGGCTGGTTGGCCAGCGTGTGCACGTCTTTCATGATCAGTTCGACGTTCATCCCGCGGGTGGCGGTCAGCGTTTCGCGCAGTTCGGCGCGGATGATCTCCTCGTCCCACTGGTCGGTGCTGATGAGCGAGGGGTTGGGTTTGCGGCTGTAGACATAGTCCTTGCCCAGGTACTCGGCCATCTTCACCGGGTTTGACCACGGGGAGACGGAGACGCGGCGCAGGTTGGGGATCTGCTTAACGATGTGCCAGCGGCTGTCTACCGGCTCGCAGCAGCCGTAGCAGGCCAGCCCGAAGCGGGCGATGATCGGCAGTTGGTAGGGGAAGATGAATTCGGCGAAGAGCTCGGGGGAGACGCCCACCGTCTCCTGCGACTCGGACAGGCCCCACAGGTCCTTGATGCGCGCCGGGGTGCCGGGCACATAATCCGGCTGCGGCAGGCAGTCGGTACAGCCGATGCCCCCGGAGCCGACGAAGTCGTCCGCGTTGTTCAGCGTGAGCAGGCCGGCCTGCTCGAACCAGTCCAGCCGCTGCAGGTGATCGTCGCGCAGGAAGGCCATCAGCGCGTGCAACCCCTCCGGCTGGTCATACATCGCCAGCATCAGGTTTTCCAGCCCGATGAGGCGGATGGCCTCCCAGGTGAGCCCCTGCGTCCACCAGTACCAGCTCCGGTTGGTCACTTCCAGGATGCCGCCGAACACTTCTTCCAGCTGCTCCTTCGCCTGCAGGGTCGCCTCCGCATCATAGCGGTAGGTGCGGGGGCTGAGCTTCGCCAGGTCGTCAGGCAGATTCTTCAGCGGCGGTTCCCAGTTGTAGCTGCCGTGCCCCGCACCATCATTCCCCTGGTGCTTCACCTCTTCCACGCCGTAGCTGCTGGCATGCACCACGTGGCCGTAGCTGATGCGCGCATCGATGATGTAGTCGTCGCCGACCTGCTCGTAATAGAAGATCAGGTTGCGCAGCCCGCGCTCTTGGCCGCGTGCCCACTCGCCTTCGCAAGTGAGCGTGCTCAGCGGGATCACTTCATCCAGCGCCCCATGCGTCTCGGTAAGGATCACCGGGCGTTCGGCATGCAGGCCATTCAACGCCTTCCATACGCGTTTCCGCTCTTCCATGATGGGATCGGCGGCAATCTCCGCCACCCGCATCGCCAGCTCGCGCAGGATGGCGGTATCGCGCGTGCTGATAAAGGATTCGGTCTGCGTCATGATGCTCTCCGTTTTTCGAGAAATCGTATCTTCGCAATATTAACCGCTCAGCCGGGGGGATGGCAACCCCGTGGCACGGTCATCCTGACCGTGAGTCGCCCTGGCTTCCAGCCAGGGCGAGTAGAGTCAAGGTATTCACGCGCCTCGGCAAGATGCCGAGGCGACGCACGGTCAGGATGACCGTGCCACATCCTCTTCCACCCCCGGAGTCAAACTTTCCGTCCCCTCACTCATCACCCGCGTATACGCTTGATAGTTGAATAGCCGGTTGCGTTTTTGCCCGGTGAGTTCGAAGATGATGCCCAGTGCCTCTAATTGCTTAAGGCAAACATTGACGGTGGGTGGTGTCAACGATGTCTGCTCGATAATCCACGATGGCGTGGCGATTGGCCGTTCCTGCAGCACGCGATGTACCTGGAGCGCTGATCCGGCTGCTCGGCCTAATCGACCAATGCGTTCGCGGTCCTCCTCGGCTTGCCGAAGCAGGCGTTGGGCGGTTACCACTGCCTGACCCGCGGTCACCGATACTGCTTCGGCAAAGAAAGCAAGCCAGGCTTCCCAATCACCGGTACGACGCACTGCATCCAGCAGGGTATAATAGCGCTGCCGATGTATTTTGAAATAGAGACTGAGGTAGAGCATCGGTTTCGTCAGCACGTGTTCTACGCAGAGGATGAGTGTAATCAACAGGCGGCCCAGGCGCCCATTGCCATCGAGGAAAGGGTGAATCGTTTCGAACTGGACATGGGCAAGTGCCGCTTTCACCAGCGGAGAGGTGCGCTCCGGTTGATCATGCAGGAACAATTCCAGATGCCCCAGGATATCCATCACCTGCTCCGGTGGGGGCGGCACGAAGACAGCATTGCCCGGTCTGGAGCCTCCGATCCAGTTCTGACTTCGCCTGAATTCTCCCGGCGCGCGATCACTTTCGCGTCCTTTCGACAGCAGCACGCCATGCATCTCGCGCAACAGCCGCAACGACAAGGGAAAACCCTCACCGAGTCGACGCAGGCCATGATCCAACGCCGCCACGTAATTGCTCACTTCCTGCACGTCATCAATCGGGACGCCAGGCGTATGCGAAAACTCAAAGAGCAACAAATCCGCGAGCGACGATTGCGTGCCTTCGATTTGTGACGAGAGCACTGCCTCTTTGCGGACGTAGCTGTAAAGGAAAAGGGCGGTTTCCGGGAGCAGCATCGAAATACTGTCCAACCGCCCAATGGCTAATAAGGCAGCATCGAAGGCATCCCGCAAGGCAGGCGACCATTCGATGGGCGGGTCGGGAGGCAACGGGGGAGGCACAAAAGCACGTACTGTCTCACCGACAGTCGAGATGGGCACATAATAACCTGAGGTCGTTCGCTGCATAATTAAAATCTTTAAATAAGGTGTCGCGTAATTTAAAGATAAGCGCGAACTTTAAATAACACATTGCCACGAACTTGTCAACCACGAAGCGGACATAATGCTCCATCGATCTTCATACCCCCAACTCCCGCAGCAACCGCGTCCCAAAGAGCAAATACCGCGGCAGGTGGAAGAAGCATTTCCATTTGCCGCCTTTCAGCGTGTGGGTGGGTTCGCCGTGGCGGTTGAGGTAGGCGAACCACTCGCCGTATTCGGGGTCGGGGAAGTGCGACCAGGTGTAATCGTCCAGGCGGCGGAACCAGTCGAGGAAAACGGCGTCGCCGGAGGCGCGGTAGGCATGCAGGGCGGCGAGCAGCGCCTCGTTGTGCACCCACCACAGCTTCATGTCCCATTGCAGCTCAATGTGCGGCAGACCGAGCACATCCATGAAGTAGAAGAGGCCGCCATGCGCTGCGTCCCAGCCGAAGTCCAGCAGGCCGTGCACCACCTCGCAGGCGCGCGCCGCCAACGCGGTGTCGCCGGCGCCCGCGGCGTATTGCAGCAGGAACCACATCGCCTCCAGCCCGTGGCCGGGGTTGATATGCCGCCCGTCGCAGGACTCCAGGTCGAAGCAGCCGTCCACGTTGACGTTCTCGAAGAGCACCCGCCGTTGGGGATCCCAGAAGGTGTCCAGCACGGTATGCGCCGCGTGCAGGATGTCTCCCTCGTACTGCGTGGTGCCCAGGCAATCGTTGAGCACGTAACCGAGGTTCGCCAGCATCATATAGTGCCCCAGCGTGCGCCGTGCCGGCTTGCCCGGCAGCGATTTTTCCCAGCGGCCTTTGGGGTTGTCGATGCGCGCGGTATATTGCGCCATCGCCGCCTCGGCCTCAGCGCGATACGCCGCCTCGCCCGTGGCTTTGAACAGCGCGGCGGCGCCCATGGCGGCGAAGCAGTCGGAGTAGATGCTATAGGGAGCAATCGAGGGTACTCCCTGGCGGTTCAGCGCGAAGTAATAGTTGCCGTTGGCGTCTTTCCCGTGTTGGGTGAGGAAGTCATACCCCTCGCGCGCCAGCCGCAGCCAGCGCTCCTGTCGGTATTCGGAGGTATAGAGCGTGGCGAACATGTAGACAATCCGCCACTGCATCCACATGAATTTTTCGGTGTCGAACACCTTGCCATCGCGCCCGAGGAAGTTGAAATACCCCCCGCACTCCTCGTCCGGGCAGTGCAATTCCCAGAACGGCACCACATTGTCAAGCAACTCCCGCTCATAGCGGTCCGCAGTTTCCAGCAACCAGTTCGTCATCGTGTATTCACTCCGAGACTATGTTACCAGAAACCGGCGATTCAGGGTACGGGTGTCTTGCTGACTCACGCTTGAGCCATTTCCCGCGCGACAAACTGCGCAAAAGTCGTCGGCGGGCGCTTCAGCAGCATGGCGAGCACATTGGGATTGCCGGCGAAGCCGTGGTCGGCGTAGTAGCGGAACATCGTCGCCAGCGTGGTGACGGCGTAGTCGCTCATCCCGTGGGTGCGCATTTGCTGTGCCCAGCGGTCGATGTCCATGTTTTCGGCGGACACCGGACGCCCGAGGACGCGGCTGAGGATATCCGCCATGTCGGCGGCGGTGAGCACTTCCGGCCCGCTCAATTCATAGGTGGCATAGCGATGACCGTCCTCGGTGAGCACGTGCGCGGCGACTTCGCCCACGTCGTCCAGATCGACCAGCGACATGCGGGCGTTGAGCCCATAGGAGGTGGTGTAAATCCCCTGCTCGCGGATGCGTGCCCGGTCCATCAGGATGTTCTGCATGTAGGACGCCGGTTGGAGGATGGTGAAGGGAAGATTCGATTGGACCAAAGCGGTTTCGACGTGCAGCTTCAGCGTATGGTGTGGTAACGCAGCGGTCTGCGGGTGCAACACGGAATAGTAGACAAAATGTGATACACCAGCCGTCTTGGCCAGCGCGATCATCCGCTGGCCGATCTCCGTCTCCTCCGGCTGCATAGCCGGACAGATATGGTAGACGGCATGGATATCTCGCATGGCCTGCGCCAGCGCCTGCTCGTCACGCAGATCGCCGACCACCACCTCAGCAGCACCGAGTGCGCGCATTTGCGGCTCCTGCTCTTGCCGATGGATAAACGCGCGGGTGGTCGCGCCGGCACGCTTGAGTGCACGCACCACCGCCTGTCCAGACTTCCCACTGGCACCTGTCACCAGAATCGTCATGGCATGGTTCCTCCTGCAAGGATATTGGGAGTATAGCGCATAATCCGTCATGCATGGGTATTTTCATGCTCATGCTCTTACTCATGCTCAATTCTGCCTTTTCGGAAACTCTTTTGCGCATGAACGGCCTTGACCCGGCAACCCATCCTGGCTATACTATCGACAAGCGATATTATGCAAACCCTGTACATTTTCAGCTCGAATAGCTTCGCGAACGTGAGCCGTCGTTCCACCGGTGCCATACCCTGACGCATCCGGACGTTCCCGCTCACCTTCGAGTTTTCCACCCCTCCCGGATGCCGGGAGGGGTTTTTTGTTTTTCAGGCCATCGAGAAAGGAGAAAATGATGGTTCACCAAGATCCGGATACCAGCGCGTTGATGTATATCAAAGACCGCCCGCCACTCGTGATGGTGCGCGGGGAAGGCTCCTGGCTATGGGATCAGCACGGCAAGGCCTATCTCGACTTCATGCAGGGGTGGGCGGTGAATTGCCTGGGGCACTCGCCGCGCGTCGTGGTGGAGGCGATTCAGCGGCAGGCGGCGACGCTGCTCAACCCATCGCCGGATTTTTACAACGCGCCGATGATCGAGCTGGCCAACCTGCTGGTGCAATACAGCCCGTGCGACCGGGTGTTCTTCACCAACTGCGGTGCGGAGGCGAATGAGGGGGCGATCAAGCTGGCGCGGAAGTGGGGGCAAGTGCACAAAGGCGGCGCCTACGAGATCATCACCCTGCACGGCGCCTTCCATGGCCGCACGCTGGCGACGATGTCGGCCTCCGGCAAGCCACAGTGGCAGGGGCTGTATGAGCCGCGCGTGCCCGGTTTTCCCAAGGTACCGTTGAACGACCTTGCGGCAACGCGCGCCGCCGTCAACGAGAAGACCGTGGCCATCATGCTGGAGCCGATCCAGGGAGAAGCCGGGGTGCTTCCAGCGACGGAGGATTACCTGCGCGGAGTGCGCGCGCTGGCTGATGAGGCCGGCCTCTTGCTCATCCTGGATGAAGTGCAGACCGGCATGGGGCGCACCGGATGCCTCTTCGCGCATGAGGCGGCCGGCATCACACCGGATATCCTGACCGTCGGCAAGGGAATCGGCGGCGGCGTGCCACTGGCGGCGTTGCTGGCACGGGAGGAAGTCTGCTGCTTCGCCGCGGGGGACCAGGGCGGCACCTATAATGGCAATCCGCTGGTCGCCGCCGCCGGCACGGCCGTGATGCGCGAGCTGACCAAACCGGGCTTTCTGGAGAATGTGCAGGAACTGGGCGAGTATCTGGCTGGACAATTGCGCGCCTTATCCACCGAATTTGCGCTGGGCGCGGTGCGCGGGCGCGGGCTGTTGCTGGCGCTCGAGCTGCGGCAGTCGCTTGCCCGCGAAGTCGTCGCGAAGGCGATGGACGACGGCTTGCTCATCAACGCGCCTTGCCCCGATGCCATACGCTTCATGCCGGCGCTGAATATCACCTGTGAGGAGATCGACCGGATGATCGGCATCCTCCGGTCCGTGCTGGCACACATGCTGAAAGTGAGTACATAAAATGATCAACTTCCTGGAGGAGATTTCCATGAACGCCTGGCCGGCGTTCCGGCAGGTGGTCGACGACGGCTGGGTGCTCCGCAGTGCGCAAGGCTATACCCGGCGCGCCAATTCAGTGATCCCGCTCTCTCCCGGCACCGGGGACATCGAGGCGAAGATCGTCCGCTGCGAGGCGTTCTATCGGCAACAGGGCTTGCCGGCGATCTTCAAACTGACGCCCGCCGAGTCGCAGTTGGATGACTTGCTCGCAGCACGGCAATACGAGCAACAGGCGATGACCAGCGTGCAAGTGTTGCCGTTGGCGAAGCTGGAATTACCGGCAACGCCCGCCGTAACGATCTTCACGGAGCCCACGCCGGCCTGGTTGACGGCCAGCGGGCTATTACACGCGTCCACACTGGCGCTGCGGGGGCTTGACCAGCGGATTCTGGAAAATATCTGCCACCCGACCTGCCTGGCCCTCGTGATGGACGGCCCGACGCCGGTAGTCGTCGGCCTGGGCGTACTGGAGCGGCACTATGTTGGCCTGTTCGGCATTATCACCGATCCTGCCCACCGCCGCCGCGGTTTCGCCCGGCAGATCATCACCGCCATCCTGCACTGGGCACGCGAGCACGGCGCCACCCACGCCTATCTGCAGGTGATGCACGACAACGCCCCCGCCCTGGCGCTATATGCCAAGCTCGGGTTTGTGCCTCAATACTCGTATTGGTATCGGGTGAAGCGGGTGTGATAGGAAGGTGCCTGTTCGATAGCCATCGATTCCTCACCAGTGGTAGTCCGCGCCCACCGTGGCGCGTGTGTGCGTAATTAGCATCCGTGGGCGACAACTCGGAACCGGTTTCGAGTTGTCGCCCACGGAGTGTAAACTCCCTCCAGCACGCCACGGTGGGCGCGGCCTACCACTGTGCTCGATACCGGAGTGCCTATAGCGGTTCCCGACCGATTTCGCATACCTGCCAGCCGCAACCAGTGAGGGGAACTGTCTCCAAAACTCTATTCGAGTTCCCGGATGTGTAAATAGCCGTACAACTACCCGTCTGGAACCCCAACCTTCTCGTGTCTTCCACGGTATCGGACTTCAACCGTGAAGATTGAGGAGGAAAATTATGAAAACTGCAGTGCTGATGCGCATGTATGTATTTGTGCTCCTGGTGTTCCTTATGATGACAGGCGCACACTTGCCCGGGATGGCGGCGGAAACGACATCGCCGCCCGTGCCGGCTGATGAATTGGCCATCCCGGCACGATATGTTATGGTCGATTCGTTTTCCAACGGTTTAGCCAAGGTGTTGCTCAACGGGAGGTGGGGATTCATCGATAAGACCGGCAAGTATGTTACCGCGCAATATCAGGAAGCTCACCCATTCTGTGAGGGGCTTGCCGTTGTGAGTTCTTCGAAAAAATATGGCTTTATCGACAGCACCGGCAAAGAAGTGATTCCGCAGAAGTACGATGAGGTAGATGATTTTTCTAATGGCCTGGCTAAAGTCTGGGTCCGCAAGTGGTGGGTCTTCGGGAAATACGGATTAATTAATAAGGCCGGCGAAATTATAGTTCCTGTGAAGTATGATGATGTGTGGCACTTTTCCGATGGTATGGCCGCAGTGGGACGTTTCGAAGCAGTTCCTGTTAAACTTCCGTTAGAATTTACTCTTTATCCCCACGAAGATCTGGATGCTCCATCGGGCTATAAATGGGGCTACGTTGATAACACCGGCAGAAGAGTTATCCCACAGATTTATGATCGGGTGAGAGATTTCAAAGAGGGTATGGCTGCGGTTCAACGCTATGGAAGATGGGGCTTCATTAACAAAAGTGGCAAAGAAGTCACTCGTTTCAGGTATAAAAACGATGAGATCAAAGATTTTTCCGACGGTCTGGCCTGGGTGAGCAGAAAGCAGAAATGGGGCTGTATCGATGAAGACGGCAAAATGGCCATACCGTTGATGTATGATTGGGCTGAGCCTTTTCACGATAGGCTTGCCAATGTCAAAATTAATGGGAAATGGGGCATTATTGATACCACCGGTAGAGAAGTCATCCCGATGAAGTATGATGAGCTAGCTACCGTTAGCGACGGACTCACTCGCGTGAAGTTCAACGGAAGATGGGGTGTCATTGACAATACCGGCAAGGAGATTATCCCGATCAGGTATGATGAGGTTTGGAGTTTTTCGGAAGGTCTTGCCGGTGTGCGGCTCAACAATAAATGGGGTTTCGTTGATATAACCGGCACGGAAGTTATTCCGTTGAAGTACGATAATATCGCGCGTGAAGGATTTTCGGAAGGCATTGCCGGCGTGCAGATCAACAACAAATGGGGCTACATCGACGTGACCGGTAAAGAAGTCACGCCATTGAAATACGATAGTGTGCTTCAATTTACCAATGGTCTTGGGAGGGTAGAGCTCAACGGGAAATTCGGCATCATCGATAAAACCGGCACAGCGGTTACCCCGTTGAAATATGATGCTATCCGACGACCAACCGAAGGTCTGATTCCGGTGTGCATCGACAAAAGATGGGGTGCTATCGACAAGACAGGCAGGGAAGTTATCACACCGAAATATGAGGAGATTAGAGATTTTAGTGATGGTATGGCGGCAGTATGCGTTATTGTGAGAATTGTTGGTAATGGGTATGTTGCAGTGAACTGGGGCTTTATTGCTAATCCCTTACCTGCACCGAATCCACAATAGCTCCTTCGTTTTATTCGTGCGGCAAACTCATTCACGGAATCGGGTTTGCCGCATGAACAGAAAGACGAACACCAGGAAGGCCACAGAGGGCCTTCCCTACTATCATGAGTACAGTCGGCGCTCCCTTGCATCCTGCATCCCCAATCCAGCAAAGCTGCTGTCTGCTATTCGTAATCAGCGGTTCCTGCTATAATACAGGCATATTTCTTACGCGACGACGCGCTCCCCCCTTGCTGCCGCCGTAATATACATGGAAGAGGATTGACCAATGATTATACTCGGCCTGACGGATATCCATGGCGATATCTCACCTGTGGCGAGTATGGCTGACGAGCTTGCTGCTGCGGATGTTGTGCTGATTTCAGGTGATTTGACGAATTTTGGGCGTGATAAGGCGGCGCGGTATACGATTGATGCCCTGCGCAAATACGGCAAAACCGTGTTGGCGGTGGCGGGGAACTGCGACTATCCCGAGGTGGAAGAGTATCTGCGTGACCGCGGCGTATCGTTGCACCGGCGCGCCGCGGTGGTGGGCGGCATCGGCTTTATGGGCGTCGGCGGCTCGTTGCCCTGTCCGGGCACCACGCCGAATGAGCTCACGGAAGACGATTTCACGCGCCACCTGGCGGAAGCCCATGCGCAATTGCCGGCCGGCGTGCCGTTCGTGCTGGTGGCCCATCAGCCGCCGGCGCACACGAAGAACGACCTGGCGAGCAACGGTGAGCATGTGGGCAGTTACGCCCTCCGGCGCTTTATCACGCAGCAGCAACCGATCCTGTGCTGCACAGGGCACATTCACGAATCCATCGGCATCGACAACATCGGCATCACCAAAGTGGTCAACCCCGGCCCCTTCCGCCTCCGCCGCTACATGTATGCCAAGGTTACCCGCTTCGGCATCGAAGCGCTGGAAATCCGCAGCCTGATCCGCACGCCGGAACAGCAAGAGCAGCCGGTGTAGTTGATTCCTGCTCATACTCTTACTCATGCTCATGCTCATGCTCAAACCATAAGATGAAAGCCTTTCTGAGCATGAGTATGAGTAAGAGCAGGAGTAGGAATTCTGTTATCGCTCAGGCAACCAGAAACTCCCATTTGCCTATCCCCTGCAGACATGGTACTGTCATCGTGAAATCATCTTTCAGAGGATTATTGAAGGTATATGGATGATATACACGAGGTGAATGCAGTTACGCCGGAAGTGCTGCCGCCTGATCTCGGTCAGGTGATGGAGCGCGTTCAGCAGCTCTTACTGCACGCGAACTATTAATATCTCGCGGGGGACGCGGAGGCCTGGCCGTGGTCGCCGGTCATCATGGAGCATAATGAGCAATTGCTGCTGATTGATTTCTGGCATCCGGCGCATTTGCCGGTGAATGGCAACCGCTGGCAGTCATTCCTCATGCAGGTGAAAACCGGCGGAATATTGCTCATCGGCACGGTAGATGCGCACGACGCATACCTGACCCAGTTCCTCACGCATACGCGCGGCGCCGTGGTCTATGTCGATGTGCACTCCCTGCAATCCAGCGCGACGGCCGCCGCATCGTGGCCGGGCAACGCTCCCCAGGTGCTACGCGAGCCGCACCTGTTGCAAATGCTGGCGCAAATCCCCACGGATACGGCAACGCACCTCGATTGCCGGGCGTTGCTGCACGAGCACCTTGCTGCGGTGCAACAGGCACAGAAAAACTACACCTCTTCTCGCGGGTGGCAGGGGCTATTGCGCGCGCCGTTCTCCTTCGCGCTGCTCGCCATCTGCGTGGCGGTGTTCTTCTATGATACCCTGTATGCCGGCGGGGCGCTGGAGAAGTGGGGTATCCTGTTCGGTCCACTCGTGCGCCAGGGGCAGTGGTGGCGCCTCATCACTTCAGCCTTCCTGCACGGCGGATTCGCACATCTTGCGATGAATATGCTCGCCGTCTTCTACCTGGCGGTGCCGTTGGAACACCAGCAAGGCAAGTGGCGGACGGCCGTGTTCTTCCTCTACGGCGCAATCATCGGCAACCTGCTCAGTCTCATCTGGATGCCGCACACGCCCTCGCTTGGCGCCTCCGGCGGGCTGTTCGGGCTGGTCGGGGTGAACGCGGCGATCATGCTGCGCTACCGGGATGACATGCCGCAGTCCATGCGCACGGGGATGCTGAAGTGGCTGGGCAATATCCTGCTCTATAACGTCGCCTTCGCCTTCATTCCGCAAGTGAACTGGCTCGCCCACCTCGGCGGCATGATCGGCGGCTTTCTGCTGGGTTTGATCATCACCCGCTCCCCACTGCGCGCGTCGCCCCTGCCGAAATGGAGTGGGATCGCCACGGCGGCGCTATTATTCGTCACTGCGCTGTTCGGATATTACGTGGTGATGCATATTCCGCCGATGCGGTAGCAGAGATATAAAATCCGCCGTGTATGACGTGAAAGGCCCGGAATTCGTCTTGCGAATTCCGGGCCTTTCACGTCATGCTCGATTCGCCACCAACCGCTCAAGCGCACTCATTTGACAACCACCCCAGCAGAAACTATACTTCGCTCAAGGGAGCAAACCGATTCCCCGTATGGAGAAGTATGCGGACAGCAGCCCAACAATTCAATGAAATGATTACAACTGGAGGGACATAATCGTCGCATCCGGGCGTATGCATACATTCAGCCTCTCCCGGATGCCGGGGGAGGTTTTTTCGTATCAGGAGGGGGTGTGCATGGAGTTTGTCCAGTTTGAGGACGCCGGGGCGTTCTGCGACGCGACGGAGGCGTTGCTGTTGCGGAACGAGGCGGAGAATAACCTGATGTTCGGGCTGGCCAGGCGGCTGGCGAAGAATGCATCGCCGGTGGATCTCTCCGCGCCGCCGTTGCTCGGTGTCGTGCAGGAGGATGGAGCAGTGCTGGCTGCCGCCTTGATGACCCCGCCGCATAACCTGGTGCTCATCGCCGCGCCGGCACCGGTGATCGAATATCTCGCGGAGGCACTGCATACACGCGGCATTCCGCTGCCGGGCCTGATCGCACCGCGGAAGGCGACGGATGTCTTCGTTGATGTCTGGTGTCGCCTCACCGAGCGGCAGGCTTTCCTGGGGATGGCCATGCGCGTTTATCAATTGGATCAGGTGCACCAGGTGCCGGTGCCGTCCGGGCACTTCGCCGAAGCCGGCGAGGAGGATTTCGACCTGCTGGTCCGCTGGATGCGCGGCTTCAGAGAAGCGACAGGGCAAGCCGCGACCGCCGTGGAAGAGGCTGTGCATAACCAGCTTGCACATCGGCAACTCTTCCTGTGGAAGAATCCGAAGCCCGTTGCCATGGCGGCCTTCGCTCGCCCGACGCGGAACGGCATCTGCATCAATGCCGTCTACACGCCACCGGAGCAGCGCTGTCACGGCTACGCCACCGCGCTGGTGGCGGCATTGAGCCAACGCCTGCTGGATGCGGGCTGGCAGTTCTGCTGCCTCTTCACCGACCTGTCGAACCCGACTCCCAACAGCATTTACCCCAAAATCGGCTATCGCCCGGTATGCGATTATGCGGCGTATCAGTTTACGCAGGGAGGATAGTGGAATGATCCGGGAAATACATTCTGTGGAAGAATTGCGTGAGTGTGCCCAGGTGATCCGTGCCGCCTTCCGCACCGTTGCCGATGAACAGGGATTGACGGCGGAGAATTGCCCGACACACCCGGCCTTCTTAGCGGAAGAACAGCTTATCGCGAAGGTTCAGGCAGGTATGCGGGTATTATCCGCCATGCAGGATGGTAAACTGGTTGGCGTGGTCGGCATCCAGCAGACAGGCGAACGCCGTTATGAAATGATGCGCCTGGCAGTGCTGCCTGCCTTCCGCCACCTCGGCCTTGGCCGGCAGCTTGTTGAGCACGTGTGTCAGACAGTGAAGACACTCGGTGGCAACGTGGTGCACATCGGCATCATTGACGAAAATACCGTATTGAAGCAATGGTATCTCGACCTGGGCTTCGTGATATGCGAGACAGGCCGGATGCCGCATCTGCCATTCACGCTCTGCTGGATGGAAAAGTTGATGAGTCAATAAAAAATAGATAACAAATGCTCGTGGACGATGTGAATGCCCGTTCAAATATTCCGCATTCCGCATTCCGCAGTCCGCAATCCGCATTCACAAGGGGAGTTGCCATGAAAATAGTCGTCCTCGATGGGCATACCATGAATCCCGGCGATCTGAGCTGGGGGGCGCTGCAGGCGCTGGGGGAGTGCGCGATCTACGAGCGCACCCCGACCGAGCAGGTCGTCGAACGCGCGCGAGATGCGGAGATCGTGCTCACGAACAAGGTGGTGCTCAGCCGGGAGATCATCGCACAATTACCCAGGCTGCGCTATATCGGCGTCACCGCCACGGGCTATAATATCGTGGATGTGGCCGCCGCGCGGGAGCATGGCATTGTGGTGACGAATGTGCCGGCGTACAGCACACGCTCGGTGGCGCAACTGGTCTTTGCATTACTGCTGGAACTCACCCATCATGTCGGCCATCATGCGCAGACCGTTCGTGAGATGCGCTGGACCGGCAGCCCGGACTTCAGTTATGCCGATTATCCGCTCATTGAGTTGGACGGGCTGACGATGGGCATCATCGGGTTGGGGCGGATAGGCCGCGAAGTGGCGACCATCGCGCAGGCCTTCGGCATGTCGGTCATCGCCTATCACTACCGCACCACCGCGCCGCAGCCGGGGGTAGAGATAGTTGACCTGGAGACCCTGTTCCGGCGCAGTGATGTCATCAGCCTGCACGCCCCGCTGACCCCGCAAAGCGCCGGGATGGTGAATGCCGCGAACCTCGCTTTGATGAAGTCGACCGCCTTCCTCATCAACACCGCCCGCGGCCCGCTGGTGAACGAGCAGGATCTGGCGGACGCGCTCAATACCGACCGCATTGCCGGCGCCGGGCTGGATGTGCTGTCCACGGAACCGCCAAAGGCCGACAACCCGCTGCTCACCGCGAAGAATTGCTACATCACCCCCCACTTCGCCTGGGCAACCTACGCCGCCCGCGTCAGGTTGATGGAAGTCGTCGTCGAGAATATCCGCGCTTTTCAGAGCGGGCAGCCGCAGAATGTGGTGGGGTGATGGTGTTCAAGTTGTCTGAACCGTGATTTAAGGATTAAAGGATTTTAAGATTTATCAGTGCAGCAGCCCATCGCAAACTTTTCGACCCTCGTGCAAGAGAGCGTCCCGGGGACAGCGCGAAAATAGCCCTGAAGTTTAGCTATTTTCAGACGCAGTAGTGCCCTGGTCTGACGGTGATTTCGCCTCGTCACCGTCTCTTTAGGCCCGCGTGGCCATCACCAGCGCTTCGGGGGTGATCCGCACCCCGT
>Ga0272448_1003057_pt1 | contig 20259 bp, 17 predicted proteins | sample YNPCB0191_FD_202220 | JGI IMG/M metagenome (GOLD analysis project Ga0272448, IMG submission 202220) | Hot spring sediment microbial communities from Yellowstone National Park, WY, United States - YNP-CB-019-1 | ecosystem: Environmental > Aquatic > Thermal springs > Hot (42-90C) > Sediment... | reverse complement strand
AAGGCGTCAATCCCGTCCTCGTACTTCAGACGTGCCAGAAGCGGCCCATCCGCATAGAACGCATCCATCAGAAGCAACCTGACGGCCTCGGGCCCCGCCAGAGAACGCACCTCGTCCACCATCCCCCGCACCACACTGGCCTCTGTGCCCTTCTCGGACTCTGTCCCGTGCAGCAGACGCCAGGAGACAAGGATGGTGCGCCCCTCGGTGACGGTGAGGAGAGCGACAACTCGCCAGTCCTTGCCCAGACCAGTACCATCAATGGCGTAGGTCGTCCCGCGGATCAGCCGGCGATGGAAGAGCGTCCGGATGCACCGTTGGCGGAAAGCATCCAGGCTTCCTGGAGTGATGCGTGCCATCTCCTGGCGAAGCACATTCGGATGCACCGGCAGCGCCAGCGGGCTCTTTTCCCCGCCCGCATTGCGGTAGCGCCCGTTGAAGCCTTGCCTAATCTGCACAGCTGTGTCGCCCAACTGGGACAGAATCGCCGGATCACCGAACAGCACCGTGCTGGCATCCCACAGCGATGTCGCATCCAGAAAGGGCAGCACCACGAGGGTGCGCAACAACAGGTCGTCCGGGATGCCCCTCCTCTCGCGCTGAATCTTGATCTCCTCAACGGCCGCACTGAAGACTCCCAGTTCAAAGGCTAAGTGCGCCAAATCGTCCACAGCACCCTGGGCTGAGGTGGCCACTGCTTCATACTCGCCCCGCCCCAAGGCTGCAAGCACAGCCTCGCGGTCTTGCCGACGCCATTCCCATCCCATAACCAACCGTCCCTCCTCCTCATAAGGACAGTTGGGCGCACTTTTCGTTATCTGGAAATGTCTGGGCAGCCATGCCTTGACACTGTATCGCATTGTGTTATTATAGGCAAGGCCGAACGAAGAGACAAGGATGCCGCACGATGGACTTTTCGGTGGTCGTGCCTGCCTATAATGCTGCAGCGACGCTGGGCGATTGCCTTGCCGCCCTCAACGCGCAAACCATCGCTCGCGAGCGTTATGAAGTGATCGTCGTTGATGATGGTTCGACCGATAACACCGCCGAGATCGCTGCCCAATACGGAGCGCGCCTTGTGCGCCAGCCCAACCAGGGACAGGCCGTTGCTCGCAACCACGGCGTGGCCGAGGCCCACGGCAACATCGTTTTTTTCACCGATGCCGATTGTGTACCGACTGCCACATGGCTGGCCGAGATGGCCGCCCCCTTCGCCGATCCGACCATTGCCGGCGACAAGGGTGCATACCGCACCCGACAACGTGCCCTCGCCGCGCGCTTCGCCCAGTTGGAATACGAAGAACGCTATGAGCACATGAGTCGGGCCCGCTACATTGACTTCATAGACACATACTCTGCTGCCTATCGGCGTGACGTGTTCATCCAGAATGGCGGCTTCGATACCAGCTTTCCCGGCAACTCCTCTGGCGAAGACCAGGAATTATCCTTTCGCCTGTCTGAGCGGGGCTACAAGATGGTCTTTGTACCAACGGCCATAGTCTACCACCGACACCCTGCCACCGTTGCTGCCTACTATCGCCGCAAACTGAAGACCGGCTACTGGAAAGCCCTCGTGCTGCATCTTCACCCCGACAAAGCTGTGCGCGATACGCATACCCCGGCATCGCTCAAGATACAGATGGGTGCCGTTGCCATCGCCTTGCCGCTCATCCTTCTGGGCGCGCTTGTTCATCTCGTCCTGTCGGCGCTCCTCGTCGTGTTTGCCTTACTGGCAGTGGTCTTTGCTCCGTTCACCCTCAAAGCGTGGCGAAGGGATCGGTCGGTGGCCATCATTGCACCTTTCATGCTCACCGTTCGGGCCATTGCCCTCGGCAGCGGCCTCGCACTGGGTTTGTGGGATGCCGCACGACGTGGCGGGGCGCTGATGGCCCACGTGCCCAAACATCAACCTGTGGACGATAAGCGTGCAGCCGATTAACGAGGTACGTAGCGAGGAGACAACCGGCACCAACAACCATATCCAACGCTGGGGTAGGCTGATGGTCGGCACCGTATCCAGCCTGATCTTCCTCTATCTATCGCTGCGCGGCGTTCCTCTTGACCAGGTGTGGGCGTCGCTGCTGCGGGCCAATCTGCTCTTCGTCCTTCTGGGGCTAATCTTCGTCATGGGTGTCAACGTTGCCAAAGCCATACGCTGGCAGGTTATCCTACTGCCGCAGGCTCCCAACATCAGCCTGCCGCGCTATTTCGCCGTGCTGATGATCGGGCAGGCCATGAACGCCCTGGCGCCGCTGCGTGTCGGCGACGTCGCCCGTGCCTACGTTCTCGAGGGCGTCGGGGTGGGGACGACCCTCTACAGCATTCTCATCGAGAAAGCCTTCGATAGCCTGACGCTCCTCGCTTTGCTGCTTGTTGTCGCTCTCGTTATGCCGCTGCCGACCTGGCTGAAACAATCTGGTGTTCTGCTTAGTTTACTGCTGGTGGCCGTTCTCATCGGTCTCATTCTGGCGGGGCGCGGCAGTCGCCACATCATCAGGTGCGCACAGTGGCTGGAACAAGCAATATCTCCGCTCCGCCGCCTGGCAATCACCCGACGTGCCATGTCAGCCGTTGAGCTGACGCGCTCGCTCAGCCAGGGGCATCTCTTGCTCTCCGTCACCTTGTGGACGATCATCTGCTGGTTGCCCGGCATAGCCGGCAACTACATCATCTTTGGTGCCACGGCGCTGCAGGTGAATAATCCCGTTCTGGCAGCGACGTTCTTAATTGTTGTGCTCTATTTGGGGGCGATCGTGCCCTCTTCGCCGGGCAAGGTGGGCGTCTTCCACTATCTCGTCGTCATCTCGTTGTCGCTCTTCAATGTCGAAAAGGTAGACGCCCTCAGCTATGCCGTCATTCTTCACCTTGTCGTCTACGGCCCAACAGCACTCCTCGGCGCCTACTACATCTGGCGAGAAAGTCAGATGCGTGGACAACGGCAGAACTTGTAGAGAGCAGCTATGTTGTCGCAGGACAAACAAGCACCGCGTGCCGAAGAAATGCTACCCTCTTACATCGCCCTTTACCGATCTGGCCAGCTGGTAGAACGAGTGCAACGCGCCCACGAGCGCCTGGCCGCCTGCACACTGTGCCCTCGGCACTGTGGCGCCGACCGCCTACATGGGGAGAAAGGCATATGCCGCACGGGCAGGAAGGCCGTCGTCAGTAGCTTCCATGCTCATTTTGGCGAAGAGGCACCACTGACCGGCCGCCGGGGATCGGGGACGATCTTCTTCACCTGGTGCAGCCTGCGTTGCCAGTACTGCCAGAACTACGCTATCAGCCAGCTCGGCGGAGGTGATGAAGTGGACGCCGCCGATCTGGCCGTTATGATGCTAGCCTTGCAACGTCAGGGCTGCCACAACATCAATCTCGTGACGCCCAGTCATGTCGTCCCTCAGATTCTGGCCGCACTCGAGATCGCCGTTGCCCACGGTCTGACCATCCCGCTTGTCTACAACTCGTCGGGCTACGATAGCATCGAGACGCTGGCCCTTCTCGACGGCATCATTGATATCTACATGCCCGATATGAAGTATGCCGATCCTGATGTTGCTCTGCGCCTGTCGGGAGTCAAGGATTATCCGGCCATCAATCGCGCTACCGTCAAGGAGATGCACCGTCAGGTCGGCGACCTGGTGCTTGATGAGCAGGGGATTGCCAGGCGCGGTCTGCTCGTGCGCCACCTCGTTTTGCCCAACCGTCTGGCCGGCACGGCTGATATCGTGCGCTTTCTGGCCACGCAGATCTCTCGCAACACTTACATCAATATTATGGATCAGTATCGCCCTTGCTACAGAGCCGCTGACATAGCAGACATCAGCCGCCCCATCACCTTTAGTGAGTACAAAGAAGCGGTTGAGCTGGCGCTGGCCCAGGGATTGACACGCCTGGATAGACCACGACGGCTGCCCGCCCGGTAGATGGCAGCCGGTAACTGTTCAGCATGCAGTAGCACACGCCCGATGTCTGAAGGACATCGGGCGTGTGTTTACCTCATGCTGCTAGACCCACTTCCATGCCCAGGGTGCACCACGTAGATGACGGATGATATCCGTTGTTGACAGAACACCGACTGGAATTGCCCCGTTGGGGCTGGGCAGCGTGACGACAAGGCGATGGACGTGGCTGTTCAGGATGATGGAGATGGCCGCCTGTAATGGCGTGTCCGGCTGAACGGTCAACGCACCGGGGCTCATGATCTCGCCAACCTGTCGCTCGGCCAGATTCTCGCCATAATGGCGCAGGACATCCATATGCGACAGGATACCGAGTAGTTCTCCGGCGTTGCCCACAACAACAAGCGCCGTGACATCGCTATCACTGAGGATGCGCACCGCCTCTTCGAGTGACGTAGAGGGCGAGCAGGTCACGGCCCCCTTATGCATCACCTCGGCCACAGTCTCTGCTGGCATGTCCCCTCCTCCTGCCAGATGGCGGTCGCCTGACGTTATCTCCCCTGCCTCAGGAGATACTCATAGGCGCTCAACGCCGCTTTTGCCCCTTCACCGATAGCAATCAGATGTTGCTCTGGCGGCACATTCGTCACATCGCCGGCGGCGAAGATACCCGGACGGCTTGTCTGGTTCTGGGCATCAATCATGATCGCACCTTGGGGGTTGGTGCGCACCAGTCCGCTGACAATATGTGATGCGGGAACGATGCCCAATTCCACCAGCACACCATCGGCTGCGATGCGTCGCTCTTCGCCGCTCTCCGACTTGACGATCACCGCCTCCACAAAGTCCTGGCCCTGTATTTCTTGCACGCTCCAGCCCTGGAGGATTGTCACCTTGGAGTCCTGGCGCAGCCGTCTGCCCAGGGTGGTGTCCAGGTCACCGGCGGTTGGGGCAACAATTGTCACCTTGCTGGCGGCCACGGCCACCTCAGCGGCGCCGCGCAGAGCCTGGCTGCCGCTGCCCACGACCACGACTTCCTTCTGTGCAAAGAGATGCGCATGGCTGATGGCCGAATAGCTCAATCCTTTGCCCAGCAAGTGACGAGCGCCCGGCACATCGAGAAAGCGGGGATTGGCCCCAGTTGCGACGATGACTGCCCGTGTCTCAAAACGCTTGCCGGCCTTGGTGTGCACAGCATAGTGGTGATTGAGCGCCTCTACTTTTGTAACCGTTCCCATGTGGCATACAAAGTCAAGATACTGCACCTGATTCTTGAACTTCTCGACGATATCATCGCCGGTGATGACTTCGTGTCCCTCCATACCCTTGAGCGTCAGGTGATAACTGGTTTTGCCGCCGAGGTCTTCTGTGATGAGCAAGGTTTCCAGACGTTTACGCACAGCATAGACGGTAGCGGTCAGGCCAGCCGGCCCGCCGCCGATAATGATCAGATCATACATCTTGCCTTACCCTCCACCATACGTGAATAGCATGGTCACCAGACGTCCGCCCAACACGGGGGCAACGGTCTACGACGACTCCTCCGGGGCCTCGGCAATGAATCCTTCTCTCATCATCAGCCGGTTGAGGTCTCGTGCTCGTCTGATGATGTCAACGGCATGTTCGTACACGGTGCTGCGCTCAAGCGGTCGCCGGGCGATGCCTTGCTCGACTGCCTTTGCCGCGACCGCCGCGGCCTCGCGCGGGAAGACATTCCATTCCTCCATGGTCGGGGCGATGTAGTCGGGTGTGAGTCCCTTCTCCTCGGCGCACAGGGCCATTTCCTGGGCAGCAGCGAGGCACATCTCGTCGGTGATCGTCCTGGCGCGCACGTCAAGCGTGCCGCGAAAGATGCCGGGGAAGCCCAACGAGTTGTTCACCTGGTTGGGGAAGTCCGAACGCCCCGTGGCCACCACGCGCGCCCCGGCCTCTTTGGCATCCCACGGCCATATTTCGGGGATGGGGTTGGCGCAGGCGAAGAGAATCGCATCTTCGGCCATTGTGGCCACCCACTCCTTGCGGATGACATCGGGCCCGGGCGTGGAGAGGGCAATACAGACGTCGGCGCCGCGCAGAGCCTCAGCAATACCGCCAACACGCCCCTCTTTGTTCGTCATCGTGCACAGCCGCCACTTGTCAACGAACTCGGTCTTGCGCAGCTCAATATCGGCCCGGCCGGGATGCAGAATGCCTTTACTATCCACAACCAGCATCTTCTCGGCCTTGATGCCGCTCTTGAAGAGTAGCCGGCAGATAGCAACGCTCGCTGCCCCTGCGCCGATCATGGTGACAGTCACTTCATCTATGCGTTTGCCCACCACCTTGAGGGCATTGAGCAAGCCGGAGAGTACAACCGTAGCCGTCCCTTGCTGATCATCGTGCCAGACGGGAATCTCGGCCTTATCGCGCAGGGTATCGAGGATACGGAAACACTTGGGCTGAGAAATATCTTCCAGGTTAACCCCGCCGAACGACGGTTGAAGAAGCAAGACTGTTTCGATGATCTTGTCCGGATCCTTGGTTGCCAGGCAGATGGGGAAAGCGTCCACGCCTCCCAGGTACTTGTAAAGCAAGGCTTTGCCTTCCATGACCGGCATACCGGCTTTGGGGCCAATGTCGCCTAATCCCAGCACGCGCGTGCCATCACTGACGACGGCGACGGTGTTCCAGCGGTTGGTGTATTCGTCAACCAGGTCGGGTAGCTCTTGAATGGCGCGGCAAGGCTGAGCAACGCCCGGTGTGTACCAGATAGCGAAGTCGTTCATATCACGGATGCAGCACTTGGGGATCACTTCGATCTTGCCGCGATAGAATGGGTGCAGGCGCATGGCATCCTGTGCGGGTTTCCTGGCTTTGGCCAGCAGATCTTCTTTTGTGAGCATCTCCGCTCCTCCTTGCGAACAATTCATGCCAGGGCGATCTGCCCCACCTGTGGCTTGACCAGGCGGGCATAGTCGGCATAGCGTATTTTGATGGTATCAGTATGGGTTCCGGCCTGAAAGACGATCTCCGGGTCGTCGGTGAGTGACGTATCAACGTAGACGGGTATTCCATAGAGATTACCAAAGGGTGGCATGGCGCCGATCATGCAGTCTGGAAATATGCTGCTGAATTCCTCTTCGCGGGCGAGGCGCACCTCGGGCACATGCGCCAGCTCGGCCACCTTGCGGAAATCTACATGCTTGTTCGCCGGCAGCACAAGCATCAACAGACTCTGGCCGGCTTTGGCCATCACTACTTTGGCCAGTTGTTTGCCGGGGACATGCTGGGCCGCGGCCACCTCAGGCGCCGTGTATGCTGGAGGATGGGTCATGCTTTGAAAGGGGACGCCATTTTGGCGAAAATACTGCTCCAATCGGCTCTTGCACTCCATTGTGCCCCTCCTTCATCCTTCTTGTAGAGCGACATGAGATCAGTTCTGCTAACCCACTATTGTATATTATACCACATTCCCACCAGGATGATACGCAGTGAGCAATTGCTGTTTGCCTTCGTGTGGACACACATGCTATAATAGCGGCTGGAACAGGGGGCAAACAGACGTCAGATGACAGAGCAAACAACGGCGCGTGTAGAGTCGGTGCGCGGCAAGAACCTTCTCAAGCTCGTCGGTTCGGTCCTTGTAGTTGGCATCGTCTTGTTCTTCTTGGGGCGCGTACTATATAGCAATTGGGCACAGATCAGAGCCTACCAATGGCAGTTCAACCTGCCATTTTTGTCATTGTCGTTTGTGGCTCTGGTCGGTTCATATATGATGGACATCGGCGTCTGGCGACAGGCAATCGTGCGCATGGGAGAGAAGATCACCTACCCTCAGGCCCTGCGGCTTTACTTCACGGCCGGCCTGGGCAAGTACATTCCCGGCACGGTGTGGCAGTTTGTCGGGTGGTTCTATCTGGCGCAACGCGAAGGGGTTAGCGGCCTTGCTGCCGGGACGAGCCTGGTGCTAACCCAGGCGTTATCCGCTATGGCGGGGGCAATGCTGGCCCTGGGGGCGTTTGCCGCCAGTGGTAGCAAAGATGCCCTTGGCCAGCTCGTGCCGCTGGTCATGATCATCCCGATTGCCTTGATTGTTCTTCAGCCGCGCCTCATTGAGGCGGTGCTCAATCTCGGTCTGACCAAGATAGGTCGTCAGCCGGTTCACTTCAACCTGACCCGTGCCGATCTGGCCATCTTGTTCGTGCTCTACCTGTGTAGCTACAGCCTGTGGGGACTGGCGCTGTTCTTATTTGCCAACGCCCTGACGCCGTTGGATTGGGTGTCCTTTGCTCCTTTCTTGGGTGTCTTTCCTGCTTCCTATGCGTTGGGTCTGGTTGCTCCGTTCGCACCGGCGGGGTTGGGTGTGCGCGAGGCGGCATTAACGTACTTTCTATCCTTTTTTGTTTCGTTGCCGATTGCCACCGTCATTGCCTTGTTGACCCGTCCGTGGATGATCGTGGTTGAGCTGGTGGGGGCCCTGTGGGCGCTGATCAGCTATGCCCGCGACAGGCACAAGGGTGATGTCTAGGGCAGTGCATCGCAGGTGAAACTATTCTGCACGGGCAGGAGTAATACCATGTAGATGGTAAACAAACTTGCATGTTTCTCCACTCTACATGGACATTTGCTTCCTGACCCAAACCTTCGTTCGTTATCCCGGTGATGCAATCGGTTCGTTTGTATTCCGCCTCGCCCAGGAGTTGCGGGCTCGTGGGGTTGGCATTGGCGTCGTCGCGCCGCATGCCGCAGGCTTGGCTACAAACGAAACGCTGGATGATCTGCGCGTCAGCCGGTTTCGCTATGCTCCCGCCCAACTGGAGCGCCTGGCCTACCAGGGTCGCATGCACGAGCTGGTCAAAGAGAATCCCATTAACGGGCTCTTGCTGCCAATGTTCCTGGGGAGTTTTGTCGCCCAGTCTGTGCGCGTGGTGCGACGTGAACGGTGCGATATCATTCACGCTCACTGGTGGTTCCCGTCGGGGCTGGCAGGAGCGATTGTGTCGAAAGTGACCGGCGTTCCTCTGGTCATCACCTGTCACGGCACGGATATTGCACTGCTCGACCATAGTCCTGCACTGCTGCCTTTGGCGCGCTGGGTCTTTGGTCAGGCAGCGGCGGTCACAGTTGTCTCTGACTATCTGCGCCAGCGGCTTGAGGCGCGTGTCCCTGGTCTGAGGTGTCCGGTCTCCGTCGCCGCCATGCCGGTGGATCGCGTCTTCAGCGAAGCAGGTGAGGCCAGGTGGGCCCGGCAGGGTGAGCGACAGACAATCCTGTCTGTTGGGCGGCTCACCCTGCAGAAGGGACTGGACCATCTCTTGCAAGCCTGCCAGATGCTCATGCAGCACGGGCTGGATGTGGGGGTCACCTTTATCGGTGAGGGAGAGGCTGAGCACACCTTACGCCGGCAGGCGCAGGAACTCGGCCTCCACGATCGTGTCACATTCTTGGGCTTTCGCCCGCCGGTGGAACTGGTGCACTATTACCGAACGTGCGACGTTGCCGTCCTTCCTTCCCTGGATGAAGGGCTGGGATTGACCCTGGTGGAGGCAATGTTCTGTGGTGTGCCGGTCGTAGGAACTGATACCGGAGGCATCAGCAGCCTGATAAGCAATGGTGAGTCGGGGCTTCTCGTCCCGCCGGGTGACGCCGGCGCCCTGGCGCAGGCTATCGAGAGAATTCTGACCGATCCAACATACGCGCGACGGCTGGCCGCGGCCGGCCGGGCATACGTCAGGCGTCATTATGATACCGACACCCTTGTGCAGCAGGTTCTTGATGCATACCAGCACGCTAAGGAGGCTCATGCTTGAGGGGAGATAACGATGGTCAACGGCACCGACGGGCGCTGTTCATCTTGTGGCTACTGATTCTCCTCTATGTCGTCAACTTCAGTCTCCTCTCCCTTCTACAAAATGCGGCATTTGAAACCGGGGCGGCCGATTTGGGCAACATGAACCAGGCCGCCTGGTACACGCTGCATCACGGCTATCCGGCCGACACATTCGCCGGTCGCCCAATTCCGCGTTTTGGTGGCCATGTCGAGCCGATCTTCTACTTGCTGGCCGTCCCCTATGCTGTGCATCAGAGCGCCAACACGCTGCTCATCCTGCAAACCGTCGCGATTGCCCTGGGCGCGGTGGCGGCATACATGCTGGGGCGTGATGTGCTGGGACGAGAGAGCGCCGGGCTGGCCTTTGCCTTTGTTTATCTGCTCGTTCCTAGCCTTCAGGCCGCCAACCTCACCGAGTTCCATCCGGTTACACTGGCTGCGCCGCTGTTTCTCTACGCGTTCTATTACTTGCAAAAGGGGCGTTATCTGCCGTTTGCCCTCTTTGCCCTCCTGGCTATGAGTACAAAGGAGGACATGTCCTTACTGGTGGCGATGCTGGGGATATATGTCCTTGTTTCCGGTTTGCACCGAAGAGTGGCTCCCCCCACCCTTGCCGAAGGTTGGGCGAGAACATCGAGCGGAGATAGAGCGAGAACCGGGTTGGCCGCGGCGATCATCGGCGTTGGTTGGTTCATCGTCTGCGTCTACATTATCATTCCGCATTTCAGCACATCAGGGGAGGTTGTTCTCTTTCAGCGCTATGCCGAAGTGGGTGGTAGCCCTCAAGGACTGCTGGCCACGCTGCTGCGCAACCCTTTGGCTGTGCTGGCCCGGCTCGTAGCCCCAGAAAAGCTTGGCTACCTGGCTGGTCTGCTGGCATCGGCGGGATTCCTGAGCCTGGCCGCGCCCTGGACATTGATCCTTGCCGCGCCGAGCCTGGGCATCAACATGCTGAGTAACTATGCGCCTATGTACTCCGGTCTCTCCCACTACTCGGCCCCCATCGTCCCCTTCGTCATCATCGGAGCCATCTACGGGGCCCACTTTCTATGCGGTGTGCTGGAGAAACGGCTGCGTTTGAGCACTCACCACGCTCTGTTGCTGGTATTGGGCTGGCTGCTGCTCACGGCCACGGCCTATCAGGCTGTGGTGGGGTTTACCCCGTTGTCGCTTCAGTATCGGATCCCCCGAGTGACTGCGCACGATAGACTGGTTTCCCGCTTCGTCCAGCAAATACCTGCCACTGCCGCGCTGTCGGTTCAGACGCCGCTGCACCCTCACCTGTCGAGTCGGGCGGTCATCTACCCCTTCCCGGTCATCAACGATGCCGACTTCGTGTTGGTGGACGTGACGGCACGGCCCACGATGCACCCAAATGACCTGAAAGACGCCGTGTCAAGGCTGATCGGGCAAGAAGGCTTCGGCATTGTGGATGCAGCCGACGGGTACATTCTCCTCCAGAAAGGCAATGGGCAGACAGAGCTGCCACGCGCCTTCTATTCTGCCTTCCTGGTGGATGATCCCAAACCCCAGTATCCGGTGGTGATCAATTTCGGGCCCAATCTGCGCTTGCTTGGCTACGACATCGAAGATGTAGACGAAGGCCGACAGCCCTGGACGCGCACCCGCCTCTACTGGCAGGTCCTAGGGCCGGTGCCCGGCGACCTGCGTCTCTACCCCTATTACGTGGATGATGATGGACGCATCATTGAGGATACGACGCAGCGACCGTTGGTATCGCCACTGTGGTATCCGCCGTCGCTCTGGAAGCAGGGTGATACTATTGTCGTGCAGACTTTGCCCTGGCCGCTGGGCGATCACTTCAGCCTGGCCGTTGGTGTGATGCAGGGGAACAACTGGGCAAATCGGGCCGCCAGGCTGTCGGTGCATCTGGTGCAGACGACCACGCCGGTTCGCCCATTAGAGGGTGGAACGGCCGTTGTTTTGGGACGCTTCGAGCGTGTGCTGACAAAACTGCAGGCACGGCAGCGTCCCGCTCCGCGACCATCGCAACGCACCGATGCGACGTTTGCCGATCAGATCCGTCTGCTTGGTTATGACCTGAGAGGGCTGCAAGGTAGACTGAAGGCAGGGCAGACGGTGGAGGTGACGCTGTATTGGCAGGCGTTGGTGAAGCCCGACGCCGACTACCACACCTTTGCTCACATCTACGACACGGCCGGTCACGTGGCTGCCCAGTCGGATGGGGTGACCGGCGAGCAATACCCGATCTCATGGTGGCTTCCCGGCCAGGTGGTTACAGAAACCCGCACCATTGCGATTCCATCGGGCACCTCTGACAATCTGTCGCCCTCTGTCAGTGTGGGTCTATACCGGCTGGACGACGGGCGGCGGCTGCCGGTCAGCGGGCGCGATGGCCGGCTTGCAGGCGACGCTTTTCAAATAGCCTTGCCACAGCAGTGAGCGGTGGTATTGCTTTGTCAGTTCACCGGCCCGAGGTCGAACAGGAACGAGCGAATGTAGGCAATCACGTCCTGCATGTCGGTCTCGCCGTAGAGTGAACCCCATTCGGGCATGCCGCTGCCCATACCACCACGAAGTATCTTCCCCTGCAGTAATACATCACTGGCCCCCAGCATGCGCCCGGCGTCGGTGAAATCGGCGGGGCCAGATTTGGCCCCCGCCTGCATGGCAGCCAAACCGGGCAGATTGCGCCCGGCGGGGCCGTCGCCCTTGCCCATCTGGCCGTGGCAGGCCGCGCAATCGCGCCCATAGAGTTGTCGCCCACGTTGCAAGGAGCCGTCAAGGGTGACGCGCAGCCAGGCCAAGGCTACCATATCCCACAGTTCGGCATCGCTCAGCGCCCCGTAGGTGGGGTCGGCGCGCAGGCGTTGGAAGACATCGGCGGGCGCCAGCCGGCGCAGTGACGATGCATTGTGAAGGTCGGACGGTAGCGCAATGTCGAGAGCGTCACCGCGGGCAGCCGATGGCCGCGTGGTGGGGATGGCTGCTGCCAGGTGTGGGGCATCGAGGTCAATGTTTAGCTGCTGATAGAGGGGCGGCGTGGAGGGGGACATGGGCACGGGGGCCGGATTAGTCGGGTCAATGACCTCGATGACGCCACGCATGCGCCAGTGATCCACACTGCACCAGCGTGAACAGGCAAAGACATAGCGGCCAGGCTGTGTGGCCACAAACTCGATCTCGGCCACATGACCGGGGGCGATTTCATCCACGGCGAGCCCCAGCCCGGGGGCAACAAAGCCATGGATGACATCCGTGGCCTTGATACGCAGGCGTACCTTCTCGCTTACCTGGACGCGTAGATCCTTAGGCTGCCAGTCGCCCTTGTCGGGAGCGCTGGCGGTCAGCTCGATCACGCGAACCCCGGCTGCATGTGTACGCCAGGCCTGGTAGCCGAACAGGGACAAGGGAAAGACAACCAGAAGAAGGAAAAGAACACTCAGGGCAAAAAGCTCACGGCGCATAGGTTTTCCCGACAACAGTCGTTACATGTAAAGCCACATCATGACCAGGGTACAGGCCGCACAGAAGCCAATGATCGGCGCAGTGGATGCGTAGGCAACGCCGTGAACCCGGGCGGTGTGTAGGACCACGCTGACCGCACCGGCCAGGCCCAAGAGCAGGATGATCGCCTGAAGCAACGGAACGAGACCAGAGAGATACGGCGTCCACGCCCAATTGGCCGAGCCGAAGAGATTCCAGCCCCAGCCGAAGGGATCGGACATGACCTGCCAGGCATAGGACAGATTGATGAAGACAAAACCCAAGCTGAAGGCGGCCCAGGCTGCCAGACCGAGCGGTATGAGGGCATAGGAATGCTCAATGAAGGCCTGGCGCGCCGCCTGGCCGGCCCTGCCCAGTCGTCGCGCTGCCGCCGTACAGAGCCAGAAGAGACCCGGCGTCACAATAAGGTTGGCCGTTAGAAATCCCACTGCATACAGCCACCAACTGGCCGAACCAACGGCGTAGGCTGCTTCTTTTAGACTCGCCCAAGGGCCCAGCAGGACCAAAGAGTAGATGAAGGCACAGGTCAACATGATGAAGGCTTTGTAGGCCTCGTCCAGGCGACCTTTGGGCGCCATGAGGTCGGCGGCAAAGGGACGGGCGAAAAGACCAATGTTGTCCATCGGGCATGTCTTCAGGCATTCGGTGCACATCCCACAATAGGTGTTCTTGTCGAGGGCTGCGGGAAAGACGAGCCAGGGACAACCGTAGCCAGCGTTGCTGCCCACGTAGCAGGTCTTCTCCTTGTGGGCAACGCAGATGTCATAGTTCTTGACGCGTATCTCCACGGGGGCGACTTGCGCGTAGAGGCCGATGAAGCCGCCGACAGGGCACAGATAACGGCAAAAAGTGCGCCGTTCGAAAATCAGGCTTGTGCCCACGGCAATGAGGACAAACAACAGCAGCACCAGGGCGCTCACCGCCGGCGTCGTCAAGATCACGGCAGAGAAGAGGGCAACGAGAAGGAACGAGGCATTCTGCAGCCAGATGCCGCGCAGTCGCCTGGGCCATTTTAGCCCCAAGGTATAGAGCCGGGCCGCCGAACGCGGTTGAACCAGGGCACGCCGCTGTAGCCATTCGCCGGGCGCCGGCAGAGGGCACATAGTGCACCAGAGGCGACCAGCAAAGGGCACCAGCAGCAGGATCAGCACCGCCCACCATACGATCCAGACGAAGACAATGCCGAAGTTGCGATTGCCGGCCGGCGTGCCGAACAGGCCGGCCAGAATGGCCAGTACAAAGAAGGGTAAAGTGATGGCGGTGAGCGACCATTGTAGCCATCGGCTGACCAAGACCTTTTTGACAATGGGAATGCCGGTCAGGTCAAAGCGCGGTGTTGTCATGGTTGTTTTCCGTTGATAATCTAAGCAGAACGACGCCGGCGGCGCCCACGGCGACGATTAGCGTTGCCAGAAGAGAACGTGCAACGGCTGTGTGCGGCGCCACAACCATCTCACCGATCATGAATGGGTGCAAGGCGCCACAGGTTACCGAACAACGCATCTTGAACTTGCCCTCACGATCGGCCACAAAAGTAACCTGAGCGTTCCGCCCCGGTTCGGCGTTGATGTTCACACCATAGCCGTCAATGGATAGGCCATGAACGGCGTCGAGCGACATGAGATCTATGGTGACTCTGTCCCCACGGTTGACGTGTATGGTTGCCGGTTGGTAGGCAAAGGAGCGCGCCTCAATAAGAACGGCGCGCGACTGGGGTGGCGGGCCGCCAACAGGTAGGGGGACGAGCAGTGCTGCCATCGCCAGAACAGCAGTGAGCATGGCGATCAATATGCGGCGACGTGAGCGTGTGGCCATGGCGTTTCCTATTGGTTGGCCGGCCCGAATTTGCTATAGGTGGAGATGACGAACTGGCGGATCTCTGACGGCTGCTTGCCGGCACGGGTTAGGCGCATGACGTCCTGGGCGATGTCCACACAGATGCTACAGCCCAAGGCATGGTCATCGAAGACCAAACTGCCGTCGGGGTTGGCGCCATGTACGTAGCAAGAGTAGTTGCTGGTGTGGCCGATGGCATTGCACCCGCAATAGCAGGGGACATTTTTCAATGCATCGGGGTTGGCCGCGGCGAACTGATACGCCTCGCGCACACGCAGTGGCGCATTGCGCACATTGGGGGGAAGCGATGATGCTGAAGCAAGATGGAGATCCTGAGTAGCGGTAGCCGAAGCGCAGGCTGTGCCCACAAGGACGACAACCAAAACGGTGAGAGATAGTACAAGGAGTGTACGCTGACCCACGTTGTCCTTTCTAGGAGTCTACCGGTAGAGTTGGCACTGGGTGTTGACGCGCCCTGTCACCAGCGTCATCAGGCTGGGGCTGTTTTATGCCAAAGATATTATACTAAAATGGTTATCTGCCGTCAAGCCGGTGTCACCGGTGATTACCCATAAGTCAGGGCATAGGATTTGCAAGTGACCCTCCCGCAGGTTACCCGAACCTGCGGGAGGGTATGTAGAACGAAGGCAGGCTTCGCACTGTTGTCGCTGCGACGTACAGTCGCCCTGGTCATTATCTCCAAATGTCTGTTCCACATGTGGCGCTGTTTTTGTAGGGCAGCCATCGTGGCCACGGCCGGCCGCCGGGCAGGGGTGTCGCACATCATGTCCGACCTATGAGCCTGCTTCTTTTGAAACCTTGCTCATCTTTGAATCACCGTACTGTGGTAACTATTCACGGTTAGGGTAACAGCACTGTCGCCGGAATACCCCCATCCAGCCCTGCCACTTGACCCTCCCGCAGGTTGCCCGAACCTGCGGGAGGGTATAGGCATGCCGATGCACCTGCTTCCAGGATAAGTATGCGCTGTAATGTGTGGCACACTACACCGGCCTATCTCGTATTTCTTTTGTCGTTGACAGTTAATCTCGAACGTGCTATGATACCGCCCATCGAGAGGCCAATACATAGATGCCTCAGTGCGAGCTTTTCAGCGGAGGAAAGTTGATGAGCCAGCTATTATACCAGGGTGGCATGGCAAGCCCTCGCCACAAACCCCTCCATAGGGGGGACTATCCTCCGCCTCGGTCTTCAGGCACATCGCCGCGCGTGCTGCATCCGCAACATCATGCGCCCATCACAAGGCCTGCCTATGCATCTGATAGTATCATGTGCAATTGACCGACAGACATCTCTTGTATCCCCATCATAGAAGGTTAACGCGTTCACCTGTTTTTCCTGCCTGAGTGGATGTAAAAGGTGCAGTGCTTATGATTGCTTCGACGCGCAAGAGCGCTGACGTCTCTGACCGACGATCATTCGCCCCTATCGAGCGAGTCTTTTGGGTCTTGATTGTGTGTGCCAGCCTGCTCATCATTGTGCTGCCGTTGCCGCCGGCCGATCAGCAGCAGGCTATTCTCATTCTGGTGTCGGTCACTGCCTACACGCTGTTCTTCTTCCACTGGCTGGTGCCAAGATATGGGGCGCGATGGTGGCTGCACGCCGTTGCCACAACCGCTAACGTCGGGCTGTTGGCCTTTGCCCACTACATGCTTGGCTACTACGCCGTCCTCATTGATGCCTTCTACGTGATCGTCGTGGTCATCGCTGCAACCACAGCCGGCTGGCCGGTTGCCATTCTGGCTGCGATCCTGTCGGTTGTCGCCGAGGTTGCACTTATGCTGCGGCAGACACCGCTGGCCGCCTCCGACGTAACCATCGTGGCACTGAGAGCCATCATCTATCTGTCCGCCGGCTATCTGGCCAGTTCACAGGCAGCCATGGTCCGCCGGCAGGCAGCCGAGGTTGCCAAACGCAACACCGAGCTGGCTTTCCTGCTCAACACGAGTGAGATCACGATGTCTTCACTAGACATGGAGTCCGTCTTGCCACGCCTGGCCGACAAGGTTGCTAGCGGCCTGCCGGCTACCTTCTGCCGCATTTGTCTGTTGGATCGCCATCGCGATGCCCTGGTGACAAAAGGAATTCACCCGGTGCGCTCTCTGTCTGGCTGGGAGGGTTTTACCGGTGAGTCATGGTCGTTGCAGAGCGTACCGACCTTGCGCGAGAAACTGGACATGGCAAAGACGACCATCCTGAGAGTCGAAGACCTTTCCCTGATCAATGCCGAGGAGGAACGCGCTCTACTCTTCCCCGACGATGTCAAGTCACTGTGCGCAGTACCCATTGTCAGTGAGGGAAAGTTGTTGGGCGTCATTTTGGTAGGTGAGGCAAGGAATTGGCAACGTGAGCCTTTCGATGGACGCAAAATCGAGCTGCTCCAGACACTGGCTGCCCAGCTCGGCGTGGTTATGCAGAATGCCGAGCTACACCAGGCCACCCAGCGACAGACCGATCGCTTGGCTGTCCTGGTTGAGGTGGCGCGGGCCGTCGGCTCGACACTGGAGATAGATGATCTCCTCGACCTTATCCATCAGCAATTGAGCCAGGCGATTCCCAGCGATAGCTACTTTGTTGCCCTGTACGATAAGAATGAGGGCATGCTGGACATGCGTATGCTCATTGATGAGGGTCAGCGTTATCCGCCCCAACGCATACCACTCGGTGAGGGCCTGGCCACCTGGGTCGTTCTCAAGCGCCAGCCGCTCTTGGTGCGCCACCTGAGTGAAGAACTAGACTCGATGCCCGTACGTCCGGTCATTGTCGGCCAGCCAAAAACATCTGAATCGTGGCTTGGCGTGCCGATGATGACCAGCGAAGGCATTCTCGGCCTGCTGGCTGTGGCCAGCTATCAGCCCTATGCCTTCGACAATGATGACCAGGCGCTATTGACGACCGTGGCCCGACAGGCGGCGCTGGCCCTGGACAATGCCCGCCATCATGCTCAAGTGCGGGACCAGGCGCGGCGCGATTCGTTGACCGGCGTCTACAATCATGGCTACCTGCTCACCTGTCTGCGCGAGCAGATCGAGAAGTGCACCGAACAGCAGCGCCCGCTTTCCATGATCATGCTCGATATTGATCGCTTCAAGCGCTATAATGACCAATACGGCCACACGATAGGTGATGAGGTGCTGAAGCTTACCGCTCAGGCCATCAGAACCCATGTCAAGAAGACAGATGCAGTGGGAAGGTGGGGCGGTGAGGAATTCGCCGTGGTGCTGCCCGGCGCCACAACCGCTGAGGCCAGGGATGTCGCAGAGCGTATCCGTCAGACGCTGCTCACCATGCCCCTGTCGGATACCAACGGACGCTCGATCCCCAAACCAACCGTCAGCCAGGGTATTGCTACCTTCCCCGATCACGTCTCCACCGCCGAGGATCTGGTTGTCTTGGCCGATCGCATGCTCTATCAGGCAAAGGAGGCAGGACGTGACATGGTGAAGGTGGCCGGCAGTGATCAGAGGGCGCTACAAGATCGGCCGGCCACCGGTTTCATGACATGACGGCGAAAAATCACTGCCGCCGTTCTATAGCTCATGATTGAATGATGCCAGGAGCGGATAGAGCTGCCGATAGAGCCTGAAACGCTCTTGGTACGCGATGACGCTATCGCCACGCGGTGCAATCTGGCGGTCGAGGCATACCGTCTGCTTAACGGCCGTGACAAGGTCGGGATAGATACCGGCAGCCCTGCCGGCAAGCAGAGCAGCGCCCAAGCAGGCCGCGTCTGTAACCTGGGGCACGCACAAGGGTATGTTGCAGATGTCGGCCTTCATCTGCAACCAGAGCGGGCTGCGCGCCCCTCCGCCAACCGCGTGTAGCTCAGCGATGCCCACCCCGGCCTCTGCCAACAGGTCGAGATTAATGCGCAACTCGAAGGTCAGCCCTTCGAGTATGGCCTTCGCCAGCATCGGGCGTGTGGTGCCGAAGGTCAGGCCGAGAATGGCCCCCTTAGATCGGGTGTCCAGCCAGGGCGTCCCGCTGCCGGCGAAGTGCGGTAAGACAAGCAGCGACGTCGGCCCCGGCGGCGCCTCGGCAAGGATCAGGTCATAGGCGTCCTGCCCGGTGGCAGCGGCCAGGTGCTTTTCCATGACGCCAAGTGTGTCGCGATACCAGCGCAGGAGCAGACCACCACTGTGATTCAGGGTCATGGCGAGATAGAGCCCGGGAACAACGTGTCGGTAAACGGAGACATTGCCGCGCCGCAAAGGTTCGCTCAGTCTTGGCGTGGCCATGGCCACCTCCACGACTTCGGCTGTCCCCGTGGACACCATCGCCTGGCCGGGCTGAATAACGCCGCTGCCCAGTGCAGCGCAGGCCTGATCGTGTCCACCACTCACAAGCAGAACATCGGCATCAAGATGCAGAGCGCGTCGCAGAGTCGGTGTCAATCTGCCGACCATGCCGCCTGATGCCGGCGCAAGTGGCGAGAGCTTGCTCTGGTCAATGCCGCATTCCTCCAGGATATTTCCGGCCCAGTCCCCGGCTGCCAGGTCATACATTTGCGTACGTGATGCCAGGCAGTGACTGATGGCTGCCATGCCGCCCAGGCGCAGGAGGAAGAAATCTTCATAGAGAAGCCAGCGGGCAGTCTGCGTCCAGAGATGCGGACGATGGCGCTGCAGCCACAACAGCTTGGGCAGCGTATTGATGGTGTGGATCGGCATGCCGGTGCGGCAAAACAGGTTTTCGGCGCCAAAGTGGTCGGCCAGCCATGCATTTTCGGCTACCGTGCGCGTGTCCATGCCCAGGATGAAAGGGGCAAGCAGATTGCCCTGGCGGTCGGCCGGAGCCACGGCCTCACCCTGCACGGAAAGAGCAAGGGCATGCGGTGGATCGTGGCGCGCCTGTGCGATAGCCTCGGCGATGCACTCCCAGGCCAGGCGCCACACAAGCTCACCATCTTGTTCGGCCCAACCGGGCTGGGGGCTGATGATCGGGTATTCGCGCCCGCTCCGGCCCAGAATGCGCCCGTCGGCGGCGAAGACGATGGCCCTGCAGCCCGCCGTGCCGATATCAAGACCGATAAGCGACATGACTGCCCTACCCCTATCTCTCGTCCCCGTTGTGGTAGTAAACGTCCCAGCCAAAGTAAGTCTGGAAAGCCTCGGCCAGGACGCCGGCGACATGCGAGGCGTTCATGGCCACGTGGTGCTCGAACCCGTTCTTGCAGATATAGCGCATCAGCTTCTGTAGCTGCGC
>Ga0272448_1003056_pt1 | contig 20269 bp, 27 predicted proteins | sample YNPCB0191_FD_202220 | JGI IMG/M metagenome (GOLD analysis project Ga0272448, IMG submission 202220) | Hot spring sediment microbial communities from Yellowstone National Park, WY, United States - YNP-CB-019-1 | ecosystem: Environmental > Aquatic > Thermal springs > Hot (42-90C) > Sediment... | reverse complement strand
TAGATAATACGTAGGCATGGGTAACCTCCTTTCAAATTAAGATTTTTTTATGCTTTTTATTATAACAAATAAAAAGCAAAAGTGTTACCCATGTCTATGAACTCTTCAATAAGCTTTAGAGAATTTTCTTGAAATTTTTTTTCGGTTTGTTATAATATGAAAAAATGGGATTAAAAAAAACAGCAAAGGGGATAGCTAATTTTTCTGTCTGGGTTCTATTTGAAATCTGCTCTTTGATAATCAAGTTGTTGCCGGGTAGATGCCTGTATGGTTTTGCCACCCTTCTTGCCTTATTATCCTACTATATTCTTAGCCGACACAGGAGGGTTGCTTTAGAGAGCTTAAGGATTGCCTTTGGCCAAGAGAAGTCGCTTGCAGAGTTAAAACGTATTGCCAAGGTATCTTTTGTAAGTATGGCCAAATCAGCGGTTGAGCTTCTTTATCTAATGGATAAGCCTCATCTTCTGAGAAATCGCGTAAGGATTTTAGGAAAGGAATATCTTGATGCAGCCCTAAAAGAAGGCAAGGGTGTTATTTTGGTAAGTGCGCATTTCGGAAATTTTCCTTTATTATTAGCCAGGCTTTCCTTAGAAGGTTATACAACAGGTGGAATTATGAGGCCAATGCGGGATGCAAGGATGGAGAAGATTTTTTTAAAGAAACGCAAACTATTGAAAATCAAAACGATATATAGCCAACCTCGTCGTGTCTGTGTTGAAACTGCAATAAAGGCATTAAGAAATAATGAGTTAGTTTTTATTCCCCTTGATCAGAATTTTGGCACTGCAGGCATATTTGTTGATTTCTTTGGGAGAAAGGCTGCTACGGCCACTGGGCCAGTAATTTTGGCTCAACGTACGAAATCAGCAGTAATCCCTTGTTTTATAGCAAGGCAACCAGACAATACGCAAAATATCATCCTAGAGCCCCCATTACAACTAAAGTATGGGCTTAAAGATAAAGACTCGGTTCTTATAAATATCCAAAACATAACAAATATTATTGAAAAATATATACGCCGCTATCCTGTTGAGTGGGGCTGGATCCACCGCAGGTGGAAGTCGCAACCCTCTAGGATGCATTTTAGTAACAGGGAACAGTTGCCTATAGAGATAGGGGATAAGGCGTTTTGAGAAATGATAATGCTTTAAAGGAGGTGAATTATGGCAGAAGAGGTAAAACAGGAGGAGAAAAAGAAAGAAACTGGTAAGTTTTTTGCTGTAGCCTGGAAGGTCCTTTTAGGTCTTGTATTTCTGGTTTTAGGTATATTGGCCGTGTTGAAATGGTTAGGGTTACTTTTGATGGTTATCAAGGCCTGCATTGGACCATTCCTCATCTTAGCAGCAATAATTACCTTTGCAATTGCTCGAGAATAATAAGCGGTATTGGTTAAAGAGCATAAAAGAGGGGCAGCCTTGGCTGTCCCTCTTGTTTTGCTAAAATTTTTAAAGGCAAGAATATTTTCTAAAGTTTGTCTTATATTGGGCTAATCAAAAAATCTTAATAGCAGGAGGCAAGATAATGTTTTTTTTGGGCTCCTTTTGGCAGTTATTCCGTATAGCAGGAGGCAAGATAATGTTTTTTTTGGGCTCCTTTTGGCAGTTATTCCGTATGGGCGGAGTTACGATGTACCTACTTTTTGGTTATTCTGTTTTGTCTCTTGCAATAATAATAGAGAGGTGTTTTTATTACCGCAAGAAGTCACGGGTTAAAAGACAAGATTTTATGCTGCGGATAAATAAAGAGATTAAACAAGGAAGCCTTGTGCGGGCCTTGGAGCTATGCAAGACCACTGATGTCCCTTTTGCTAAAGTAGTAGCCGCAGGCCTTGATTTATACGGCCATAGCGAGTCGGTTATATCCAATGCAATGGAACGGCAGATTACAGTTGAGACATTAAAATTGGAGCGTTTTACCAGTATTGTTGGAACGATTGCCAGCACCTCTGTGTATATTGGCCTTTTTGGCACGGTTTTAGGAATCTTGCGTGTATTCCATGATATCTCCAAAACTGGCTCAGGAGGGGTTAGTGTGGTTATCGCTGGTATATCTGAGGCCTTAATTACTACTGCGGCTGGTCTTTTTATTGCGGTGCCAGCGGTGATTGCCTATAACTACTTTATCAGGAAGATTGATGCCTTTGTAACGGAGATGGAGCTGAGTGCCTCTGAGACAATGGATTTACTTTCAGTCTTTGAGAGATGAGACAACGATTGCATAGACAGAAGTTGTTTGTCGATATTAATATTACCCCTCTCACGGATATTTCCCTAACCCTGCTTATCATCTTTATGATTACTACTCCTTTTATTGCCGAGATGGGGATTAAGGTAAAACTCCCTTATGCCCAGGCAGGGCGACCCTTGGAGCGGGGTAGCGCGCCTTCAAAGCCCCAGATTACGATAACTGCCGAAGGCCTTATCTATCTTGATGGTAAGTTGGTTACGCGCCGGGAACTTTCCGATAAGATGCGCGCGTTCCATGGTAGTAATCCAAATATCGGGGTGATATTGCGCTCAGATAGGCTGGTGCGGTTCAAAGATATAGTAGCGGTGTTGGATTTGCTTTCGGGCTTAGGTATAACTGGATTTGAGATTGCTGCCACAAACCAGGAGTAATCGGAAAAGACGATTTTTAAGGTGAGTAGTAGCCGAAAAATTTTAGGGTATTTTCGAGGAGGAGGATATGGAAGGCGTATTAAAAAGGGAGTTTTTAGTTAGCCGATATTGGATACGGTTTTTAGGGCTGGTATATTTTATAGTCCTTACCGCCTTAGGTGGGTTTGTGCGCATTCCTTTGCCATTTACCCCTGTTCCTTTAACTTTGCAGAGTTTTTTTGTCCTTTTCTCGGGTTTGGTTTTAGGCCCCCAGTTGGCTTTTTTTTCCCAACTGGGTTACCTTACCTTGGGTGTTTTGGGATTGCCTATTTTTGCTGGGGCAACCAGTGGTTTTTTCCACCTCTGTGGCCCTACCGGAGGGTATATTTTTGGTTTTTTACTAGCAGCTTTTTTAGTGGGCAGGTTTAAAGATTTTGCCCGGTCTGCTATAGCTATCTTTGGTTTATTGACCCTGGCAGACCTGGTTTTACTTTTAAGCGGGACGCTATGGCTGAAGTATTTATTTTTCCTCTCTTTGAGCCAGGCTCTATCTATGGGATTTTATCCATTTTTGTTTGGCGATGGCCTGAAGGTATTTTTTACTACTTTGGCGTACCAACGGATGCAAAAGAGATTAAAAGAAATCTTTTAAGGGGCATTAAGGAGATTGACAAGTTTTTCTAAATATGGTAACATTAGGCACTGCGAAAAAAAGGAGGGTTATGATGAAGGTGTTATGGGCTTTAGGTATAAGTGTGGTTTTGGCGCTGCCCTTTGTGGGAACAGATGCTTATGTATTGGCACAGCAGGAGAATGCTGCATCAGAGCCAGAGGTGCAGTGGTTGTGGGGTGAAGTAGTTTCAGTGGATAACCTGAAAAATGAATTAAAGGTAAAGTATCTTGATTACGAAACTGATACCGAGAAAGAAATCTTAATGAGTATAAATGAAAAGACTACCTTTGAGAATGCTAAGTCATTAAGCGATATCAAGCCACAGGATACAGTAAGTATTGATTATGAAGTCAATTCTGAGGGCAAGAATATAGTTAAAAACATCAGCGTGGAAAAACCAGAAATGACTGAATCTTCTCCTGAGGCTGTTTTTCCTGAGGAGAATGAAAACTTTACTAATGAAAATCTGAATAAGGAATAGAGTAGGCCTGCCATTTACGAATTCTGCCTATTTTTTTCAGTAAGGCATGTTTTTTAGATAAGCTTGCCTAAAAATAGAATTAGGTTATGAAGAAAATAGTTAGTTTGTGTGCTGCGGTATTTTTTTTGGCGCAAGCTGGATTTGCTCAGAGCACGGGAAAGCCACCCAAAGTATTACTTTTAATCGCTGAGCAGGCAATAACCCAACCGCCCCATGGTTGGTGGGCAGGCGAGGCGGATTTGTCTATTACTGAGCAGGAGTTAGCAAATGTTTTAATTACTAATGGCTTTATTGTTTTAGCCCCCCAGGATTTAGAGGAAACAATTAAGCTTAGGCCTGCCTTCCGCAAGGTTAGTATTGCCGAGCAGGATTCAGTTGCCTTGGGAAGATTAGCCAAGGCAGATTATATCATTTTAGGCAAGGCGGTAGGTTCTAAGGGTGGTAAGGTTCCCGAGTCAACAATGTGCTCCTTTTTTGCCAACACGACAGCGAAGATTGTACGGGTTAAAGATAAAAAGGTAATAGCTTATTTAGATGCCTCGGGTAGTTCTGTCCATCTTGAAGAACTAACCGGTGCTCGGGAGGCCTTAAAAAAGGCAGCCCAAGAATTGTCCACAAAGATACTTCAAGTTTTAAGCAAAGGAGGCAGTTAAGATGAAAAGAAGCCTGTCCACTTTAGGATTTTTTTCAATCTTTGCTTTTATTTTAGCCGGGTGTGCCTCAATAACTCAGCCCACAGCTCAAGTAGATAATACCGCGGGCGCAGCGCCTCTACCGGCCTATTCAGGGCCAAAGGCGCGGATTGCAGTTGCAGATTTTGAGGTCAAGGCAGCTAAGGCTACTTTTGAGATTGGTTCAGGTTTACGGGAGATGTTGATTACCGCTCTTATTAATAGCAACCGTTTTTCAGTGGTGGAACGCCAGGTGCTTAAGGCAGTAATGCAGGAGCAAGAGCTTGCTACCTCAGCAGCTGCTCAGCAATCAACTGGGGGCCCGGAAAGAGGTAAGATTAAAACCGCGGATTTGGTGATTACGGCTGCAGTAACAGAATTTGAGCCCCAGGCCTCCGGCGGGGCTGCTGGGATTGGTGGCGGTGGAAGTGTGGCCAGTGGTATTTTTGGTGGTCTTTTAGGAGCAGCCTTAAATAAGGCCCATATGGCCTTGGATATTCGTATTGTAGATACCTCAACCTCGGAAATTCTGGCTGCAACCCGTGTACAAGGCCAGGCCTCGGATGTAGCCGGCGGATTAATGACTGGCTTTTTAGGAAGTTGGGGGCTAGGGGGAGGTTTGTCGATGTATGCCAACACTCCAATGGAGAAGGCAATCCGTATCTGTATCATTGAGGCAGTTAAGTATATCTCTCAGAGCATCCCAGCAAGTTATTACAAATATTAAAAGGAACTCGCTATGGGTAAGCGTAAACGCAGAGGAAAATTGAATTGGCGCTCAAAGAGGGCAAATAAAGGCAGAAAGCCCTGTTTAGGTTAATTTTGTTATAAATTAGAGAATTAAATCCACTCCTACTTAAAAGTGGGGGTGGATTTTTTTTAAAAAAGGCTTGACAGTAAAAAAAATAGTGCTACTATTTTTTAAAAAGTATGCATAAAAAAGAAAGGCACAAACTTTTAAGATTTGGCGTTTCTATTGAAGAGGACCTGCTTAAGCAATTTGATGCGCTTATCCGGGGTAAGGGATACAGCTGTCGTTCCGAGGCCCTGCGCGATTTAATCCGCCAGGAGTTAATTCAAAAGCAGTGGCAGCAAGGTAAAGAGGTTGCGGGGGCAATCTCTCTTATATATAACCATCACCGCCGGCAGCTAGTTAATAGACTTATGGATATAGAACACGATTATGGAGACTTGATTATTTCATCCCAGCATATCCACCTCGACCACGACAACTGCCTTGAAATCATAGCCGTCAAAGGCGTCTCACAAAAGGTCGCAATGCTTGCCGACCGGCTAAAGGCCACCAAGGGGGTGAAACATGTCACTTTGAGTATGTCCACCACGGGAAAGGATGTGGTGTAATTTTTTTTGAATTTCGGTAGCACAAATTTTAAAAAAATAACATGAATTTTTTAATCAAAAATTCATATCTTGAAACAAAAAGAGAAAGGAGAGAAAATAATTCACTTAAAAGAATCATTTTTTGCGTGCTATTTGCCTGTGTCTGGGTTTCGCCTCTTTTGGCTGGCGAGGACTCTTGGCAAGACACAATCCGTAATCTTGAAAGACGTATCGATATTTTGGAAAAAAAGGTGGAGGAACAAAATCGCTACATCATTGAACAAGAAACCCAACTTAAACAGCAAAAGGAAAAAATTGCGGATTACGAATCGGAGTTGGCATTCTTGAAGAAAATAGATGCGGGAAACCAAGGCCCAGTAGACCCACAGATCTTCCAAGACATAAAATTAGGGGCAGGTTCTACCTTAGTTATCCAAGGCGCTAACAATGTAAATTACAATGGCGACGGCCATACTCTAAATGACTCTCGGGCTGACGCCTCTTATTCCGCGGATATCACATTGGAGAAGGAATTTAAAGAGCAAGATGCAAGGTTATTTTTGCACTTAGAGGCACTAGATGGCCAAGGATTAGAGGATAATCTAACCCTTTATAGCAATGTTAACCGTGATGCAGGTAGTAGCGACAATAGGCTTGAGGTTACGGAGTTATGGTTTGAGAAGGGATTGTTTAAGGATGGGTTATTTTTGGCCTTAGGTAAACTTGACCCAACTGCCTATTTTGACCAAAACGAAATTGCCAATGATGAAACGACTCAATTTTTAAGTAGAATTTTTAGGAATTCGCCAACTATCGAATTCCCGGATAACTCAGCGGGCATCCACTTTAGTTATCTACCGCTGGAGTGGCTGCAGTTAAGCTATGGCGTATTTGACGGCGATGGCGATTGGGAGGAGATTGGCGATAATTTGTTTAATATAGGGCAGGTTACCTTTAAGACCAATTTCTTTTGTCTAGGAGGTAATTACCGTTTTTTAGGTTGGAATAGTAAGGTTTACCATACCCGGTGGCAAGATGCTACAAGTACAAAGGATTCTTCTTATGGCTTTGGTTTGAGCTTTGACCAAAAGATAGCTACTGCCATAACCATATTTTTGCGTTATGGCTGGCAGAACCCCAAGGTTTACAATCCTGAGATTGTGGCTTTAGGTGATTTAAATTATTCCCTTGAGCATTCCTGGAGTGCAGGTTTTCAAATAGAAGGTAGTATTTGGTCAAGGCCAAAGGATGTTCTTGGCTTGGCAATAGGCCAGGCTGTGCCTTCCCGAAAATACAAAAGATACACCTCCCAAATTAGCCAGCCTAAGGCGAAATCCGAAGGCCACCTGGAGATGTATTACCGGATTTATCTTAACGAGCATCTGGCAATTAGTCCGGATTTTCAGTATATCTGGAATGCCTTTGGTAAAGATATAGATGGCGCCAAGGAAAATATTTTCCTTGGCGGGATGAGGGCGCAACTAGATTTTTAAACTAGGAGGCTAATATGCACATACCTGATGGGTATTTAGGTCCATTAACTGCTGGAGTAATGTACGCGGTAATGTTGCCGATATGGGCATTTGTTTCCAAAATAGTAAAAAAGACTCTCAAGGTCAGACAGGTTCCTCTGTTGGCTATTGGCGCTGCCTTTAGCTTTGTGATTATGATGTTTAATGTCCCTATCCCGGGCGGTACAACTGGTCATGCAGTGGGTGCGGTATTAGTGGCGATACTACTTGGTCCTTGGGCAGCCTGCATTGCAGTTACAGTTGCCTTGGTAGTGCAGGCACTGATATTTGGTGATGGGGGTATAACTGCCTTAGGAGCGAATTGTTTTAATATGGCTTTTTTGGAGGTTTTTGTAGGGTATTACATCTATAAATTTATTAGCGGTTCTTCCTCTATAAATTCCAACCGAAGGATTATTGCTGCAGCGGTTGCAGGATACATTGCCTTAAATATCGCGGCATTATCTACAGCAGTTATGTTTGGGATTCAGCCTATCTTGCATAGAACTTCAGCCGGAGAGTCGTTATATTGCCCTTATGGTTTAAAGGTTGCCATCCCTGCAATGTTGCTAGAGCATTTATTGGTATTTGGCTGGGTTGAGGCTACTGTAACTGCCTTGGCAGTAAAATATCTACAAAAAAATGAACCTGGTCTTTTAGAGGTAACAAAAGGAGAGTAGGTTATGAAGATTGCAACTAAACTATGGCTGGGGATTATAGTCTTGATAATACTTTCCCCTTTAGGTTTAATTCTACCCGAGTATTTTAAAGCTGGGGATGCCTGGGGAGAGTGGGGGCAGGATACAATCAAGGAACTAGTCGGTTATGTGCCTAAGGGGTTGGAGAGACTGTCTTCGTATTGGAATGCGCCTATTCCAGATTATGCCTTTAAGGGTTGGGATGAAAAAGGCCTATGGCATTTGAGCCTTGCTTATATTGGTTCAGCTATAATTGGTGTTTTGGTTATTGTGGGTGTGATTTTTTTAATCGCTAAGCTATTAAGTAGAAAGGAATAACTCCTGAACAAAAATCCATCCAAGGCTGCCTTGGCCAGTAGAGTTTCCTGCCTGTGGGATTATTTCTTTACAACTACAAAAAAAAGATGTATTTTAATATGTCCTTTTTAATATATTATTGTAAAAAGGATATGTGCTGCATTTTTTAAGGAGATTATTATGCATGACCTTTTGTTTGCCGAAAGGATTATAAAATACCTAAAGGATAATGTTACTGATTTAGGCGCTGAAAGGAAGATAACCGTAGAGGTAGGCCTCAGCATTTTTTCCCATGTCAGCCCTGAGAGCCTGCGGGCAGCCTTTTCTACGCTAGTTGAGAGGCAAGGGTTCAGGAATATCGAAATTAGTGTAGCAATGACCAGGCCTACTATGGTTTGCAAAAAATGTTCCCAGGAAACGGAACTCGCTCAGCCTATTTTTTCCTGTCCTAAATGCCAGTCAACGGAATTTGACATTGTCAATAGCGAAGAGTTTTCTATCCGTTCATTTAAGATTGATAGCAAGTAATGATTCTGTTCTAAGTTAAATGGAGGTCAAAATGAAAAGGTTTGTCTTATATCTTATCCGTTGGCAGTTAAGCACGCCAATACTGTGGCTGGTGGTGCGGAATCTGGGCACTGGTATATGGTCAACGGTAATTGCCAATTTGATTGGTGGGGCAATATTTTTTTGGGTAGACAGGTTTATCTTTACCTCTAGCGCGGTTGAGGTCTGGCATATCAAAGAGGGCCGCTGCGATAAATGTGGGGTTACCTCGCATCTATGGAGATTAGTTAAAACCGTTGGTTATGACCGCAGTAGTGCAGCCCCTGTCTTTTTATGCCTGAGGTGCTCTAAAGAGAAGACAGACGAGCTGAGAAGAAAGGGTATCCCGGTGAGAGGCAAAAGTAGATGAGGGCGGCTAATTTTGTTGAAAGTTTTTTGCTGGAGGTATCATTTTTCTTCAAGGAATCAATACTCTCTGAGGATTATGCCTTAAGGCCCGGTTTTCTGCAGGCAATTGACTGCCGCCTGAGGGTTTTAGGCATATTGGTTATTCTTTTGGCGGTATTGTTTTCCCGAAGTCTCTATTTTATCTTTTTCATCTACCTCATTTGTTTATTCCTTACATCAGCCTCGAAGGTGGAACTGGGTTTCTTTTTAAAACGCAGTTGGTTTTTTGTCCCTTTATTCTCATTTTTCATCAGTCTGCCAGCAATCTTTAATATCTTTACCCCTGGTAGTCCGCTTGTAGGTTTTCGGGTATTTGGATTTTATCTGGCTATTACCAGGCAGGGCTTAAAAGGTGCATCTTTCTTTTTTTTCCGCGTACTAACCAGCGTATCTTTATGCGCGCTTCTTATGTTGACTACCCGTCAAAATTCCCTGTTGAAGGTATTAAGGTTATTTAGGGTCCCCCAGATATTTGTTATGATTTTGGGAATGTGTTATCGCTATGTCTATCTTTTTCTTGAACTTCTGCAGAATACCTACTTGGCCATAAAAGGCAGGGTGGGATTTATCTGTTCGTTGGATAAGAAACAGGCAGTTGTCGGCAGCATTATTGCCAACCTCTGGCAGCGTTCGTATCATCTTAACGAACAGCTGTATCAGGCGATGCTATCTCGGGGTTACCGGGGAGAGCCAGTGGTCTGGGATGATTTTAAGATTAGGCCAGTTGACTGGATGTGGCTGTTCTTCTGTTTAGTTATTTCTTGCAGCGTATTTTATTGGAATGCAAAAATTGACTAAATGTTATGAGTGATTTAATTTTTGAATTAAAGGATGTGTCATTTTCTTACTTAGGCAGGTTTTTAGCCTTAAAGGATATAAATCTCAATATCCGAAAAGGGGAGAAGGTAGTTATTGTGGGCGCAAATGGCTGCGGTAAGTCCACGCTTTTACATATGCTGGACGGTTTGATTTTTCCTGAGCGGGGAGTGGTTAAATTCCTGGGTCGGCAGCTGCAACAGGGTGATTTTAATGATGATAATTTTTCGCGTGATTTTAGAAGAAAGGTGGGGTTGCTTTTCCAGAATTCTGAGGCGCAGCTTTTTTGCCCTACGGTTGAAGAAGATATAGTCTTTGGGCCATTGCAATTGGGTTTGGATAAAGAATTGATTCGGCAGCGTTATCTTAAGCTTGTTAGACTTTTAGGCATTGAAGGTATTTCCCAGCGGCCTATCCATAGATTGAGTATTGGCGAGAAAAGAAGGGCGGCCTTGGCAGCAGTGCTTATAATTGAGCCAGAGGTAATTCTTCTTGATGAGCCAACTTCAGGATTAGATCCCTCAACCTCTCGGGTTGTGGTGGATATTATTCTTCAGGCCAACGCTGAGGGAAAGACCGTTGTTACCGCAACCCACGATATGCATATAATAGAGGAGATTGCGGATAGGGTTTTGTGCCTTGGCCAAGAAAAGACGTTAGTAAAAGAGGGGCCAGTTGCTGAAATTATGCGAGATAGAAAATTCCTGCAAGATAACAATCTTATCCATGCCCACCGGCATACCCACGGCAGTACTGTACATCTGCATCCCCACTCCCACCTTGAGCACCACAGTTGAAGACGTGGCCCAAGTTAGCTGTTGCATAGGCTATCGCGATATGTTAATATGTTATAATCTTGCAGTTAGTTTATCTTTAAAATTTTATTTTAAATATGTTGGGTGGTAATATTAGCATGAGTTTGAATTTGATACTCTTATATGCGTAGGATACCTTTAAGTAAGCTTACATCCGGTAAAAAGGCTAAGGTAGTAGAGATTTTGGGGGGAGGGGGTCTTCAGGCCCGGCTTATGGGCTTGGGGATATATGTGGGCAGGGAGATTACCAAGATTAGCAATTTTGCCCTTAGGGGCCCTGTTACCGTAAAGGTTGGCCGGACAACCCTTGCCTTGGGCTATGGCATGGCAGCCAAGATTATTGTTGAGACAGAATGAAAAAAAAGGTCTTTTTGATTGGTAACCCTAATGTGGGCAAAAGTGTTGTTTTTTCCCGACTTACCGGGGTTCAGGTTATCTCTTCGAATTATCCCGGCACAACAGTAGAGTTGAACCGCGGATACCTTAAGATAGGAGAAGAGAAGCTAGAGGTAATAGATTTACCGGGCGTTTATTCCCTAAGTCCTACCTCAAAGGCAGAGGAGGTAGCGGTTTCGCTATTAAGGGAATGCCCAAAGGATGAGGCGCTGGTAATTAATGTAGTAGATGCCACCAATTTGGAGCGCAATCTTTACCTTACCCTCCAGTTAATCGAGGAGGGCTACGTAGTTATAGTTTGTCTGAATATGTCGGATGACTGTTGTCACCGCGGTATAAGTATCGATGTCAATAGGCTTGCTGGTATTTTAGGGGTGCCTGTGGTTCCTACCTGCGCTGTAACTGGTATGGGGATAAAAGAGATTATTCATTTTATTGAAAACCCTCCTTTAGTTTCTAAGGATAAGATATTTGGGCCTAACCGTTGGCAGCATATTGGCGAGATAATTGAATCAGTGCAGAGATTGTCCCACCGGCATCATACCTTGAGGGAGCTTTTAGAGGATGCATCGGTTCGTCCATTAAGCGGTTTTTTGATGTCAGCAGTTGTAGTCTTTTTATCCTTTAAGTTGGTGCGTTTTTTAGGGGAGGGGTTAATCAAGTGGATATTTGACCCATTTTTTATAAAATTATATATGCCCATTATTCAGAGATTAAGTTTTGCTTTAGGCCAGAGAGGATTTTTACACCATCTTCTTGTCGGAGAATTAATACAGGGTAATATTGATTTTAGGCAATCCTTAGGGCTTCTTACCACTGCTCCATATATAGAGTTTGCTATGGTTCTACCTTATATTATTGCCTTTTATTTTGTCTTGAGCCTGTTAGAGGATATTGGTTATCTGCCTCGCCTGGCAATTCTTTTGGATAATATCTTGCATCGTTTGGGCCTGCATGGGTTTGCCATTATTCCTATTCTTTTAGGTTTTGGTTGCAATGTGCCTGGGATTCTAGCAACCCGGGCATTAGAGTCAAAGCGGGAACGTTTTATCGCCTCAGTGCTTATTTCTATAGGTGTGCCCTGTGTTCCCTTGCAGGCAATGATTTTTGGCCTTTTGGGAAAATTCGGCGGTTTTTATGTTGCTGGTGTGTACTTGGTTTTATTTGCTGTAATAATCTTTACCGGTACAATGTTACAGCGTTTAACCAAGGGATACAGCCCTGAGCTACTTATTGAGATTCCGCCTTATCGTTTTCCACCAGTTGAGCTTTTGGTAAGCAAGCTTTTTTTTCGCATCCGAGGTTTTTTGATAGAGGCACTTCCGGTGGTTTTGGCAGGCGTGTTAGTTGTAAATATATTTTTCTATCTGCATCTATTTGACTTTGTTACTGCCTTATTCGCGCCTTTGGTTGAAGGCTTATTTGGTTTGCCACGTAAGGCACTCGTAGGGCTTTTAATCGGTTTTTTTCGCAAGGATGTTGCCGTGGGTATGCTTATGCCTTTATCCTTGAGCGCCAAGCAACTTTTTATTGCGACCATTCTCTTAGCGATGTCCTTTCCTTGTATGGCTAGTTTTGTAATCTTGTGGAAGGAACTCGGCAGCAGATATTTTATTAAGGCCGTAACAGTTATGCTTGTCTTAAGTGTTACAGTAGGGGCAATATTGAATCTGGGTATACTGCGCTAAATGCGGGCATTGGCTTTAGTCTCGAGTGGGTTAGATAGTATTCTGGCTGTAAAGGTTGTGCAGAATCAAAAGGTAGAGGTTGTTGGCCTGAGGTTTATAATTCCTTTTCATTCTTCCCTGAAAGTCAGGCCAGTGCCTTCTCTGGATATTGGAATTAGGCAGATAGATATTTCTTCAGAACTCTTGGCCATTTTAAAAAAACCACGTTTTGGTTTTGGTTCGCAGATTAATCCTTGTATAGACTGTCGAATTTTAATGTTGAGTAAGGCAAAGGGGTTAATGTCCGAGTTGGGTGCAGATTTTGTCATTACTGGTGAAGTCTTGGGTCAGCGTCCCTTTTCCCAACACCGCAGGGCCTTAGAGGTTGTGGCTAAGGAATCAGGATTAGCAGGGCTTTTAGTGCGTCCGCTTTCTGCCCGGCTTTTACCAGAAACCATACCTGAAATGAATGGTTGGCTTAATCGCCAGGAATTGTTTGATTTTCAAGGCAGGTCGCGTAAACCGCAATTAGAGCTAGCCCGCAGTATGGGTATAAAAGAATTCTTACAGCCTGCTGGAGGGTGTCTTTTGACTGAGCCTGAATTCGCCCGGCGTATTAAAGACCTTAAGTTGCACAATGGTCTTAGTAATTTGAAAGAAGTAGAGTTATTGAAGATGGGTAGGCATTTTAGGCTTTCTGAGAAGACTAAATTGATTGTCGGCAGGGATGTAAAAGAAAATTCCTTATTAGAAAAAATGGCCGAGCAGGGAGATTATCTAATTTATCCTGAGGCAGATTTGCCCGGGCCAACTGCCCTCGCTAAAGGGTGTAGTGATTTAAGGGTTATTACCTTAGCCGCCAGGATTGTTTGCCGCTATTGCGATTTGGGTAGTAGTAAAATGGCAAAGGTTTGTTACCAAAAAGTAGGTGACGGGTTTGAAGAATTTGTGGAGGTTGCACCCATTGAACCTGAGGCGATTAAGACCTTGCGGATATGAAATTTTTAAAAAACTGAGATGAAGGAAGCCCTGCTTTACGAAAAATTAGAAAAAGATGCGGTCCGTTGCCTTGCCTGCAACCATTATTGTCAGATTTCAGATGGTAAGCTTGGTTTTTGTGGGGTGCGTAAGAATGAAAAGGGTATGCTTTTTAGTTTGGTTTGGGGCAGGCCTGTTGCCCTGCATATAGACCCTATTGAGAAAAAACCACTTTACCATTTTCTGCCTGGGTCCAAGAGTTTCTCGGTTGCCACTATTGGTTGCAATTTTCGTTGCGGGTTTTGTCAGAACTGGCAGATTTCCCAGGCCCGTTTTCAGGAGAACGCCTCATTAAAAGATGAGGGTCTGGTTATGCCTGAGCAGGTTGTCAAGGAGGCAGTTTCCCAGGGTTGTAAGAGCATATCCTATACCTACACTGAGCCAACAGTATTTTTTGAGTACGCATTAGATATTGCCCAAGAGGCCAAAAAGGTCGGCCTAAGGAACAATTTTGTTACCAATGGGTTTATGAGCAAGGAGTGTTTACAGCTACTTGCTCCTTATCTTGATGCGGCAAACGTGGATTTAAAGTTTTTTAACGATTCCTCTTATCGCCAGGTTTGTGCTGGTAGGTTACAGCCAGTTTTGTCTTCCATAAGACTTATGAAGCAGATGGGTATTTGGGTTGAGATTACTACTTTAGTGGTGCCGGGTGAAAATGACTCTCAGCAAGAGCTTACCCAGATAGCAGATTTTATCGCCAGCGTTGATAAGGATATGCCTTGGCATATCTCGCGTTTTCATCCGGATTATCAGTTTGGGGATAAGGAATCGACTCCTTTTTCGTCTTTGCGCTTAGCCGAATCAGTTGGCAAAAAGGCAGGCCTTAACTATATATATTTAGGTAATGTTTTAGGCGAGGATGCTGTTACCTTTTGCCCTAACTGCCAGAAGGCATTAATTCGTAGAGAGGGATTTACGGTTTTGGAATATCATCTAAAAGGCAATCGTTGTAATTATTGCCAAAGTATTATCGCGGGGGTATTTTAGTATGTCAGAGACAAACCCAGTATTTAAATTTGACATAACTATACCTTGCCCAATCTGTGGTTGTCCGCTATACAAAAAAGTAGCGAGAAGATTTGATGGAGGTAGGCTTGTGTGTTGTAAGCAGTGCGGGCATGTATATCTGAATCCGATTCCTGACGAAGCTATTTTAAGGAGTTATCGCGATTCGTCGGTGTATAATCCTAGCAACGTTGATAAGTGGTGTACTGATCCCACAGGCTCTTATTATTATTGTTTGGAGTTTGTCAAGAAAAATGGGGGATTTACCGGAAAGCGCGTTTTAGATATAGGTTGTGGTTTAGGAAGGTTTCTCTTCGAATGCCGCGAGGAAGGGGCTTTAGTTTTTGGTATAGATAGGGATAAAGAAAATTGTCGTGTTGCTAAGTTAAATTATGGTCTGGATATTATTCCAAAAAGCATAGAGCAGGTAATACAGGAGGGCATTTTTTCAACCATAAGGTTTGATTATATTTTTTGTTTTGAGGTTATTGAACATGTTAAAAAACCGGCGGAATTATTACGCGCCGCTTATGAGTGGCTATCTCCACAGGGACTACTTTTTCTCTCTACACCGAATTTCTCTATATATAAAAAGATGAAATCAGCGTCTCCCTTTTTGAAGTGTTATCCCCAACATATTCATTACTTTACATCGGATGTTTTGAGAGGATTATTGGAAAAATGTGGCTTTGAGGTATTGGTCATGGATTATCGTGGATTTTTTACCCCTAAACAGATAAAGGCTATAGTTTTTATGCATAATAATATTATAAGAAAAATTTGGGAAAACATAAGCAAAATCAATATTTTTTATAAACTAAAAGATGTTTTATTGGAGTCTATAACGCCTGGTAGCTCTTGGTCTGAATCGTTAGAAGGACAAGATATAGTCTGCATTGCCCGAAAGAAATAATATTATTTAAGAGGTGTGGTATGAAGACAAAGAAGGCCTTGGTAGTGGTGGATGTGCAAAATGACTTTTGCCCAGGGGGAAGCCTGGCGGTTCCTAAAGGAGATAGCATTATCCCGCGGCTTAATCGATACATAACCTATTTTAGCCAGCGGAGATTACCCATATTTTTTTCCCGCGACTGGCATCCGGTAAAAAGTAGGCATTTTAAGGACTTTGGGGGAATTTGGCCTGTGCATTGCCTCCGGAATTCCTCGGGCGCAGCCTTCCATCCCAAACTGAAAATACCTAAAGGCGCGATTCTTATTTACAAGGGTATGGACCCAGATAAAGATAGCTATTCGGTTTTCCAGGCTGAAGATGATGAGGGAACAAGTTTTGAAAAATTACTGGCCTTGATGGGCATAAAGGAGCTCTATTTTGCAGGACTAGCCACCGACTATTGCGTTAAATATTCTTGTCAGGATGCGCTAAAAAAGGGCTTTAAGGCAAAGATTCTTTTGGATGCAGTTAAAGGGGTTAATCTAAGGCCCAAAGATTCAGAGGAGGCCATTGCCTACCTTAAGAAAATGGGTGCAAAGACATTAACCTTTAAAAAACTGGAGGGATGAGTTATGGTGCTTGATGAGATAAAGATTTCGCGGGCTATAATTGAAACCTACCAAAAAAAACTTTTGGCAGCTTTGGATGTGGATGTGGCAATTGTTGGCGCAGGGCCGGCGGGTATGGTCTGCGCCTATTATCTGGCCAAGGAGAAGCTAAAGGTAGTTGTCTTTGAGCGAAAACTATCTATCGGAGGAGGGATGTGGGGCGGTGGGATTATGTTTAATGAAATAGTGGTTCAGAAAGAGGCCCGCGACATCCTGGATAATTTTGGCGTTCGGACAGCCCATTACCAGGAAGGTTACTATACTGCTGATTCTATTGAGGCGGTCAGTTGTATCTGCGCCAAGGCGCTGCAGCAGGGCGCCAGGTTTTTTAATCTAATGAGCGTTGAAGATGTAATGGTTAGGGGCAAGCGGGTATGCGGCTTGGTTATTAACTGGACTGCTGTCCAGATGGCAGGATTGCATGTAGACCCCATTACCATAAAGGCTAAGTTTGTGGTTGATGCCACTGGCCACGCAGCTGAGGTTGTGCGGATAGTTGAGCGCAAATCAAACATCCTTCTGGATACTCGGACTGGCAAGACTTTGGGAGAGCAGTCGATGTGGGCTGAGCGTGCTGAACAGATAATTGTAAAGAATTCTCGTCAGGTTGCCCCTGGGCTTTATACCTGCGGTATGTGCGCCAATGCGGTTTTTGGCGGTCCGCGGATGGGCCCGATTTTCGGGGGTATGTTTTTGGCGGGAAAGAAGGTTGCAGGCGATATACTTAAAAAAATATAGAATACACTTCCAGCCACCAACCTTCCTAAAACATCTGGTAATTGGATAGACAGAAAGGGTTAATGCGCGTTAGGGAGATTAAATTTTCCTTGACAAATGAGATAAAAATAGTATCATTTTTTTAGCCTTGCTTCATTCTACCTCTGTAGGAATGTCTTTAAGATGAAACTGATAACAAGAGATGCGGATTACGCGATAAGGGCGTTGTGCTATATCCTTGCCCAAAAAAAGAACTGTGTTGCGGTTACTGAGCTAGTTGAGGAGCTGGGAATTCCGCGGCCTTTTTTAAGGAAGGTTTTACAGAAGTTGCAAAACGCGAGATTGTTAAAATCGCGTAAGGGAAAATCCGGCGGTTTTTTCAAGACCGATGCTATTGGGCAGCTTTCTGTAGCAGATGTGCTTGAGGTCTTTCAAGGCAGTTTAAGTCTAAACCAGTGCAGCTTTAAAAAAAGGCCTTGTCCTTATATCTTGCGCTGCGGATTGCGCAAAAGAATTATTAAATTAGAACGCCGAAGCATTGCTGAGCTGAAGCAAATTACTCTTCAGGGCCTATTAAAACAAAGCCCTTGGATAAAGCAGAGACAAAGGGGTTCATAATGATTTCCAAATGCCCCGGCCAGGATAGCCGGAATATAACATCTCAACAGATAAAATGCCCAAAATGCGGTTATGAGGTGGAGATTTTTTCAGATGAGGCTAAGGCGGTTTGCCCGCATTGCAAAAATTGGGTATTTACAGCCAAGAGGCCATCCTGCGCTGATTGGTGCAAGGCGGCAGGGGAGTGTTTGGGTTTAAACAAGATGTTAGCCTAAAAAGTTGGTTTAAGGTAAAAAAAGATGACTATGGCCAAGGATATAGAGGCAAGATTTATTGAACGGATTGAACGCACGCCTACGGTATCAAGCTTCAGGTTTATTTTTTCAGAGCAGGTGGATTTTATTCCCGGCCAATTTTCCCAGATAATTTTTGATGTTGCGGATATTGCCAATAAGCAGTTAAATAAGTATCTTTCTTTTTCCTGTGCCCCAGGTAAGGATTACATAGAGATAACCAAAAGGATAAGCCCAAGCCTTTTTTCGCAGAGGTTGATGTCTTTGCAGCCAGGCGATAAGGTCCTGTTTAAAATACCCCTGGGCTCCTGCGTATTTAAGCCAGAGTATAAAAAGGTGGGATTTCTGATTGGAGGTATAGGCATAACCCCGGTAATTTCCATTATTGAACATATAGTGGATAAAAGGCTGGATACAGATGTGCATCTGGTTTACTCCAACCGCAGTAAAGAAGAGATAGCCTTTTATAAGGAGCTGGAGGCCTGGAAGTTGGCTTTAGCAGGCAAGCTCACGGTAGACTATGTTATTTGCGAGGGAGAGGCCAAAGATAACGGCTTTATTTTAGGCAAAATAGATGAACAATTGTTACGGAGGGTTTTCCCTGATATCCAAGAGAGGGTGGTTTTTATTTTTGGCCCGCCAGCCATGGTTGAGGCAATGCAGAAGATATGTTTGAGCTTAGGGTGCGCAAAAGAAAAGGTTAAATTAGAGAATTTTATCGGGTATTAGAAAGGAGAAGGATATGGTTCCAGTTGAAATAAAGAAAGGCATATATTGGGTAGGGGTGATAGATTGGGGCGTGAGGAATTTTCATGGCTTTACCTATAATACTGCGCGCGGCACTACCTACAACGCTTATTTGATTGTTGATGAAAAGGTTGCTGTTGTGGACACAGTCTTTGGTCCGTTTGCCGAAGATTTTGTTTCCAAGATAAAAGATATTGTCCCCTTAGAAAAGATTGATTATGTTATTGCTAACCATGTAGAGACCGACCACTCAGGAGCGCTTCCTGAGCTTATGCGCCTCTGCCCCAAGGCAAAGGTTGTTGGGACCGCTAAGTGCAAAGAAGGGCTATGGAGGAATTATTATGGCGATTGGGATTTTCAGGTAGTGAAGACTGGCGATACTATTAAACTGGGCCGCAGGTCATTAACCTTTATTGAGGCGCCAATGATTCACTGGCCAGATAGTATGTTTAGCTATTGCCCAGAAGAAGGCCTGCTTCTGCCTAACGATGCCTTTGGCCAGCACTACGCCAGCTCTGGCCGTTTTGACGACGAGGTTGACCAGTGCGCGCTTATGGATGAGGCAGCCAAGTACTACGCCAATATACTGTTACCTTTAGGCGGGGTTATATCTAAGAAGCTTGAAGAGTTAAAAAAGATGAATCTTTTCATTTCTATGATTGCGCCCAGCCACGGAGTTATCTGGCGCAGGGAGCCGCAGCGCATAGTTGAGGCTTATTCCCGTTGGGCCAATAACCAGACCCATCCGAAGGTAGTTATAGTTTATGAGACGATGTGGCAGGCAACAGAAAAGATGGCCTTTAAGATAAGCCAGGGTTTAGGTATTGCAGGGGTTGAACACAAGGTGTTTAATATCGGTGTTAGTTCAGTAACTGAGGTGGTTAAGGAGTTGCTTGAGGCCAAAGGCATTATTGTGGGCTCCTCTACCCACGATAATAGTATGTTAAATATTATCGCAGGTTTTTTGCATTTTTTGAAAGGCCTTAAGCCACGCAACAGGATAGGTGCTTGTTTTGGTTCATACGGCTGGCAGGGAGGAGCTATAAAAGAGATGGAGGCTGCCTTGAAAGAGGTGGGTATTGAACAAGGAATGCCTTCCTTAGGGTTTCAGTACCTTCCGGATGAACAGGGGTTCCAGCAGTGTGTTAACTGGGGTAAGGGTTTTGGGGAACTGGTATTAAATGAAAACCGAACTGGAAAAGACACTGTTAACTTAAAATGAAAACACCGAAAACCATCTATCTGGTAGAACAGCCTTGAATCCTACTACTTCAGCTGGACTCTTAAGCCCGAAGGAAGTATGTGGCCTGAAGTAGTTGTAGTATACAAAATAAATTGTCAAAAAGCAACAAGTAGAATAAAAGGACTTAAATCCTCTTGCTCTTTTATAACGGCTCTTTAAGGTACCAAAGAAGCGCTCAATGCGGTTAT
>Ga0272448_1003055_pt1 | contig 20293 bp, 15 predicted proteins | sample YNPCB0191_FD_202220 | JGI IMG/M metagenome (GOLD analysis project Ga0272448, IMG submission 202220) | Hot spring sediment microbial communities from Yellowstone National Park, WY, United States - YNP-CB-019-1 | ecosystem: Environmental > Aquatic > Thermal springs > Hot (42-90C) > Sediment... | reverse complement strand
CTCTTGCGAAAAATGCCGAGGACGTCGACTTGCTGATCGACCAGGTGTCCCGGGTTGCGTGAACGCGGGAGGGCCGATGAACCCCTTTCTCAGCAGGAAACGAGATGGCAAAGAGCGAAAGTCCACACTAACAATCAATTAATTAATTCGGGACACCACACCGATTTTTCGTTCGCCTTGCCTTTTGCCGTCTGCTCGCAATGCTATAAGTTATGCGCATAGTAGGCCTTGCGCGGGGCCGCCGCCGAAACGCGGATATCCGCGAAGGGATGAAACATAATTCGGGGCATCCCATACAAGGCAAGTTGATGCAGCAATTCCCTGCTGGAGTGCGATGGGCATCGACTTCCGTACTGTGATCAGCACCCACACAAGCAAGTTGGCGCAGTCGGTTACGGTTATTTGTACTTGGCGTAGCGATTCACCGCTCATCACCTGAAGCGCCGCCTGCGTGAGCTTCAGGTGCCGCGGTCTGTCTTGCTGTTGCGCCCACCGGCGGGGTTCGCGGTGGGCGCGTGTTGCGGGTTAGCTGATCGCTTGCCGTTACGCCGTGGCACACATCCGCCGACTCGTCTCCCGCCCGTGATCGACGAAGTCGCGCATGGTGGCATTGTCGACTTCGGAAGGCTCGGAGTGGTCGGTGTGGAGGATGTCGCCGCCGCCATGCCCCCTTCACCTCCCTCGTCTGCCGGCAATCCCTCCCCGCCGCGATGACCGGCTCTCCCTCCCTCTCGCCGAGGAATGTGCCCTGCCTGGTGAAATTCCCCTGGTGTTCCTCTGGTTGATACCCCGTCTCCTTGATTACCGACTGGTTGGAGGCCATATCAACAAATCATCAAAATAGATGGAACGCACCCCGCCTGTGGTGCGTCCTGATAGAAAGGAGTCGCAGCAACTGCAGCCATCGCACGCATGCGATGCTGTGGGAGGTCACGGAATGATGGAGGGAGTTTGATGCGGTGTCCGACCAGTGAAGAGTTAGCGGCTTATCAGCATGTGCCGTTGGCCGACCGCGCGCGCATGCCGTTGCACCGGCATGTAATGCACTGTGCGGCCTGCCGGCAGGAGTTGCAGGCGCTGGCGCGCACGGTGCAACTGCTGGAAGCCTTGCCGGCGCCGGTGCTGCCTGACGCATTGTGGGCCGGGGTGGCCGACCGCTTGCCGGTGCGCCCACGGCCGGCTTTTTGGCCGGGGTGGGGGAGGCTGGCGGCGGGGGCCGGGGTGGCGGTCGCGCTGGCACTCGCTTTGTTTGTCCCGCGCCTGACGACGCCCCTGTCGGTGGCGTCTTCGGCAACGTCGCCCTATGTCGCGGATCACGCGCTGCTGTCTGCCCAGGATACCTTTGCTGACCGCACGAGCGTGGGCGTCGTGCTGGCTTCCCAACGGAGTGCGCCATGACGCGTGGATGGAAACTGATCAGCCTTGTGCTCAGCATCGCGCTGCTGGTTGGCCTGGGGTGCTGGCGCTATCCCGCCCTCCGGCGCGTTGACGGGCGCTCGGCTGCGCAATGGCTGGCTTTCGCCGAACAGGCCGGCCGCACCGTCAGCTATCATGCGGAAGGCGCCACCTGGGCGAATGGGCAGCGCGCCCACTTTACCCTGGAGCAGGGACGCGCGGGGTGCTATACCCTGCAGACCACCGATGCCAACGGCCAGCGCTGCACCATGGGCTGCGACGGCCACCGCCTGTGGTACACCAACGATCAGCACGCCGCAAAAGTCGTCTCGGCTGCGCCTTCCTCAACCACGCCTGCGCCTGTGGCCGGCCGCATTCTGGGCACGGGGGAGCTTGCCGGGTGTTCCGTCGTCCGCCTCGCGGTGCAGAGCGGAGATACGTGGAAAGAGATCACCGTGGATCGCCATACCGGCGTCATCCTGGCGATGACCACGCAATTCCGGCATCGCCGCATCAGCGCAATGCGCGTCGAGAAGATTGCGTACCGGGACGTGACGGTGCATCCCTGCACACTGCCGACCGCCGGCGCCCTCGCCACGGCCACCCCCGCCCAGGTGCGCAAGGCATTGGGCCGCGACGCGCTGCAGGCCACCTGGCTGCCGGCAGGGATGCAGTTGGCGCAGATCTACCAGACGGTGTGCTGTTGCGGCCATCAGGGGATGATCGTGGTGCGCTACTCGGACGGGGTCTCGACGTTGACCTTATCCCAAACCGCCAACTGCCCGTGCGAAATGGGCAGCGGCTGTCTGCAGGCCCCGAGTGGACATACGCTGGTGGCGATCCGGAAGGTCGGCGCGGTGCGCGTGATTGCCGTCGGCCCCTTCGACGCCGGCACGATGCGCAAAGTACTGGACAGCGTGCGCTAAAGCCTATTCTTCGAAGTAGCCTTCAAGCCGCCGGCGCAATTCCGCGCGGGCGCGGGCCAGGCGAGATTTCACCGTGCCCGCCGGAATGCCCAATACCTGCCCTATCTCCTCGACGGCCATGCCTTCCAGATGGTGCAGCACGACGACCGCCCGGTGCTCGTGCGATAACGCGGAGAGCGCGGCCTGCACGCGTGCGGCGCGCTCATCTCCCAGCAGGCGATCCACCTGATCCGGCGCCTCATCCGCGATCTGCCATTCCTGCTCACCATCTACGCCAGGGAGCGGGGCGTCCAGTGACAGCGGCACCCGCGGTTTCCGGCGCAGGCAGTCATGCGCGAGATTCACGGCCATCCGCGTGACCCATGCCTGGAACGCCTGCCCATCACGAATAGTATGCAACCGCTCAAACACGCGCACGAAGATGTCCTGCGTGAGATCCGCCGCATCGTCCTCATTGCCCAGCATCCGGTAGACGACGCGGTAGACGACGGGCGCATAGTGCTCGAAGAGTTGACGAAACGCCCCGCGATCTCCCGCAAGAGATCGGCTGATTAAGCGTTTATCATCCTGATAGTCATGTTCGACCGGCATGTGGCTTCATGATACCCTGATCACCGGCAAAGTAATGTTGCGAGGGGAAAGAATGGCGTAAGCTGCATGATAAGCATGCGCTGTCCCCATCGCTGACCAGCTCGGAACCGGGTACGTTGCCCCCTATGCATCTTGTCAGAAATTTTTAACAACAATTTTCAAAACGCAGGAGGAGACTTTTGTTGAACGGAGAAATAAGCCATTAATACGGGATGAGAATTGATTGCCATCACTAGTGGGGGTGCGCTGGCAATGCCAGGATGGCGATTGCTGGATAGCCGGGTGACCTGGTGAAGGCGTCCCAAGGTGGACCGCACCGCTCCTCTGGCTGTCGAATAGATCAAGTCTGATTCAGAAAGGCGTTGATTTTGCAGCACCAATCCCCGAAAATTACGCTCTTCCATTGCGCCGCCGGATATGATCCGGCCGACTTGCTTCGCCTTTATCCCCAGCACATCCATGAAATGAACGTCGTGTCGCTGCCGTGCTCCGGGAAGCTGGACATTCTGTATATCACCAAAGCGTTCGAAACCGGTGCGGATGGTGTGGCGGTAATGATCTGCCCGGAAGGGGATTGCCGGTATATGGAAGGCAATCTCCGCGCCAGAAAACGAGCACAGGCTGTCGATGCATTATTACAGGAAGCCAGCCTCGGCAAAGGCCGTATCACGGTGATTCAATTGGACGACAAAGGCCTTGCGGACGCGATCCGGAAATTGGACGCATTCCGACTTCAGATCGCGGCCATGGTTCCAGAGGCTCCGGTAGTGTCATCCCAGACCAAATAACCCGCATGGCGCGAGCCATGTCAGCTATTATGCATCGCGAACTCGCGGAGAGGTCTGTAAAACCGGGGTCGTCTCAGTCAGTTGATATAACGCACGTAATACAACGACGGAGTGCAGTGTATGAAACCTGATAGCAATCTCGCGGCTAAGATCAGTGGCAATGAGTTCATTTTCACCGCTGAGTATTTGCCGGTCGCGAGCACCAGCGTCGCCCTCGATGCCAAAACGTTCGCGCCAGGCCTGACGGCGATCAATGCCGCGGATAACCACTACGGCGTCGCCCTGTCCAGCCTGGCCGCCTCACTGGCCTTGAGCCGGATGGGTGTCGAACCGATTTACCAGCTCGTCACCCGCGACCGCAATCGCATCGCGCTGCAGTCCGACCTCCTCGGCGCCGCCTCGCTCGGTATCAAGAATGTCCTCTGTCTCACCGGTTTTCATCAGACGCTCATCGGCTGCAGTGAATCCGCCAACGTCTTCGATATTGATTCCGTGCAATTGATCGACATCGTCAAGCAGATGAATCGCGGGCAATTGTTGGACGGCACACCGGTGCAAGGCAACTTCGGCATGCTGATCGGCGCCGTCGCGAACCCCAATCTGCAGCCGCTGGAGCTGAATATCCTCAAGCTGGGGAAAAAGATCGCCGCGGGCGCGGACTTCATCCAGACGCAATCCGTCTTCGATGTCGCCGCCTTCACAACCTGGCTGGGGGCGGCCCACACGGCAGGCCTCACCGCCAAAGCGGCCATCCTGGCCGGCGTGTTGCCGCTGAAGAGCGCAGCACATGCCAAAGAGCTGGCCGAGACGCATACGGACTTCGTGATCCCCGAGACAATCATCACACGACTATCGGCCGCCGGTGATGCCGAAGCGCAGCGCAAAGAAGGCGTGAAGATCGCTGCGGAAATCATCGGGCAGTTGAAAGGTCTTCCGGGACTCCGTGGTGTCCATATTCTTTCTGGAGGCAACGAGTCATCAGTCCTCGATCTCTTCACGATTGTCGCCTGATGCTTGCAGAGCAATACGATGCCGACGAAATACCACATCGATACCAAAAAGGTTGCACCGAGGCTGCCGAAGATCGGCAAATTCGGGGTTGTTGACTGGCGCGAAGATTGTGCCCGGTGCCATAATTGCGTGAAAAAAGCCTGCGTGTATGACCGCTACCGGCAGGAGATGCAATTCATCCACGACCTGGATGAATTCAACGCCATGTTCTTCGAATGTATGGGGTGTTTCTCCTGCGTGCAGAAATGCACGAAAGGCTTGTTGGCGCTGACCATTAATCCCCAGTTCGAGCGGATGGGGAACGGATATTATACGCCCGACATCATTCTCACGACCTGGAACCAGGCGGAGACGGCTGGCATTCCGGTGTCCGGCGCCGGGTATCGCGGCCCGTTTTCGGGACCCGGTTTTGACGCCATGTGGACGGATATGTCGGAAATCGTCCGCCCCACCCGCGACGGCATTCATGGGCGCGAGTATATCAGCACCTCCGTCGATATCGGCAGAAAACCGCGCTACCTGGCATTCGATCAGCGCACGCTCACCACCAAATTGCCACCGCTGGTCGATCTTCCCACCCCGATCCTCGTGGATATGCTCCCCGCGCCATATCACTTCCCGAACCTGGTCCCCATGATGTTAGCCGCGACCGTGAACACCGGCACGATGATGATCCTCCCCTGGGAACAGCAGGCGCTGCTCGGTCCCGAGCAGGACAAGCACCTCGGCAATATCATCTTCTATCTGGGCCAGAATACGCCGCTACCGCCGGCAGCGATGCTCAAGCAGTTGCGGCTCATCGAAATCGCGGAAAGCGACCGGACGGCACAGCGCATCCAGGAACTCAAAGCCAGCAATCCGAACCTGGTGGTGGCGGTGCGTGTCGAGCTGGATGCAACCGGTGAAGAGCGCGTCATCACACTCGCGCAGCATCCGAGCACCGAAGTCATCCACATCGTGTCCGACATCAACGGCAATCAGCTCGGGGTGGAGCAGCCGAAATTTATCAAGGATATGACGCGCCATATCCATACCTCGCTGGTGAAAAGCGGCGTGCGTGACGAGATCACGCTCATCGCCAGCGGCGGTATCGCGCTGGCCGAACATATGGCGAAAGAGATAATCTGTGGGGCAGATGCCATCGCCATCAATATGCCGTTATTGATCAGCCTCGAATGCCGTTTCTGCCCGAGCTGCCGGGACGGCTTTCCCTGTCCGGCGAAGATTGAGGGCATCACGCCGGAATATGGCATCGGGCGGATGACGAATCTCATCGCCGTGTGGCATGACCAGTTAATTGAGATGATGGGAGCCATGGGGATACGGGAAGCCCGCCGTCTCCGCGGTGAAACAGGCCGTGCACTATTCTTTGACGACCTCGAGGAGGAAACCTTTGGTAGACTCTTTGGTAAAAGAATCAGGGTTTAACGAGAACTTGCCTGAACATACGATCGAGACGCTCGTACCACAGGTTGCGGTCACCCGTGAAGTCAAGCCGGCGCCTCCGCGCTATCGGAATGAGATCGCGAAATACCTCATTCGCCGCAGCGGTGAGTGCGCGCTGTGCGGGAAATGTGCGCAAGTGTGCCCGCAGCATGTCCATGTACTGAAGCCCGGCTATAAACTGTTCGCCGCCCCCCACCTGAATATCTGCATCGGTCCCTCCTGCCAGCAGACCGACCATTATTGCATCGAGCAGTGCCCCAACGCCGCCCTGACCATGGTCGAGAACCCGATGCTGAAGGTGATGGGTGACTACCGCTGGACGGCGGAGATGATCCTCGCGACCTGGAAGATGGCGGAGACCGGCGAACCACCCGCGCCCGAATATGGCTACGAGTATGAGACCGGCGCCTCCGGCGGCGGTTTCGACCGGCTGCGCTTTAAATTTCCTGCAAAGCCGCCCATCGAGTTGCGGGATGACGAGATAGACACCAGTATCGTGCTGAACCGGCGGAATGATGGCCGCCCGCAGGTGACAATCGACGTGCCCTGGTATGGCGGCGGCATGTCCTTCGGCTCCGTCAGCAACGTGACGCAGCTCTCCAAGGCCCGTGCCGCGACGGCCTTCAACACCTTCACCTGCACCGGGGAAGGCGGCTACATGGAACGCATGAAGCCGTATGACGACCACATCATCACCCAGGTCGCAACCGGCTTGTTCGGGGTGCGCGAGGAAACCATCCAGCGGGTCCGCATCGTCGAGTTCAAATATGCGCAAGGCGCCAAGCCCGGTCTCGGCGGCCACCTGCTGGCAGATAAAGTGACGCCCGCGGTCGCCCGCATGCGCGAGACGGTGCTGGGCATCTCACTCTTCTCGCCGTTCCCGTTCCACAGCGTCTACTCCATCGAAGACCACCAGAAACACCTCGACTGGATCAAGCATATCAACCGGCGCGCGCTGCTCTCCACCAAAGTCTCGACGCCCAATGATGTGGAGATGGTGGCCGTCGGCAGCTATTCCGCCGGGACGCACATCGTGCACCTGGACGGGGGCTACGGCGGGACGGGCGCCGCGCCGGACATCGCGAAGAAGAACATCGCCAGCCCGATTGAATACGCCATTGTCAAAGTCCACCGGTTCCTGGAGGCGGAAGGCGTCCGCGACAAGGTGACGCTCATCACCAGTGGAGGCATCCGTACGCCCCACGATATCGCCAAGGCCATCGCGCTAGGCGCAGATGGGGTGGTGGTGGGCACCGCCGAGTTGATCGCTCTGGGCTGCATCCGCTGCTCACGCTGTGAAAGCGGGCGCGGGTGCCCGCGCGGCATCGCGACTACCGATGCCGAACTGGCGGGATCGGTCGAACTGGAGTGGGGCACACAGCGCATCATTAATCTCTACAGTGCCTGGCGCAAAGAGCTGGTGGCGATCTTACAGCGGTTCGGCATGCGCAGCGTGAGTGAATTACGCGGGCGCACCGATCTGCTCATGCACCTCGATTATACCAATGATGTGGAGACCCGCTGATGAAGAACGGGATCATCGAAACGCTCTTAGCTTCGCGGCAACGATTGCTCGACGAATTACAGATTCCCTACCCGACCTACAAAGGTGAGGAAGAAGGCGGCTGCGGGGTGGTGGGCTTTTGCGCCACCGAGCCGGTCGCCGCCCGCCACATTCATGAGCCCTCCAAACAAATGCACAACCGGGGGAACGGGAAAGGCGGCGGCATTGCCGCCATCGGCTTCATCCCGGAACAGCTCGGGGTGACCCGCGAAGTGCTGGACAACTATTTCATGGTACACATCGCGTTCCTCGACAACGATGTCCGTCCGGCGCTGGAAGGGAAATATATTTCCCCGTATTTTGAGATCAAATCCTCCCGCCAGTTGGATACCGTGGCCGACTGGACGTCCATCCCGTCGCTCGAGGCCAAGCCGCCGGATGTCATGCGCTATTTCGTCCGCGTCAAGCCCCCGGTGCTCGATGCCTTCGTTGCCAGGAATAACCTGTCCGGCCTCTCCCGCGATGAAGCGGAAGACGAGTTCATCAGCCAGCTCAGTGTCAAAATTAACCAGGAGTACTACGCGTCGCTCGGTGACAAGCAAGCCTTCGTGATGTCCTTTGGCAAGAACATCATGATATTGAAGGTCGTCGGGTTCGCCGAAGCGATCACCGATTATTATAAGATCGATGACCTGAAAGCGCACATCTGGATCGCTCATCAGCGTTTCCCAACCAAAGGGCGAGTCTGGCATCCCGGCGGCGCGCATCCCTTCGGGGCAATGAATACTGCGCTGGTGCATAACGGCGACTTCGCCAATTACAGCTCGGTCTGCGAGTACCTGGCGCAACGGCACATCTACCCGCAATTCCTGACCGATACCGAGGTGTCGATCCAGATTTTTGATTTACTGGATCGTACGTATCATTATCCGCTGGAATACATCATTGAAGCGCTGGCGCCGACCACCGAACTGGACTTCGACCGGCTGCCCAAAGAGAAGCAGGCGATTTACCGCGCGATCCAGGCGTCGCACATCCACGCCTCACCGGATGGCCCCTGGTTCTTCATTATCGCCCGCACACTGCCGGACGCACAGAAGTTCCAGCTAATGGGGATCACCGATACCTCCATGCTGCGCCCGCAGGTGTTCGCGTTTGCGGATGGCGAAGTGCAGGTGGGGCTGATTTGTTCGGAAAAGCAGGCCATCGATGCGACGCTGTTGAGCATGTCGAAGGATGACAGCCGCATCTGTCCGGTCGCCGATAAATACTGGAACGCGCGCGGCGGCAGCTCGACGGACGGCGGTTCGTTCATCTTCACGCTGGAGAAGGATAATACCGGCAAGTACCGCATGCAGTGTGCCGATAAGTTCAGTGCGCCGGTGCAACTTCCCACGGGTACCGAAGTGCGTGATTTATCCCGGGAAGTCGCCCTGCCCTCCGCGAAGAACGCTACCATTGAGACCGAACTCCGCCCACACTTCGACGCCGGCAGCCAGGCACTGTTCCAGTATTTCACCGAGCAAATCGTCGATTGGTCATTTGCCGATCTCCGCGTGGCCTGTGATGCGGTGATCACGTTGGCAAAGGATACGAATCAATTCGCGAAAGCGATTGACACGCTGACCTTGCTCAACGACCGGCGCTACGCGACCGGCACCAAAAAGCGGAAACACATCCTGCATATCGTCCGTACGGCGCTGCACGCATTGTTCGCCGCCATCCCGTTGATCGGCGAACCGTCACCCAGCGAATTTCGCTTCATCGATCTCAAAACGCGGAACCGCTTGCGCGAACCGCAGGACGGCGAGACAACCCTGGTCATCAATTCGCTGGGCTTCCCGCCGGAAGGCATCGATTGCGATGCCTCCCTGCTGATGGACGGCTATCTCAAGGGGTGGAAGCACTTTATCGTGTATAACTGCGCCGGGCAGCGGTTCACCGGCTGCGGATTGGGACCGCGGACGGATGACGTGACGATCGATGTCTATGATAGCGATGGCGATTACCTGGCCTCCGGCATCGACGGTCTGACGCTCACCGTCCATGGCAACGCGCAGGACCAGGTCGGCCAGATCATCAAGAACGGCAAGCTGGTGATTTATGGCGATACCGGGCAGACCTTCATGTACGGCGCGAAAGGCGGCACCATCTATGTGATGGGCAACGCTGCAGGCCGCCCATTGATCAATTCCGTAGGCCGTCCGCGCGTGTTGATCAACGGCACCTGCCTGGACTTCCTGGCGGAATCCTTCATGGCCGGTGATGTCTTCCAGGGCGGCGGTTTCGTGATCCTCAACGGCATCACCTTCGACGAGAAGGGTAATCTCGTCGGTCTGAAAGAACCCTACCCGGGTGGCAACCTGTTCTCCCTCGCCTCCGGCGGGGCGATCTACGTGCGCGATCCGCACAAATACCTGGTCCGCCAGCAATTGAACGGCGGCAATTTCTTCAAAATGACTGCCGAAGACTGGGATACCATTCTGCCGTACCTGCAAGAAAACGAGCGATTGTTCGGCATCAAAGTTGACGATCTGCTGACCGTTGACGGACAGCGGCGCGAGCCTGCTCAGGTCTATCGGAAAGTCGCGCCGGCGAAACTCGCGGCGACCGCGCAAGTCGAATCGACGGGAGATTGAGGGGAGTAGCGAACATGACGATACGCATTGCAAAACAGAAAGCGTCCGGCACCCTGCTATCCGCCGTCGAGGAGAAGGCCGATGTAAGTCTGCGCGCCTGTTATCAGTGCAAGAAATGCTCAATCGGGTGCCCGGTCGCCGATCAGACGGCGTCGCCGCCGGCGGAAATCATCCGACGGTTGCAACTGGGCGCCGGCGACGAGTTGTTGCAGACCGAGCTGATCTGGACCTGTCTCTCCTGCGAAACGTGCTATGCCCGGTGTCCGAATCAGATTAACTTCCCCGCGGTGGTCGACGCCTTGAAGGCCATCGCGCTGGAAAAAGGCGCGGCGAAACCACAAGGAAACGCCCCGCTGTTCAACCGGCTATTCCTGAGCACGGTGCGGCATTGTGGCCGCTCGTACGATTTGATGGCCATCGCCTTGTTCAAACTGGGGTCCGGCAATCTGGGGCAGGATATGGAGAAATTCCCGACCATGCTCAAAAAGGGCAAAATGTCCTTGCTGCCGCCTTCCGGCGCCGATACCGCTCGCGTGAAACGCATCTTTGACAAGGCCGCGCAACACAGAGGAAAGCGATGATGAAGTACGCCTATTATCCCGGGTGTTCCGCGCATTCCACCGCTCGCGATATGCATGAGTCGTGCCTGGCAGTGGCGAACGTCCTGGGGATTGAATTGAACGAAATACCGGGATGGACCTGCTGCGGAGCGAGCGCCGCCCACCAGACCGACCGTGCGCTGGCCGTGTCGCTGTCCGCCGCCAATCTGCTGCAGGTAAAGCAGATGGGCCTGCCAATGGTGGTCAATTGTGCGGCTTGCTACAACCGTGCGAAGGCCGCGAATGCGGAAGTGCAGCACTCCCCGGCAATGCGGCAAGCCGTCGCCGACAGCCTCGGGCAACCGTATGACGGTTCGGTCCAGGTGCGCCATTTTGTCGAGGTGCTGGTCAAGGAGTACGGGCTGGCCCCGTTGCGGAAGAAGATCAGCCACACATTGCGCGGCTTGAAGGTCGCGGCATATTACGGCTGTTACCTGGTCCGCCCGCCGGACGCCGCTGGTTTCGATGACCCGGAGAATCCCACCATCATGGAGAGCCTCATCGAGGTGATGGGGGGGACGAACGTCGAGTGGTCGGGCAAAGTGGATTGCTGCGGCGGGATGCAAAATCTCACCCGTACCGATATTACGGTCCGGCGCTCGGCGGCGGTGATTGAAATGGCCCGCGCGGCCGGCGCCCAGTGCATCGTCGTGGCTTGCCCGATGTGCCAGGCCAGCCTTGATTTACGCCAGGCCGATATGGAAAAGCTCCTGGGCAAGAAATATGACATGCCGGTGCTGTATATCACACAATTACTCGGTATGGCGTTAGGCATTTCCCCCAGGGAACTCGGATTCGATCGACTCATCGTCAGTCCATCCGCCGTGCTCCAGGCCGTCATGGCGGGGTAGCGCTGCATGTTTCATGCAGGCCAGTCAGTATGATCTACGGTTCACTGACCGTTGAAACTGAAATTAAGGTTTCCATATGGAGAACAACAATAAAAAGTTGACCGGTGCAGTTCTGGTGCAAGGTGGCGGTATTGCCGGCATTCAGGCCGCCATCGACCTGGCGAATTCCGGATTCAAAGTGTATCTCGTGGAACGTGATGCTGCCATCGGCGGCATGATGGCGCACCTCGACAAGACCTTCCCCACCGGCGACTGTGCCACCTGTATCGTTTCGCCCAAGCTGGTCGAATGTGCGCGCAACATCAATATCAAGATCCTTACCATGTCCGAACTCGTGGGGCTGGAAGGCACGCCGGGCAATTTCACCGCGAAAGTGAAGATCTCCCCGCGCTATGTCGATGAGGCGAAATGCAATGCCTGCAGCCAGTGTACGGATGCCTGTCCGGTCAACGTTCCCAATCATTTTGACCGTGAGATGGGCACGCGCAAGGCGATCGCCAAGCTGTATGCGCAAGCCACCCCGAACAAATTCGGCATCCTCAAGAACGGCCACTCCCCCTGTAAAATGGAATGCCCGGCCAACGTGAACGTCCAGGGGTATGTGCAGCTCATCAAGAAGAAAGAATATCTCAAAGCCGTCAATCTCATTCGCGAGCGCAACCCGTTGGCCGGCATCTGTGGCCGCGTGTGCAACCATCCCTGCGAGTCGAAATGTACGCGCAAGGACGTGGATGCCGCCGTGTCCATCCGGCTGCTCAAGCGGTTTGCCTCGGATTATGAAATGCGCCAGGTGAACGCCGGCACGCTGGTCCTGCCGGAAGAACAGAAACCGGCGCCCGGCGCGAAAAAGGTGGCGGTCATCGGCGCTGGTCCGGCTGGTCTCACCGCTGCCGCCGACCTGGCGGACCGTGGCTACGCGGTGACCGTCCACGAAGCGACTGCTGCCGCGGGCGGGATGCTGCGCTGGGGCATCCCTGCCTACCGTTTACCGAAAGATGTGCTGGAGTATGAAGTCGAACTGATCCGCCGCAAAGGCGTGACTTTCTTCTACAACAGCCGGGTTGGCATCGACATTTCGCTTGACAAACTTCGTGCTGAGAATGACGCCGTCTTCCTCAGCGTCGGTATACAGAGCAGCCGGAAGCTGGGGGTCGAGGGGGAAGACAAGTCCGGCGTACTCTATGGCCTGGAATTCCTGCGTGAGGCCGGCGATGCCGCGAATCGTCCGAAGTTGAGCGGAAAAGTGGTGGTGGTCGGCGGCGGCAACGTGGCCGTCGACGTCGCCCGCTCCGCGATGCGCCTCGGCGCCGACTCTGTGGAGATGGTTTGCCTGGAAGGGCGCGACGAGATGCCGGCGCTGCCGGAAGAAATCGCCGCCACCCTCGAAGAGCGCATCACCATCAATAACAGTTGGGGGCCCAAGCGTATTCTCGGCAACGGCAGCGTCAATGGTATCGAGCTGAAGCGCTGTACCCGCGTGTTCGACGAAAATGGCCGCTTCAGCCCCGCGTATAACGAGAGCGAAACCACCACCTTGCGTGCCGACCGGATTATCGTCGCCATCGGGCAGGCGCTCGATCCGAATGCGAGCAACCTGGGTGTGGCTGTCGAGCGGAACCTGTATAAAGTCGACAAGGTGACGCTGGAGACGTCCGTGAAAGGCGTCTTCGCCGGCGGCGACAATGCCCCCGGCACGGCATCCGTAATCGGCGCCGTCGGCGCCGGCAAGCGCGCGGCGGAATCGATAGATCGCTACATCAAAGGCGAGGATCTGCTCGCAAATCGCTTCGAGTCCACCATCAAACCGGTCCCGCAGGAATTGCTGCCGGCCATCAAAGCGCAGGAAAAGAAACCGCGCACCGAGCAGGCGATGCTGCCGGTGGCGCAGCGTGCCGGCAATTTCGCCGAGATCGAAGCCGGGTTGACGGAAGAGATGGCGCTGGCGGAGGCTGAGCGCTGCCTGAACTGCGCCCTGTGTTCCGAGTGCCAGCAATGCGTCGCCGCCTGCGAGCAGAAGGCCATCGACCATGCGATGACGGAAAAGATCATCGAGTTGCAGGTCGGCTCCGTGATCCTCACCCCCGGCTTCGCGGAATTCGATGCCCGGAAGAAGGGCGAGTACGGTTATGGCCGCTACCCGAACATTATGACCAGCGTGCAGCTTGAGCGCATGCTTTCGGCTTCCGGGCCGTTCGACGGCCATGTCATCCGGCGGTCGGACGGGAAACCGGCCAAACGCGTTGCCTGGATCCAATGCGTCGGCTCGCGCGACACCCGCTGCGGCAACGAGTACTGCTCCTCAGTGTGCTGCATGGTGTCGACCAAGCAATCGATGGTCGCGGCTGACCACCTGCCCGGGCTGGAAGCGACGATCTTCTACATGGATATCCGCGCGCACGGCAAGGACTTCGACCAGTATTACGAGCGGGCGAAGAAGCAGGGCGTGCAATACATCAAAGGCATCCCTTCGCGCATCGTGCAGATGCCTGGTTCGAAAGACCTGCGCGCGACGTTCTATAATGAGGCCAATCAACTGCAGGAACAGGATTTCGACCTGGTCGTGTTATCCGTAGGCATGGAGGCCGGCGCCTCCGCCGTAGAGAGCGCCAGGCAGTTGGGCATCGAACTGAACGAGTACGGGTTCTGTGCCACCGACCGCTTCACGCCGATGAGCACCTCGCGCCCCGGCGTCTTTGTCGGCGGCGCCTTCCAGGAGCCGAAAGATATTCCGGAGACCGTAACCCAGGCCAGCGCCGCCGCCTCCATGGCGATGGAACTGCTCTCCTCCGCCCGGAACACGCTGACGACCAAGGCGGTCTACCCGGACGAGCACGATGTGACCGACGAAGAGCCGCGGCTTGGCGTCTTTATCTGCCACTGCGGGCGCAACATTGCCTCGGTGGTCGATGTCGAACAGGTCGTCGCTGCCGTGGCGACTGAACCGAATGTGCTCTATGCCACGCATACGCTGTTCACCTGTTCCGATACCAGCCTGGAAAATATTCGTACGGTCATCCGCGAGAACCGCCTTAATCGCATCGTCGTGGCCTCTTGTTCGCCGCGCACCCATGAGCCGATCTTCCGCGACACCCTGCGCGAAGCCGGCCTGAACCCGTATCTCTTCGAGCTGGCCAACATCCGCGATCAGTGCTCCTGGGTGCATTCGACGATGCCGGAGAAAGCGACGGCGAAGGCGATCGACCTGGTGAAGATGGCCATTGCCCGCTCGCGGCGGCTGAAGCCCCTGCAGGGTTCCTTTTCCCCGGTGACCCAGTGCGGCGTGGTGATCGGCGGCGGCGTGAGCGGCATGACGGCCGCGCTGGCGCTGGCCGATCAAGGCTTCGCCACCCACCTGATCGAACGGTCGGATGTGCTCGGCGGGAACTTCCGCAATCTGAACTATACGCTGGAGCATAACGATGTCAGCGGCTTCCTCGCCACGTTGATCGAGCGTGTGAAGGGTCACCCGAATATTACCCTGCACCTGCAGAGTACGGTGAAGAATGTCGCTGGACACGTCGGGAATTTCGAGGTCGCACTGCATGCGCAAGACGCGGATATCACCGTACCCTGCGGCGCTGTCATCGTGGCGACCGGCGCCAGCCCGGCAGTGACGAAGGATTTCCAGTACGGCCAGTCTCCCCGGATCATCACCCAATCGGATCTGGAGCACGCCCTGGCGTCCGGCACCTTCGCGTCCGCGCATCGCAACATTGTGATGATCCAGTGTGCCGGCTCGCGGAATGATGAGCGCGCCTACTGCAGCCGGGTATGCTGTTCGATGGCCGTGAAGAACGCGCTTAAACTGAAAAAGCAGCAACCCGATGCCAACGTCATCGTCCTCTACCGCGACATCCGCACGTACGGATTCCGGGAGCAGTACTACAAGCAGGCGCGCGAGGCCGGCGTCCTCTTCATGCGTTATGAGCAGGACAGCCCGCCGGTGATCTCCAAACAGTACGATCTGGTGACGGTGAAGAGCCCGGACTTCCCGGAGATGGTCGAGATCGAAGCCGACACCATCGTGCTGAGCACCGGCATCGACGCGCAGAAGGACAACCGGGTGCTGGCCGATCAGCTCAAGGTGCCGTTGAATGCCGACGGCTTCTACGTCGAAGCGCACATGAAACTGCGGCCCGTCGAGTTCGCTACTGAAGGCATCTACCTGTGCGGCCTGGCCCATTCGCCCAAGATGACCAATGAGAACATCGCGCAGGCGCGTGCAGCGGCCGCCCGGGCGGCAACCATCCTGTCTAAGACGCAACTGGAAGTCGGCGGACAAGTCTCCTGTGTGGACCAGTCGAAATGCATTTCCTGCATGACTTGCGTTCGCGCCTGTCCGTACCATGCGCCGGCCGTGAACATCGATCATAAAGCGGAAATCACCGCCGCCGCATGTATGGGGTGCGGTATCTGTGCGTCCGAATGTCCGGCACACGCTGTGCAGTTGCGCAACTTTGAGTCCGATCAATTCAAAGGCATGCTGGAAGGATTATTACTCGAAGCTGACGAGGAGTGCGAACCGGTATCCGTACCATAAACTCTTACTCTTTCTCTTACTCAAAAATTGCTGAGCATGAGCAATAGCAGGAATTGCCGATAACACAGGTACGAATAACCCGGTAAGGACAAGCATGAATACACCAACTTTCGAACCGATCATCGTGGCGTTTTGCTGCCATTATTGTGCGTATGCCGCGGCAGACCTGGCAGGCTCAGGACGCTTACAATACCCGCCCAACATCCGCATCATCCGGTCGCCGTGCACCGGTAGGCTGGAAGTCGACTTTTTTATGAAGGCCTTTGAGAACGGCGCCGATGGGGTGCTGGTCGCCGGCTGCGAGGAAGGTAGTTGCCACTTTCAGGAAGGGAATCTGCTGGCCAAGCGTCGTGTCAATACTGCCAGACAACTCTTATTGGAAGCCGGTCTCGAACCGGAGCGCTTGCGCATGGTCAATGTCAGCGCCGCGAGTTCCGTGAAGTTTGCCGATGACGTCCGCGCTATGGTAGAGACAGTACGCGAACTCGGCCCTGCCCGCGAGAAACGCGCTATCACCAAGGAACCAACAGGAGCAATATCATGATCGTTGCCGAACGGAAAACCATTCCCGAACTTGTCGAGATCTTGGCGCCGCATAAGAACATCCTGGTGCTGGGTTGCGGTACCTGCGTCACCGTCTGCCTTGCCGGCGGCGAACGCGAGGTGAGCATCATCTCCTCGGCACTGCGTATTGCGTCCCGTGTTCAGGGGTTGAGCTTTGAGATCGCTGAGCTGACCATCGAGCGCCAGTGCGATAACATTTTCATCGAGGCGGCGGCGGAAGCTATCGAGAAAGCGGATGCCGTGCTCTCGACCGCCTGTGGTGCCGGCGTGCAGGCCATTGCCGAACGCTACCCGCAAACGCCGGTGTATGCCGGGCTGAACACCACCTTTCTGGGCATCCTGGAAGAACGCGGGGTGTGGACGGATAAATGTACCGCGTGCGGCGCCTGCGTGCTGCATAAATTCGGCGGCATCTGCCCGATCACCCGCTGCGCCAAGCATATGCTGAACGGGCCGTGCGGCGGCTCACGTGAAGACCGCTGTGAAGTCCGCCCGGACCGCGCCTGCGCCTGGCAGCTCATCTACCAGCGGCTCAAAGGCATCAACCAGCTCGACCGCCTGCAAGCCATGGAGCCGGCGAAGAACTGGAACGCGAGCCTCAGTGGTGGCCCGCGCATGCTGATCAGAGAAGACCATCGGGTGTGAAAGTGATTAGTGATTAGTAAGTGGTGATTAGTGGCCGGTGTTATCACTTGGCCACTAATCTATTTATATGATAAGGGAGTGGTGGGTTAGTAGTGATTAGTCTGATAGACCGTTTGCTGCTCGCATATAGCGGGCAAGAGATCAACTTTCGGTTATCGGACTAATCACTAATAACTTATCACTAATCACTTGTCTTACCGAGCGCCGCCTGCTGCTTGTGCCGTCGGTACGTACATCTCCACCGCGGCATCCCAGCGATTTTGCGCCTTGAGGATCATTTCGATGACTTCGCGAATGGCGCCGTGTCCGCCGGGGTTTGTTGTGACATACGCGGCTGCGGCGATCACTTCCGGCACGGCATCGGCCACCGCCACCGGGAAGCCGGCGAGGCGCATGGCGGGAAGGTCGTTCAGGTCGTCACCCAGGTAGGCAATCTCTTCCAGCTCAACGCCCCGGCTGCGGGCGATGGCCTTCAGTCCGCTTCCCTTGTCGTCAACGCTGTTGAAAACCTGGACGTTCAATTCCACCGCGCGATGGGTTACTGCGTCGGAAACACGTCCGGTGAGCCAGACTACCGGCAGGCCAGCCCAACCGGCCAGCTTCATGCCCAGGCCATCTTTGATGTTGAAGGCCTTGATCTCGGCATTGGCTGTGCCGTAGCAGATTGAACCATCGGTCAATACGCCGTCCACGTCACAGGCCAGGAGTTTAACTGCGGAAAGTTTGTCGGATTCCATGAGCTATTCCTCCTACCGCTTTTATTCCATGTAAGAATAAGGGGTTCCTCCTCTAAGAAACGATTTCCAGGCTATGCTCTTGACGAATGTCTGCACGGCGGCACAACGCCTGTGCAAATTGCAGAATGCGCGTGATTATCTGACTACGAAAATCGCTGTCATCTCACCACCGCTACAGATCGGTGCACCACTGGCGTTCGCGTTATGCGCACAGCCTGAACGCTATATAGCTGAAGGCACTATAGGGGAGGGGAAAGATTGCTTCGTAATGACGTGAAGACGATTATTCTACGCTCCGAGAAGCTATTCATCGAGGTGTGATATCAGATACCGAGGGTGGCGTTTCTTGTCATACAAATGGTAACAGGGACAGGTATACTGTACCCAACGCTCGGATAAAGAAAGACACCTCGATGAAAACCACCGACCTACTCAAATGCTTGTAATCTACTAAACATCATCGTATGAGTATCGGTCATGCTACCGGCAACGTAAACGAAAATGTGCTCCCCTTCCCGACTTCACTCTCAACCCAGACCCGTCCGCTCTGCGCTTCCACCAACAGTCGGGTGATATACAAGCCGAGTCCGATGCCTTCCTCCACGGTACGTGCGCCTTTTGCCCGATAATAGCGCTGGAAGAGTTTAGGAAGATCCTCCGGAGGAATACCAGGCCCTTCATCGGTGATTGAAATTCGCACCATGCCATCTTCTTGCTGCGCACGCATGATGACCGGGGTGCCGGGGGTGGAGTATTTCAAGGCATTGGAGAACAGGTTGATGACGATTCGTTCCAGACGATTGTAATCGGCGGTCACGGAGGGTAAGTTCGTCGGAATATCCACCAGTATCCGGGAATAATCGCGCACGGCTTCCATCCGCGATAAGAGATTCGTCAGGTAGGCGTTCAGATTCACGGGCTGGGTCTCGACGGGTAGCTGTCCGCTCTCCAATCGTGTCACATCCACCAAGTCCTGGATCATCGCATTCATGCGTTGCGTGCTTCGCTGAATAGCCTCCACGCCTGCCCGCATATCGCCATTGATACCGGCGTATTGCAAGCCGTCTGCCAGCACCTGGATATGCCCCTGGATGATGGTGAGCGGATTGCGCAGATCATGGGAGACGATGCGCAAGAAATCGTCCTGACGCTGTTGCAGCTCATGCAAGCTGGTGACATCCGTCAAGGAGAGAATGGCGCCGATGATCCGTCCCTGTACGGTGCGAATTGGCGCCGCGCTGATGGAAAGCCAGATCTCCCGACCTTGTGGCGGTCGCAAAAGCCCGGTTAGCCCATGCACCGTCTCTCCACGCAACGCTTGCCAGACCGGCAGGACTTCCACCGGCACCGCAGGACCCTCCGGGGTGGTCGACAACGGGAAAACAATGCGTTCCGCGAATGAGCCTTGGACATTCCCATTATGAGAATCCAGGAGCAACTTCGCGGCAGGATTCATCCGGATAGTAGCCCCAGTCGTATCATAGACCAGAATGCCATCAGCAATGGAAGAAATCGTGGCTTCTAATTCCGCGAATAACCGTTGGCGCTCGTCTTCGAGTTGGCGGTGCTCGGTAATGTCGGTAAACGTGACCACGACACCGACCGTCTCCCCAGCGGGTAGGGTATGGCGGCCAATTTGGCTACTACACAGATTCTGAAACCAGCTTCATTCTCTGTGGGCATCGCTACTACGATCCTGTTGCTGGACGGTGGCTGACACGCGACCCTATTGGCTATGAAGGCGGAATAAACCTGTACGGGTATTGTGGGAATGATCCGGTCAATCGGGAAGACCCGAGCGGACATGATTACTGGAGTGAAACATCGTATCTCGATCAAGTTGGGGATATCTGGGCGGGGTATGACCTAGCACTCTTTGGCATGCTCAAATCCGCAACCCTGCTCGGGCAAATCGAATTAAGTTATAATCTGTGGACTTTCGCACTTTGCCACTGCTGCCGGCACGCCTCTGTTACCGGAGCAACAGCTGTCCATGAAAGGAACCATTACTGTCTTTCCTGAATCGGGGTGTTACCAGCAAACCGCTTAAGGACACA
>Ga0272448_1003054_pt1 | contig 20300 bp, 12 predicted proteins | sample YNPCB0191_FD_202220 | JGI IMG/M metagenome (GOLD analysis project Ga0272448, IMG submission 202220) | Hot spring sediment microbial communities from Yellowstone National Park, WY, United States - YNP-CB-019-1 | ecosystem: Environmental > Aquatic > Thermal springs > Hot (42-90C) > Sediment... | reverse complement strand
TTCGACGGACATGGCGACGGCTTCGCGCTTCATAGGCCACGATTTCCAGCGGCGTTCCGGGTGAACGCCTGCTTGGTAACCAAGCGCCGCGCCGCTGTCAAAACCATCGTGGCGTCGGCCGCGCTCCACGTCGCCGGGGCTTGGCGGTGGAGGCGGCCCGCGCCTGCGTCAAATCGGCCGGCGCAAAATGGTATCGCGCTGCGCCCAGGCCGGGTCGGGGTTCGGATAATCGAGGTTGTAATGCAGCCCGCGGCTTTCAGGGCGGCTCATCGCCGAGTGAATGATCAGTTCGGCGACGGTGGCGATGTTGCGCAGTTCGAGCAGGTCGCTGGTGACGATGAAATCCCAGTAGTATTCCTGGATTTCCTGCTGGAGGTTGGCGAGGCGTTTCTGGGCGCGTTGCAGGCGTTTGTTGGTGCGCACGATGCCCACGTAGTCCCACATGCAGCGGCGGATTTCGTCCCAGTTGTGCGAGACCACGACCAGTTCGTCCGGGTTGTGCGCGTCGCCGGATTCCCAGGGCGGAATCGCCGCCTCCACCGGCGGCAACAGGTCGGCCAGCACGCGTTCGGCGGCGCGGTGCGAACAGACAACCGCTTCGAGCAGGGAATTGCTCGCCAGGCGGTTGGCGCCGTGCAGACCGGTGCAGGCCACCTCGCCCGCCGCATACAACCCCTGAATTTCCGTCTCCCCGTTCACGGTCGTCATCACGCCGCCACACTGGTAATGCGCCGCCGGCACCACCGGAATCGGTTCTTTGGTGATGTCAATGCCGTAGCGCAGGCAGGTCTGACAAATGTTCGGGAAACGCTCGATGATGAAGCGCGCCGGTTTGTGCGTGATGTCCAGCAGCACGTAATCGGCCCCGCTTTTTTTCATCTCCCGGTCAATGGCGCGGGCCACGATGTCGCGCGGCGCGAGGGACTTGAGCGGATGGTACTCATCCATGAATTCGCGCCCGTCAATCGTCTTGAGCACGCCGCCCTCGCCGCGCACCGCCTCGCTGATGAGAAACGACTTGGCCTTCGGATGGTACAGGCAGGTGGGATGGAACTGGATGAACTCCATGTTCGCGATGGGCGCGCCGGCGCGGTAGGCCATCGCCACGCCGTCGCCCGTGGCGATGTCGGGATTGGTCGTGTAGAGATAGACCTTGCCGCAACCGCCCGTGGCCAGCAGCGTCACGCGCGCCGCAAACGTTTCCACCGCGCCCGTTTGTTTGTCGAACACATACGCGCCGAGACAACGGTTCGGCCCGGCGTGGCCGAGCTTGCGCGTCGTGATCAGATCAATCGCCAGATGATTTTCGAAGATGGTGATGTTCGGCTGACGCGACACCGCGTTGAGCAGGGCGCGCTCGATTTCGCGTCCGGTCATGTCCCGGGCATGGAGGATGCGCCGTTTGGAATGGCCGCCCTCCCGGCCCAGGTCCAGTTCCCGCACCCCGGGCGCGCTGGGCACTTCGCGCTCGGAAAACTGAATGCCCAACTGCATCAGCTCCGCAATCCGCGCCGGGCCCTCGGAAACGATCGTCCGCACCACGTCCTCCTTGCACAGGCCCGCGCCCGCCTCGAGCGTGTCCCGCACGTGCAACTCGATCGAATCCTCCCGGCTGGTCACGGCGGCGATGCCGCCCTGCGCGTAATTGGTGTTGGACTCGGCGCGATCCTTTTTGGTGACGATGGCCACGCGTCCGGCCCGGGCAACCTTCAGCGCGAAAAACAGGCCCGCAATGCCGCTGCCCAACACCAGAAAATCGAACCGCCGTTCCTCCGTCATCGTCACAACCGTGCGTTGTCAATCAACCGGGTCGGCCCCACCCACACCGCCAGCGCCATGTGCGCGCCGCGGCCCGCTGCGCGCAACGGGCGCAGCGTGTCCGATTCGAAAATCTCCACGTAATCCAGCCGCGCGTGCGGCGCACCGCGCACGATGCGGCGGACGCCCGCCTTCAGACGGCTGACCGGCACGGGGCCGGCAGCGGCCCGCACGGTTCGGCGCGCCCATTGCAACGCCTGCCACAGCACCGTCGCCTGCCGCCGCAGGTCGCCCTTCAAATACGCGTTGCGCGAACTCATCGCCAGTCCATCCGGCTCGCGCACCGTGGGCGCCACGACCACGCGCACCGGGAAATCCAGGTTCGCCACCATCCGCCGCACGATCATGGCCTGTTGCCAGTCCTTCGCCCCGAACACCGCCACGTCCGGCCGCACGATGTTGAACAACTTGGCCACCACGGTGGTCACGCCGCGAAAATGGCCCGGACGCGACCGGCCCTCCATGCGTTGCGAAAGCGTTTCCTCCACCACGAACGTGCTGAAGCGCCCCTCGTTGCGCCCCGGATACATTTCCGCGTCGCTGGGCGCAAACACCGCGTCCACGCCCTCGGCCCGACACAACCGCAGGTCGCGTTTCAAATCCCGCGGATATCGGGCGAAATCCTCCCGCGGCCCGAACTGCGTCGGATTCACGTAGATGCTCACGACGACCCGACCCGACGGGCCGACGAGTTGTCGCGCCCGCCGCACCAGACTCAAATGGCCCTCGTGCAAGTAGCCCATCGTCGGCACGAACCCGATGCGCAACCCCTGGCGCTGCCAGCGACGGGCGAGCTGTTGCATGGCCCGGATGCGGGTGAGAACCTGCATGCGCGAACAGTGAGGCAGAACCACCCCGCGAGCAATTTGAAACACAAGAACGCGTGGTCGTCCACCGCGCAGGCCATCGGGACGGAATCTCATGGAGAAGGTTGCGAACCGAAGGCGTCACGGAATGACGTCCGCAATCGCAGGAGGCGCTCAGCCGTTGATGAGCCGCCACTCGCAAATGCAGTTTTTGAGTCCGGTGCGGGTTCAAGACCAGCGGGACCAAGAGCCGAACAGCAAGCGGTAACGTCTCAACCGCCAAACGCCGGAATATGGACGATTGACGTGTTGGACGATTGACGTGTTGTTTTGTTTGCCAGCGAACCGTCCCTGGACCTTGTGGCCTCGATCCAAAGGCCGTGCCGTGGGGCGACTTGCCGGATCGGACGTCAGCCGCGGCGGGTAGTGGCCTCCAAGCCGTTCGAGTCGGACGTGAAGCGAGGCTGAAGGTCCGGAGACGACAGCATGTTAAGGTGCTCGAGCGCGAAAAAATTGTACGTTATTCGTGGGTGAAATCATCCAAGGGCTGACCGCGCCGGGCACGTCCAAATAGGGCCCGGTGACCGCGTCCGCCGCCTGGAGCACCCCGGTAAAGTGCAACACCACATTGGCCCCGCTGGGCACAATGCTCACCGTCGGCGTCACCGGCGCAAACGCCAATTCATACGCCCCCAGGTCCGGCGCCCCACCCTGATTGCGCGCGTTCCGGTCCAGGTCCAGCGCATAGCCAAGGTCCGTCCCCCCATTCACCCACGGCGTGCCGTTGAGCAGGTGGTAATCACCCCCGGCCGGGTTCACAAACGCTCCCGCCAACGACACGTTGGTGTAATAACCCGACCCCGGCGTGATTTGCACCTTCGGCCCCACAATCCACGGATGATCAATCACCGTGTGCGACACCGCGTAGTTCCGATCCGCCGCACTACCCGGATCACCACTGAACGCCGCCGAGTAGTTGGTCGGACACCAAAACAGACAGTTCACCACATTGAACGTCCGACCCCCGTCCCAACCCCAGATGAACGACGACCAATTCTGCCCGCTGGCCGACTCGGCCCCCGTAATCCCCTCGTTGATCATCGTGCAGTGGTAAAAATCCACGCTCGGCGGCCCACCCCAGATCGTCATGATCGTCTCATGCCGCCCCCCGCCAAACAGGCAGTTCTCAAACACAATCGGCGCCGGCACATCCAGCCAGAACATCTTGCGCGTGCTGTTGTACGGCTTGAACCAGCACCGGCTAAACCGCAACGCCGCCGGCCCGCCCCCGCCGGTGTAGTGAAACTCGGCCAGCTCCAACGACGTGCCCTCGAACACGCAGTCGGTAAACGTGATCGCGTTGGTCGGGTTATACTGCATGGCCAACTGCTCGTCCCGAAACTTGATCCCGTGCGGATTCAACGCGGCTCGAAACACGCAGTTGCTCACCGTCACCTGCCCAATCTTCGGGTCGCCGTTGGCGTAGCCGCCTTGATCCCACTCATACACCCGAATCCAACCGTTGCAGCCGCTGCCAAAGGTGCTGTCCCGCACCACCAGGTCCGAGTAGCCCGAGGTCGCATCCGCCCCTTCCAGGAAAATGGCCGCCGCCCAAGAGGCCGTGGGGTTGAAATTGGAGAAGACGCAACTGTTGAAGGTGGCGTCGGCGCCCCAGAACAAGATCACGCCCACGCCGTTGGCCGGGCCGGTGAACACGCAGCCGTTGAAGGTGGCCGCCGATGCCCCGTGCAACTGTACGGTGCGCATCCAGTTGGCGTCGGCCGAGGGCCGCTCGAATTTGAGCCCCTCAAACACCACCCCCGTCACCCCCGGCGCCACCTCCGCCACCGCGTCTTGGTTTCCGGGCACACGCACCGAAATCATCGCGCCGGAGGCCTTGAGCGTGACGTCCTCTTTGTTAACAACCACTTTGGCGGCTTCGTTGTAAATGCCGGGCGCGACCTGGATTTCAAAGCCCGGGCTGGCGGCCGCCAGGGCGGCGGTAATGGTCGGTTGATTGCTCGGAACGTGGATGACGCCAAGCGGGAAAATGTTCGCCGACAGCACCGGCGGAGGCAGGGTGTAGTTGGCTGCTTGCGCGCCGCCCAGCGAAAGGCCGCTCACGTTGACGGGGATTCCGTTGCCCGGATTCTTGCGCGCGAAAGTTCCCGACGGCGTGCCGGTCAGGAACACTTGCTCGCTGGTGTAAGGCCGGCCGTCATCGGGAGTGCCGCTGCCGATCGGAATCGCCGCCAACAGTTGGGCGCTCCCGGTGAGCGTTGCCGCGAAGTTCCCGTCATAGACCTTGTCCGCGGCGGTCAGCCCGGTGACCGCAAGCGGTTTGGGTAGCACCGTATGCCCGCCGGTCAGCGCGCCGTTGCTGGGCTCGAAGCCAGCAGAACCCGTGTATTGCGCCGTGATGGTGTGGGGGATGCCGCCGTTGACCGGGAGCGTCGCCAGAGAAACGGATGCAACCCCATCCGCGCCCGAGGGCGTCAGCGGCACCGGCGACTGCGCCACGCCGTCAATGGTGAACACGACGTTGCCGGCCGGCGGGCCACCCGTCCAGGGCGTCACCCGGGCAGTGAAGGTCACCGGGATGCCGTAGGTGGAGTTGGTTCCCGAAGAACTGACGCGGGTGGTTGTGGGCACCGGGATGGTCTCGAGATTCTTGAGCCGATGGACGGCAACATGACTGAAATTCACGGGGCCGGCCTCGGTGAAAATGCCCAACGAGGTCGTCCGCAATTTCTTGGGAATGCGGGCCGCCAGTGTGAATTGGTCGTCATACACCACCTCGACCATGTCTTCTTCGAGCAGGAGCTGCAGGTGGTGGGCGACATTGAGCGTTACCGGGACGGAAAGATCGGCGTGCACCGTGCTGTTGGCGGTGCGGATGAAAAGCGTCTGGGTGGTTTGGTCCACGCCGACTTCGAAGAAGCCGCCGGTTTCCTGCCAGTCCACCAACCAGCCCACGCGTTTGGTGCCCGTCTGGGGGGTGAAGGTCATGTCGGCTTGGAAGCGGTCGAACAGTCCCGGCAGAATTGTTCGGTTCAGACCGCTGCCGGAAAAGCAGTCCATCTGCGCGCCCAGGTTGTAATAGACCCAGTTGCCGGACTTTGTGCTGGGGCTGCGGAGCGCCGGGAACAGTTGCAGGCTGCGAATCCGCTCAAGGAAATCCTGGGGCAGTCGCGAACGAAGTGCGCCGTTGGTGAGTTGGAAAATCTCGCGGGGAAAACAAAGATGCCCACCCCAGTGCTGGTCTGAGTTGGTCCATGCGTAAAGCGGAATCCAGCCAAGAAGGATCCGGTTTGTGCCATAGGCGTCGGAAGTGGCCGCACACACATCTTTTCCGTCGAGGCTGTTGGGTGTGAATTCGCTCCACGGTCCGGTGGGCGCGTCGGCCACTTGGTAAGTGGGCCGACCGACCCCGCCCGCATACCAACTCGCCAGCAGATACCACTTGGCCCCCATTTGAAAAAGCGTGGGCACTTCCGGCACGCCGCGGTTGCCCGGAAAGAACAGGTCCCCGTGGAACGTCCATTGCGTCAGGTTGCTGGAGGTGGCGTAGCCAATCGAACCGCCGGTTTCCCAGGGAAGATTGGTTTTGGCCATGGTGATGACCATTTGCCAGGCGTTCGTGCCCACTTGGGTGATGGAAGGATCGCTGAACCGACGATACGTGTAGGGGTCGGGCAACACAACCTGGGGCGACGCCGCATACCAGTGAAACCGGTCGTCGGAGAGCGACGAACGCATCCCCTGGTAACCCCAAATCGAGCGCCATTTGCTCAGATAGGGGTCCCAAACGGACTCGATGGCAAACCACGACTTCAAAATGTCGGGAGGATTGACCGGCGCATGGACCGGTTCGCGCCAGGTCCAATGCAGAAAATTCGGGGTCAGCAACTCGGCCTGGTAAAACTCGTTGGTGAGCAGATACATGTAAATGACCGACCACCGGTCGTTGACCCAGCGGATGTGCGGATCGCCCACGTCATGGTCGGGATGCCGGTAATGCAGCAATTGGGTCGGATACGCTTCGTTGGTCGCGGTAAGGCCATTCAGGTAGGCCAGTTCCGCGGCCGTCAGTGCCCGGTTCCACAGAGCCGCCTCCTCGATGAAACCGGTAAAGCGCCGCACAATCGAACCGCTATCGGTCTCGGCCCCAATCAGCGTCGGTTCGGTGTTTTGGATCAGATTGCCGGTGAGCGGCGCGGTGGCCATCAACCGGTCATTGCAGAAGAGCTGCGCATTGGTGCCGTCGTAACGACCGACCAGATTGTGCCACGCGCCGGCGTCCACCATGGACACGGGAAATGTCAGGGACACAAATCCGTTGCTGGTGCGCAATTCGAAGCCGATTTGCGTGCCGTCCACGCTGCCGAACAGATTGTAATTAAGCGTCGCGAGACTGCCGCGTTTGGCAACCAGGCCGCTGTTCCAATTCCCGTTGGGAACGCGGGCGCGCAAAAACACGGTAATCTGGTTGCCGGAAACACCCAGATTGGTGCCGGCATTGAAATAGGCCGTGGTCAGTTGTGCGGTGCGGCGATCCGGGCGGGCGCCCAGTCCTGTGGGCACCACATTGTAGCTGATCGTTCCGTTCGCTGTGATCGGGTTGGTTTCCCCGGCAATGCCATCGCCGAAATACCACGCCGCCAGCGCCGATGCGCGCGGGTCGCTTTGGGCCAGAGTGGCCGACGTCCCCAACACCGCCAGCACGACGCCCATGAGCGCATAGTTCCATGTCGGCAAACGCCGGGCACCGTTCGGTTGCAACCTGCCCGCGGCCGAACGGCGAGCCGGCTGCGGTGACTCCACGCAACGAACAGGCACATCGGCCGTGCACATTTCGGGGTCAGGAGACTGCTTCACCGGTTTCATGTGAAAGTGGCGCGCCCCGCGCCTGAAAACAAGAGCTCCGCCGCCTTGCGACGGCGGAGCGTGCACATTGCGTCAGCATGCGCGTTAGCGACTCAGAATCCTCGCGCGCGGAAGAACTTCATGCTGTTGGTGGCGCCCACGGTCCAAGGGCTGACGGCGCCGGGCACGTCCAAATAGGGCCCGGTAGCCGCGTCCGCCGCTTGGAGCACCCCGGTGAACTGCAACACCACATTGGCCCCGCTGGGCACAATGCTCACCGTCGGCGTCACCGGCGCAAACGCCAATTCATACGCCCCCAGGTCCGGCGCCCCACCCTGATTGCGCGCGTTCCGGTCCAGGTCCAGCGCATAGCCAAGGTCCGTCCCCCCATTCACCCACGGCGTGCCGTTGAGCAGGTGGTAATCACCCCCGGCCGGGTTCACAAACGCTCCCGCCAACGACACGTTGGTGTAATAACCCGACCCCGGCGTGATTTGCACCTTCGGCCCCACAATCCACGGATGATCAATCACCGTGTGCGACACCGCGTAGTTCCGATCCGCCGCACTACCCGGATCACCACTGAACGCCGCCGAGTAGTTGGTCGGACACCAAAACAGACAGTTCACCACATTGAACGTCCGACCCCCGTCCCAACCCCAGATGAACGACGACCAATTCTGCCCGCTGGCCGACTCGGCCCCCGTAATCCCCTCGTTGATCATCGTGCAGTGGTAAAAATCCACGCTCGGCGGCCCACCCCAGATCGTCATGATCGTCTCATGCCGCCCCCCGCCAAACAGGCAGTTCTCAAACACAATCGGCGCCGGCACATCCAGCCAGAACATCTTGCGCGTGCTGTTGTACGGCTTGAACCAGCACCGGCTAAACCGCAACGCCGCCGGCCCGCCCCCGCCGGTGTAGTGAAACTCGGCCAGCTCCAACGACGTGCCCTCGAACACGCAGTCGGTAAACGTGATCGCGTTGGTCGGGTTATACTGCATGGCCAACTGCTCGTCCCGAAACTTGATCCCGTGCGGATTCAACGCGGCTCGAAACACGCAGTTGCTCACCGTCACCTGCCCAATCTTCGGGTCGCCGTTGGCGTAGCCGCCTTGATCCCACTCATACACCCGAATCCAACCGTTGCAGCCGCTGCCAAAGGTGCTGTCCCGCACCACCAGGTCCGAGTAGCCCGAGGTCGCATCCGCCCCTTCCAGGAAAATGGCCGCCGCCCAAGAGGCCGTGGGGTTGAAATTGGAGAAGACGCAACTGTTGAAGGTGGCGTCGGCGCCCCAGAACAAGATCACGCCCACGCCGTTGGCCGGGCCGGTGAACACGCAGCCGTTGAAGGTGGCCGCCGATGCCCCGTGCAACTGTACGGTGCGCATCCAGTTGGCGTCGGCCGAGGGCCGCTCGAATTTGAGCCCCTCAAACACCACCCCCGTCACCCCCGGCGCCACCTCCGCCACCGCGTCTTTGGATGAGGGACATCGCACGGTGACCAAACCATTGGTCGCGCGCAAGGTCATGGGTGCCCAGACGGGGACCATGTCCGATTCATCGTATGTTCCCGCCTCGATCACGATTTCATCGCCCGGGTTTGCCCAGCCGACCGCGTCAACAATCGTCGGGTAATCTTGCGGGACGCGAATGACCGCGCTCCAAGCCGGTAAGCCGAGCCCCGCCAGCAACATTGCGATCGCAAGCGCCGCGCGTGTTTTGTCTCGTCCGTTACGAAAAGCGTGCTTTTGCATAGGATTCTTTTGATGGTTTGGATGTTTTTCGCCGACAGACGCAAATACAGTCAGGACGGGGGATTTTGTCCATGACGGGCATCTCCCTCAATTGGGGGATAAGTGAGCGGGTGGGGACGCCCAGACCCAGGAAGTCTGAGTCCGGGCAAGTCCCAAGGTTGATCTGGAGCATGGGGGCTAGCCCTCCAAGTGCACAATGCCGTGGCGGATGGCCTCGATGGCCGCTTGCGTGCGGTCGGCCACCCCGAGTTTGTGGAACAGCGATTTGAGGTGGGTTTTGACGCTCTCTTCACCAATGCCGAGGTCGTGGGCAATTTCCTTGTTGCTGCGACCGGCGACGATCAGGCGCAACACCTCAAGCTCCCGACCGGAAAGGTCTTTGCGAACAACGCGCTCCCGGAACCGCGAGGCGATGGGTGGCGGGAGGACCTTTTCGCCGCGCAGAACGCATTCAATGGCCCGGACCAGTTCCGCGCTGGTCAACCCCTTCAACAGATAGCCGCTGGCGCCGGCTTGCATCGCGCGGTAAACATCTTCGTCGGTGTCGTATGTCGTCACCACCAGCACCCGCGTGCGAGGCCAACGTTGCCGGATGGCGAGCGTGGCTTCCACGCCGCCTCCCGGAATCCGCAGGTCCATCAAGACAATGTCGGGCGACTGTTTTGCGCAGGCGGCCAGTGCTTCAGCGGCATTGCCTGCTTCGCCGACCACCTGGAAATGCGGCTGGTTGGCGAGCATGGCGGCCAGGCCCATTCGCACGGGCGGATGGTCGTCCACGATCAGGATGCGAACCGGCTTAGACATGGGGCACATGAATTTCAATGTGCGTGCCTTGTCCGGGCGTGCTGCGCAGCTCCCAGCGCGCGTGCATGGCCTCAGCCCGCTCGCGTAGTCCCGACAGGCCGAATCCGCCCGCCCGGCTTGGTGAAACGCGGTTCAGGTCGCAACCCCGGCCATCATCGCACACACTCAAGCCCACGCCGTCTGGCGCATACGCCAACTTCACTTTGACGTGGCGACCGCCGGAGTGGCGAACGGCGTTGGTGATGGCCTCCTGGCCGATGCGCAGGAGATTGTTCTCCACGTCCGGCGGGAGCAGACGGACCGCGCCGGCCAATTCAAAGTCAAAAGCCAAAGGAGTGCCCTGGGTGAGTTGTCGGCCCAACCGCTCCAGCGCCCCGGCCAGCCCATGTTCCTCCAAGGTGTGGGAGCGCAGATTCCACACAGTGCGGCGGGCTTCTTCCAGGTTGGTGCGGGCCAACTCGCGCGCCAGATCCAGGTGCCGGCGCAGCTCCGCAGGGAGCCCTTCCAAACGATCCGCCAACACCTCCAGTTGCGCGGAGATGCCCGCGAATCCTTGCGTGAGGGTGTCGTGGATTTCGCGAGCCATGCGGGCACGCTCGGTCAACACCGCTTCGAACTGGGCGCGGGCCGCCTCACGGGCGTGGGTAACCTCGCGCAATTGGCGGCGGCCACGCGACCAGATGATGCCCAACGCCAGACTCAACGCCACCCCCAGGAGGACCAATCCGGAAATGACACGCGTCAACGTCCAGAACGGGGCGGCGCGGACCTGCCGCACGGCTGCCGGCCCGTTGGCGAACAGCACGAAGCCCTGCGGTTGTCGCCGGGTGACCAGGGATTCCCAATCGCCAATCTCCACGCTGCACACCCCGGTGATTTGTAGTTCGCTGCCGACCCGCCATGCACGCCGATCTGCGTTCGGCACATGAGCGCGAAACGCCTGCCCGTGACCTGCCAACGTGAGAATGATTTCGTTTTCCGCGTTCCCAATGGCGGTCAATCGTCCGGTCACGGCGATGAGGCGCGCGTCGTGCTTGAATGCCTCGGAGGGGCTGGCCGGCAAGGGATCGGGTGAGTGCCGTGAGCCAGTGGGTCGCCAGTCGGCATCCCGCAGCACGGGGGAGAATGCGCCGGGTTCGGGAAAACCCACCACGTCCACGACCTCTCCCGGTTCGGGGTACGGCCGCTCCCGCAAGAACACCTGCAGGCCGCGGGTGGCATCCTGGAGGAAGAACGAGCCGCCCGGGCGAACCGCTGTCACCGTGCCCTGCACGCGGACGCGATGGCCGGCCCCGGCCACGCCGACGTTGCGCATGACCCGACTGAGGGGCACCACGGCTTGGTGGAACGGGCGCGGTTCGGCAGGGCGGAGCACTTCCACATCGGCCAAGCTGTGCGCGTAGATCATGGGCACGAAGGATTGTTGGTGCGGGTCCAGGCTGTGCAGGTTCACCCCGCGGACGCGAACCTCCGCGTCCACCAACTCCGGATGGCCGGTGATTTCATGGGTCACGTTCACCGTCACCCGGCCGCCGCCGACCGCCAGCTCCAACGCGAGCCAGCCCAGGCCGAACTCCGGATTCACCCGCTGGCCGCGCACGATCCCTGTGATTTCGACCCGCTGGCAATGCAACTGGGCCGTGAGCAATTCCTCATACGAAGCGGGACGTGCCGGCGGCAATGTGCCCGCACCGAGCGGTCGCACCACTTCGGCCTGCACAATCGGACCCAAGCCGCCCAACTCGGTGCGGCCCTCGATTTCGACCCGGGTGCCGAAGGTGCAACCGGTCGGCAGCAAAATCGGCGGGCACCACACGGCTCCGGTCTCGTCCTGCACCGTGAACTCGGTCGTGCGGGTGTTCCAGAGGAACGTGATCACCCCGGTGAGCTGCACCTCCCGATGTTGCCGCGCGTCCTCCGCCGAAAGCGCCTGCACCGCGGCGGCCGTTCGCAGGGGCGCTTCGGCCGCAACCGCGTGGCTGAGGGCCCACAGCGCGGCGGCGAGTTGCGCGCTCGCGCCCAAAAGCCGAATCACGCGCATCGCGAAAATCCTAACCGGCCGGCCGGCGCCTGACGAGCCTCGGGCCGCCGGACTTTCTCCCACGTTTGGGGGAGAAATCCGGGTTTGTCGGGTGAGGGACTCCGCCACAGGATAAAGACGCTGGATGGCGAAGTGCCGTGCGGCGTAGAAACAGGACTATGAAACCTTTACTGCTGTTGGCAATGGCGTTGGTGGCCGCGTTGCTGCCGGGGTGCAAACCGGCGGCACCGTCCGGCGGAGAAAGCGGCCGGCTCTTCGGGGTCTCGTTCCAGACGATGAACAACCCGTTCTTCGTCGAATTGAACGAGGGATTGAAAGCGGTGATCGAAGCGCGTGGTGACCGGCTGGTGACGCTGGACGCGCAGTGGAATTCGTTAAAGCAAAAGAACGACGTGGCTGACCTGTTGCAGCAGCGGCCGGCCGCCGTCTTCATCAACCCCGTCAACTGGGAAGGGGTCAAGGGCACGCTGATTGAAGCCCGAAGGAAGAACGTCCCGGTGATCATCGTGGACGCGCCCGTGAGCGATCCGGATTTGGTCCTCTGCCAGGTGGCCAGCGACAACTTCGAGGCCGGTCGGCTCGCCTGCGAAGCGTTGGCGAAAGTCAATCCCAACGCCCGGATTGTCATCCTCCACCTCAGTGTCAATCGGGCCTGCATTGACCGGGTGGAAGGCTTCAAGGCCGAGATGGCCAAACACCCCGGCATGAAGATTCTGGACACGCAGGAGGGCAAGGGCAGCGCCGAAGGCGCCCGGCCGGTCATGCGCGATCTGTTGGGGCGTTTTCCGGAGCTGAACGCCGCATTTCCCATCAACGACCCCAGCGCCCTGGGCGCGATTTCGGCCATTGAGGCCGCCGGCCGTGCCGGGCAGGTGACCGTGGTGACCGTGGATGGCTCACGCGAAGGCGCGCTGGCGGTTCGGGCCGGCAAATTGCACGCCACCGTCGCGCAATTCCCGCGCGAGATCGGGCGCATCGCCGCTGAAAAAGCCTACGATCACCTGGCGGGCAAACCGGTCGAGAAAGACATCAAGGTCCCGGTCCGGCTCATCACCCGCGAAAACGTGGACACGATTCTGGAATCCAAGTGACCCGGACCAACGCAACGCACGCGCCCCTGTTGGAGTTGCGCGGCATCTCGAAACGTTTCGGCGGCGTGCAGGCGCTGGACCGGGTGGACTTCACCTTGCAGGCCGGCGAAATCCACGTACTGCTGGGCGAAAACGGCGCGGGCAAGTCCACCCTCATTAAAATCATTGGCGGCATTCTCCGGCCCGACGCGGGCGAAATCCGCTTTCAAAACGCTCCGGTTCAGATTCGCAACGTCGCCGTGGCGGAGCAATTGGGCATCCGGCTCATCCATCAGGAACTGGCGTTGGCGCCCAACCTTTCGATTGCCGAAAATCTCTTTCTGGGCCGCGAGCCGTCCCGATTCGGACTGTTGGACCGTCGGCGCATGGTTGCAGAAGCGGAGCGTCTGCGCGCCGAGCTGGGGCTGCCAGAAATGGGCGACGTGCGCGCGCGCGTCGGCGAGCTCAACGTGGCCCGGCAGCAACTGGTGGAGATTGCGCGGGCGTTGGCGGGCCAATTGCGGATTCTGGTCCTGGACGAGCCGACCGCCGCGCTCAGCGAGGCGGAAACCGAGGCCCTTTTTGCCAAGCTGCGCCGGCTGCGCGCCCAGGGCGTGGGCATCATCTACATCTCGCATCGTTTGGAGGAAATCAGCCGAATCGCCGACCGGATTACCGTCCTGCGGGACGGCCGGAGCATTGGCACGCAATGCGCCACTGATCTGGACATTCACCAGCTCATCAGGTGGATGGTGGGCCGCGAGTTGAAGGGACGTTATCCGCGTCCTCCCTATCAGCCGGGCAAGGTGATCCTGAGTGTGCGCGGGCTGCAGGCGCCGGGCGTGCGGGGTGTGAGCTTCGACGTGCGCGAGGGCGAGGTGCTGGGCTTTGCCGGGCTGGTGGGCGCCGGGCGCACCGACCTGGCGCGGGCGCTGGCTGGTCTGGCGCCGCTCAGGGGCGGCGAGATTCTTTTGGACGGCCGACCCCTGTGGTTGCGCAGTCCGCAAGACGCGCGCACCGCCGGGATTGCGCTGGTGCCGGAGGATCGCAAACGCGAGGGATTGGTCATGACCCAAACCGTCGGCTTCAATTTGGCGTTGCCGTGGACGCATCTCTGGGCGCGGGGATTCCCCCCGGATCACGCCCGACGCGCGGCCATCATTGAAAAGGCTCTCCGCAGCTTTGCCATCAAGCCGGGCAGCCCCGACCTGGGCATCCAAACGCTCTCGGGCGGCAACCAGCAAAAGGTCGTCGTGGCCAAGTGGATGGAACAGCCGCCCCGGGTTCTCATTCTGGATGAACCCACGCGCGGTGTGGACGTGGGTGCGCGCGAAGAAATGTTCGCGATCATTGGCCGGTTGGTCGCCCGCCAGATGGCGGTGCTGTTGATTTCTTCGGACCTGCCCGAAGTTATGAATCTTTCCCACCGGTTGGCGCTTTATCGGGATGGCTGCATTGTGCGGCAAGGATTCGCCACGGATTTCACTCCGGAAGAAGTCATGATGGAGCTGACCGGCGCCGCGGCGGGCGCACAATCGGAGGCCCACGACGGGTCACCGGCTCAAGAAAGGCTCCCTCACGTATGAAGCTCACCGAACTGCAAGAAGACAACCCGGCCCGCCTTTTCCAGGGCGAAGCCAGCGGCAGGGCGTTCGTGGTCCCGGCGGCGCTGCGCAGGATGCTCCCGCTGCTGGCGGCCATCGCGGCGCTGCTGGTGTTGTTCTCGCTGTGGGTGCCACAGGGAAGGTTTCTCACCGCGGCCAATCTCCTGGACCTGACGCAGCAGATTTCCGTCAACGCCATCCTCGCTTTTGGCCTGACGCTGGTGATTCTGATTGGGGGCATTGACCTGAGCGTGGGCGCCGTGGTGGCGGTGGCAGGCGTGGTCTCGGTCTCGCTGTTGAACACGGCGGGGCCGGTGGCCGGTTGCCTCGGGGGCCTGGGCGTGGCGGTGCTTTTCGGGGCGGCCAACGGGCTGTTTGCGGCCCGCACGCTGATGCCCCCGTTCATCATCACGCTGGCCACCATGCTCATCGCCCGCGGGGTGGCACTCGGGTTCAATGAAAGCCGGCCCTTGCCGATTGGCGACAATCAGCACCTGTTTCTGGCGCTCGGCAATGCGCGCTGGGGCGGGTGGCTGCCCATGCCGGTGGTCATCATGTTTGCGGTGTTTCTGGTCACCGCGCTCCTGCTGCACGGCACGCGTTTTGGGCAACACCTCTTCGCCATCGGCGGGAACCGCGAGGCGGCCCGCTTCACCGGCATCCCCATCGCCCGGCACGAGGTCATTGTCTATGCCCTTTGCGGCGCGTGCGCCGGACTGGCCGGCATGATTCACGCCTCGCAACTGTATTCGGCCGAGCCGGCCGCCGGTCAGGGCTTCGAGCTGACGGCCATTGCGGCGGTCGTGGTGGGGGGCACGAGTTTTTCCGGCGGCATCGGTTCCATCCCCGGCACGCTCTTGGGCGCCATCATCATCGGGATTCTGGATAAGGGGCTGAACCAGGCGGGCGTCCATTTTTCGCTCCAATACATCGTCAAAGGCGCGGTCATCCTGGCCGCGGTTTGGTATGATGTCCGCCGCCGTAACCGGAAACTGTAGGCCGTCTTCCCCCCACGCAGATGAGGTTCCCGATGCAAATGAATCGCTCAGCCGCCAGCCCCTACGCGCTGTCCTTGTTTGTCCTGGCCACCTGGCCGGTGGCGAATGCGACAACCGCCGCTGCCGAGACTCAGCCGGAAGCGCAACGCCTTTTTTCCACGGCCATCGCCACCTGGCACATGGCCGACGAGCGGGATTCAGCCGGGCGCAACAGCCCGTTGACGCCACGCGGGCAGGTCCGGTTCGGCGTCGAGCTGACCGGCGATGAACAGCCGGCGTCGCTGGCGCGGGGTGGGGATGGCAAAGTGGCGCAGCTTGACGGCGGCTGGCTGGATGCCGGTCAGGGCTTTGACGGGGAGTTGAATCTCACCGGCGACCAGTTCACCGCGTTGATTCGCATGCGTGCTCCCTCCGAAAGCTGCTGGGAGACGCGCGGCTATTTCACCAAGGGCGGCGGCCACGATCGTCTGGTCTTTAACTTTTTCACCTACGACTTCGGCGCCGGGCCGGAACACATGCGCCTCGGATGCGAGATTGGGGTCGAAGGCAAGCCCGGCCTGGCCGCCCAGGTCACCGTGCCGCTGGCCCAAATTGGTTGGACCAACTGGCACGATGTGCTCGCCCGTTACGATGGCCGCGAGCTGGTGTTGTTCATTGACGGTGTTCCGCTGGACCGCAAGCCCGTTTCCGGTCGGTTGCGCCAGGGCAACACCGCGCCCTTGGCCATCGGCTCGGGCGGGCCGGGAGACGACCCGTTTCCCGGCCTCGTGGATCACGCCGCGTTGTGGGACCGTGCGTTGACCGACGACGAAGTCCTGGCGCTGTGTGGCGGGCCGGCCGAAGTAGAGCGGCAACGGGCGGTTTTTGCCCGGTACACTCCGCCCCCGGCCAAACCCTCGGCGCAAGATTGGCTCGCTGGCTACCGCGCGCTCATCCAAAAATTCCAGCAAGACCCACATCGGCCGCGCTACCACCTCCTGCACTTTGAAGCGGGCGACATCATGCCCGGGGATGCGAACGGCGCGATTTGGTGGAAGGGGCGTTACCATTTGTTCTACATCTTCCAGCGTCAGCAAGCCGAGCCGCCGCACACCGTCCACTGCTGGGGGCACGCTTCCAGTGTCGACCTGGTGCACTGGGAGCATCATCCCACAGCGTTAGACGTGGCGCCGAACGATCCGGACCGCGGCATCTTTTCGGGCAACGCCTTCGTCACCCTGGAAGGCGTCCCGATCATCCTCTACCACGGGGTGGATGCGGGCAATTGCATCGCGTTTGCCCAGGACGATCGGTTGATCCACTGGAAAAAGTGGTCGGGCAATCCCATCGTTCCCATGCCCAAGCCCGGCGAACCGGATTTCGGCAAATACGACTCGTGGGACCCGCACGGCTGGTTGGAAGGCGACACCTACTTCGCCATCTTCGGCGGCAACCCGGGCACGGGCACGCAACCGGCCTTGTTCAAAGGGCCTTCGATGACGCAGCTCCAATTCGTGGGCCGCTTTTTGGCCCAGGACCATTGGAGCGAGCCCGGCGAGGACATTTCCTGCCCGGATTTCTTCCCGATCGGGAACCGACACATGCTGCTTTGCATCAGTCATCTGCGCGGCGCGCGTTATTTCCTCGGACGTTGGGACCGGGAAAACGGCGTGTTCACCGCCGAGTCGCACGGCCGCATGAACTGGCCAGGTGGCGCTTTCTTTGCGCCGGAGACGTTGCTGGACCACAAGGGTCGGCGCATCCTGTTCGCGTGGTGTCTGGACGAACGCCCACGCGCCGCGCGCCTGGCCAGCGGCTGGAGCGGCGTGATGAGCCTGCCCCGGGTGCTTTCCCTGGACGCCGACGGGATGCTGCGCATCGAACCGGTTGAAGAGCTCAAACGACTCCGCTTCGATCCCAAAACCCGCCGCAACCTGACCGTGGCTGCGGACCGGGAAATGACGCTGGACGAGGTCCGGGGCGATAGTCTGGAAATTGAGGTGGAGTTGCGGCCCGAGGCCAACGCCGAGTGCGGTGTCATTGTGCGGCGCACCCCGGACGGCGCCGAACAAACCGCCATCAGCTACAATCGCGCCACCGGCGTACTGAAAATTGACGTGAGCCGGAGCACGCTGGACCCGAGCATCCGCTATCGGAGCTGGTGCCTGTGGCGGCCGCAAGACCCGGCTGACGCCGGCCGGCGCGTGCTGGCCCAGGAAGCGCCCTTGGCGCTGCGGCCGGAGGAGCCCTTGCGCCTGCGCATTTTTCTCGACCGCTCGATCCTCGAGGTCTTCGCCAACGAAAAACAGTGCCTGACGCAGCGCCTCTGGCCCACCCGGCCCGATGCCGTGGGCGTGGCGCTCTTCAGCCGTGGCGGCACGACGCGCGTGCCCGCGCTTACCGCCTGGGAAATGGCAGCCACCAAACCGCATTGAACCAGGGTGTTTGAACCTTATGCCAACAATCCCCCAAACGAGGGAAGGTCGGTCAGTTGTCCCAAGAAAATGCATGGGCAACATGTTTGTGTGAACGGCCGGAAGCCACCGATGAACAACAACTCGGCAACGAAGCGGTTTTTTTTCGACGCGCGCGGGCATGACCGGCTGCAGCCGGGAGTTTCACCTGTCTCAACGGCAGCGGGAGTTGTGGCTGCAAACCGGGCGCATCTTGATGGAACCACCATGAGGCGGCAGTTGCCGAAGGGTAGCGCAGGTTTCCAACCTGCTGTATCGCCGACTTCCAGTCGGCTTCGGGCTTCGCGCCTTCCCCACGCCCGGCCGGTTGGAAACCCGCGATACGGCAGACTGGAAGTCTGCGCTACGGTGGTCCCGCCAAGATGCGCTCCTGCAAACCCGTCGCGGGCATTTACGCTGATTGAGCTGCTGGTCGTCATCGCGATCATCGCGATCTTGGCAGCGATGCTGTTGCCCGCTCTCAGTCGGGCCAAGGAGCAGGCCCGGCGCAGCACCTGTATCAGCAATCAGCGCCAGATTTTTTATGCCGTCCTTCTCTACGCGGGCGACCACACCGATGCGCTGCCGCCCGGCGAAATAGACGCGCCCGGCGTCAATACCAACGGCTACCTCACATGGGATCAGTTGGTGCTGCCCTACGGGGCGCCGACGAATCTGCTGATCTGCCCCAGCCATCGAGACGGTTCCCGACACTACTGGGTGAACGCCAACGTTCGGAACGGTCAGCGCCGGTATGGCAACCCCAATCAAACAGGCGTCATGCTCTGGGGGTTTTCGCTCAAACAGTCCGCGATCCCCCAACCGGCCCGCACCGTGGGCCTGACCGAAGTTCGCGATCATAGCGCCGCCTACGCCGCTGGCGGCGTTTCGCGCCCGGGCGAGCTCTGGGGCTCGATGCTCCTGGCCAACGAAGACGCGTGGATCCTCCAGTATCGGCACCTCGGCCGCGAAACGGTGAGCTTCGCCGACGGCCACGTCGAATCCCTGCGTTCCAACGTGCTCACCGCGGGCAACCTCGAAAAATTTTATCGGGACAAAACCCTGGTTCCTCCATGAAACCGCGTGGCGCACGCCCCGGCATAAATTCCGATGTCAACCTTCGCGCTCCGCGTTCGACCCAGGGTTGAACGCCCCCGATTGTTCGCCCTCAGGCAGCCCCGGCCTTTCGCCGCTGCCCCTCACGAATACCCGATTCGCCCGACCGGCAACCGCTCGCCAGCTCGCCCGCTTGGACCGTGTGTGGCTTTTACGCTGATCGAGCTGCTGGTCGTCATCGCCATCATCGCCATCCTGGCAGCGCTCCTCCTGCCGGCCCTCAGCGCCGCCAAGGAAAAAGCCCGTCAAACCCGTTGCTTCAACAATTCCCGGCAGGTCATCCTCGCCTGTTTGCTTTACGCCGACGCGGAGAATCGCCTGCCCTGCGGGTGGATGACCGCGTCGGGGCAGAACGCGAAAGGTTATCTGACCTACGATGAATTGATCCTGCCTCATGGCGCTCCCACCAATGTGTTGGTGTGCCCCAGTCATCGCGGCGGCACGCGGCATTTTTGGGTCAATGGTAACGTCCTGCCATACATTCCACCCGCGCCGCGGCAGACCGGAGTGATGGGCCGCAATACCGCCGTCAAACCAGACGCGATCCAAAGGCCGGCCGACACGGTGGCGCTCACCGAGGTGGCCGATTGGGTGACGACCGGTTTTGCCGGTTACGGCCCCTCGGCGCCCGGCGCCGAGTGGGGGTCCATCATCCAAATGGAGGGGAACGTGATTGGCCCGTCTGCGGGCGTCGGATACATCCACCGTCGGCGGGACAACATCCTGTTCTGCGATGGGCACGTTGAGGCGCTTACCTCCAACGTGCTGACACAGGCCAACCTGGAAAAATTCTACCGGGACAAGACGCAGGTGCCGAAGCCGTAGCCGGTCGCCACGGCAGGTCGACACCACCGTCTTTCTGCGCAAACACCGCGTCCACGCCCTCGGCCCGACACAACCGCAGGTCGCGTTTCAAATCCCGCGGATATCGGGCGAAATCCTCCCGCGGCCCGAACTGCGTCGGATTCACGTAGATGCTCACGACGAC
>Ga0272448_1003053_pt1 | contig 20304 bp, 18 predicted proteins | sample YNPCB0191_FD_202220 | JGI IMG/M metagenome (GOLD analysis project Ga0272448, IMG submission 202220) | Hot spring sediment microbial communities from Yellowstone National Park, WY, United States - YNP-CB-019-1 | ecosystem: Environmental > Aquatic > Thermal springs > Hot (42-90C) > Sediment... | reverse complement strand
TGCAAGTCCGCTGCTTGAGACCACAATAGATGGTGCTAGGGGCATATTGATTAATATTACTGGTGGTCCTGATTTGACTTTAGCTGAAGTAAATGAGGCTGCTGAAATTGTCTACAAGGCCAGCGATTCCGAGAACGTCGAGGTAATCTTCGGCGCTGTTATTGATCCGAACATGCAGAACGAAGTGCGTATCACCGTTCTCGCTACCGGATTCGACACGGCAGAAAGAACTCAGCGCGTGGAAGCTAAAGCTGCAGCGGCGGTAGGAGAAGAAAACGCTCCAAAGCCTGCTGCTACGTTCCAAGCTCCGGATACTCCTCTCATTCCAGATGGCGAGCTTGATATACCGGCATTCTTGCGCAGAAGGTAGCGCGTGTATCCGAAAGAAATAGGCATAAAGTTCTTCGCAATTGCATGGCAACAATACGCGGAACGAGCGGGCGAAGCGGCGGTCAGGATTGCTGTCATTCTCATAGGCTATGTGGCTGTCCGCTTCGTCATTTTCAGGCTCGTTGATCGCCTATTTGCTCCAAGCCTGGCCAAAGCGGCGGAACTTGCCGTTCGAGCAAGATCTGCGCGTATAAGAGCGCTACAGACTGTCCTCAAAAGCGCTGCGGGATTCACACTTGGGTTGGTTGCTGCAATAATGATTCTCCAGGCTGCGGGAATCAATATAACGCCGCTGATTATGAGTGCGAGCGTGGCAGGTCTGGCAATAGGGTTTGGTGCGCAAAAGCTTGTCCGCGATGTGATTGCTGGATTCTTCATTTTGATGGAGGATCAATACGGAGTAGGTGATCACGTGACTATTAGCGGAGTATCTGGTGTGGTTGAAGAGTTGGGCATGCGCACCACTCGGATTCGAGACGCTGGAGGCCGACTGTATATTTTTGCCAACGGCGATATAGCACAGGTATGTAACCTCTCGCGCGGAAAATTGCGGATTAGCATGGATATTTCTGTTCCGGCTTCAACGGATCTAGATCGAGTAATAAATGTGCTGAATGAGTTGGGCGATTCAATAGCTCGCGATAGGCCCCAAGAGGTTCTTGAGCCGTTCAGATGCGAAGGCCTCGCACAAGTAACTGGGACGACGACGACGCTGAGGCTGGAAGGAAGCGTCGTGCCGACGTATCAAGAGGTCGTAAAAATGGAGATGAATGCGCGCATTCGAGATGCCTTTATGAAACACGAAATACCGCTTGCATAAATAATCAACGAGCCGGAAAACCTAAGCCCGGCTCGTTGATTTCTTTAGTTAATCCGCCCCAAAACCTCCATTATTAAGACAAAGAACGTCAGCTTCTATTTCTGACGAGGTTTCAGCGTTACGCGAATGATTTCGCCAAACTCAGCCCTATCGCGGGCGAGCATGCGGAATGCGAATATGGTTTCATCTTCTAGGCGATCGACCAGGATATGTCTTGCTATCTCGGCATCCTGAAGAAAAGGAGTGTCGGCCTTGATGGGGAATAGCAGCTTTCCATGGCGCAGTGACTCGGCTATCAGATATACGCCGCCCTTAGTTGCATTTTTAGGAGCTAACCAAGTCGGTTCGGCTAGGTTTCCTACGGATGCTTCCACATAAACCGGCTTTCCTCGTTCAATTTCAATCACTTCCCCGTCGGTGACTTCTTGGTTGTTGATCTTGAGGTAATTGAACTCTGCATTTAGATACTTTGGTGGGTTGTGACCATTGTAAGGCACGTTGCCGATTGCGGTGAGAGGAACATCGGCGGATGTCTTTCCTGTAGCCTCGGTTTTGAGCATCGGGTTCTTGCCGGATTCGACAGCTTTAACGTACTCGGTGTTCAAGGCTTCATATACTCCCGCAAATCCGGTAACGTAGCTATCGCGGTCATAGGCGAAGAAGATATCAAGCTTAGGTATTTCGCGTGGCTTAAGGAACTCCACGGCTGCTTTTAAGATTTCTAGTGCAGCAGGGCGAGGTGTTCCGTCTGGGTTGATGATACCGAAGTCGCTGTTTTCGCCTTGTCGGAATCCTCCGGGCCACCACCATCCTGCAGAGCCGTTTGCATGTGAACGTAGTGTCATGTAGAGCATGTTTTCGTAGTACTGTCGGGCGCGTTCGAACGCTTCTTCATCGCACTTAGGCCAGACAGATGTCCCGTATTCCGCCCAAAAGACGGGCTTGCCAGCGCTTACATGCCTACCGTAAATAGTTATCAAACCGCCTTTGAGGAATCCTAAACGATCGCCGCCCAGCGCATAGGCTTCAGGCGAGGTGAAGTCCAAGTGTTTTGCGCCGCTGGCTAAATCGAACGGGAAGAACTGAGCAGCCCAGAGCGAACCTGTGCCGCCGTATCCACTCCTTGCGCAAATTAGATGTTTTTTGTCGATTTTTCTTATGGTGTTTCGAACGGCAAGGTAGCGCTTACTGATCTCGTCGTCCCAGAATCTTCGGTAGGCAGCGACAAAAACGCGCCAAGGACCGTCTTTGTTGAGCTGGTCATCAGTCGGGCCGGTGATCACGCCGTCTAGGCGTTCGGGTTTGAAGCCCCAGTCGTGCTCGGCTGATTCCAGGCTTCCGTATCGGTCGATAACCCACTTCTGCCAGAGCGGATCATACGGTTTTCGGCGTTCATACTTCCCGACATGTACTTCCCATCCGACATCGTAAGCAAAGAATGCCGAACTTTCGGGCAAGTGGGCAGCTTTAATCAAGGATTCGGCAAGTGCGGGCTTCTGATCGAGTGGATGGAGACCAGGAATGTAGGCATGCACTTTGATCCCATGTTTGTCGCATCTAGCTAAGAAATCAATCATTGCTGGAGCTTGACTGGTTTTTAAATATTGAATGCTAAGAAGGTTAATTTTGAGCTTCTCAGCGAGGGCTAGGTCTCTTTCGACTATTTCAGGGTTATACTGTTCTGGCTCAAGCCAATGGACCCAGTTCCGAGCATGCTCCATTCCTCCTGTATAAGTCGGCCAGTAGTTCATCCCAAGCGCATACCACTTACGACCGGCAAGATAAAAGTCATTGTCGCGTACTGAAACTATATCTTCGTCCTTGGGCGAACCGAATGAGATAACGCGGAACTCATAGCTTATCTCGTCAACAGGCGTTTCGCCCGAGTATAATATCGCTCCAATCTTGTATTCGCCTGGTGATAAAGTTAACGGGTTGCCTTCGAGCAAAGCAGGCTGCTCGCCGCGGTTTGAAGTCACATTAGCATCTACCTTCGACTTGCTGATAACCTTGTTGGCTGATGTTATAGTCCATTCGACGCTGACATCCGCCGGTTGCGGGCCGAGATTAATTACATAGGCTCCGCATTTGGAAGATTCGCCTTGTGCGTAAGCAAATTTATCAACGCCGGCATTGACAAAGAAAACTCCACGCTCCATTCTCTTCAGCATGTCAACAATCAATGGCACGATCTGATCTGCGGCGCGGTCCAAGAAGTCTTGTTCAAAACCTACAAATCCCCAAATGGAACCAGCATAATCATTTGCTGCGTTGACGAATAGATGTGCGGCTGCACCTCGTAGCTCCCCGCTTTCATCCAGCGCTCGTAACACCGGAATGAAGCGATATGTTCGAGCTGCATCGGCGCCAAGACCGGGAGCGCGAAATATGGGTGAAACAACCTCGGCAGCAACGGGAACTTGGCGTTTTGTACCTACGAGTTCAACTTTTGCGGCAAATGTGCGATGAGTCTTATATGGGGGGCTGATGGATTCCAATACCGGAGGATTAAAGTCCACAGAAGCAAACCGATTCTTGACCGCTTCGATGCCAGCAATCCAAAATTCATAGGGTTTGCCGACCGCCTGCTGAGTTATGCCTGTTCCAAGACCAAAGCTGATAATTTGCGCATTGGACGGGTTGAATCGATCACCTGGACCACCGCGGCCTTTTGACGGATTGTCCGGCCAGTAGGTGAAATCGTCAGGAGTCAATACATAACGAATCCACTCAGTGGTGAGCTTTACAACACCTATCCATCTTGACCCATCTTTTTCGCGCCATTCGATCATCATCTCTGGCGTATCGGGGCTGCCCTTGGCCCAGAACACGGTGGTGTCAAACCCCGGAGGAAACGGTTGTTCAATAGGTCTGCTCACGATGGTATCCCAATTGTCAAGCCTGCTGATTTTAACGTGTAGTGCGTTCGGCACTTCTGGGTCGTTGGACGGTTCCACGTTATAGGTAGTGGGATTGCCCATAGCGCCAGATTCTCGCGTCCACGTATTTATGTCTTGTTGAGCGAAATTGATTATCTTATTGCCTGGATCATATCCCAATTCAACTTTCGCTAGGTCACGAGTAAGCCACTGGTTATCAACGCGATACACCATATTCTTGAACGCGGGACCGGATATTGCCAGTAAGTGGTTGCCGCGTTTTAGGAACATTTCGAGCTCTTGTTTGGCCTCGGTCGGAAAATAACGAGCATTCGGCAACACCAGTATGCTGCTTGGACCTGTTTCTGACTTCAAGCGCGAAGCAAGTTTTGCGCCGTTGGTTTCTTCGAAATCCAGACCAGACTTTTTAACGCTGTCCTTCAGCACGGTATAGAATCGCTGTGAGGATTTCGGGAAACTTTCGCTGAGCATTATAATTTTAGCGGCGAATACGCCTTGAGCGGAAAGTGTTGGGAGCAAACACAAGCATAGCATCAGAAAGATCGAGAACTTCACGAAAACACTCCTCCAAATAAATGCTGAGCACATGGTAGATGCCTTAAAGCTGAACGTCAAGGCTATCGGGTACAGTAGGCGAAAGCCAAATTTTAAGTTTCAGTTCTCTTGGCAGAAATGCCAATCGACCATACTGCTCGCTTGTTTAAGCATGTGAATCAATACTTCTTCGCAACCCTCTAAAATATCCAATCCGCTGTTATAGCAGAAGGTTATGTCCCCTTATATACCATCTGATTCGCCGCGCTGGGATTCGCTGAATCCGGATCGGCCGGAAGACAAATCCGGTTGAGTACCAATCATACTCATATGGCCGCCGGCTTGGGCCAGAATTAGCATCGGTGGTGGAACCGCGGTGATCAGACGATTGTTCGAGTCATTCCCATGATCTTAAGTCCAGGCCCACTCACTCATCGATCCTGTGTTGCCAACGCTGTCTTCTTCTCGCTTTCCAGTAGATGGGTAGTGGATCTCCGCAAGCACGTTGGCTCCAGTCGATCCCCTTATCCTCTAGCGTTTCATCGAGCCCCTGCGCCATCGCGGATGGCTGTGTTTCAGGAGCAGCGTTCTGTCCTGCTTCACTCAATCCCCAAAAGCACTGATGCCGATATTGATCCTACCAATGGCGAAACACGGGTGGTTCTTGCGCGAGCGGCCTCCATAAGGCACACAAACCAGGCCACCAGCCCAGCACAGGTTCAAGGAGGAGGCTCCAGCAGGCAAGCGGAAGGTGAGTTGGAGATGAAAGGAACTCGGACTATGTGGGCGGGTCGATGATACGCAGCCGGAGCCAAGAACTGCCACTACTGCAAGAGCCGCAATGCGACCATACCAGGCAAACATCCATCGTTTCTCCTTACTTCTTACTGCTGCAGCAGGAGCATGGATCAATGGAACTGCACCAATTCTTTAGCTATGGTATATGTGAACAAGTTGCCGACATACTCGGCAAAGGCGCTGAAGCAGCGGGCACAGGTCGCTACGATCCCGTCTGGCGCTCTGTGATCGTGGATTCCGATCTTAAGGTCGTTGAAGAAAGGCTCGCATGCCTTGGCAATCTTAGCGGTGAACTTCTTGGACTTGGTCAGCTTCTTGATCTGATCGATCAGTTTCAGAGCCGTTGAGGCGTTGCCTCCTGTCTTGCATGTCGCATCGGATGCCTTGGCTATGATGCCGAGTATCACTTTCTTTAGATGATCATAAGCCTTCCTATCATCTTCTTTGCTCAGTCCTGAGGGTTAACGAAAGCGCAAGGACCTGCATCGACGTAGAGATAGGTCCCAAACTCGTCCCCTAGCAAGGTGACCTGCGCAGCGTAAAATTTACACTTGTAATCACGCTGCGGTTTGTAGTTTGTGACTTCTCTCAAACTCCTCCGGCTTCATATAATCAAGAGTAGAATATCGAATATTTCCCTCCTTGCTTCGGCAATTGTTTTGTATTTTTTATTATTGACCTACCCCCATTCTTTGGACCAGTCACAGAGTGAAAGTTCCTTCGTTCCCGCGGAGACCCCCGACAGGGATACGGTCTCCGGCGCCGGCGCCTTCTGATCTGACGTGGAGCGCGGTCGAAGCTTGTTGATCACCTGCTCCGCCGTGTAACCTTTGTTCGGCATATCAGCCTACCTGTTTGCCAGTCAAGCATATGGCAACCCAATAAGTAGGCCAGGATTTCGGGGGTGAGTCACCCGCTGAACAAAGACTCGTGACCTTAGGCTGAGCGCCAGCCTTTTCGCTACTTCGAGGTGCGTTGACAGCAATAGGCTACAGTAGTAATATATGGTTGACGCCAGCAACTAATTTCACCCAGCGAGGTAGGTGGTTGTCAGATGGAAGGGCAGCGGGCAAGGGACCTGGTGGATCTGTTGGACGAAATCCTGTGGAGATTCGGCAGTCAGAGCTCGGAGGGCTATTGCTGCGAGGACATCTCCTATGTCGAGTACCGGGCGCTACGCGTCTTGGCGAAGACGGAGTCCTGCACAATGCAGAACCTTGGGCAGCAGCTCGGCTTTACCAAGAGCGGAGCGACCCGAATCGTGGACCGACTTGAGCGGGCTGGATACGTTCGTCGCGAACGCAATGAAGACGATCACCGGGTATGCTGCGTCACCCTAACTGAGGCGGGTCAGGCTATGTTGAATCGCGTTGTCGGCGAGTACGCTCGCAGGACCGAGGCGTCGCTGGACCGGCTTGATGAGGACATGCGGGACATCCTGATGGCATCACTTAGGAGCTTTGTCCGAACATTTCGGGACTAGGGGAGGCTGTCGATAGTTGTCTGAAACAACTGTAAACGAGCTAGCTTGAATGGTTGGAGGGGTCATATGGATGAGTGCGTGACACAGGATGGCGTCCTGGCACGGACGCTGAGACACTCGCTGCCTGCTGGAGCGCACCGAGCGAGGTCGGCACTATGAACTCGCTGGTAGTCTCGCTCAAGTTCTTCGTCTTGATACTGGCTGAGTTGACTGCGTTGTTCCTGGGCATCAGCACCATCATTGGCTTGATCCTGCAGTACGTGTCAGATGAGAAGCTGCGAAGATGGTTCTCTAAGAGGGGGCTTCTAGGGAATTTTCTTGGTGCGGCAATGGGAGCCATTACGCCATTCTGTTCATGCTCGACGATACCAATGACTGTGGGTCTGCTGAGGGCTGGAGTCCCGTTCGGCGCAACAATGTCCTTCGTGCTGGCTTCGCCCCTTCTGAACCCGATCATACTTACCATGTTCTGGGCTTTGTTGGGCTGGCAGACGTGCGTGGTCTACGGAGTGGTCACGTTTGTTCTGGCGACTGCCAGCGGAGCGCTTCTCGAGCTTATAGGTCTCGCACAGGATGTCAAGAAAGTTCGCGTTAGTGGCGAGCCCGGGGAACGTGCAGCCCCGCCCACGCTTGGAGCGAAACTGAACTTCGCGTTCGGTGGCGCCTGGAGCGACTTCCGTGGTGTGCTGGCCTACCTCATCATCGGCGTGGCAATCGGGGCAGCCATCTACGGCTATGTTCCCGGCGACTTCGTGGTGCGGATAGCTGGGCGGCACAACCCGTTTGCAATCCCGGTTGCGGCGGCTATAGGAGTCCCGCTGTATGTCCGCGCCGAGACGGTTATACCCATTGCTCTGGCTCTGACCAAGAAGGGTATGAGTATCGGGGCAGTTCTGGCATTGATTATTGGTGGCGCAGGCATGAGCATTCCAGAGATGAGCATGCTTGCCAGTATATTCAAAACCCGACTTGTAGCCGTTTTCATAGGCGTAGTGTTTGTCACAGCCGTAGTGGCAGGGTTTACGTTCAACGTAATCAGATAAGGAGGATAGAACAATGTCGGAAGAGCAGAAGAAAAGCATATTCTCGAGGCTCTTTGGGGGTAAGCAGTCTAGTTGCTGCGGTGTGAAGATCGAGGAGGTCTCCGAGGAACAGCCCGAGGAAGCAAAGGCGGATCAGGATCAGCCCTCCGCCAAGAACGATCAGAAGCCTGGGAGTTCATGCTGCTGCGGCGGATAACCAGGAGTTCTTATCAATAGGTGTGTAAACGTGCTTCATCAGGCGGCGGGCCTTTCTTGGGTATTGGCCCGCTTTTCAGCCTGAGTCTTCCTCACACCATCTACGAACTCCACTCCTCTCCAGACATCTTCAAGCAGTTCCAGTGCGTTGAATCTGCGGAACCGGCTTTCGGCTATGGTGAGCATCTTCCAGACTACGCAAGTTGCGTTGCCGGCTTTCTTGAAGCGCTTCGCCGCATGCCTTCATGGCCTTAAGACAATGTGCTGGGCAGGCTGATCGAAATGCTGCCGTGTGCACATCATCGCGCGAATCCGTCCAGCGTCTACTGCAAGAGATTACTGTGCCGCAGTTGCTTGGCGAAGTGTCCCGCAGGATACAGCTTGCCATTGTATCTCCACCTGATCAGACTTGCCGCGCCCGGCGACCAATCATAGCGACCGTCGGGCGTGTAGGCGATCCAGTCCGGAGAGATTGATTGGCTGTGTCGGCCCGGGAGTCCGATCATCGTCAGCAGGAGTTTCCGTGTGCCAGTGTCCCACAACCTTACGCGGCCTTCGTTATCTCCGGCGGCCAGGCAGTCGTTTTTCGGTGAGAATGCCAGAGCAGTGATGGCGGTGTGGCCCCCCTTAAGGATACCAATTTCATCAAGCGAATCCACATTGTAGAGATGAATGGTCGAGTCAGTAGCGAGAGCGAGTTTTCGCCCATCTACGGAGAAAGCCGGTTCGATGGTGCGGCCCTTGCCAAGAGACTTCTCGCGCAGAACTGCCCCTGTCTGAACATCCCACAGGACCAATTTGCTGCTCTCCGTGGTACTGCCATCGGCTGTCTGCTCAATAGTCAGCACCGACCCCGCGATCATCTTGCCATCCGGCGAAAAGACGGTCAGCATAACGCTGTGCCCGGGCTCCGCTAGCTCCGACACTTTACGGCCTGTGTTAAGATCCCAGACGTATACGGCGTCGGTCGGCGGAGAGCGCATAGAATGCACACGGGTCACAAGGAAGCGGCCATCTGGCGAAAGCGGCTCACCTTCCATCCAACCGCCGGCATTCTCTATTGTCGATATCAGCTTACCGTTGGTTCTCTCTCGCACCACATACTTGCTTGGGAAGCTGCCTCCTGCCTGGTTCACGATCTTCGAGCCATCGGGAGTCATCAGCGCCCATCTCTGCTCCGGTCCTGTGCCGGTGTCCTCCATGGGTCCTTGAATTTTACGTTCCAGCTTGTTTGTAGAAAGGCTCCAGAGATAGATACCGTTGAAGCTGTTGCTGAACACCTGGCGCGCATCAATGAACCCCACGTTCTGGAGGTTTGGCGGAGGGCCGGTAAGTGATAGCGACATCCGTCCGCGCTCCACATTCCACAGCCTGAGACCAGTAATGGGCTCTGCAGCCTCGCTTCCCTGGGCAAGCAATCTCCCGTCCGGAGAGAATGCGAGAGACTGAACTCGACTCGGTGGTCCGGTGCGTTTCGCGAGGATCTTGCCGGTTGCCGCACTGTAGATCGCGAACCCGTTCCAGTTGGCGAACCTGCTCACCGCGATCATTTTGCCGTCCGGAGATAGAGCGCTTCCATACTCGTTGTCGAATTGCCTGGCAAGCTTTCCAGTTCTGATGTCCCACAGGGCGACAAACCCCTCACCACCCGCAAACAGCTTACGGCTGTCAGGAGTGAACTGCAGCACCTGTGTACCACCGTCTTCGCTATAGTGGCCGGAGAACATACGCACGAGTTTTCCAGACCGAAGATCCCACAGCTTTACTTTGAGCCGATGGGAGGCTTCACTTTCGAGTCCTGCAACCGGAGCAAAATGCCAGTTCGGGTCTTCTCCACCGGTCGCCACATATTTGCCGCTCGGGGATATAGCGATGGGTCCGCTGACCCCAGCCTTGTCAGAGAACGCCCTGATCTTCCTGCCAGAGGCCACATCGAATATCGCCGCGCTATCTTCCCCGGCTATTCCCAGTATCCTGCCATTTCTGGAGAATGCCACGTCGCCTTTGGCTGGAAAGGTTCGCAGCAGTTTGCCCGAGCCCGTGTCCCACATTTGGACAGCGTCTGTGCCGCCGACTGCGAGCATGCGGCCATCAGGCGACCAAGCGACGCCTACGGGCAATCCAACTGAGCCACTAAGGGTTTTCGCCAGCTTCCCAGTCGCAACATCCCACAGCAGCACGCCCTTGCGAGCCGTGGCATACGCCAGTGTCCGGCCGTTCGGGGACAGCGCTATCGCTTTGGTGTTGTAGTTGCGGTCGGTTTCGTAGCCGCTGATGTCTATAGTTCGCTGGAGTGTCCAATTCCGCGTGTCCCAGATGTCAATGCTCCCGTTCATAGGATCCGCAGGGAAACCGTTGGTGGCGAAGACCGGAGCACGGGATGCAAAGGAGACATCGTAAACCCTGTCTGAATGCGAATACTGCAGGATAAGCTCGGGCTGATCGTCGACAGGCAAGGCCGGGCGAACGGCAGTGGCAGATGATGACCTGGAAGCCGCAACAGCTACACCCTGTGCGCGCTGTTCGCAGATAACGAGTATGGCACACAGTACCACAAGCAATGTTGAGGCAAGCGTCCACCTGTCGAGACATCGAGAGGCACGATTATGTGTAACCTTAACGTATCTCATCCTACCATATCCCAGTCCGGCCGTACTGTCGTCAGCGTCGCCGGCATCTGCCCATCTACTGTCATCCGTTATACCCGCCCAGAAGCTCGTCTTACGTCCGTGAGTCTGCAGCAGCCCTGCTTTAGCAGTAGTTAAAGACCATACCGTATTGAAACTAGCTCAACTGGAGTTAATCACGGCAAGTAGCTCTTGTCAAGGGGTAAATGGAGTAGGGTAGCGTATAAACGATTGGTGATTTAAGGGAGCAGTCTTAAGGGTTGGCCAAAATCTGCTAAAGTTGAAATAGAAGAAACATCTTTAGAGGAGGCCAACCCTTGGATTTAAGTGTAATAGTAGATGGTGTTCGGGTCAAGCTGAGCCATCCGATGCAGATATATTTGAGCATTCTGAGACGAATAGCTTCAGATCTCGAGAGTGCGCTTGGCAGAATGAATCTGTCGATTCTTTGCACGAACAACATATCATCACGAACGAGCAAATCGAGAGATGAGGCGTAAGTTTGATTCTATGTGTGTAGTCCGACTCGGATGTGGGGGAACGTGCGGCAGTGCATCTATCAGTGCTTGCCTACAATCATTATGCAGGTGGTGATGACCGGACTGATATCATCAGAGCCCTTTGCTCAAGCTAAATCGCTAAAAACACCAGTCAATGATACGAAACCCTACTACAATGACCAGGCCGTCATCTGGCAAAACGGACAGATGACGTATCTCGACACCCTCGGTGGTCCGTCAGATTCAGCAACCGACATCAACAACTATGGCGAGATCATAGGACACTTATACGATTCGCAGGGACAATGTCACTCGGTACTCTGGCGAAATGATGAGATAGTCGATCTCGGCAACCTTGAAGGCTTCAGGATATATCCAAAGGCAATCAATAACCAACACCAGATAGTCGGCTTTGCAGTCATGCCTGGCGGCGGAGCATTCCTATGGCAAGACGGCGTCTTAATGCGTATCAACAACCTGATCCAGAGCAGTCCCGGATGGACTATCTCTCAAGCCTGGGACATCAACGACTCCGGCCAAATCGTCGGATGGGGAGCTTATAACGGCCAATTCCATGCCGTTCTTCTTAATCCTGTTCCTGAGCCGTCGTCGGTTCTGGCGTTGCTCTGCGGCCTCATCGGTTTGGCGCGGCGGAAGAACTTGGCTTGAAGTCCAAATTTCTCGGAACACAGGGGGCAGGTTCATGGTAAAGTCGGGCGCGATAGACGCGCACAAGTTATTGGTGGTATACTAACATAGCGATTAATCAAGGTCGGGTAGGCTCAGAAAACCCGCTCTAAAACGTAGAGCGGTTCGTGATTTTAACTCTTGGCCGACCAACAAATAAAAACAGTTCTCTACACGAATTGACCCTGTTGGAGTTCCGACAGGGTTTTGCTATTTATAAGCGCAACAAAGCAGGTTTTTGAATAGTGTTTTAAGAACAAAGTCCTGCAACGCTTGATATCCGAAGCTGTTATACGCCAACACTCTTTTTTATTTGTAATCCATCGCCATGATCTGTTTATTCAATCAAGATAATTTGCAAGAGGACTCTGGCATACGTGTAAGGAGTATGACCCTAGTTGCATTGTCCTTCGCTGCAGGAATATTGGCAAGCGAGCATTTGTCTTCGGTTGTCTGTTGCTTAGCTGCAGCGATCTTGGCTTGCTGCGCGCTTCTTTCGTCTGATCGCAAAAAGAGTGGTACCGCGTTGATCCTAATAGCGATTTTTGTAATCGGTGCCCTTCGCCATGCCCAAAACTGCAAGATATGTCCCGACGATATCTCGCGATTTGCGGGCAAGACAACGGCAATTGACGGTGTCGTTGCCTCAGATCCCGACATAGACAAAGATCGCATTCGATTTATGTTTCGCGCGGACAAAGCCCAAATCGATCAGCATTGGCAACCGGTTTCTGGGAAGATAATGGTGAATCTGTACACGGACAAGTGGAATGCGGTTCCTTGCCTGGAGTACGGTGCTCGTATCAGGCTATTGTCACCTGTGCATCGGCCTCGCGATCCGACCAACCCAAATGCTTTTTCCTGGCGACGATATCTAGCCAGGCAGGGTATTTATGTGTGCGCATACGTTAGCAAGCAATCACAAATACGGCTGTTACCAGGAATTTCAGGAAATCCAATAGTACGCCTAGCACTCCGCACGCGACATTTCTTGGCACGCAGCATAGAACAAATCCACCCGCCGAACGAGGCTTCCGTTGTAGTTGGAATGGTTCTGGGAACTTATGCCTATCTCCCTCCTGAAACCTTTCGCAATTTTTCTCGTACTGGAACGTTGCATTTGCTGGCTGCATCCGGTTACAACTGCTATATAGTCGTGCTTCTAGCCGGGCCTATTCTGCGAATGGCACGTATAATGCCAAATCGACGCAATATTATTATGATTTTTCTCCTATTTGCATACCTCTTAATTGCGGGGGCAAGGCCATCACTGGTACGGGCTGCTATTATGGCGTCGCTTTTCTTGCTAGCACCTCCACTGCGTCGGGTTGCAGACATCACAAATGTTTTACCAACCGCCGCGTTCGTGATGCTGATGATAGATCCGTCCGATCTTTTCGATGTAGGATTCCAACTTTCGTTCTCATCAATCATTGCGCTTGTCACGGTCGTGCCAATCATCCGGCTGCTTATAAAGCGACCGGCGCGCGACAACCGCTGCAGCAAACGCTATAGAAGAGTAACTCTGGTTCTTGTCCGTAGTATCCTTGGCAGTATTGGTGCTGCTGCAGTTGGAACAACTGCGATTACTCTCGTAACGGCACCGATAGTAGCACACTACTTCAATCACGTCTCACTAGTGTCGGTGCCTGCTAATATGGCTTTAGCTCTAGGTGTTCCGTTAATTTTCGCAGACGGGTTCTTGTCTCCAATCGGCGCCTCTATAGCTCCTCTTGGCAAACTACTGGGCCAAGCAGGCACTTGGCTAGTAGACAAGATGCTCGACATTGTAAACAGTTTGGGCTCACTACAATATTCTGATATACCAGTTGCAAGTCCGAGCGTCACAGCCATAGTAGGATATTATCTTGTGCTGTATAGCCTTTTGAGCTTTGTGAGGTCTCGACATGATCAGGAATAAGCCCTGGATAATAATATTCATTGCAGGCTTCGTTAATATCGGCATTTGGATATATGCTCTCCTGCCGCGCGAACCACTGCTGAGCCTGGTATTTTTGGATGTGGGTGAGGGGATGTGCGCAATTGCAAGAACCCCTTCGGGCAAGACGATGGTAGTAGATTGCGGAACATCTAGCTGGAGGCATTCGGAGCGTGTAGGCGAGAAACTGGTTGCACCTTATCTTCACAGCCTGGGCATTCGGAAGATAGATGTGGCCGTACTCACGCATCCACATGCCGACCATATCTCCGGCTATTCAGGACTGTTGAGAATAGTGCCAGCTCACCGGGTTCTGGATATAGGGGCAAAGCATCCCTCACCTTATTATACAGATTTCCTCAAAGCAATTCGGGGTACGAAAGCAATCTACCACATCGCACGCAGAGGTCAAGTTATTGATATGGGTGACGGTGTGAAAGCGCAAGTATTAAACCCGAATCCGTTGCAAGACTACATGGAGCTCAACGATCGATCGATCGTGCTCAGGCTCGTCTACGGCCGAGTAGCGTTTATGATTACAGGCGACGCCGGAGAACAAATCGAACACTCTATGATTTTGGCTGGAAAGCCGTTGCGATCGCAAGTACTCCAAGTTGGACATCATGGCTCGGAAGAAGCCAGTTCCCCCGAGTGGCTTTCTGCTGTGAATCCAACAGTGGCCGTAATATCGTGCGGTCGGAACAACGAGTACGGTCACCCTTCGCGAGAAGTAATATCACGTCTGCAATCAAGAGGTGTTCGAGTCTACCGAACCGACGTGCACGGAGCTGTAGCCTTCACAACTAACGGAACAACAATCACTGTGCGGCACTTCGCCGTTCCGTAATGGTACGGGGATAACGCTCAAACCCTCATATCTATCTTCGGCAATGCCATAATAATCAATAGATATGGGCTATTCCACAAACGTCGGTAAAGCCCTTTCGTGCAAGGAGAATTGCGCAAAATGCAGCTTCTGGACCTCGACAAAATATCTCCAGCTTCCGATCAGCCAAGAAAGACGTTCGACCAAGGTACGTTGCTCGAACTCGCTATGTCTATACGAGAACGTGGTGTGCTTGAACCAATCGTTGTGCGCCCAGTGGGGAATGATCGCTACGAGATAGTGATGGGCGAGCGTCGATGGCGGGCTTCTCAAATGGCAGGGCTTACTCAAATTCCTGCCATAATTCGCGAGATGAGCGATGAGGATGCGTCGACTGACGCGCTTGTAGAAAACTTTCAGCGAGAAGACCTTAATCCTGTCGAGCGCGCAAGGGCTATCAAGAAACTTCTTAACTTCATGAGTTGGGAAAAATGCCTCAAGACGCTAGGAGTAGCGGACTCAACTATGCGCCGCTACCTAGACCTCTTGGACCTACCGGAGTCGGTTCTCAACGAATTGATCGAGAAGCCGCGTGAGGGTGAAGGCGACTTTCTGGAGGGGCACGCATTACTGCTGAGACAGCTCAACGGCAACGAAAAAGTTCAATTGCGCCTGGCCAAAAAAGTGAAGGCAGAAAAGCTCTCCACTGAGGACCTCAAGAAGATCATAGGAGCAATTACCGAATTGCCCAGCAAGACAGAAGCTTTTCTCAGAGTGCCGGTTAGTGTTACAGAGGAAATACTTCGGAGTCTGGCTCGGCAGGGAAAGCGAAAGAAACCCTATCAGCCGAAGACAGCGGAGGCCCATCTTCGGTCTTTGCAGAAGGCCTGTACTGCTGTGTTGGATCTGCTAGACGAACGTGTAGCACAATATCTGTCGACTACGCAGATGAATCAGATGCTAAGTGCCACGGCAGATCTGGCAGAGCAGATACTCAAGTTTAACGCCAGCATGAGGGAATGTCTAAAGAAGACTGATCGAGACTTTCGTGAAGTCTATATTCATTGTCCTCTGTGCGGGCGAATTGAGTTGATAGGGAGTCTGAGATGTAGCGTTTGTTGGAGCGTGCTGCGAAGATGCTTGGACTGCGGCAATTACGATCAAACCTATCAGAGATGTGCAAAGACTGGTTACGCAGTATACATGTCGGATGCGGAAAGCCCGGACGAAAATTCATTATCATTCAAGTGTGAGCATTACTCTCCCATATTTGAAGTGTCCGCTGCTGCTTAGCTTGCTGTAGTTAGACTGGTCTTGCCGTTATTTGGGGCGGGGTATTGAAAGACCCCGCCCCAAATAAAGTTCATGAATCTAAATACAATAACGTTAGAGGAAGCATCGTACGGCATGCCGAAATCTGGTTAGGGATTCTGTAGTTTGGGACTCACTTGGTTCCCTAACTTCCTACAATCGACCTTTTAACTATGCTTGGGAGGTGCTCATTTTGTGCAGTAAGTGCGAGTGTTCTTCTCCAACCCCGCTTTATAAGGGGTCCGAGCCGGTTCCGGCTGATGCTATTGTACTCTTTGACGGGAAAGATCTTTCCAATTGGGTCAAGCGAGGCTCCGGCGATCCGGCTGAGTGGAAAGTACAGGACGGCTATATGGAAGTCGTTCCAGGCACTGGCGACATTGTTTCAAAGCAGAAGTTCTATGATTGCCAACTCCACGTCGAGTTTTGGCTTCCGTTGATGGCAGATGCGAAGGGACAAGCCAGAGCTAACAGCGGCGTCTATCTGCAGGGTCGCTACGAGGTGCAGGTGCTTGATTCCTATGGACTCGACAGTCGTGACGATGATTGTGGAGGTATCTACAAACTCGTGGCTCCAATGGTCAACGCTTGTCGTCCGCCCGAACATTGGCAGACCTATGACATTTTGTTCAGAGCACCGCGGTTTAACGAACACGGCGTCAAGACCGAGGCTGCTCGCATGTCCGTGCTGCATAATGGAGTTTGGATACACAACAACGTCGAGATACACCAGCCGACCGGAGGCGAAATCGATCACAACTACGCCGAACCAGGGCCGATATTGCTACAAGATCACGGCAATCTGATTCGCTATCGAAACGTGTGGGTTAGATCGCTGTGCTTGTAATACGATGACTCGACCCTTGTAGAAAAATCGTCCAATAGATTGAAAGGAACATCCCGGCATGAAATATCTGTCGGGATGTTTTTAGTTTGCAAGAAAGCCATGTCTCATCGCATTTCACTTAGTACGATCTGCACAAATCCTTACAATAGTCTTTCAGGCAGTCTACAAAATGCTTGACCAGAAGGCCTAACGACATATAGAATTGTATGGTCAGGGGACAGCCTCCCCGGCCGATCCCTGGCAGCGAGAAGGATTCGTATGTCCCTTTTCATTGTAGTAACTATCATAATCGTCGCACTCATATTCGACTTCCTAAACGGCTTTCACGATGCGGCAAACTCGATCGCCACGATAGTTGCCACCAGAGTACTGACACCATTTAGAGCCGTATTCTGGGCTGCGTTCTTCAACTTCATTGCAGCGTTTGGAATGAAGGTCTACGTCGCCAACACGATTGCTAAAGGTATCATTGATATTGATAAGATTGTAGCGATGTTCCCGCCAAACGTACCAGCCGAAGAAGCGCAGTATTTTCTTGCAACAGTGGTCCTTGCGGGACTCTGTGGCGCTATTGCTTGGAATATCATTACCTGGTATTTTGGTCTGCCGACAAGCTCGTCGCATGCTTTGATTGGCGGATTCGTGGGAGCAGCATTGTCGGCGGTCTACCTAAAATTTGGAGTGGCTGGCGGATTCCTCAATTGGGCCAAGATTGATAGCATTGCTCTTTTCATTGTCCTTGCCCCGCTTCTGGGCATGGTGATTGGTTTTGTGAATATGGTGGTCGTGATGTGGATATTTCGTCGTGCTGCCCCGCATCGTGTCGATGCATGGTTTCGCCGTCTGCAGCTTGTCTCAGCAGCAGCCTATAGCCTCGGGCACGGTACCAACGATGCTCAAAAGACTATGGGCATCATTACCTTTCTGCTCGTTGGAGCTGGCTACATGGCCCAGAGCGATCCTGTACCTTATTGGGTAATTCTTTCCTGTCATGCAGCCATAGCACTCGGCACAATGGCCGGCGGATGGAGGATTGTGAAAACGATGGGCTTGGGCATAACCAAACTTAGGCCCGTCGGCGGATTCTGCGCTGAAACTGCAGGGGCAATCACCATTCTTGGAGCGTCTCGACTAGGTATCCCAGTTAGTACTACCCATACCATCACCGGGGCGATTGTTGGAGTTGGTGCCACTCATAGGCTATCGGCTGTAAAATGGGGGGTTGCGGGCAAGATAGTTTGGGCATGGGTGCTTACTATGCCTATGTCTGCCGCTGTCGGTGGAGTGGTATATGCCGTGATTCATTTGTGTCAATAGATATCACTAGGCGGAGATGACCGAAGTGCAAACACTCAGCAACAAAAAGGAGAGCGTCTGATGGGCCTCAGATTAATACCAAGAGAAGAGAAGTTCTTTGACCTCTTCAAAGCACAAGCTGCAAACGTGGTAGAGGGAGCTAAGCTTCTCAAAGATCTTTTGGAAAACTATAACGATGTCGACCAAAAGCGCATGAAGGTCGAAAAAGCCGAAAGCACCGGCGATGAAATTGCTCACAGGATCATAGAGAAGCTCAATACCACATTTATCACACCTATGGACCGCGAAGACATCCACGCGCTCACTTCCGCTCTGGACGACATTCTCGACTTTATCAACGCTGCAGCCCAACGTCTCCATCTATACCGCGTGGAGTCGATCACGGAGGATGCTGTGGCGCTGGCTAACATCATTCTCCGAGCGGCCGAAGAGACTGCAGAGCTTACGGATAGAATGGAAGACCTTCGCAACCTAAAGGGACTCAAAGAGCGATGGATCGAGGTAAACAGGCTGGAAAACGAGGGCGACAAGATTAGTCGACACGCCATAGCAAGCTTGTTCGATAAGGGAAACGATCCCATTGAAGTGATAAAGTGGAAAGAGATCTATGAACACCTCGAGACCGCTATTGACAAGTGCGAAGATGCCGCCAACATTGTAGAGGCTGTTGTGTTAAAGAATGCCTGATGTTGCGCAGTTACTCGGTACTCCTGGACAAATGCGACGAGATAGATGCGCATACTCACAGCTTTCTGCCGGTCGTTGTGCACACTAGTTGGCCGTGCTTAACCCCACGTGTTCCTATCAGCCTATCGGCAATTTCTCGAATCTGAGTTGCGTTGCCCCTCAATACAATGGTCTCCAGGCAATTGTGCTCGTCTAGATGAACATGCTGCGAGCAAAGAACCTGGTCGTGGTGTAAGTGCTGAATATCCGTTAGGACTTCTCCCAGATCATGTTTATGATGGTCGTATACGAGCGTAACTGTGCCTACGACCTCGTCTTTGCCGCGAACCCATTCTTCTTCTACCAGAAACTTACGCACAATGTCCCGTATAGCTTCGGAGCGATTGTGATAACCCTTGCTTCTTATTAGAGCATCGAACGATTTTGCCAGTTGGCTTGGCATAGAAACACTGAATCTTTCTGCTCTGTCCATATGATAAATTGTATCACAATAACAGACATGCATAATAACTCGAAAACTATCGAATCTGTCGATCCTGATTGAACGAGAATCTAAGGGAACAAATGTCATACGGATTACGACATCAGATCAAGAATTGCCAATCGGCCAACTGCTTGATAGAATTGAATAAGCAACCAAGACCTTGTGGAGTTCCAACGTTGGCCAACCGCCCTTCTTTCGATGAAGTATATATGCAGGTGGTAGATGTGATAGCCCAACGCTCGACCTGTCTGCGAAAGAAGGTCGGCGCGGTGATTACATACGATCATCGGATTCTCTCACACGGCTACAACGGCGTGCCCAGCGGACATATACACTGCTGCGATACTGGAGTTTGCCTTAAGGACCAAGCGGGAACTGAAGAGTATAAAGTTTGTGTTCACGCAGAGCAGAATGCCATATGCCAGTGTGCGAAAAGAGGACTTGCGCTTGAAGGAGCCACGTTATACGTGAATGCGGATGTGTGCATAACTTGCGCTAAGCTTATGGTCTCATCAGGCATTGCTCGTGTGGTTGTAAGGCGAGATCATAAAGGTACTTCGGATGGTATAGATTTGCTAAGATCGTGCGGAGTCGAGGTTATGGAGTGGACCGATGGCACCACTTAAGGCCGTGATATTCGATATTGGGGCCACGCTCGTTACCGGGCCGCCTGTTGCGCCTAATAAGGTTATCGCAAGCTTGTTAGGAAACGCAACTGCTGCTGAGGTAGCGTCAATAATAATGACTACGCCATTGGAATCCGCCGAGCATGCGTGTGCTGTTCTTTCCTCTGCATTTGGAGAGCTTTCCGCCGACGCAATAGACGGAATTACAGCGCTTTGGAACTCGCAGGCTGCTGCAGCTCGAGAAATTAAAGGGGCCAGCAGAGTAGTGCTTGAACTAAAGAAGCAGGGAT
>Ga0272448_1003052_pt1 | contig 20309 bp, 19 predicted proteins | sample YNPCB0191_FD_202220 | JGI IMG/M metagenome (GOLD analysis project Ga0272448, IMG submission 202220) | Hot spring sediment microbial communities from Yellowstone National Park, WY, United States - YNP-CB-019-1 | ecosystem: Environmental > Aquatic > Thermal springs > Hot (42-90C) > Sediment... | reverse complement strand
CAGGTGGGGCAGATGATCGAATCCGAACCGGACTATGCACAATGTAGAACCAGACTGGCGGTAGGGACAGAGCTACAAAGCAGTAACGGCTTGCAAGCCAATGACTTACAAGCCGCGTGCAACTGGTGGAGGCGGCGGGAATTGAACCCGCGTCCCGCGGCATTTCAGCGAAGGCTTCTACGTGTGTAGGCCGTCTATTGGGATCTCGGACTCACCGGAAGCCGACGGTCAGGCCTCCTTCGAGTCCCAGCCCGGACAGATGTGTTCCCCACAGTCCCGCCAGGCGGAGGACCGCAGGTAGCCTGCTCTTGTCGTTCGTCCAGGCCCCGCAGGCTGAGCCCGGCGAACGTGGCTACACTTTAGGCAGCCAGAGCGTACCGAGGTTCGGCACGTAATGGTTTTGCCAGGTGTTTTACGAGGCCTCCTGACAACCTCGACACGCGACCTTCGCCTCAATCTGCCCGGTCGAGTCCATTCGCCCCCACTTCCTCCGAGGTGAGTTCTTGGCGAATGCGGCAGTCTAGGCACTCTGTCACACGGATTACCAAAATATATTATATCATTTGTTGCGCGCCGATGCGGGTAATATTTCTGCCCTCGGCCGCGCATGCGCACAGGAACGCCTCATATGATGCGCCGCCGCTGACGCGAGAGGGCACGGCGGATGTCGCGCTCGGCGTCGCGTCGCCTGATTTCCTCACGGCGGTCATACTTTCGCTTGCCGCGCGCCAGCGCCACCTCTACCTTCGCCAGGCCGCGTTTCAGGTAGAGCGCGGTGGGCACAAGCGTGTAGCCCGATTGCGTCAGGCTACCAATAATGCGGCTGGCCTCGCGGCGGTGCAGGAGGAGTTTGCGTGGGCGGAGCGGCTCGTGCTGCGCGTAGCCTGCCTTCTCGTAGGGGGCAATGTTCATGCCCAGAAGGTAAAGTTCGCCGTTGCGGACGCGGCCGAAACTCTGGTCGAGCGACACCTTGCGGGCGCGGATGGACTTGATTTCCGACCCCTGCAACACCAGCCCTGCCTCAAATCGCTCCAGGAGGTGGAATTTGAACGCCGCCTTTTTGTTGCGAGCGATAAGGGTATTCTGCGGCGCTGGCGCCGACTCGCGCTCTTTCCTGCCTGCCATCGCCTTCTCTCCTCTTTTGCTACATTCTACCACGGGCCCGCCGCCTGTGAAAGGCCAAGGTGTATCTTGCCGCGAAAACGTCCTCGCACAGTTCTTTTTGAGTGCAGATTCTGCCGCGCAAAGGAACGTCTTCCGTCATTTGTGGCCCAGATATGTACGCTGCGCGCAGAAAAACGAGCAGTCTGGAGTCAGAAAGGAAGCAGTTTCAGGCGTGTTTGATGTGCCGTCGGATGCCAACGTAGGCAGCATACGCGGCGTGGTAGGCTTCGTGGCGGCGGGGGCGGTACAGGAGCCGGTTGCGTGCCGCGGCCCACTGGCGGGCGAGGCTCCTCAACCCGTGCGGCGCGTGTGTTCCCGCCGTGGTGACTGTGGCGAGCAGCGCTGCGCCTAGGCAGGCGGCTTCGCACTCCTCGGGCACCTGCACCGGCACGTTCAAGGCATCTGCCACAATCTGTGGCCAGAGTCTGCTGCCTGCCGCGCCACCAATCATGGTGACACCACAGCAATGGGCCCCGAGTCGTTGCAAGCGCTCCAGCCCCCAACGTGTCTCCAAGGCCAAACCCTCCATGCAAGCGCGCAGGAGGTCATCGCGGCTGGTGGGGAGAGAAAGGCCGGTCAACATGCCGCCGCGGTGGAAGGGGAATGCCCCTACGCCGCTCTCCCCGAAGCAGGGTATCATGACTACGCCCCGTGCACCAGCAGGCACCTGCTGCAAGCGATGTTCCAGGGTTCTGAAATCTTCCTCGTTCTCGCCGAGAATGCGGCGGAGCCAGTCCCACACCACGCTGCCATTGCTCATCGCCACCATGGCGCCATAGCGGTCTGGAATAACGTGGGGTCCGGGATAGATGCCACCATCGCGATCGCGCACCGGACGGTCGGTGACCATGAGCAACACCCATGCGGTGCCGCAGGAGAGCAGCATCTGGCCCATGTCGGTCACGCCCGCACCAAGCGTGGCGGCATATTGGTCGTGGACGGGCGCGGCGACCACTGTCTGCGGCGAGAGGCCCGTGGCGCGGGCGACGGCGCGGCTCAAGGTGCCAACGGGCACGCCGGAGGGTTGCACCTCGCTGACGCGGTCGCGCGTGATTCCCGCCAGCCCCAGGATTTCGTCGCTCCAGTCCTGCCGCTGAAGGTTTAGGAATCCGGAGATTGAGACGTTGGTGGGATCGGAGACGAAACGCCCCGTGAGTTTCCCTGTGATGAAATCATTGACGTAGGCAAAGCGCGTCGCCTTCTTGAATAGCGCCGCCCGGTGTGTTGCCAGCCAGCACAGCAGTGGCGCACCGAGCCCTGGATGAGGATAACCCAGGCGCTTGAGGAAGAACCGTGTGCCATACTCGTCGAGCATAGCCTGCTTGACGCCTACGGCGCGTGAGTCAAGCCAAGTTATCGCCGGGCAGAGCGGGCGCGAGCCGCGGAGAAGAATGAGGGTCGCCCCCTGTGTGGAAACACCGATGGCACGGGCCATGTGGCCACCTTGATTGGCGAGTTCACGGAGACACTCCAGCACGGCATGCCATAAGGCAACCGGCGACTGCTCCACATGCCCCGGAGCCGGATGCAGCAGCCCATAAGTGCGGCGCACCAGCGCCAGGATGTTGCCGTTGTTGTCAACCAGCGCAGCTTTGGTCGCTGTTGTTCCAACGTCCAAGCCGATGACAACGTTGTTGAGATGTCTCGGCAAGCGATTCCGGGTTCGGGATGCGTTGCGTGCCTCAATGCTGGCCAAGGGTCTCTCCCTGACGCAGCCCCAACGTCATACGTGCGCAAATTCAATACCTAGGAGGTCGCCGACTTTCGCCACAAGATCGCGCCGGTGGCCGAACATGATCGCGAGGTGGTGGCTGCCGCCCTCCATGCTGTAGCGGGTCAGAAATGATTCCAGCGGCTTGTCAGGCTTGAACTTATAGTGCGGCACGTCAAAGGTGGGGACGAATGGGAAGTTTGCGATCTCGCCCTCGGCTACAATCAGTTTCAGCCGTCCGCCGCGCGTTACCGTCAAGTTGAGGAGCGTACACGGCCCAGGCGCCAGCGCGAAGCACAACACCGCAGGGTCGGCGCACTTGCCGAAACGAAACTTCTTACGGATAAGGCGCACGGGTTCGTCTTTGCGCGCCATGTGCCAGTTGGCCTCGCCCATGTGACTCATGAACACATCGCCTGCCTCAAAGTCCATGGTGAACATCTCGGTGAAGGAAGCTGGTGGCGCAAGGCGCTGGGCGGTGAGGACGGCCACGGCACTGGCGGCGTCGGCCTCGCCGCCGTAGCCGAAGCCATCGGCCATCATCTCACTGGCGGCGAGGAAGGGCACGGTCGCCAGGCGGCCATCATTGGCGACGCTGAGAAAATTCATCGCCAGCGCGTCCAGATTTTGCTCTCTGGCCGCCTCGCGCATGGCCCACTCCAGCCGCGCCGAGATGGCATGTGTTGCCTGGTCCAGTTTGGCGTCCACGGCAAACCTTGCGCGATCTTCAGCAATCATGTGCGTAACGACTTTCTGCGGTGCCTGGTGCGCTAGGTTTGCCACGTGCGCCAGTGGCACCTCCACCACCGTCGTCCCCACTTGGGCGAGGAGCGCGGTCGTATCCAGGCCGAAATCGCCCATCCCCTCAAAGGGGCCACCCATAACGCCGACGCGCGCCTGGCGCAGTTCCGTCGCCACCTGTGCTGCGCGCGCCCACTCGCCCAGTTCCGCGAGGAAGCGCTCATCCTCGTAGTAACCGGTGACGATGTGGAAGCGGACGCCCGCGCGGATGAGGACGTTCGCCAAGTCCTGCACCCCGTGCATCCCGTGGCTTTCCAGCATATCGCGCGGGCTGCTGGCCTGACCGATGGTGCGCGCCTTCTGGGTGTTGGCGATGACGATGGGGAGGCGCGTTCGCTGCAGCGCCGGCAGCGCGATCCAACTGGGTGCGTATGACAGGAAGAGGACGAAGATCACATCTGCCTCGTCGCGCTCGAAGCGTGCTACAGCTGCCTCTACCTGCTCGCACGTGTTGCAGATGCCGGGGAAGCAGATTTTGCCGCAGCGCGAGAGTGACTTTGCCACCACGCGGGCGAACTGCTCCTGAGTGCGTTTCAACTCCGGCAGCGCCTGGTCGTAAAGTTGCAACATCAGGCCGAGCAGCCCGATGCGCGGCTTGCGTCCTTGAGGCATGTGGCCCTCCCTTTCTACTTCTTTGGGTATGACCGCTTGTTGCCCTGGTGTGATATGCGTCAATGTTTGCGATGAGCATAATAGCATATGGCGGCGGCGGATCCAGCCCCTCTACCCGAAAGGAGCATTATGTGGGACGGGGCACAGCAGTTGGAGTTTGCAGTTCGGGTAGCTAGCCGTTATACTGGTAAGCAAGAAGTGCGGCGATGGAGCGGTGCGGAGTTATTCCAGCAGGGAAGGAGGTAGCCGTGGCTGAGTTTATCAATCCGTTCAGCGGCGTCGTGCCCGGTCGGAAATTGACGGTGCGGGAGTTGACTCGGGCGATTCGCATGGCCTTGGCTGCCGAGGAGGAGGCAGTGCACCTCTACGAAGCCCTGGCGGACGCCACGGACAGTGCCCTGGCGAAGGCCGTGCTCCAGGACATCGCCAACGAGGAGCGCGTCCACGCCGGTGAGTTTCAGCAGGTGCTGAATCTCCTTCTGGAGGACGAGCAAAAACTGATGGTCGAGGGCGCGGCAGAGGTGAGTGAACTAGCCAGGTCTGTTGGTGAGAAGCAGGCCGGTGGCCAGACCATCCGCACGGTTGGTGAATTGAAGGCTGGAACCTGACACCATGAGGCATAGGCCGGCCTTGGGGCCGGGATGCTAAGGAGGATAAACTATGTCGGAAAAATTCCTGCACAGAAGCGAGGCGCCCTTCAGTGATAAGGTCTGGCAGGCGATTGACGAAGCGGTGGTGGAGGCGGCCAAGACACAGTTGACCGCCCGCCGGCTCCTGAGCATTGAAGGCCCGTATGGCCTGGGGCTGAAGGCAATTCCTGGGCCGGATGTGCCGGTTGATGAGAAGGGTGCAGCGGGAGCGGTCGTCAGTGCCAGTTCCATGATTCCTGTGGCTTTGCTTCAATCCAGTTTCACCCTGGCTGCCCGCGATATTGCGGCTTTTGAGGGCACTGGCTTGCCCCTGCCGCTGAAGTCCGCCGCGGATGCCGCCATCGCCTGTGCGCGCCAGGAAGATGCCCTTGTCTTGTACGGCTCTGGCAGGCTGGGTGTGGAAGGCCTTCTCACGGCCAAGGGCACGAAGTCACTGAAACTCAAGGCCTGGAAAGAGGTCGGCGCGGCGGTAGAGGACCTCATCCAGGCGGTCACCAAACTGGACGAAGCGGGCTTTCATGGCCCGTATGCCCTTGCGCTGGAACCATCAAGATACAACCTCCTGTTCCGGCGCTATCCGCAGGGAAACCAGACGGAGATTGAGCACGTGCGCACGCTGGTCGCAGGTGGCGTTGTGAAGGCACCGGGGATTGCGTCTGGCGGCGTGCTTCTGGCCACGGGCCGTCAGTTTGCTACCATAGTCCTCGGCCAAGACCTGATGACGCGGTTCGTGGGACCGGCCGGTGAAGGGTATGAGTTCTTGACTATGGAAAGCCTGGCATTGAGGCTTCTTGAGCCTTCCTCGGTGTGCGTGTTTCAGTAGGTGGTCGGGCGACGGCGTCGTGTTGGGGTTAGCGAAGGTGTGTCGGTGTCCGGGCTGGGGGAAAGCGCATGGCGAGGCTACTCCATATTTGTGCTTCACCACGCAGCGACGAAGAATCTTATTCGCGGCGTGTAGCCAAGGTTTTTGTGGACGCCTATCAGCAAACACACGCGGCCGACAGCATAGAGACGCTGGACCTTGCTCGTGTGCGGGTGCCGGAGTTCGGGCCGCTGGCCCTCGCAGCCAGGCACCGTATCATGGAGGGTGGGGCACTGAGGCCACGCGAGGCACGCACCTGGCGGGCTATTGAAGACGCCATCGCCAGGTTCAAGCGCGCTGACAAACTCGTCATCTCGTCGCCGATGTGGAACTTTGGCATTCCCTACCGTCTCAAACAGTATTTTGACGTCATTGTGCAGCCGCGGCTGACGTTCGCCTATTCACCGGAGAGCGGCTACACAGGACTCGTGACCGGCCGACCGGCCATGCTCATCCTGGCGCGTGGTGGTGAATACAGCGAGGGCGGGCCCACGATAACCTGGGATTTCCAGCGGACATACCTTGAAACGATTCTCGGATTCATCGGTTTCACCGACATTCGCAAGATTATCGTGGAACCGACGTTGCAGGGGCACGAGTTGGGTGCGCAGAAACTCGCAGCCGCGCAGGCCCTGGCCCGCGAACTGGCGGCGCAGTTCTGAGGACGGGAGTTTACGCGCAGCACAGCACCTCAGTACGACACCCGTGGCCGAAGGCGTGATGGCGTCACGAGGCCCCGTAGTCTACGCCCAGGCAGGGCAGTGAGCATTATGAGGCGTTTCGTTGCACTAATCTCGGTGGCGGCTATCGTCCTCGCGGCTCAGGGTGCGCCAATACCAGTACAGGCCTGTGCAGCTGAAGAAGCAGCCGCGGCCGCAAAAAAGACGCCAGCGAGGAGGGAATGGGCGAAGGCCATTCAGAAGCCCGGCCTTCCCAACCTGCATAAGGTCAGTGACGATCTCTACCGCGGCGCGCAGCCGACCGCTGCGGGGATGCGCGAGCTCAAGGCCATGGGCATCAGGACCGTCGTCAATCTGCGCGCCATGCACTCCGACCGCGACGAAATGAGCGGCACCGACCTTGCCTATGAACATATCCCCATGGAAGCGTGGAACCCGGAAGGCGAGGACGTCGTCCGCTTCCTGCAAATTGTCACCGACAAGAACCGCACACCCGTTTTCGTCCACTGCCAGCACGGCGCCGACCGCACGGGTACGATGTGCGCCGCCTACCGCATCATCGTTCAAGGCTGGACGAAGGATGAGGCCATAGAAGAGATGACCAAGGGCGGTTTCGGGTTTCACAAGGTCTGGCAGAACCTTGTCCGTTATGTGCGCGACCTAGATGTGGAGCGCCTCTCCCAACGGGCGGGTATTGTCAGACCGGTTGACCACTGAGAACACCTGGGTGAAGCGCAGCGCGAAAGTATCCCGCCGAGCGGATTCACAAAAACGGGCGCGCAAACGCCGTGCAGAAATTGCTTCGGCCGCGCCCGGTTCTTCCGATACCCAGCTATTGCCGGACTCCGCAGGCGCGCGGGAGGAGAAGGCGTGCCAGTCCGGGGTTGCCACCCACAGACCACTGATGAAGGAATGGCTGTCCAGTCCCATTGCGCGAACCCGCCATGCCGGGACCGCAGATGTCGCGGCGACCGGATTCAGAATTGACCTGCACGTGCACTGCGCGGAACTCTCGCCCTGTGGCCGTAGCAGCGCCGAGGAGATGATTGAGGCGGCCATCCGCAACGGCCTTGAGGCCCTGGTCTTCACTAATCACGGTAAACTCGTGCCGGAACGTCAGCTGGATTTCTGGAACCAGCGCTATGCCCCCTTCCATGTCTTCAACGGGATTGAGGTGCATGCCGATGGTGATGATTTTCTCGTCCTGGGTGTGCTTGACACGAACATTGAGAAGCACCCCTGGCGCTATGCGGCGCTCTACGACTTTGTCCGGGAGCAGGGTGGATTTTTCATCCTCGCCCACCCGTATCGCTACCGGGAGGTTTTTGACGTTGACTTGGCTCGGCTGTGTCCCGATGCGATAGAATGCTGTTCCACCAACATTCCGCCTGCGAACACGCCGCGCATCTTGGCGCTGGCCGAGAAACTCGCGGTTCCCGTGGTCTGTGCCTCCGATGCGCATTGTTTTGAGCATGTCGGCTTGTGGCACGTTGAACTGGCGCGGCCAGTGGCCGACGAACGCGAACTGGCCGCCGCCCTTCACTCGGGACATTTCACCTGTGTACTGCCGGACACCGCACCCGCACCGATGGCGGAGTGATGGCCACCGCACACACTGAAGAGCCCCACGGACGCGGTGTCCACTGCCCAATCCAATCTTCAGCCTCCGCCGCTAGCGTCAGGAGGCTGTTCGCAAATCCAAATGACAGGGTCAGGTCTGAGGTTGCCATTGCCTTCTCGCGCTGTCCGTAGCGCCACAGCCGCCGTACCACCCAAACCGCGGGCAAGAAGAGCCAATACCGGTATTCCAGCCGCAATACCTCAAACCCCGCTGCCGTCAGAAGTCGCCTGAGCGACGTGGCGGTATAACGTCGCTGCGTCGCCACTGCCTGGTCGTGCTCACCACGCAACCACTCAAAGGCGGGCAGGTGCACAATCAGGATGCCGCCCGGCTTCAGAACCCGTCTCAACTCCGCGAGCGTGATGGCTTCCTGCTCATCGCTGAGAAGATATAGAACGTCCAAGCAAACGGCGGCATCGAAGGACGTGGAAGCCACTGGCAGCAGGTCAACCGACGCGCCGCAGAGGCGCCCACGCACTGCCGGACGCTCCGCCGCCAGGCGCAATGCCTTCGCAGCAAGTTCAATGCCGATGGCCTCGTAGCCCCGCGTTCGCAGAAAGGCAAGCGTTGCCCCCGTGCCGCAGCCTGCATCAAGAATGCGGGCACCAGGCGACACGTAACGTGTGAGCATCTTCTCCAGCCAGAACCGCAGCGCATGATACCACCAGTGCTGGTCCTCCGCGGCGAACATCGTCCGGTATTCGTGCGGCAGCATTCGGGTTGAATCGCCTTGCCTCATGCGCGCTTTTCGCCGCGCCGTAATCGCGCGACCACAAGCCAGTCATACCCCTCCGGGGGCTCAGTCTACCGCTTCCGTGGGCAAAACTGTAGTATGGTGCCGCTGCCGGTGGACTCGGCTGATACGTGATCTCTCCCGGAGCGGAGGCGCGGCCATGTTCATTACGCGCGGCTACTATCCTCTGGAACTCGGCGACGTGGACGTTATCGTCCACGAGGACTGCCTGCACCTCTTCTACCTCAACGTCAGCGGCCACGACGTCGTCAGCCACATCGTCAGCGACGATGGCATGCACTGGCGACAGTTGCCCAATGCCCTGCACACCGGCGACCCCGGCGAGCCGGACGATGACCAGATCTGGACGATGCACACCTTCCGCTGGCAGGGCCGCTTCTACATGCTCTACACCTGTCTGGCGCAGGCGGAGGATGGGCGCATTCAGCGCACCGGCCTGGCGGTCTCCGATGACCTCATCCACTGGGAGAAGGTGCCGCACAATCCGGTCGCCGTGCCCGACCCGCGCTGGTACGAGGCCGATCTGAGTGGCTGTGGCCGCGCCGACTGGCGTGACCCCTTTCCCTTCATAGAGGGCGGCGTTATCCATGGGCTCGTCTGTGCGCACGAGAAGGACGGCCCCTTCAACCGGCGCGGCTGCGTCGCGCATATCACCAGCACCGATGCGCTCCACTGGCGTGTCAGGCCGCCCTTCTACACCCCGCGCGTCAGTTCCGACTTTGAGGTGCCCTGCATCTTCAGGTTGGGTGGGCGCTACTACCTGATGGGCCACATCTGCGCGCCGCCGATGGATGTCTATCGCATATCTGACCGTCTGGAAGGCCCCTGGCGGCGACCGCTTGATGACCTCCTGCTGCCCACGGGCAATCACGCCTTCCACGCCTGCGAGTGGCGCGGCAAGATGATGATCTTCAATTGGATAGGCGTTGCCGCGTTTGACGAGACCCGACAGCCGACGCGTATCCTCGCCCCGCCGAAGGTCGCTGGGGCAATGGCCGACGGCACGCTGCGGTTGCACCCGTACGAGGAAGGTTGGAACGCCGTCGCCACGGAGGCGTGGCGCTCGTGGAGTCCCCAGGCGGTGTTCACGCAGGGTGCTGTCCTCGCCGGCGAGTGGTCGGCGCAGGAAGGCGCGCTTGTGGGCACGAGTCAGCCGGGCATGGGAGTTTACTTCCTGCCCGATGAGTTCACGGACTTTGAACTGGAAACGACAGTCTCATCGGCCGATGCGCCGGAGTTCGGCCTTGTCTTTCGCAGTGATGCGACTGCCGACGAGTACATGCGCCTCAGTTGCATCCAGGGGCGGCAGACGTTGGAACTGGCGGTAGTGCTGCGCCGGGGCGCGTCGCCTATCCTCGGCCGCGGGTTTGAGTCGCTGCAGATACGCCATCACCCCTTCGCGCCGGGGCGGCCATTCCGGCTGCGCCTGTCTGCCTACGGGCCATATCTGGAGGTGAGCGTTGACGACGACGTGCGCCTGGCGACGGTCAACCTCATGCGCCGCCGGGGCAAGCTCGGGTTCTTCGTTGAGGATGGCACGGCGCGGTTTGCCGACCTGCGCCTGCGCCGCCTTGAGGCGCCGCCGATGCGCCTGCCGCCGGGGCCGATAGTGTAGGCCTTGCCGGTCTCGCCCTGTGCCCCCTGACGATGATTGTCTCTCGCCAAGGACGCCAAGGGCGCAAAGGACGGCGAGATCTCACGAGTACGCCTACCAATCCCTCTGCATCTCATGAACCAGTGCATGTTGTGAGGTTTCCTGGCAATGCCCAGGCCCGTGGGTCAGCGAGAGACCTTGGGGGTCTCGCGCAGGAAGCGCTCAAAGTTGCCGCCGAAGAGGTTCGCCACGTCGCGCCGGACGTCGGCGTCGGTCAGGCGCCAGCCGACGGCGACGAGGTCAGCATACTTGTCGGCGAGGACTCTGGCGATGATGTCGCGGGAGTGGCGCCACTTGTAGAGCAACTGGTCCAGAACGCGCGCGTCGGAATGCTGCGGCACGAAACTCGTGCCCAGGAGTTCCACGCGCTCGCGGGTAATCTCCTCAATGATGCTCGGATTGTTGGTGAACCACCAGCAGCCGAAGGAGAGGAGGTTGTGGAACTTGCGCATGGTGACGCAGAACTCGTGCTGATTTTCACGCGAGAGGTAGGTTACGATGAAGCGGTTGTCGGGATAGTCGCGGCACATGCGTTCCAGGACGACGTTGTCGGCCTTGCCCACGCTGTCGCCGGCGAGGCGGAGGCCAGGGTTCACGGCCTTCCGGACGCCAATCATCATGGCGAAGGGAATGCCGCGCTCGCGGGCGACGGGCAGGACGGCCTCGCGGATGAGTTGCCCACGCGCGGAGTCCTCCGGAAAGGCGAAATCCGGCGGCAGCGAGATGGCCAAGTAGAGGGCGTTCATCCGTTCAATCCAGTCACCGAGAAAACGGCGCACCTCGCCGAGAGTCTCCGGCGTCAGTTCGGGCGCGACGGCGTAGCCCCACGACTGCATGGCCTGGACGGGCTTGGGCCAGGCCATGAGGATATCGTCAAGCCGGAGCGCCGCCTTGAAGCGTTCGTCGCGCGGTCCGCCGCCGAGCCAGACCGGGCGCTCCTGGTCGTCGAACGGGTTGTTGGTCATGACCACATAGGACACATTGGATTTGTGGAAGACGAGGTCAATATATTTCTCCACCTTCTGGCGGGCGAACCAGGAGCGAATTTTTTTCAGGTCGCGCCGCCGGACGTCCAGGCCGAGCATGTGCAGGGTGGTGAGCACGCCACGGCAGGCCTCGGAGATGGGCGAGTTTTTCAGGAAGAGTTGGTCCCAGATGAGTTCGGCCTGGGCCGCCTTGGGCAGCGCCCAGAAGTTGTCGTATGGCATCGGATGCTGGCGGAAGACCTCGGCGACTAGGTAGTGGTAGGTCAGGAGTTCGTCCACTCCCCAGAGAAGAAGCGGGCCAAAGGCCGGCGGGTAGATGTGGGTGTGAACGTCGGCAACGGGAGTGCTATCCACGATGCGCTTGGCAACACTGGCGATTGCAGCGCGGGTGGCCAAGACGGGCATGGTTCTCCTCCTTGTGAAAGGGCGCTACCATTTTCCAATGAGCGCCTGGATTTTCGGCTGCCAGGCAGCCCGTGCGGCTGCGACCCAGGCGGCCTCTTCATTGAGGCGCTGCGCGGAAAGGTGCAGGCCAAGGTTGCCGGGTGCACCGAGATGGGTCTTGGCGCGGATGTTGGCGCGGGGGTCCTGCGCCGGGATGCGGTCAAGTTCCGCAGCGACCTTGCGGTAGGCGTCGCGAAACGGCAGGCCCTGCTTGACATAATCCAGGACGCGGTCGGTGGCGAAGAGTTCGCTTGTGAACGAACTGGTGCAGCGTGCTGCATCTACCTCCATCCTGGCCAGGCAGGCGTTGCAAACGGCGAGACTGGCGCGGGTGGTCTCAATGCCGCGCATGAGCGCGCCCTTGGTCTCCTGAAAATCGCGGTTATAGCCGGAGGGGAGCCCTCGTACGATGTCCATGACCTGCACCAAGCAGCCGAGCACCGTGCCGGTCTTGGCGCGCGCGAGTTCAAACGGGCATGGGTTGCGCTTCTGCGGCATAAGGCTGCTGCCGGGACAGAACTCCTGCGGCAGGATAAAGTAGCCAAACTCCGGCGTGGCGAAGATGATGACGTCGGTCGCCAGTTTGCTCAGGTCAAGCATGAACTGTATAAGCGCGCTCAGCGCGAGCGCCTCAACCTTGCCACGGCTGTTATTGGCGTAGAGGACATTGTTCTGTACTTTGGCGAAGCCGAGGAGGTCACTGGTGTACTGGCGGTCAATTGGGAGACTGACACCGTAACTGGCGGCTGAGCCGAGCGGGCACTGGTCAGCGACTTGGTAGGCAGCACGCAGCGAAATCATGTCGTCAAGGAGCGATTCGGCGAAGGCCGCCGCCCACAGGCCGACGGAGGAGGGCATGGCGCGCTGCATGTGCGTGCGGCCGGGGATGGGCACTTCCTTATGCTTTTCGGCAAGGGTCAGGAGCGTGCGCGCCAGTGCGAGGGCTGCCTCGGCCACGACAAGAAGGCGCTCGCGCATGTAGAGGCGCAGGTCCACCAGCACCTGGTCGTTGCGCGAGCGGGCCGTGTGCAGTTTCTTGCCCAGGTCGCCGAGCGTCTTGACCAGGTCGTTCTCAACGGCGGTGTGGACGTCCTCGTCGTCTTGCTTGATGGCGAATTCGCCGCGCCCGGCGCGGCGGACGATTTCCGCCAGCGCCGTGCGCAGGCGCTCGGCCTCGTCGGTGGTGAGGATGCCGATCTTCGCCAGCATCTTGGCGTGGGCGGCGCTTCCCGCGCAGTCCCATGGAATCAGGGCGACGTCCAGCTGTGGGTCGTCGCCAGTGCTGAAGGTCTCCACCTCGGCATCAAGCGCGTAACCCTTGTCCCAGAGTTTGCCCATGTTCTCGCCCCCTTATGGAGCCAGCGCCTTTCCTGGCCAGGGAGAACGCCGGTTGCCAGTTACCGGTGGCTGCTCAGCGGGAAATGGGGCCGCACGTACCCTGGCCTGGCGGATTATACGAAAAGTGGCCGAGGTTCGGAAATGTTTGGGCGCGTGTTTTCTCACGCACAGTCGCCGGCTTGTGCTCCGTCGTTTTCGTGAAAGGTAATTTGCTGAGTGCACAGTTTGTGCTATTGACATCATTATCATTTTCGGCTATTTTACACTTGGACAATGTGGGGTATTTTGGGAACGGATGGTGTAACTTGGTACAACTTAAGGGGGAGGTTTTAGTTGTCTTGGCGGTTGTCGTCTGTCGCTTGGATGCCGTGGGTGCACGGCGGCGGCAGAGCATCCTCATGTGTTGTGAAAGGAGCAGGAAATGAGGAGTGTCGGGTTTGCAGTGGCGTTGTTGTTGGTAGTGGCCGTGGCGGGAGTCGCACTTGCAGTGGAAGAGAAGGCACCGACCGCTAAGGTGAAGGTGCGCGGCATTGTCGCTGTCGTCAAGAATGACGCCGGCGTAGTGACCGCCGTCTCCATCAAGACGCCCAAGCGGGGCGATAAGGAAGCCACGGAAACCAAGGTTGTCCTGGATGAGCAGGGCAAGAAACTGGCCGAGTTGGATGGCAAACAGGTGGTGGCCGTGGGCACGATGACCGAGGCCAAGGAACTCAAGGTTGAATCCTTTGAGGAACTGAAGCCCAAGCCGAAGACGACGCCGTAGAAAGAGGGCTAATCGGCAACGGTTGTCTCCGTGGTGTGCCGTATCGGGTCGTTGGTGGATAGCCACTGTCTTCAGAGCGCTGCAGTCGGTTGTTTGGGGCTGCAGCGCTCACTTTTTCGCCGCGTTTTCCAGCGCCCGTGCGTGAGGCACAGCTCTACCGCCACGCTGAGCGACCTAGTGTTTCGTGCCGTCAACGACAAAAGGATTTCTGCACTTTTACGGGCGCACTTTTACCCCGCGCTGGTGGAGATATTCCTTTACTTGGCGAATGGTGAGGATGCCGAAGTGGAAGACGGAGGCCGCTAGGACGGCGTTAGCACGTCCCTCTGTTGCTGCTTGATAGAAATGCTCAAGTTTCCCCGCGCCGCCGCTGGCGATGACTGGCAGGCCGGTCGCCTCGGCAATCGCGCGGGTGAGGTGGATGTCGTAGCCTTCCCTGGTGCCGTCGGTAGCCTTGCTTGTGGGCAGGATCTGCCCAACGCCAAGGTCGGCCATCTCTCTGGCGAACTCTACCGCGTCTTTGCCCGTGGCGGTGCGGCCACCATCAATGTAGACCTCTCGCCCCGACGGTAATTGGGGATTGGCGTCTGCGTCAATGGCGATGACAATTTTCGCGGAGCCGAACGCTTTTACCGCCTCTCTGACCATCGCCGGATTGCGGAAGGCGGCGCTGGAGATGGAGACGCTGCTGGCGCCGGCTTCAAGTGCCTCGGCGACATCGGTGAGCGATCTGATGCCACCGCCAGCCACCAGCGGCACCTTTACCACTGCTGCTACCCTGCGGAGGACGTCAAACATCGTCCGGCGCTTCTCAACGGTGGCGGTGATATCAAGGAAGCCGATTTCATCAGCGCCGCCTTCAGAGTAGGCGCGTGCGGCTTCTACCGGATCCGCCGCGTCGCGCAGCGCTACGAAGTGCACGCCCTTGACCACCCGTCCGTCCTTCATGTCCAGGCACGGAATCACGCGCACGTAATCCATAGGCGTCTCCTTTTTCCCGGCTTTGCGTCGTGCCGGGCATTAACCAACTGGCCTTGCGGAGAGGATACCAAGAATGAGAGGTGAAGAACATCCACTCAGACGGCAGAGCCCAAGCAGGTTGCATATTGCATCTTCTGGCCTGTGTTCTTAATTGTGCGCTATCTCCAGGGCTTGTGCGCTGGGGTGTTGTGTGGCGTTATACTAGCCACGAGTGGTGTTCCTGGACCGCTGCCGCAATCCGGGCGCGCGCCGTGTCGTCAAGTTGCTGGTCGGCCACCACGGTTTCGTGGTCGAGGACGCCGAGGAGCTTGAGCGCATATTTCTGACCCACGATAGGGCACGGTGGTCGGGTGAAGCGACCATAAACGCGCCCGAGGAAGAGTGCTTTCTCACGGTCCATGGCCATGGCCTCGGCGCTCAGACCCTGCCGGGTCTTTTCCCAAATGGTTCTCACCCAGCGCCCGGTGAGCACGCCGCCACCATGCAGGACACCGTCGTAGCCGAGCATCGCCGAAAAGGCAGTACGATATTCGTTGCCGTCGAGAAGGGAGCAGCCCTTAGGGCGCAGTGACTCGGCGGTCAGACCTTGGGCAATAAGGTCGTGGCCGCTGGAGTCCTTGAAGACGAGTATATTGCCATGGGCAAGGATGTCACGGATTTCGTCCAGTAAGAGAGCCGTGCCGGTGTTGAGCGGAATCTCGTAATAGGCGCAGGGCACGGGGCAGGCATCGGCCACGGCCTTGACGTCGGCAATGGCCGTCTTCGGTGCGACGTTGGGCGGTAGGCAGAGGACGATGCAGTGCGCGCCCATGCGCGCATAACGTAGCGCACGGTCCCGCATGCGCGCCCGGGAGAGGTCGGCGGCACCTGCAAATATGGTGAGACGGCTCCCTGCCTCAGCTAGGGCCAGTTCCAGGAAGGTAGCGCGCACTTCCTCGGCTAGGAGCAGCCCCTCGCCCATCGTGCCCAGGAGAAAGACACCATCGAGCCCAAGGTTGAGCCAGCGCTGACAGAGGCGCTTGGCCGAGGTGATGTCCAGCGCGCCATCAGGCGTCAGAGGCGTAGGTGTTGCAGCGTTGATGGGTCCGACGCGAAGATTCATGCTACTTGCTTCCTCTCGACTAGGGTTGCCGGGGAGGCGTTTTCCTTGTGTTACCACCCGCAAACATATAGTAAACCAGCAAACTGTTTAATTCCTGCGCCTGCCCACTCGTTTCTCCTGCAACAATGCACGAAGGACGGGGAAATAATATACTGTCGCAGGCCTTGAAAAGACAGCGTTGACTACCTTGCCGCTGGGGATTACTCTGGCGGTTGTTTGCTGCTGCTGGGATCTTGAGGTATGCAGATGGTTTTGGAGCCATGGTTTCCTGCGGCATAGATGCAGGTGCGCGTACCACGAAGGTGCTGTTGCTTGATGAGAAGGGCGGCGTGCTTGCTCGGGTTCTGCGCCCCTCCGGCCCTAACCCAGCCGTCTCCTGCGAGGCTGTATTTGAAGAGGCCTTGGCTCGGGCCGGTTTGTGTCGCACTGCGGTCAGAAATGTCGTCGCTACCGGTTACGGTCGCGTGGCCATCCCCTTTGCCACACGTGTCGTCACGGAAATAACCTGCCACGCGCGTGGTGTCCGCTACTTGGCGCCTGCTGCACGGACCATTGTTGACATCGGCGGGCAGGACAGCAAGATTATTTTCCTGGATGCCAACGGGATGGTGCGCGACTTTGCCATGAACGAGCGATGCGCGGCCGGTACTGGCCGGTTTCTGGAAGTTCTGGCCGACATTGTGCACTTGCGGTTGGAAGACCTGGGGGCAGTCGCGGCACATGCCCGCTCGCCTGCCGCCATCAGTAGTACCTGTGCCATCTTCGCCGAGTCCGAAGTCATCGGCCTCCTGGCCAGAGGCTGTGCGCCTGCTGACATTGTGGCCGGGGTGCATGAGGCCTTAGCCAAGCGCGTCGTTTCGCTTTGCCGTGGCATTCGTGCTGTACCGCCGGTGGTCTTCACTGGCGGTGTCGCGCTCAATGCCGGGATGGTGGCAGCGTTATCGTGTGCCCTTGGTGAGAAAGTCCAGGTGCCGGCGGAACCACAGATGGTTGGCGCCCTGGGGGCGGCCCTGCTTGCCGCGCATGGGTAATGCGGTGTGTGAATGATCGGGCCTCGTCGGACAAAGCAATAGAAAAGGAGTGGGTGCAAGAACGTGTTGCCCATAGGTACCACTGATTCCGCTCGTCTCGCCCTTGACACAATCCTCCAGAAGCCGCGGAAGGGTATCCCTTCCTGGCTGGTGCACATCATGGAGCATGCCCATATTGAGCGCTTGGCGGGTAGCCCGCTTGGTTCCTACCGGAAGGAGCCGGAGAAAGTCTATCTTGCTTGCCAGCGCGCCATCGGCACCTGTCTACTTGACCAGTTCATCCCGGAGAACCCGCTGACGATGGGCGACGAGGGCTTTACTGCGAATCGGGAGCGAGATGCTACTACTGGTGCGGCGGAAATTGTCCGTGACGGCATCGTCATCAACTCACCGGAGGCGGTGATTGAGCATTTGGAACGGGTTGTCTTTCCAAATCTGCGCCAGCGGATCGCGGCCTTCAACGAGGAGACACGTGTGCGCGAAATTCTCGCCAGGGAGGCCGATATACAAGCGCGTTTAGGCCCTGAGATCCTCAAGGGTGGCTACGGCTTCGTGATGTTCCCTGGCTTGGCATACAGTACCTATGGGTATGTTCATTACTTTCAGGCTTTCGCACTTTACCCCGAGGTAATGGAGAAACACTTTGCGCTTCAGGCCGAGTTGGCGCTCCTCAACAATCGTGCTGCCGCTAAAGCCTACAGTGAGGGCCAGCTCGCCCCCATCTACCGCCTGGACCATGACATGGCGGGCTCGCACGGCTTGCTGGTCAATGTCAGGGTGCTTGACCGCCTCTGGCTGCCACATTTCCATCGGTGTCTTGAACCCCTCCTCAAGACAGACGTACGCCTTGTCTGGCACTGTGATGGAAATCTCATGGAGCTCGTCCCGCGTCTGCTGGATGTGGGCATCCGGGGTTTTCAAGGTTTTCAGTACGAGGATGGGATGGACTATGAGCGGATTTGCCGAATGAAGGACCGCGAGGGGCGAGACCTTATCATTATTGCCGGCGTCAGTGTCACACGCACGCTGCCACACGGCGCGCCCGACGATGTGCGGCGCGAGATGGCCTGGCTTGTCCAGCACGGCCCAAGGACAGGTCTTTTCCTCGGGGCCAGTAGTTCCATAACCCCCGGCGTGCCGTGGGACAACATTCGGCCGTTGGTTGAGGGACTGGCATATTATCGCAAGTATGGACGGCATGGGCATTGAGCAGAATGATCGGGGCGTTTTTTCGCATCTTCGTAGCACTCGTCGTGGAGGCCTTCGTCATCGTAGAGGTGGCATGCCGGGCTGTAATAGAAGCGCGCACCTGTTCTTGATGGCTGTTGTGGGTACTCCGAAGTGGAGCACACAATGGGTCTCCGTCGGTTCGTTTCTCCCCTGATGCCAGACGCTGTTCTGAGTGGCTATCGGCGCCTGCGTTACGCCATTGGTCGGTGGCTCTACGAACCGCGGCGATTCTGGACGCGCTGTGGCAGAACTTACATGCAGTGCTTCCCGCCCACTGGCAGCCGCAGCGAGGGTATCATCATCGGAGTCTTGCGGGAGTTGGAGGTGAACTCACTGCTTGATGTCGGCTGCGGTTATGGACGGTATCTGAAGGCGGTCCGACAGGAACTGGCGCTGGCCCGGCTTGCCGGAGTTGATATCAGTCCGACACAGATTGCGCAGGCGCGGGAATATTTGCGGGATTTTCCCGATGTGGAACTGCGCTTGGCCTCAGCGACAAACCTGCCTTTTGCCGCGCAGAGTTTTGACGCTATCCTGACCTACGGGTTGATGATTCATCTGCGCGAGCGCGAGACGGAGCGGTTTCTGGAGGAGGCGCGGCGCGTTGGTCGCCACTGGGGGCTTTTTCTGGAATCAAGCAACAATGCTGAGCGACCCTACCTGAATCCGGCCTACTACTTTGCGCACGACTATCGCACGCTCTTTGCCCGGCATGGCCTGCACTTGGAGCGGGAGATCCTGATTGAGGCCAGGACGCACGAGTACCTTTATGTCGTGCGCCTGGCTCCGGGTGCCTCTGCCTAGGCGAACTGTCCCTCCGCAGGGGCAATGGCAATACTTCCTGCTTTCTGGACAGCGCGTGGTAGCGTGATGCTCTCCCCGACGCAAGCCACGACGGCCAATGAGAGACCCCATGGGAGCGGTAGCCAGGGCAGCAATGAGCTCTCAACGGCGGACAGCGCAGCCAGGGATGTCTTCAGCACTGCCGGTAGCGTGCCTGGAGCATCGGGAGCGGGAACAAAACCCATAAGTTTGTTCATGATCATGAGAGGCGCAGTAAAGGTATTGCAGTGAGAAACCAAAAGGACGCGCAGCCCGGCTGTTTCAAAAAGGCGGCATACTTCTTCCTGCCGGAAGAAATACGGTTGCGTTGCCTGATCCCGCCATTGTAAGTTCATGGAGTGTGCCGCCGGCACGCCTGCCAAACACACTCCCCCCGCGCGGAGCAGTTCTGCTGCACGCCGCAAACCATTGGGGACTTCGGTCTTTGGCAACCACTCAAGCACGTCGGTGAGGATGATGACGTCAAAAGACCGATTGGAAAATGGAACGCAGTTGGGGAACTTACCTTCAATGAGGCGTCCCGAAAGATATGGGTCTTCCGTCCGTGTGCGCAGCGTTTTGCGGACCTGCCGTGTCGCTTGTGCGTGGGTGTCTGCCAACAAACTGACGACCTCGCCCCATGGCTTCAGGGAAGTCAGTGCGGTAGTGATGTCATGCCCGATATACAGCAAGCGCATGTGCTGGCGCGCCGGCGGGAGATATACTCGCAGTAACCGCAACAACAAAAGTTGGTGGCACTGAGACCACCAGCGCCAACACTCTGCCGGCGAGCCGGCTTTCCCTCGGCTTGTCTTCGCCATCGCTGTTCCAGCCACGTGACGAAACACCCGGTCAGCCACCCTGCGGCATCAGAATACCAGATTTTTGCGCCGGGACAAGGAAGGGCAGTTTGACGACTGAAGCAGATATCGCTAGGAAATGCTCCGAGTAGCTTCGGTGCAATTTTTCTCCTGAGGCGCATTCCAACGGGCTGGTGGCAAGGGTAGTGTCAAGTTTCGTGTGTAAATTTGTCGAAGGGACACAGGCGTTAGTCCTCCTTGGGGCGCCGGTCAGGCGGCGCGTTTGTCGTCGGCGAACTCGGC
>Ga0272448_1003049_pt1 | contig 20315 bp, 16 predicted proteins | sample YNPCB0191_FD_202220 | JGI IMG/M metagenome (GOLD analysis project Ga0272448, IMG submission 202220) | Hot spring sediment microbial communities from Yellowstone National Park, WY, United States - YNP-CB-019-1 | ecosystem: Environmental > Aquatic > Thermal springs > Hot (42-90C) > Sediment... | reverse complement strand
GAAATGTCGTACCCGGGAGTGGGGGCTTTCCTGAAAGCAGATGCGGTCAAGTCCAGCCTGATCGATCTTTCCATACCCTTGAAAGGCTACGAACCACTACGTCTTGGCTCGAGATTCTCAACCGGCGCAAAGATCGAAAGAACAAAAGACAGCCTGATCATTTCATGGGACAACCTCGGCATGAGCCGCAAAGTAGATTTCGGCAAAAAGGACTCCGAAGGCTATGAGCTTTCGTACAACGAAAGGACCGGCAAGTACACCTGGGTTCCGGTACCTTCGTCGGCTTATGACTTGGGGGCAAGGTTTCAGCAAGAGTAACGATCAAGGCTCTGCCGGATGGAAAATCAATTGTTTTGACATGCTCCATAAACAATCAATCGAAGTATTCCGTACGGCAAATTATGTTCCCCGACTTTATGGGGCTTGTTCCGACATCGGGAGAAAACGGTACATATCTGCGAACCGGCGGGCAGAGTATAAAGCCGTTTGTCGATCTCAAGCGAGCAGAACGCGGCCTCCAGTTTTGGGCGCAGGACAAAGCGGCCGCCGGACAGGAACTTGTTCCCGGAGCATTTTTCTCTACAACTCCCATGGTCGGCCAGTACTATGATTTGGGCGGTTTGAATGGCGGCTTCAGCTTATATAGAAAGAAATGGGGCTGGGACGGCGACAATGCTTGGAACAACGGGCAATCAGTCTGGGCAAAAAGGGACGAGATAACCTCCAAACTTCGACTCATGTGGGCGGCCAAAACGGATATCAAACCGGGGGCAACATGGGAAAGCGCGGAATTCGTTCTCACTCCACACATGGGAGGATGGGCTCGCGGCATAGAGCCGTATAGAAATTGGGTCCGCTCAAACATCGCGCAGCGCAAATACCCTATGCCGACACATGTAAAAGAAGGGCTTGGATTCCGAACGATCTGGATGAGCACAGGCGCTTATCCGAACGATCCTTCAAAAGCAACATTCACTATTTGGAAGTTCAAAGACATGCCCAAATTGGCAAAAGAAGCCAAAGAACACGGATTGACCGAGATGGTGCTTTGGATGTGGAATCAAGGGCTGCAACTTCCTATTACTCCTCCATTTCCACAGCTTGGTACCGAGCAGGATCTTTCCGATGCCATCGCCGAATGCAAGAAGATCGGCGTGAACGTAAACTTGTTCATCTCTCTGTACTCGCTCGCCAATCCGAGTGCACCGAGATACGAGGTGAAAGTACCCGAAGAAGGGGGCTGGACTTACGATCCCGAATTGATTCCTGCGTTCAACCCATACTACGCTCACGGGTTAAACACCGGAGGAGCGGATTTGAAAAGTCCAAAGTGGCGAAAAGATGTATATACAAGCTGCAGGGAGCTGATCGATAAGTACACTCCGTCGATAGGTTGGGATCAATGGGCCGATTATTCTGCTGATTCCGGGATATACAAGATCACTGACGAAATACGAGCAATGGCAAAGGAGAAAGATCCTGAGTCCACATTCTGCGGCGAATCATTTTCCAGCATCGAGATGGAGTCTCAGTATCTCGATTATTTCTGGAGTTGGGGCTATTATGGGATGTTTGGAGACATGCAGGCATTTACCAGCACATTCACCGCTCCCAGACTAAATCCGAACATAGACATATCGTCGGCAGACGCCAAGTACTGTTTTATGGACAATCTTTACATGAATGTAATGCCGCGCAGAGAAGGTTCGACAAACGGCTCGGCTTATATTGTAGAGTACCCTGAACTAAGCAAAGCATTGAAAAGATGTGCGGCACTCAGAAAGCAATTCTTGCCGTATTTTCTGAACGGCGAGCTGGTAGGATACTGCTTCCTGGCACAAGATTGTCCGGAAGCGCATTTCAATGCTTACATTCTTCCTGGCCGCATACTGATAATTGCTTTGAAAGAAGAGAAAGCAGGGGCTTTGAAAATGAACATTGACCTCGGGCCATGGCTAAAAAGCAATTCCGGAAGCTATGCCGTCAAGACATATAGCGAAGACGGCAAGGTCGTGTCCGAATCAGTGTTGACCGGAAGCAAAGGCACGATCAATTCTACCAAACTCTCGAAGAACGAACTGGCGATATTCGAAATAACCTCAAAGTAGTATTCATCCTCCCGGAGGGATTCAGCCTTCCGGGAGGATTCCCAATCCTTCGCGTAACCTCCACTCTTCACCCGACGTATAATTTCCTTGAAGCATAACGCTTTTCGAAGATGAAGGATTTCCCGATGTTTATTAAGAATACGGAAATATGAAGCATCTTCCCCGTAAACTAGTACTCGACCAAAAAAGTTGTGACGTGTAGTGAAGGGGTCAGACCTGTTTTTTCGCGACTTGTCCACCGTAGCCTTGGCGTAAGCGGAAGAGAAAAATAGGGTCTGACCCATGAGACGGCACACGAAATTGAATTGGCGAAGTATCATCGATCAGACGAAAGGTTGAGCATGAAACCGCATATTAAACCCGTGCTATTTATTATTCTGACAACGATCGCAATCATGAGGTTGCCAACTGTTGGCTCAGCGCAGACTTCACCGACAGAGAGCGATCTCATGAAGAGCGTGCCGAAAGATTTCACCGTTTTTTCCATACCCACCGATACGAAAGCGACTCATGCACTCAACCGATATCTCTGGTACCACTGCCAAAACCGCATGGGAAACGGCCGCACCATGTTCAACAAAGAATACCTTACTCTCGGGGATCTGTGGCTGAATTCATTTGAGGACAAACGGAGAAAATCGTCGATTCAAGACGTACATAGAGCCGACCTTCTGGATATCGCACAGGACAGCGAAGGATATATAAGCACCCATCAATCATCTTTTTATGCTCATGACATGGGTTGGCCGTTCCCTTACTGGATACACGCCACACGGAAACCGAGTGATTCAGTAGGTCATACTGCCGGATGGATGTTTCAAAACGAAGCCGACTTGAACCCTACTGTACGATTCCTGGTCGACTGGAAGATGACCCAGTTTTACGGCGAACCGGCGATAGCGGGCTGGGAATTGCACAATCTAAAATCACTGGGAATAACAGACAAGAAATGGCAGCTTCAATCGACAGGTGATTCCCCTTCCATAACCACGCCCAAAGGGGTGGAGATAGATGCATTTCAAGCGCCTTTTCTCCAACTGAGATGGGTGCGAAAGGGCGAGCCTAAAACCCACGCGGTTCCTTACGTGGAATGGATGCGGGAAGGAGATACAAATTTCAGCCCGGAAAGAAGGGTCTACTTCTCCTACGATCCCACAAATGAATGGCAGCCGGGGTGCATCTGGGAAGATCCTAGCAGCCGCTACACCACCACTGAGCCGGCGCACAGCATTATCCGAATGTACAAGCATCCGCAGTGGAATGGCAAGATCACCAGGATTCGCCTTTCACTTTGCCCGGGAGAATCAGGGATCGATTTCGCGATCGATTCGTTTTTCACAGCGTATGACACAAGGCAGACAATCAACAACCCAATATACATTTTCGCCAACTGGAATTACTTCCGATGGACCGGCGACATTGCATTTTTACGAGCAAATATCAACAAGATGCGTAATGCCCTCCGCTACATGGATACGGAACTCATGGGCGCGAAGCTAAATTACATTAGAAACACTATGCCGGGGCACGACGGTACATCTGGCATAACTCCCGATAAGAACGGCAAATCCACAACAATTAACGGCGGTCACGGATTGGGAAGCAACTACTGGGATATCCTTTCCTTTGGCGGAGACGATCTGTATGCAACTGCCCAATACTATGCGGCCCTGAAGACCATGGCGGAAGTGGAAGAAGCGATTAATGGTCATCCGGAATGGAATATCCCGAGTGGAGGAAATGCCCTCGATCCCACTGCTTTGCGAAAGCACGCTGTAGAAGTCAAGATTACCGCCAACAAGAAGTTTTGGGATCCCAAAGTCGGTCGATTTGTGGGCTGCATAGATATCAACGGCAAAGCTCATGACTACGGTTATACGTTTATCAACCTGGAAACAATCTGGTACGGATTGGCGAGCGACGAACACGCCCATCAAATCCTGAGCTGGATTAGCGGAAAGCGTATAGTTGCAGGAGACGATTCTCAAGGCGCAGATATTTACCATTGGCGTCTCGGGCCGAGAACTTCCACAAAACGCAACGCCGAATGGTGTACTTTCTGCTGGACCGATCCGCAAACCATACCGTGGGGGTACCAGGTGCAGGACGGCGGTACGGTGCTCGGATTTACATTCTACGATCTTTGGGCACGTTTGCGATTACTCGGAGCGGACAACGCTTGGACTCGATTCAAAGAGATTATGGCGTGGGAAGACGTTGTCTGGGCGGAAGGCGGATATCGGGCTTACTACAAGAATGATCCCAAGCGAGGCACACTTCAAGGGGGAAACACCGCCGGCGGCATAGGAATCGACTGGGAATTCTATGAAAGCGTAATGGTCCCTTCGATAATGACCTACGGGTTCATGGGTTTAAGTCCACAAGCTGATGAACTGGTGATCGATCCGAAACTCCCGTCTGCATGTCCTTCGATTTCGGCGGATAACGTTCTGTACCACAATGTCCGAATGGACATTGGAGTGAGTCGAAAGTCCATAGACGTTACGGTGAAGAATGCGCCGGGCTCGTATCTCAAGTTCCGCCTGCAGGGCATGTGGAAAAGAGAAGATACCAAAGAGACGGGGAGTTTGTTCAAGATCGAGAAACCCGGAACTTACCGTTTCACAAAAATCTGAGGATATCAGTAAAGAGTTGATAAAAAAGTCAGGGCGTACAGATAAGTACGCCCTGACTTCAAATATCTTAGACAATCCCTTTGGATTACTCCAACATAAACAATGCCCCATCACCAGCCTGCAAGCGTATATCGAATCCGCCGTCCACATTGCAATTTACCTCGCGCATGATGCCGGTCGATTTACTCTTCTCGATCAAGTGGTGATATTGCGGTGCAAGGAGCAGCTTGATATCCCCGACAGACTGCATGTCGCGATTCATGACAAAAGCCCATGTGGATCCTTTCGCATCCTTGAACAGCCCTATTAGAACAGGCAGATTGCTCTGAGCCTGTAGTATCGAATTGCGGTTCTGAGGTTTGCAGCCTTTCGGTAATTTGCCCGTATGGTAGACTTCTGTAGACTTCAAGCCTGCCAGCACTCCCCCCAGGACATGCAATTCGTTATTGATTCTTTTCACCTGGTTGAAATGATGAGTACGCTTCAACTCCACATTTACTATACCTGTGTCCACCTTGGGATTCCACGACTGGTAAGTAAAATACATGATCCCTTTGTATCCATAAGCTAATGCCGTATTTACCTGCCATCGAAGGTCTGCAAGCGTCGGGTCTTCATAATCCTCATGTGAAGTGGAAAGGAGCGATAAGCAGGTCGGAATGTTGTATTTCAAACCTTCGGCGCGTATCAGCTCCATGTTCAAAAAGTAAGAGTCTACGGCCTGTTCATCGCCCTTTTTCCCCTTCAGAAACACCGCATAATGATCATAGCCGAGTATGTCGGGTTTCACTTGAGAACAGAACTGTTCGATATACTGTTCATAGGTCGAAGTGCCGAGTTGCTTTGCCGAAGCGTAATTCGGAAACAGATTGAAGAAGCGCAGTTTTGACGGGTCTTTGCTTTTCAGATACGCATTGACGGCTGCAAGTTGGGGAAACCGTACCGCACTCGGTTCATCGGCGATAAAGTATCCTCCCGTACCGGGGAGACGGCCGTAATCCTTGATAACCGCATCCAGATTTGAAGCGAACCCAGGATCGCCGGGCATTTTGTCGGTAGTCCGAGCATCGGGAACTATATACTTCACGCCGTACTTGCTGCACGCATCCAGAATGCGCTTGTTCTGTTCCACCGAAGGGCTCGGATACGGACGACCGCGTTCATCCGTACCGGTCGGCAAATTGGAGTAGTTGAACCCGCATTGCGCAATATCACGATAAACCACCTGAGGGTCGGACTTTAATTCCGGCCCTCCCCAGAAACTGATGAGGAAATCCCTCGATGCAAACGCGTTTGGTATGCAAACAACAAAAACTAATATGGAAACGATCCATCGAAGCATTGAGTATTATCTCCCTTTCCTATTTACCCAGTCGTGTTTGCACGACGGAGATGACCCTATCATATTAGCCGAATTGGGCAATCAGGTAAATGGGGTAATCAAGTGAAACGATTTTTCATTACGGTGCGAAAGAGCCATTTGCTTCATTTTCAAATTCGATGGTTATTCGCAGCAGGCGATACTTACTATGCCAGGCAATTTTCCGAACATTTGCTTCCATTGATTGCCGTTCCTCATGCGTCGGGATCTTCCAACGAAGTGAGTGCCACTTACTGAAGGTATAAGATTAGAAAACTCTAATACCATACTAATCTCATTCCAAGAAAGGTTCAGTATACTGCCGTCACAGCAATCTCCCAACGGGGGAGTGTACTATATGATCCTAAGGAGAGACAAATGACAAATAGCTCAAAGAGATCAGTGTTCGCAATCCTCGGGACACTGGTCATTACACTTGCGCTGGCCGGTATGAGCCAGGCTGCAGCAGTTCACAAGGCGCATTCAAAAACGGTCTCATCTCACGTAAAGATCACCGCAGTTCAGGCGGAAGCGGCGGCACTGCACAAGTTCCCCGGCAAGATCGTAGAGAAGACCAAGCTCGAAAACGAGGAAGGCGTCTGGCAGTACGGCGTCATGGTACAGTCCGGCAAGACTCTTCGAGAAGTCATGGTCAATGCAAAGACTGGGAAGATCGACACTTCGGAAGTAACCTCAGCCGCGAAGGAAGGCATCGAGGCCAAAGCCGATGCCGCTAGCGAGAAGGCACACGCAAAGAATCACAAGCAGACCAAAGCAAAGTCAGGCAGCGCAAAAGAGGCAAAGTGATTGCTGCCCGCACGACTCATTGATAGTGCCAATTCACGCAAGAGCAGAAGAGATACTCGCTCTTCTGCTCTTGCGTCGGTGATGTGGCCTGATACAGTACTCAGGGCAGTTTAGAAGCATTGTCGCTGTTTCTCGCAGTGTTGTACCTGAAGTGTTACAATAAGCAGATACAATATTGGCATGGAAATGCGGAGACGAACGTTTCTACAATATGGTGAAGACGAGGAGTTCGCGTTCCATGTGTTACAGAGGTACCGAATTGAACGTACTGATAGTTGAAGACGATGACAGCGTAGCCCGATTCCTTCGGCAGGCTACGTCGGAGGCTGGATACAGCCCGCAAGTGGTTGCTGACGGTCTGGATGCACTCGATATGGCTATGGCGGTGCAGTTCGACCTCATTCTGCTGGACATCATGCTTCCGGGCCTGAATGGATTCGATGTCTGCCGCCAACTGAGAGCTTCGAAGGTCATGACGCCGATCCTCATGATCACCGCACGAGATGCCCTGGAAGATAAGGTAGAAGGGCTCGATTCTGGCGCTGACGACTACATTGTAAAGCCGTTCCAGGTCGCGGAACTACTCGCGAGAGCACGCGCGCTATTGCGCCGGGGCGCATCTTCGCCGGCTATACTGTGCGTCGGTGATCTGACTCTCGATCCAGCTACCAGAATGGCGTCGCGTTCCGGGAGAAGCATCTACCTGTCTGCAACTGAGTATTCGCTCCTCGAGTATCTCATGCGCAACGCTGGGCGTGTTATGATCCGCAGCATGATCCTTGAGCACGTCTGGCAGTACGATTTTGAGGGCAATGACAATGTGCTGGATGTCTATATCAACTACCTTCGCAACAAGATCGATAAGGGGCAAGATGTCCCACTGATTCACACGGTGCGAGGTGCAGGATATCGGATGGGTGTCGATGATCCCTCTTAAATCCATGCGTATGCGTATGACGGTGGCATTCTCGCTGTGCATCGCCGTGCTCATGATTACGGTTTCCTCGGGGCTCATCTGGTACGCGAGGCATACCCACGAACGCAGTGCCGCCAGAAGTCTCACCGTGGCCACACAGAAGCTCAAAGCTGAATGCGTGGGCAGCGATGGCTCTGCTGATACGAGGCTTCTGATGGAGGAGGGACGTGAGGATCTCAGGCCAGAGGGCATGTCACTTCTAGTTATCAGCCCTACCAGCAAGATCATCGGTAGCTCGCAGAACGGGACGCACCTGGGATCCTTGTTGCACGGAGGAAACTGGCGCACCGCAAGAGCGAGCATTGGCCGTAATACGGTTGTCGTTGGTCTGCCTTGGCAACACGTTGAGGAGGAGCTCAGGTACCACGCTGTAGTGCTGATGCTGCTGAGCATCTTTGTCACTGTCATCGCTGCCATCGGAGCATGGGTACTCGTTGGGTATACTCTGTCACCGATAGCGCTACTGGCACGCCAGGCCGATGTAGCATCGACCGACAGCCTGCACGTCTGCTTGAAGGAGCCATCTGCCGATGCCGAGATAGTTGGGTTGGTTGCAACTCTGAACGGCCTTTTGACCCGTCTGGCCGAGACGGCTAAGGCAAAGGGTCGCTTCTACTCAGCGGCATCCCATGAACTTCGCACACCGCTACAGGCGCTTTCCGGACATTTGGAACTGGCACTCACCAGAGACCGGACAGTAGACGAGTACAAGCAGGTTGTAAAGGAATCATACACACAGACTCGACGGCTTATCTTGCTTGCAAAGAACCTGCTGCTGCTCTATCAACTGGATCTGCCTACTGCCGCTCCAGCCCAAGAATCCGGCGACCTGTCATCGGTGTGTCGGCAAGCGATTTCGCAATATCAGCCTATGATAGAGGAGCGGGGCTTGCACGTAGCGGCTGCTCTGACCGACGGAGTGATGTTCACAGCTCCAGCTACTCATATGGATATACTCGTGCGTAATCTAATCGAGAATGCGGCTAAATACGCGGATGCCGGTAGTGAGATAACCATTGAACTTAGTGAGCACTCAGGTGCGCTACATCTCAGTGTCGGTAACCGATCCACGTCAGCGGAGAACTGGGATGCGGAACGATTATTCGAACCGTTTGGGAGACGCGACTCATCTCGCAATTCCCGCACCGGCGGTACTGGACTAGGGCTTGCAATCTGCAAGGCGATTGCCGTCACCAATCGATGGGATCTGAACCTGTACCAAGAAGCCGGTAGAGTCAGCGCAGCCCTCATCATTCCAGGTTCTCGGTGAGCTCTTGGTAGAGATCGAGCGTTCACGAACACTGAAGGAGAAAGAATTGAGCATGACAAAGAATCTCACGGCCCGGGACGGATCAAGTGCATCGTGGAAGAATACCCTATGCAAAGTACCAGAGGTGACCTTGATCTTCTGGATTATCAAGATTTTCGCAACGACCCTAGGGGAGACAGGCGGAGATGCTGTCTCAATGTCCATGAAGCTTGGTTATCTAGTCAGCACCGGCATATTTGGGCTCATATTCCTGGCTGCGGTAGTCATCCAGGTGCGAGCGAAGAGATTCCACCCAATGATCTACTGGGTAACTATTGTCGCCACGACAACAGTCGGTACGACGATGGCAGACTTTGCCGACCGTTCGCTGCATATTGGATACGCCGGTGGAACAACCATACTGCTCATATTGCTTCTGTCAACACTCTTTGTGTGGCACCGAACGCAGGGATCTATTGCAGTAAACACGGTGAATTGTACAAAGACGGAGATATTCTATTGGGTCACAATTATGTTCTCCCAGACCCTGGGTACGGCGCTTGGGGATTGGACGGCAGATTCCGCTGGCCTCGGATACACTGGAGGCGCATTGATTTTCGGTGGCTTGCTGGCCGCCATCGCAGTTGCGCACTACCGAACAAAGATATCCAAAACCGCACTGTTTTGGGCAGCCTTCATCCTGACACGTCCGCTGGGCGCAGTTGTGGGCGACTTCCTGGATAAGCCTATCAGCCATGGGGGATTAGCGTTAAGCCGCTTTGCGGCATCCGGAACCCTGCTTGTGCTCATTCTGTTTTCAATAGTGATCTCCGCCCCCAAAGCAGCGAGGCAAGCACACTGAACCCGCCATGAAAGTGATGGACAACGGTATTCAGGAACAAACGAGTAGTTACCAGGACCATCAGTGTTCTCTCGGTTTAGGTACAAAGCATAGAAATCCATGCCAGAGGGTAAATACATCTGTCGTAGAAGGAGTGAAAAGTGAGCATCTTACATGCAATTGTGTTAGCCATCGTGCAGGGAGTGACGGAGTTTCTGCCCATCAGCAGCTCAGGTCATCTTCTAATACTTCCATGGATGCTTCACTGGAAAGACTCGTCTTCACTCACCTTTGATGTCATGCTGCATACAGGTACGCTGGTCGCGATCCTTGCCTACTTCCGGAATGATTGGAAGAAGCTTGTTCTTGGATCAGTCCGTGATCTTAGGGCCGGAGAGTTCGGCAGGAAACTCGATAGTAGACTACTCCTCCTGATCGTCCTCGCTTCCGTCCCTGCGGGGATCGCTGGGGTGAAGCTAGACAAGATGATCGAAAATGGCTTCCGCACTATGTACCTGGGAGTTGCGGCCGTCATGATCGCGATGGGATTGCTACTTTACTTCGCCGACAGATTCGGAAGGAAAGAACGACTCGTTGAGAAGATCGGCGTGCGGGATGCGATACTAATAGGCTTTTCACAGGCGCTTGCCCTGTTCCCAGGTGTGTCCAGATCCGGTGCTACAATCACCGCGGGAATGTTTGCAGGTCTGACTAGAGAAGCATCAGCTCGGTTCTCTTTTCTGCTGGCCACCCCAGTTATCCTTGGCGCATCACTTCTCAAACTGCTTGAGCTTGGAGTGCACGTTGCGAAACACCAGCCTCTTGATACTCCTGTCAGTATGATGTTGGTAGGCTTTGTTGTCTCGGCTGTCGTAGGATACCTTGCGGTCGCAGGTCTTTTGAGATTTCTGCGGAGCAACTCCATGCTGCCATTCGTGATATACCGAATAGTATTTGGGTTGTTGATAGCCGCAGTGTATTTCATACGCTCGGGCATATAAGCGCGTCGCATGTGGATAAGTTTGCGACCGTTTCCATAGCAACATAGAAGACGTTCTGAAAGTCCCAGTACAGTCCGAGGCATGCTGGCTTCCTGAACTAGGACTTGGGGATTCGAATGATGCTTTGTCGATACGCAAATTGCATTGCCCTTGTCTTCTTATCATTGCTTCTGCTCATTCCGCTGGGCTTTCTAAGTGCGGACGCGGATCAGACACCTGCATCGTCGAGTACTCCGCAAACGGAGCAGAGCCAACCTTCACCTGAGCGGACTGCTCCTCTCACGCTGACGCTCGGGGATGCTGTCAAGCGAGGATTGCAGAGCAATGCTACTGTCCAGGCGTCTAATGCTAGAGTTCAGGCAGCCAATGCCCGCCTTCGTGCGGCTGTGGTACAGCAGAATCCCTTTTTGACGCTTGCACACGGGTGGGGAAACAGCAACACGGCCGGTCTTGATGAGGATATCATCCTGGCCCAGGTCTTCACCCTCGGAGTGAAGCACAGTGCACCGATTCGCGCCGCGATGTCCGAGAGGGATGCCGCCGTCATGGATAAAAGGTCAGTTGAGCTTTCTCTGACTCTTACAATCGAGACTGCCTATCTATCCGCAGTACAGGCGAACCATGAGTACGCGAACGCCGAGAAAGCACTGCGGACTGCCCAGGCTTTTGCCAACGCTGCTAGAATACGATTTGAAGCCGGTGACGTGGCGAGAGATCAGGTAGTTCGGAGCCAGATCGAGGTGAATACTGCTCAGCAGGCTCTCACCAACGCTGCGGGGGCTCGTGTGAACCGCGAAACGGAGTTGAAGAGTCTGCTGGGGGTGCCCAAGGAACAGGCTGTCGACTTGACCGAATCCCTGTCAATTCCTCAAGTCTCATGCCAGCTCTCCAGTCTGATTAACTACGGGCTTGCGAACAGGCCGGATCTACGCTCAACTCAGTTGCTGGTAGAGGCTCGGCGGTTCGATGTCAGAGCTGCACGTGCTCTTTCTACACCGGACGCTTTTATAGAACTGTGACGTAGGTCAATCGACCCCGCCATAGCTGGGGGTTCGATACGCGTTGGCGTTATACTTCCTCTTTTCGATCTTGGAGCAAGACGTGCACAGGTTTCGCTCTCACGTGCCAACGAAGCCGAGCAGCGGGCGAATCTTGCGGAGATACAGCGGGTCGCGACAGTAGAGATCACGACGGGCTGGCAATCACTAGAGGACGCACGGAAGGTACTACAATCGTTTCAGACAGGGCGTTTGGCCCAGGCCAGAGAACTACTGGATATGGCGCAACTGGGATATGAGCATGGTGCATCCTCATACATCGAACTATTGGACGCTCAGCGAGCATATCGGGATGAGCAGGCAAACTATCTTCGAGCACTGGTGAGCTATCGGCTCGCGCTGTCCAGTCTGCAGCGTGCAGTAGGAGGTGCATTGCCATGCGGTCAATAAGTGGAAGGCGGTTGGTAATCCTCACTGTCGTGGCCCTTCTGGTGCTCGGCATTATGCTCTATGCGTATCTTAAGCGGAAGGCGGCGGAGAATGCCGCGATGACCGAATCTCCACAGCCGGTAAGCGTCGAGATAGCGTCGGCGAGATACGGGAGAATCGACACCACAGCGACAGCACACGGAGTGCTGTCGCCTGTTCAAGGAGGGAGCGCACGTATCGCCAGTCCTATCGCAGGGCATGTGCTGCAGGTGTACGTTCGTGAAGGTGACCCTGTGACGGCCGGACAGCTTCTTGCTGTCGTTGATAATCGTGCATTGAGTGCCCAGGCAGCTGGAGCGAAGAATGCGGTCAGAGCAGCAGGATCGCAGGCAAGGTCAGCGGAACTCGATGCACGAGCAACCGCAGTTGATCAGCAGGCTACGCTGGCAGGTGCAGAGCTTGCACTTTCTGCAGCGCGGGCTGACCGAGAGTACACCCTGAATCAGGCGCGAATTGCGTTGGAGACTGCTCAAACCACGTTGACTCGAGTCAGAGCCGGTGCTCGTCCACAGGAGATAGCCCAGGCAGAGCAGGCGGCCGCACAAGCGAGAGCGACTCGGGATCGAGCAGCAACAGAAGCCCGGCGACAGCGCTTTCTGTACGAACATGGGGTTGCTGCGAGGAGGCAGGTGGAGGACGCGAATACGGCGCTGGCTGTGGCAAACGCTGCATATGCGAGCGCCGAGGAACAGGTCTCCCTGCTTCGAGCAGGATCACGTCCGGAAGACATACGTGCAGCTCAACTGGCAGTTGATAATGCAAGACAGGCCCTTTCACAGGTGAGGGCGAGCGCAGATGCACGGGTAGCCCAAGCCGCACGTGCGCTTCAACAGGCCAGACGGACCACACCGTTACGTGTAGCAGCAAAGCAACAAGATGCTATCGCCAGTTTGGCCACCAGGCAGCAGAGACAGAACGAATACACGGCTGCGCAGGTGACAGCAACGTCCACCATTCTCCGCGCCCCATTGAGCGGCGTAATCACTCGACGGTCCGCCAATCCGGGAGATATGGCGGACCCTGCTACACCAATTATCGAGATAACCAACACGCAGCGTCTCAACCTGCAGGCGAACATCGCCCCCGAGGACGGTGTGCGAGTACGGCCTGGGATGATCGTGACGGTCTATCCAGAGGCTGGCCGCCGTAGGTCGTTGCCTGGCGTTGTTACGAGCATAGGAGGCGTCGATCCGCAGACGAACTTCATGACCGCCCGCGTCAGCATTGCCAATCCGACAGGTGAACTAAGAGTAGGTACTTTCGCTACGGCGATCATTGTGCTCGCTACGAATCCCAAGGCAGTGGTTGTTCCAAAGTCAGCAGTGATCACCCGTGATGGAAAACAGGTTGTATTCACTGTTGGGTCAAACCGGGTCGCACACCAGCGAACCGTCGTAGTGGGCGGCCAGGAGAAAGGGTTGGTCTCCATAGTATCAGGCGTGTCTCCAGGGGATGAGGTTATAACCCTGGGTCAATATGCCCTGTCTGATGGAGCTTCTGTCCGAATAATGTCGAGGAAGTAGATCCGTATGTCCATAACAGACTTCATGACCGGCCATATAAAATCAATTCTTTTCTTCGTGTTTGTGCTGTGCCTGGCTGGACTGCTCCTGCTCTATTCGTTTCCGGTCGGTATTCTACCGAACGTAAGCTTTCCCAGATTGACGATAATCGCAGATGCTGGCGAGCGTCCGGCGGAGATGGTGGTCATTGACATCACGCGGCCGTTAGAGGAGAGCATTGCGACGGTACGTGGGGTGCAGACGATTCGCTCCAAGACTGCACGTGGAGCGACAGATATCACCGTAAACTTCGTCTGGGGCACTGACATGGTATCGGCTCAGCAACTTGTCAACACCCGGATCAGCGAAGTTCGCTCACGACTGCCCGCTGATACCAATATTCAAGTCCAGCAGATGAATCCTACACTCTTTCCGATAGTAGGATTGTCACTCTACTCCAAAGGCATACCTCAAACGGAGCTGTGGGACATGGCGACCTATCAGATCCGGCCCTTGTTGTCACGAGTTCCAGGTGTGGGCCAGGTCGTGATACAAGGTGGTCGCATCCCGGAGATTGCAGTAGAAGTCGACCCGGTACGCATGACAGCTTACGGTCTCTCATTGGCTGATGTAGAGCAGGCACTCGCTCAGACCAACACTATAACAAGCGTGGGAAGGGTGGACCGGCAGTTTCAGCAATATCAGATTCTTGTGTCTGGACAGGTGACATCTCCTGAAGCTCTAGCCAATACCGTAGTCGCACAGAAGAACAGCATACCCATCTACCTCAGCCAGATCGCTACCGTGGGACCTTCGGTACAGGATCCAACGACAATAGTGACAGCGGATGGGCGGCAGTCAGTACTGATCAACATCGTCCGCCAGCCTGATGCCAACACCATTTCTGTAGCACAGGGTGTTCAGCAGGAGATGGCTCGGCTGAAAACTCAGCTTCCCCCAGGGATCATCGTGAGGACGTTTTATGACCAGTCGGTTCTGGTCCGGGATTCCGTCGGAAGCGTTCGAGATGCCGTAATCATCGGAATCATTCTCTCGGTGATTGTGCTCTTCTTCTTCCTTAGAGATATGCGGGCAACTGTACTCACGGCGGTGGTCATACCGATAACACTCCTCATTACGTTCGTCTTCATGCGTTTGGCCGGCCTTACCTTGAATCTAATGACTCTTGGTGCTCTCGCAGTAGCGATTGGATTGATTATCGACGATGCAATTGTTGTGGTGGAGAACATCTACCGGCATACCAACGCAGGTTTATCGCCGGGTGAAGCTGTTCGACTCTCGGTTGCCGAGATATTGTCTCCGATGATCGCCTCCACTCTCACTACATCTGTAGTGTTTCTCCCACTATTGCTACTGAGTGGAGTGACCGGCGTGTTCTTCCGCGAACTGGCTATCACCATGGTCATTGCACTTGTCGTGTCGCTGCTTCTGGCACTCTTTGTAAACCCAGGTTTGGCCGCTCGAATCCTGCACGTAAGGCGCGAGGAACAGCGGCAAGCGTCGCTAGGCAGAGTCACAGACCGGTATTGTCAGGTTATCGACTTTGGTCTACGTCATCGGCGGATGCTGCTGCTACTCATTCCTCTAATTGTGGTCATCACTGTCCTAGTTGGCATGAGGCTTAAGACTGGATTCATGCCGTCGATGGACGAAGGGGCCTTCGTTCTGGATTACCTAACGCCCCCCGGTACGTCTTTGTCGGAGAGCAATCGAATGCTCAATCAGATAGAGCGTATTCTTCGCGAGACGCCGGAAGTGAGCACGTTTTCACGCCGAACAGGAACGGAACTCGGCTTTGCCATTACTGAGCCAAATGTGGGTGATTTCGCGGTCACATTGAAGGCACATCGGTCGCGAGACATAGAGACTGTCATGGATAGTATCAGAAATAGGATTCTCGCAGAAGTGCCCGGAGTGAGCGTCGACTTCATACAGGTCCTGCAGGACTTGATCGGCGACCTGGCAGGAACCCCAGCTCCTGTGGAGGTAAAACTCTATGCTGAGGATCAACGCCTGCTCCAGACCCTATCAATCCGTATTCAGGATCACCTAGGCCGGGTGCCGGGTGTAGTTGATGTTGCGTCGAGTTTGGTGGAGTCAGGCCCCGAACTGGTGGTTCACATCGATCAAACTAGGGCCGGGCGTGTTGGAATGACTGCCGAATCCGTGGCAATGCAGGCAAATGCTGCTATGTTCGGAAATGTGGCAACAACGTACATAGAGAATGACCGCCAGCAATCGGTCCGAGTTCGCTACCCGAGAGCTTGGCGAGCAGACCGTGCACAAGTAGCCGCTCTTCCGATTCGAACACCAGGAGGTTCTACTGTTCGCCTGTCTACGCTCGGAACAATAGAGACAGTGCCTGGAACAACAGAGATCAATAGGGAGGATCAACGCCGCTATGCTTCAATCACGGCCCGCCTGGCAGGACGCGATCTAGGAAGCGTGATGCGAGACGTCCAGCGCATGATGCAAAGGGAAACACTACCGTCTGGGGTTACCTACACATTTGGTGGCCAGTTTCAAAGTCAGTCAGAGTCATTTCGGGGTCTGCTCGTAGTGCTCATACTGGGCGTGCTCCTAGTGTTTGGCGTAATGTTGTTCTTATTTGAATTCTTCACTGCCCCTCTTGTAATCCTGCTGGTCATGCCTCTGTCGCTGTTTGGGGTCGTGATGGGACTGTGGGTCACTGGGACACCATTCAACGTCTCTTCATTCATGGGTGCGATTATGCTTGTGGGTATCGTAGGAGAGAACGGCATCCTGCTTCTTGACCGAGCCTGGAAAGGGGAACAGGAAGGACTGAGTGTGGAGGAGGCAGCAGCACAGGCAGGCGAGGTTCGTCTGCGCCCGATTCTGATGACCACTCTGACGGCAATCCTCGCCCTGACTCCATTGGCCCTCGGTATAGGTGCTGGAGCGGAAATGCAGAAACCGCTTGCCATCGCCGTGATCGGTGGCCTTGCATTCTCCACGATATTCACGCTGTTGTTCGCCCCGCTGATCTACGTATCATTCCGCCGCAGGCAAATGCGACAAACACCCAGGGGTTGACCGAGAATCAGTTAGTACCGCTATGTGATGATGAAGATGCGTCTCAGATCATCAGTCGTTTTGAGGCATTCAGAGCACAGGCAACTGCTTCAGGGGACTTGCAGGGAGACACCATCCAGCTTAGCGTGTTTCTCCGCCGGAAATCCGTCTTAGGGAAACTTCCTACCCCCGGAAATATGAATTAGGGTTCCTTCAACTCATTTTGTGAGGCGGCACAAGGGGAAAATGAAATAGAGGGCTGTGGAGTTGCCGCGCTGATCGATTTAGCAGTGGGTAGACTGCACCAAAAACTGATAATAAATTCCCCCGATGCAAACGCGTGCGGATGTGCAAAGATTTACAAAACAGAGTTGACTATGGTAAATTTAATATATAGCATTACAGTTTTGGCTTTGCTAACATGGCGTAAGATCACCGAATTGACTTGCGGTCTACCGCGTTGCAAATAGGAGAAGCACTTGAATACATCAATGACAAGCAGAGAGAGATTTCTTCGCGCTGTCGATCATAAGGATTTGGACAGACTTCCTCGCGATTTCGTTTCCGAAGGACCGGTAGCCGAGAGTCTGATCAAAGCACTGAACCTGGCAGACATAAACGCGCTGAAAGACAAGTTCAAGGTCGACCTTGAGTACGTACGGGTGCAGATTCGCTGCCCTTATGATGATGGCAGAAACATTTGGGGGATGAAGTACAGCAGCGCCGGATTGACGGAAAATGTTTCGCTTCACCCGTTGGCAGACGCGACTACAGTCGAAGATGTCGATGCGCATCCCTGGCCGAGTCCGGATTGGGCCGATATAGATGCATTCAAAGCGGAAGCAGAGATAGCTCGAAACACCGGCAGAGCAGTCTCGGGAAGCACTTGGGGAAGTATATTCGGAGAAGCGTACAGGCTCATGGGAATGGACAATTTCATGATGGGGCTGGTGCTTTATCCGGACGTTGTCCACAGAATCATCGAGCACTTGACCAACTTCTTCCTTGAAGTCGACCGACGCATTTTTGAATCATGCAAGGGGCTCATCGACATTACATATCATGGAAATGATTTCGGCACCCAGAGAGGGCTGCTGTTCAGCCGAGAGATGTGGTTCGATTTTTATTCAGCACCGTTGAAGAAGTTGTTCGATCAGTCGCATGCGTACGGCCTGCGCCCCATGTTTCACTCATGCGGAGCGGTCAGCGAATTGATCGACGATTTGGTCGGGATCGGGGTCGAGATACTTGACCCGGTGCAGAATACCGCAGAAGGCATGAACCCCAAGATACTAAAGGACAAATATGGGGATAAAGTCGCCTTCCACGGCTGCGTGAGCGCACAGAAGGTTCTTCCCCTGGGCACTCCGGATGAAGTCCGCGAGCACGTAAAAGAGATTTGCGACGTCATGAAGCCGGGAAGCGGATACATATTCAGTTCCGACCAGGCGATAACTCAGGACACTCCGACCGAGAATGTCATAGCCATGTACGAAGCGGTCGAAGAGTACGGCAACTATTAGTAATCCACAGATCAGAAGGGGATGTGCACTCTGCCAATGCTCCTCTGCGAAGCAGCCTTGCTACGTAGAACGAGTGGGCGAGTGGACGTCCCCGATTCTTTAAGACGAATGCTATCGTCAAAATACAGCGAGATTCTTTGCATCCATCTTCGTCCCTATCTTAATTACCAATCTCCTTTGGATGGCGGCTGGGGTAGTTCTGCAGCTTGTCCCGGCCCCATTCCGAACACTAAGCTAGCAGCGGCTGTTGAAAACATGCTCAATAACCCCAGGCCGATGTATTCAATGTCACCTCCGTAAGTCCCTGGATGAATGAATACAAACCTGCTCCATATATCAGCGACCACGAATGTTCCGAACAACACTCCGGCAAAGCCTCCCACAAGCAAGGATATCAGCCCTCCCACGAACCGGGTGATGCGCCCAAAAACCCTTCGGAGTCCGCGAAAGACGGCTGTCCCGACAGCCATTCCGAACACCGCGCAGAAGATTCCAGACAGAATACACGCTGCAGTCTCCCACTGCGAGGACCGCGATAGTATCCACGGCAGTGTAACGATCAAAGCAGTAACGATTGTTGTTAGTATGAAGCTCCAATTGCGCATTCTTATCACCCAGGTTGATCAAAAGGCATTCGAGGTTAGATTGCCCAAGCCGTAATAATCAGCAATACTCGCCTGCCCCTCCAAAAACACCCATGCCCAATGATAGAAAATATGATTTTTCAGACCCGGTATTAGCGGCGGGGACTGTCCCATTTTTCGCAGAGCTTATGAAGCGAAAATAGCGGACTGTCACCAAAGCGTTTGAGGAAAAGTTAAATACGTTAGGAACAACCCCGTAAGAAGAAGTCTGGTCGATTATCCAAACGACTGGTTCTTTCCAAGACGTATTCGCACTTTGTACTGGCAAAGGCGTTTTCCTTGATCTCACGTGAGACTCCCAGGCAACATTCGTTTTTTCGGATCGGACGGAGCCTGCCGCTCCCAGTCCTGCTCGATAATCTGTACTTTTCCTGTACGGCGATGCCGGAGATATCAGGCAAAATTAATCGTGGGAGCGAGAATCTCCCGCTTTTCGGATACAAACCGTTTCCGGGAGCATGTGGAAATGCTCCCCTACAAACTTTACATCCACTTGTGCCATGTATACGGATAATCTGATATCTCTTTAGCCAACCCTGCCCTGACTGGATTTCCCACGATGTATCTTGCCGCCGCCATTAAATCTTCTCCAGACCTCATCGCGTGGTCATAGAAACTACGCTGTCAGATAACTCCACTGATCCCTGCAGCGTGCAATCTGTTGGTCGTGAATATCTTCCACCGCCGAATAAGATCTATCAGGTTCACTTCGATTACCCCTTGAAGCAGATGAACATGATCCGGCATCAGACAAACTCCAAAAAGATCACTTTCTCTTGCAATATGACCGTCCATGATCCCCGCAAACAATAGATTTGCTATCGATTTATCTGAGAACAATGGCCTTGAGTTTTGGGTCCTAATTACTATATGGAAGACCGCGCCTTCGACACCATAGCAAGATTCATGTAAGCGAATATATTTCCTGCAAGGCAGTTGCATACGATTCTCCGCGGGGAAAGACCTCCACATGGAAACGTTCCACCGCCCAACTCTCGACAGCATTTTGTAGATACTATGGAGGTGTCTGATCCCCTTGTGATATCGTAGGTTAGTGGAAACCGGTGAAGGATCACCAGAGCTACATACAATGCAAAGCATTGCAGAAGGGGATCAGAACATGAAGA
>Ga0272448_1003048_pt1 | contig 20316 bp, 17 predicted proteins | sample YNPCB0191_FD_202220 | JGI IMG/M metagenome (GOLD analysis project Ga0272448, IMG submission 202220) | Hot spring sediment microbial communities from Yellowstone National Park, WY, United States - YNP-CB-019-1 | ecosystem: Environmental > Aquatic > Thermal springs > Hot (42-90C) > Sediment... | reverse complement strand
ATGAGCCGATTACTGCCAGCAGTAGACCTATAATACCTCCACTGACACTTAGCATTGAGGATTCAACCAGAAACTGTGTAAGGATATCGCTACGCCTGGCACCGATGGCTTTACGTACTCCTATTTCACGCGTTCTTTCGGTAACGGAAACAAGCATGATGTTCATGATACCTATGCCACCTACAATTAAAGAGATGCTGGCAACGCTCGCCATAAAAAGCTGGAAAATGGCCATTGTCTGTTGCATGCGTTTAAGCACTTCCTGCATATCGATGACGTTGAAGTCATTTTCCTCACCTTCTCTTAAGTGATGACGCTGACGTAGTATACTGGTTATTTCATTCTTTGCCGCATTAATTAATAGGGTATTTTTTGCTTCCACCACTATCGTCTGCACGGGATGTCCCTGAGGCATTGTCTCTATACCAAAACGTGATTGCATGGTGGGTAGAGGAATCATAATGAAATTGTCAGCGCTGCCACCCATGAAACCACCTCTCTGTTCGAAAATACCTATTACATCGAATTTACGCCCTCCGATACGGATTACTTCGCCGATAGGATTAACGCTACCGAAAAGGTCTCTGGCAGTCTCATATCCTAAAACCGCAACGTTATTGGCTCGACGTTCATCATCTTCACTAAAAAAATTACCCTGAGCGACATTGTAATTCAGTATTTGTTGTATGGCCCTGGTTGCTCCATTGACGGCGACTGTATGTATCTGGTTTTCGTACTGGCATTTTAACATCTTGGTGTACATCGGTGCTACGGATTTTATAGCGGAAGCCTCACTGTTATTGGCAATGGCATCTGCATCTTCGACAGTAATGACACTTTCTTTACCGCCAGCACCGATAAACGGCCTGCTGGAGGCTGAGATATAGATGGCATTGGCACCCATGTTTTCAAAGATAGAATTCATCTGCTGTTGTTGGCCTTTACCGAAAGAGACCAGAAATACCACCGCGCCTACACCTATTACGACTCCCAGGATTGTCAGGAAGGAGCGCATTTTGTTGGAGATAAGTGTCTGCCACGAGGATAGTATATATTCGAAAAAGCTCAACGGAGCTTCTCCTGAACTATTTTGCCATCTCTTAAATATATTGTTCGTTTAGTATAACTTGCTATGTCCTCTTCATGAGTAACTATAACGATTGTGATGCCTTTTTCGTTGAGCTGCTTGAGGAATTCCATAATACTATGGCTGGTTACTGTATCCAGATTGCCGGTGGGTTCATCTGCCAGAATTAAAGGTGGATTGTTAACCAGTGCTCTTGCGATAGCTACTCTTTGCTGTTCGCCACCGGACATCTCACTCGGTTTATGATTCGAGCGATAGCTAATATTTACAGCTTCCATGGCTTTTAATGCCTGTTCTTTTCGATTTTTTGCGGCGCTGTATATTAGTGGAAGCTCTACATTCATTAGAGCGGTTAGACGAGGGAGAAGATTAAATGACTGAAATACAAAGCCGATTTTTTTATTGCGAATTGCAGCAAGCTGATCGTCATTCATACGGCTGACGTCTATGCCATCAAGTAAATAAGTTCCCGAAGTAGGACGATCGAGGCAACCCAACAGATTCATCATAGTCGATTTCCCCGAACCTGATGGCCCCATTATTGAGACCATTTCTCCAGCTTCAATATCCAGACTTACATGTTCAAGTGCCTTTACCTGTACATCGCCGATTTTATAAATCTTAACGATATCGTCGAGATGGATCATGGACATGATCAGGCAGCCTCTCCTTAACCGGCTTATTTAATAGGTTCTATCAGTACCCTTTCTCCTTCTGAAAGTCCCGAAATAATCTCGGTGGATTTCTTATTTTGTAAACCTATCTTAACGGATCGTTTGACGGTCTGGGCGGTATCCGGGTTAACCACAACATCGACCCAGTAATCGCCGGTTAGACCCTTAATGGCGCGGTTGGGAACCTGCAGTACATTTTCCCGTTTGCCGATAACGATATCTGCAGTGGCAGTAAGGCCTCCTCTAAGAAGCGAGATTTTTTCATCAGGATCAAAATATATTTCCACAGGAAAATTTACGACGCCTGCCTGTAATGTTCCGAATGGAGATACAAAGGTTACATGACCGTAGTATTTATGATCAGGAACCGCATCTACAGATATTATAGCCTGCTGGCCTACATTTACCTTCGTAATATCGATTTCATCGATGACTCCAGTCATACGTATGGTAGTGGTGTCGACAAGGTGTACGGCAGTTTTTGATGAGTAATCAAATGATGAAAGCTGATCGTTAACCTTTACAGCTACAGCAACTACAGTCCCATCAAATGGGGCGATTATCTCAGTTTTAAGCAGTTCCTGCTTGGCCTTTTCAAGATTGATAAGAGCATTCTGGATATTGATATTGTAGGAACGCAGTGTCTGAGGATTAAGGCCGGCACGGTAAATCGTTTCATTTTCATCGAGGATAAGATTGGCCATTTCAAGGTCGTGCTGGGCTATGCGCAATTTTTCAGTAACCTTAACCCTATCGAATTTATCTTCTGCAAGCATCGATTGTAGTTCAGATAGGTTATTTAAAACCTGTCTGGAAATGGCCAGTGAAGTTGAAGTATCAGGATAAGTATATGCTCCGGGTAGTCTCGAATTATTTTTAATTAATGTATGAACTTCGTCGAGATTAACGATTAGAGAATCAATTGCCTGGGAAGTCTGCTGATAATTACCAGATTCAAGTAGCGATTGTATATTTTTGAGAGCATCAAGGATACTATCCAGCGTATTTACTATAGAAATGAGCTCCGGGTATGCCGGTGCAGGTTGATTAATATCGTTGTATTGAGTCTGAATGGTATCGAGTTTGGGATTTGAATATACTGTGCGCGTAGCATCGAGATCGTATCTGGCCAGTGAAATCTGAGATGCAGCCTGATAATAATTTTTCTCAGAAAGGTAATTTTTAGCAGAGGATACCTCTTTTTGAGACTGTTCAAAGCGCATGAGAGCAGTAGCCAGGGAATAGAAAGTGGGAAAGTGCTGTCCGCAGCAGTACTGGACTACATTATTGAGAGCAAGTTCCAAATTATATTGTGCGGCCTGGACATTAAGACGCTGGGTAGTATCATCGAGTTTGGCCAGGAGTGTACCTGCTTTAACGAGCTTGCCCTTAAGGTTTTCAGCAGGTATATCCTGTACTGTACCGGGTGTTCCAAATTTAAGTTTAACCTCGTTTGGCATATCTAAATTCCCATCGGAAGATACTGATAAGATCAGATCGCCCCTGGTGACAGGAGCCATCTGGCTGGGTAGTATTACCTTTTTTTGCTGTGTACAGGAAATAGAGGTAATCAGGAGCATAGTTATCAGTAATACTATCTGCGCCGCTCTCTTTTTCATTGCATAACTCTCCGAAATCTGACTATTTTATCTTAAATATGCCGGATAATTTTTATCAAATTACAATTACGCAATTCTACAACAGCTACAACAGTTAAGTAAAATACCATTATAAATTACTTTACCGGATGGACTTTCCAATCCTCATCGATCCAGGCGCCTATAATATCCTTCACAGGCAGATTCCAGGATTTGATAATTTTTTTACATTCTTTAATTAAATTAATATGTTCTTCTTGAGGAACCGGATTACCGGCGCAATCATAATGTGCCGCAATAAAAATAATTCTGGAACCATGAGCATTAACGGATATCAATACACGTGATTTTATGGACTCTATTTGTTCAGATTTTCCATGGACCATTACTTTATCTGGTCCCGGTTCTGTAATCATGTCGACGTAGTCTAGAGCATAATTATTTTTAAGCCAGTTTAATACCGGTTCCTGAACGCGACCATCCATGCAATTAATCGCCGTGCCGAAAATACCTTTATGCATATCACCTTCCTATTAACTGTATATTTATATCTGTCAGAGTTTGCCGCTTATACTGAGATAAGCGAAATATATGGCAAAAGTTATAATTGCAATTAGAGCAACGGCTGCTGCGAATATGACTACACGAAATACCTCGAATTTTTTGCCCAGAAAACCGCCCAGGACCAGCATTAAGCAAGCTACCAGTATTCCCGCGAAAATGTATGTAATCAATTTTGGATCGGGCATAGACACCTCCTGCTCATTTTCTCAATAAGAATATATCGATAAGGAATAATATGGTAGTGAGAATAACACATGCTAACATAAGTATTACCCAGAAGCGCCAATTTGAAAATAGCCCGATTTTTTGTTTCGCCCCTGGTGAATTATTGGTTGTTTGAATCAGATCAGGCGCATTGATCCCTGCATCTGCATTTAGAGAAGGTGCAGCTGGTCCTGTATCTGTTGTGGCTGGTTGTGTGGAAGGGGAAATTACCAGTCTTTCATAATCATTTGGAACGATATTATTAATCTGTTTATGACTGTTCTGTTTACCCCAATTGAAAACAGCGCCACAACCGGAACACTTATTATATAAGTTATTTATGTGGGTTCCACAAACAGGACAGTTATAAACAAATGCCTGTTTGCACTGGCTGCACTCGGGTTCACCAAAAGCATTGTAATTGCCACAAATCGGACACTGAAAATTTTGCATCATAATTACCCAATCAATGAGACGTCAGGAAGTAAAAGGCTGAAAATAGGGCATATATGAGCACGCATAATGCAGCCAGGACTCCAGCAAAAGTTGCGAGTTTTGGAGGAGACATTTTTTTCCCGGCAAATGCTCCTAATGCCAGAAACAGACAGGCTCCCAGTATGCAGAACAGGGCTGTGGTTAGTGTTTGAGCTCCAGGCATATTAACCTCCTACAATTAGACGCATTTTTGCTTTAATATCTATTCACCCATTATCTGCAAAATAATTTCCCTGGACCGGGGGCGATTATCAAAATCGACCATCACAATCTGTTGCCATGTTCCGAGTGTCATCCTTTTATTTACAAACGGTATTGTGATGGATGGGCCAAGTAACGAAGAACGTACATGCGAATATCCATTCCCATCTCCCCACGCCTTATTATGCTCATATTCAATATTAGAGGGAACCAGCCGCTCCCACATCGCTTTAATATCGGAAATCAAGCCTGGTTCATATTCAACAGCACTGATTCCGGCAGTTGAACCCGGTATAAATATAGTAACCGTGCCGCTATTTATACCGGAGTTATTAACCTCTCTCACGATATCAGTGGTAACATTTATTGTGTCACCATTTCCCTGGGTATTGATATGTACTCTTTTAGTGACGATGGTCATATTCTAACCTCCTGCCATATTATATCTTTTATATTGAAAACGGGCCCTTCGCGGCAAACCCTTTTCATACCGTTTATTGTCCTGATACTGCACCCATAGCATACACCAAATCCACAGCCCATGCGTACTTCAAGAGAAACCTGAATCGATGGTGATGAAGGTAACAGGTTTATTTTCTCATAGATTGCCTCATACATTGATCTGGGGCCGCAGGCGAAAACCTGATCAGCTTTATCGATGTATGCATTTAGAAGATCAACAACAGTTGATTTTTTGCCTGCACTGCCATCATCAGTGCAGACTACGATATCGGCCTGATGGGGAAGCAGGTCAGTAGGGAACAACGCATTTGCCGTTCGGGCACCCAGCAGGATAGTTACTTTTTTCCCTGATGAAATTGCGTTTTTGGCCAGATATTTAAGTGGTGCTATACCCAGACCGCCGGCCACCAGCAGTATGTTGATAGCATTCTTATTGAAACTAAAGCCGTTGCCCAGCGGGCCGAGCAAATCTACTTCAGAGCCTGGTAAAAGCGTTGATAACCATCGTACGCCTTTGTGAATATGTCGTTCAATTAAAGAATTTGCAAGCGGCACGGCATAAAGGAAATAGATTGATCCGGGCGGTTTTAAATCGTGAATGCTTAGTGGTCGTCTGAGAAGACAATCCTTACCGCACTGGAGCATAAAGAATTGCCCTGGCAGGCAATTCAAATCAATGTCAGGAGCACTTATATCAATGAGAAAATATCCCATGTTATCGAATTTAGATATCTCGACATTGGATAATACTCTGCCTTTAAACATGTGCGCATTCGTCATGGTAAAAACTATTTTATATCGGCGTGGTATTCCTGCAAAGATTTAACCGCGGGCTTGGTTTTACGATAAGCAGCGATTCCTTTAGCTGCTGCATTTGCGGCAGCAAGGGTTGTAATATAGGTTACTTTATATTTAATAGCCGCTTTCCGTATGTATGAATCATCATATTTGCTCATTTTACCGCTCGGTGTGTTTATTACAAGTTGTATTTCGCCGTTTTTTATCCCATCTACAATGTTAGGGCGGCCTTCATGTTGTTTGTTGATGATTTCTGCTTCTATATTATGAGATGATAAGAACTCATATGTGCCGCGCGTAGCTTTAATTTTAAATCCGAGCTTGATGAACTGTTGGGCTACTTCTAATGCTACTGGCATTTCTTTATTGAACAGACTGAGCAAAATTGTTCCAGATTCAGGTAGTTTTTGTTTGGCCGCTTCCTGTGCTTTGTAAAACGCCAGCCCGAACGAATCTGCCAGTCCCAGAACTTCGCCTGTTGACCTCATTTCCGGACCGAGTACAGGATCGACTTCGGGGAACATGTTGAAGGGAAAAACTGCTTCCTTAACGCCGTAGTGGGGAATTTTGCGTTGTTTTAGATTAAGATCTGATAATTTTCTCCCCAGCATCACCTGGGTTGCAATACGTGCCATGGAAACATTGCAAACTTTGGAAACCAGTGGAACGGTCCGTGATGCTCTGGGATTGGCTTCCAGCACATAAACCACGTCTCTGGCAATTGCATATTGCATATTCATAAGACCGACCACATTAAGTTCTCGAGCAATTCGTCTGGTATATTCACCAATAGTCTGAATATGTTTTTGTGAGATGGTAACAGGAGGTATCACGCATGATGAGTCACCTGAGTGGATACCTGCTAATTCGATGTGTTCCATAATCGCAGGTACGAATGCGTCTGTGCCGTCGGCTATAGCATCGGCCTCTGTTTCTACGGCATTTTCCAGAAATTTATCGATCAATATTGGTCGGTCGGGGGTTACTCCGGCTGCTGCATTTACGTATTCACGTAACATTTCCTCGTCATGCACTACTTGCATTCCTCTCCCGCCTAAAACATAAGATGGTCTTACCATTAACGGATATCCTATTTGGTGAGCTATTTGAATAGCTTCTTCCATATTGCTGGCCATTCCAGATGCCGGCATCGGGATATTCATCCTCATCATTTTTTCTCTAAAGCGGCCTCGATCTTCGGCAAGATCGATAATCTCGGGCGTAGTGCCGAGTATTTTGACACCGGCTTCGTGCAGTTCTCCTGCTATATTTAAAGGAGTCTGCCCCCCAAACTGAACGATAACTCCAACCGGTTTTTCTTTTTCGTAGATACTGAGAACATCTTCAACTGTTAGTGGCTCGAAATAAAGTTTATCCGATGTATCATAATCGGTAGATACCGTTTCAGGATTACAGTTGACCATAATAGTCTCAAAACCTTCATCACGCAGTGCGAATGCAGCATGAACGCAGCAATAGTCAAATTCGATACCCTGACCAATACGATTTGGGCCGCCGCCCAGAACCATAACTTTTTTGCGCTCTGTTACGGTAGTTTTATCAGGTGCATTATATGTCGAAAAATAATAAGCAGCATTTTCAACTCCACTAACCGGTACCGGTTCCCAGGATTCCTTAATTCCAAGCGAAAGGCGTTTAGTTCTTATCTCTTTCTCCGGGATGTTAAGCAAAAAAGCCAGGTATTTATCGGCAAATCCATCTTTTTTAGCTCGGTTAAGCAGTGAGTCGGGCAGCGATTTGCCTTTATAGAACAATATCTCCTCTTCCAGTTCGACCAGCTCTTTCATCTGCTGTATAAACCATGGTTTTATAAACGTACTGTTGTATAAGTCATCTATCGATGCTCCTTTACGCAAAGCTTCATACATTATAAATTGACGTTCACTGGATGGTTCTTTAAGCATATCCATAAGTTCAGCAAGCGACCTTTTATGGAAATCTCTGGCAAATCCCAGGCCATAACGTCCTATTTCGAGCGATCTGATAGCTTTCTGTAGAGCTTCCTTGTAGTTTTTCCCGATGCTCATCACCTCACCTACAGCTCGCATCTGCGTGCCAAGGCGATCTTCTGCATCCTTAAACTTTTCGAAAGCCCATCTGGCAAATTTTACTACCACATAATCTCCCGAGGGAGTATATTTTTCCAGAGTCCCGTCCCTCCAGTAAGGTATTTCATCCAGAGTCAACCCTGCGGCCAGCTTGGCTGATATTAGAGCAATGGGGAAGCCGGTAGCTTTAGAAGCAAGTGCAGAAGAGCGTGATGTTCTCGGATTAATTTCAATTACCACTACACGGCCTTTATTGGGATCGTGGGCAAACTGTATATTGGTCCCTCCGATTACCCGTATTGCCTCAACGATTTTATATGAATAGTCCTGCAGCCGCCTTTGCAGTTTGGCATCGATGGTCAGCATGGGTGCGACACAGAATGAATCACCTGTATAAACACCCATTGCGTCAACGTTTTCAATAAAACATACAGTTATCATCTGATTTTTAGCATCGCGTACAACTTCGAGTTCAAGTTCTTCCCAGCCCAACACCGATTCCTCAATCAATACCTGCCCAATCAGGCTTGCTGCGATGCCTCTACTGGCTACAGTGCGTAGTTCTTCGACATTATAAACAAGTCCTCCGCCTGTCCCACCAAGAGTATAGGCGGGACGGATTACAACGGGATAGCCGAGCTCTGCTGCAATCCTCTCGGCATCTTCTACGCTGTAGACTGCTTCACTCTTTGGCATATCTATGCCAAGACATTGCATAGTCTCCTTAAAGGCTATTCGATCTTCACCGCTGCGGATTGCATTAACGTCTACACCGATTACTTCTACACCGTAGCGGTCAAGAACTCCCGATTGAGCCAGCTCAGAGCTCAAGTTTAACCCCGATTGTCCGCCAAGGTTTGGCAGAAGAGCATTCGGACGTTCTTTTTCTATGATTTTCTCCATCGTCTCGGCCGTTAGCGGTTCGATATAAGTCACATGTGCCATTCCCGGATCGGTCATTATAGTTGCTGGATTGGAATTGACCAGGACTATTTCATAGCCGAGTTGTTTAAGCGCTTTACAGGCCTGAGTGCCGGAATAGTCGAATTCGCAAGCCTGTCCGATGACGATAGGTCCGGAACCTATTATCATGATCTTATTAATATCTGATCTACGGGGCAAATTATTCCTCCATTATTTGAATTTTAATTCAGCCGAGATATTCGCTTAATGGCTTTACATTATAATTCGACCTTCCGGCAACAAGAGTTTTTAGAGCGATACGAGCGGTATCAAGTGAAGTAAAACAGGGGATTTTGTGCTCCACGGCGGTGCGGCGGATGTGGAATCCATCCTGTAATTCACTGCGACCACCGGTTATTGTATTGACAATTCCCATGACTTGCCCGGATTCGATTATGTCGATAATATTGGGGCTTCCCTGGCTGAGTTTTTTACCTGCAGTTATTACTTGCATGCCATTTTGTTCAATGAATTTAGCTGTACCTTCCGTTGCATACAATCCATAACCCAGTTTATAAAAGCCGGAAATAATGGGAAGGGCCTCTTTTTTATTTTTATCGGCTATACTGAAGAGCAGGTTCCCTTTTTGGGGTAATATAAGGCCTGCAGCTATCAGAGCTTTAGCCATAGCGTTTTCAAATGTATGATCGATACCCATAACCTCACCGGTTGATTTCATTTCGGGTCCAAGGTAGGTGTCTACACCGGCAAGTTTCGACATAGAAAAAACCGGGGCTTTTACTCCTATCAAGCGCCGCTTGCGATAGAGACCTGTACCGAAGCCCTGTTCTTTTAGACTGATACCGAGCATGACTTTAGTAGCCAATTTTACCATTGGTATACCCGTTACTTTCGAAATGAAAGGTATTGTTCTGCTTGCACGGGGATTCACTTCCAATACATATATGGATGATTCTTCATTGATGTGCGCAGGCATAATTACGAATTGTATATTCAGCAGGCCCTTAACTTTAAGATCAAGAGCGATCTTGACAGTGTAGTCTACCAGTATATCCACCTCCCGGCTGGTTAGATTTAAACCCGGATAAACAGCTATGGAATCACCACTGTGTACCCCGGCTCTCTCAATATGTTCCATAATTCCCGGTATGAGAACATCGATTCCGTCGCAAACCGCATCCACTTCGACCTCTTTCCCTTCAAAATATTTATCTATTAGAATCGGATGTTTACTGCTCAGGTCAAGTGCGCGGTTAATATATTTGGTAAGCTCTTCTTCATTGTTAACAATCTCCATCGCATGGCCGCCAAGTACATAACTCGGTCGTACCAGAACCGGGAATCCCAGTATCCCGGCAACAGATATTGCTTCTTTGAGAGAAGTTACGCCAGCGCCTGGTGGTTGTGGAATGCCGAGGTGATTTAAAAAGCTTTCAAATTTACGGCGATCTTCGGCGATATCAATGGCTTCAGCTGATGAACCTATAATTGTCATACCGTTAGCTGAAAAGGACTCTGCTAGATTTATAGCTGTCTGACCGCCGAACTGCAGAATAGACGGTGTGTCTATATAACGCTTTTCGGTAAAAGACTCATTTTCGATTACATGCCGGACGCTCTCTTCATCAAGAGCTTCAAAATATAGCCTGTCACTGGTATCGAAGTCGGTTGATACCGTTTCTGGATTGGAGTTAACCATAATGCTTTTATAGCCTGCTTCCTGAAGTGCCCAGGCCGAATGTACACTGCAATAATCAAATTCTATTCCCTGTCCTATGCGTATTGGTCCACTACCTATAACCACCGCCTTATGGTCTGATATGGGTATGGCTTCGTTTTCATCTTCGTAGGTACTGTAAAAATATGGCGTTTCTGCATCGAATTCAGCAGCACAGGTATCCACCATTTTATATACTGGTTTTATCTGCCAGTCCTTGCGAAGTTGCCAGACCTGTTCCGGTAGCCGGTCAGCCAGTGTGCCTATCTGGATATCGGAGAAGCCCAAACGTTTAGCTTGCCATAGAAGTTCCCGGGTTAGTGGTTCTGCCAATAGCCGTTTTTCCATCTCGACAATATTAAACATTTTGTGAATGAACCATGGGTCTATTCCAGTATACTGGGAGATTTCATTTATCGATTTTCCACGTCTAAGAGCGGCCATAATTGCCCATATCCTCAGGTCATTCGGATAAAGGGGAAACGAATTCAGCGTACCGTCACTTCCCCAATCTTTACCTTCCCACAATAGCGACCTTTTACCAAATTCCAGAGAGCGAACTGCCTTCTGGAAGGCTGCTTCGAAACAGCGGTCTATCGCCATAACTTCGCCGGTAGCCTTCATCTGACTGCCAAGTGACCGATCGCCTGTAATAAATTTGTCGAAGGGCCATCTGGGGATTTTGACAACACAGTAGTCGAGCGCTGGCTCAAAGGCCGCCATCGTCTTACCCGTTATCTTATTGGGTATTTCATCAAGCCTTTTCCCTACCGCTATCTTAGCAGCGACTCTGGCAATAGGATAACCTGTTGCTTTGCTGGCCAGGGCAGAACTGCGGCTGACACGAGGGTTTACTTCTATGATATAGTACTGGCTATTTTTAATCTCGACCTGGTCGGTGGCCCATTTTTCAGCCACAATGGGACATGGGGATAATGCAAATTGAATATTGCAACCACCTTCGATTCGAAGTGACCGTATTATTTTCAGACTGGCAGAGCGCAGCATCTGGTATTCTCTATCGGTTAAAGTTTGACTGGGCGCTACGACTATACTATCACCCGTGTGGATTCCCATAGGATCGATATTCTCCATATTGCATACGGTGATACAGTTATCTGCCGAGTCTCGTATTACTTCATATTCGATCTCTTTCCAGCCGAGCAGGCATTGTTCAACCAGTACCTGATGAGTCATACTGGCATTTAGGCCGCTGGATACGATATTTTTTAGCTCATCCAGGCTTCGGACTATGCCGCCCCCTGTCCCCCCAAGTGTAAATGAGGGTCTTATAATCAATGGAAAACCGATGTTTTTAGCAAATATAATGGCTTCATCCACCGAATTGACCGTCATGCTTGATGGTATGGGTTCTCCGATCGTCTGCATTAAATTTTTGAATAGAGATCTTTCTTCGGCCTGTTTTATGCTATCGAGCTGTGTACCCAACAAACGAACATCGTATTTATCAAGTACGCCAGCTTCTGCCAGTTCAACAGCCAGATTCAATCCTGTTTGTCCACCCAGAGTAGGTAACAGACCATCAGGCCTTTCTCTGGCTATTATTCTGGTTAGGACTTCGGCGGTTAGCGGTTCGATATAGACGGTATCTGCAATGTCCTGATCGGTCATGATTGTGGCTGGATTGGAATTTACCAGAATGGTAAAAATACCCTCTTCCCGTAACGCCTTGCAGGCCTGTGTCCCTGCGTAGTCGAATTCAGCAGCCTGGCCTATGATGATAGGACCGGAACCGATTACAAGAACTTTTGCTGGCTTTGTCATTTAATCCCTTTTACCTTCTTTATCATCTGAATGAAACGGTCAAATAAGTATGTATTGTCCTGTGGTCCGGGTGAACCTTCGGCGTGATATTGAATGGAAATAAGTGGTAACTGATCGTGTTTCAAACCCTCAACGGTGCCGTCGTTGATATTGACGTGACTGACTGACAGGCCCCCTTTGAGTGTTTCCTGTGCTATAGCATAGCCATGATTTTGCGTAGTTATATGAATGCGACCGGTCTCCAGATCGCGTACGGGATGGTTGCTACCCCTGTGTCCAAATTTGAGTTTGAAAGTTTCTGCACCCAATGCTTTTCCTATCAATTGATGTCCTAAACAAATGCCCATAACCGGCAACTTACCAAGGATGGTTTTGACCAGATCAAGTGTATAGTTAAGCAACGCTGGATCACCGGGACCGGGTGACAGGACGACACCGTCTGGTTTTAGTTCGAATATTTGATCTGCGTTGGTTGTACAGGGAACAACGGTTACTGCACAATTCAATCTGCTCAGAATGCGTGCTATATTGTAGCGCAACCCCATATCAACAACGATAATTTTATATGCTGCAGGTAAACTTTCATTGCTTGGCCAGCTGTAGCTATTGGTAGAAGACACTTCCTTTACAAAATCGATAGCTTCATAGGGAGTGAGTCTTTTAAGCTCCTGCATCGATTCAGCAACGGTAAGTTCGCTGGATATCAGACCCATCATAACTCCGAGAGACCTTAGATGGCGTGTTAGACTGCGGGTGTCTATATCACTGATACCCAGCACACCATTGGTTTTAAGATACTCAGCGATGGAGCCTTTTGATTGCCAGTGGCTTGGAATCTGGCAATATTCACGTACAGCAAATCCTCTGACCTGAATCTTATTTGATTCTATATCATTGTAATTAAAGCCGTAATTGCCTATTAAGGGGTACGTCGGTACTACTATTTGTCCCGCAAATGAAGGATCGGTTAGCATTTCCTGGTAGCCGGTCATGCTGGTAGCAAATACTATTTCACCTGAAGCTGTTCCGGCTGCGCCGAAAGAAGTACCCTCATAAAAGGTGCCATCTGCCAGAACCAGGATTGCTTTTTTATTAGTCATTATTTCCCATCTCGTAGTTCGTCGTTTATATAAGCTATATGGCCATGGTAAAAAGTGGCCATTATCATGCCTTTTAAAACCTGTCCTATCCAAGGATTATTTTTCCCTTTTGAAACCAGCATACTGGGTGTTATCAGCGAGTCTTTATCTGGGTCGATCAGTACTAAGTCTGCCGGTTGATCGATCTTGAGCGTTCCGCTTATCCCGGGCTGGTTTAAAATAGAGGCCGGGCCGGTGGTGAGACATTTGATCAGGGTATTTAGAGATAACTTTTGCTTATGTACAAGCGAAAGTAATACTGCTGCCGATGTTTCAAAACCGCTTATACCACTGGCGGCCGTATCAAATTCGCAGGCCTTATCTTCTGTAGTGTGTGGTGCGTGATCGGTGGCAACAGCAGTAATTGTGCCGTCTTTAATCCCATCTATTAAAGCTTCAATGTCTTCCTCTGTTCTTAGCGGAGGATTAACCTTTGCGTTTGTATCGTAAGCAATTTCAGATAAACTATCGGAATTTTTCTGTATAATGCGTTTGTGGCTAAGAGTTAGATGGTGTGGAGTAACGTCCGCTGTAACATTGACACCGTGTTTTTTTGCATTGCGGATGAGCTCAACCGAGCCTTTAGTACTTATATGGGTTAAATGCAGCCGTACGCCGGTAGCTTCGGCAAGTGCTATATCCCTTGCGACTATCGATTCTTCGGCTGCTGCAGGGATGCCTTTTAGACCAAGTCTGGCTGCAACCCAACCATCATGCATCTGTCCTCCCCTGCTGAGGTCTAAATCTTCACAATGATCTATAACGATTAAACCAAAGCTGGAAATATACTGCATCGCTGTAAACATGAGCCTTGAATTGCTTACCGGATTGCCATCATCACTGAAGCCTACGCAGCCGGAATTAGCCAGCTCAAACAGGTCCGCTAGTTCCACTCCCATGCGTTTTTTGGTGATACATCCTATAGGAAGTATGTTGATATACGGTGCAGTGTTTGACGCTGTAATTTTTACATAGTTAACTGTGGCTTCGTTATCAAGAGGTGGATCGGTATTAGGCATACAGCATATAGTAGTGTAACCGCCGTGCAATGCGGCAGCTGCCCCTGTAGCGATCGTCTCTTTTTGTTCAAAACCGGGTTCGCGGAGATGACAATGCAGATCGATAAACCCCGGACTGGCTATTAAACCGCTGGCATCAATTAATCTGACTCCTTCGACCGGCTGTATGTTTTTACCGATTTGGCTTATAAAACCATTGATGATAAGTATGTCTAATTCCGCATCAATATTCTGACCAGGATCGATTAATCTTGTATTTTTAATTAACTGTGTGCTTTCTGTCACTTATTTTCCCCTCCCGCTACGAGGTATAAAAGGGCCATCCTGATGGCAACTCCATTGGTTACCTGCTGTTCGATTAACGATTTTGAGCTGTAGGCTACTTCCCGTGTTATTTCTAGCCCCTCGTTCACGGGGCCAGGATGCATTATCAAAACACCCGGCTTGGCTTTGTACAATCTGTTTTGATCCAGCTGGTACTGCTGTACATACTCACGTATCGATGGGATAAGGCCGCTTTGTTGACGTTCTTTTTGTATGCGAAGGGGCATAATAACATCGGCATTTAAAACGGCTTTATTCAGGTTGTGTTCTACAGTAACGTGATTGAGCTCGAGACGACCGATCATATCTTTAAATCCCTCCGGTATAAGGGGTGGAGGACCGCATAAAACAAGGTTAACTTCGAAAAATCGTGTTCCCCATATAAATGATCTGGCTACTCTACTGTGCAAAATGTCACCGATGATGACTACCTTTCTCCCTTTAAGACTTCCCAGGTTGCGTTTCATAGTGTATAAATCCAGGAGTCCTTGAGAAGGATGAGCATGGCAGCCGTCACCGGCATTAATAATGGGTATATTTAGATGTTCCGCTGCTGTATAAGGCGCTCCCGAACTCGGATGTCTGATTATAATGACATCGACCTTAAGTGCCTGTAAAGTGCGAAGACTATCGATAAGAGATTCACCTTTTGCCACACTGCTTTTAGCGGCATCAAGACTCACGGTATCCGCACTTAAATATTTGGCAGCGATTTCAAATGATGACCTGGTTCTGGTGCTGGGCTCGTAAAACATGGTAGCGATGGTCTTACCCCTCAAGGTCGGGACCTTCTTAACCTTTCTTGAAAGAATATCTATCATACTGTCTGCTATTTCAAAAACGAGACTGATCTCATCTTGTGAAAAGTCGTCAAGATCCAGTATATTTCTATGTCGCCAGCAAGATATGGTTACTTTATTCAGGGAATCTTCTCCGATTTGATCTGCTTTAGAAGTTTTGGTTGTCATCATTAACCTCCTCCCGCTTTACCACAGTGACCTTATCAACTGCATCAACCTCACTCAGGAATACTTTTATAGATTCGTTTCTTGCCGTGGGTATATTTTTCCCGACAAAATCAGCACGAATGGGAAGCTCACGGTGCCCCCGATCTATTAGAACAGCCAGCTGAATAGTTCTCGGTCTGCCAAGATCCATCAATGCATCCATAGCTGAACGGATGCTGCGTCCGGTATAAAAAACATCGTCTACCAGGATTACATGTTTGTTGGTTATATCAAATGGAACATATGTCTGTTGCACAACGTGTTTAAATCCGAGGGAAGAGACATCATCCCGGTATAGGGTGATATCAAGAGAACCAACCGGTATTTCCGCCTTTTCCATCCCCTGGATAATGCGGGCTAATCTCTGGGCAAGCGGTACACCACGTGTTTTAATACCCACAAAGGCAATGTCGGTGGCACCCTTGTTACGCTCGAGGATTTCATGAGCTATACGAACTAGTGCCCTTTCGATATCCGATGAATTCAATAGTACTTTTTCAGACATAAAAAAACCTCTCGCCTGAGCTGGCAAGAGGTTAGTAACAAGCTAATCCCAACTACCGATTGCAATGATGAAACTTGATTCATCATTCCCTTGCCAGCCTCACCGGGCTGACTTAAAGGTCATTTTCTAAATTCTATCATCTTAATCTTTTTAATGCAAATTTCCAATTCTGCGTGGTTATACAAGATAACTTGATATTATTGAAAATTTGATTAAAATAACTGTTTGTGATTGTTTGGGTAAATATTTCATTATCTTATCGGAGGTAACATTGAAATTTGAAGTTAAGGCTGGAGATATAAACAAATTTAAGTGTGATGCTATCATAGTTAATGTATTTGAAGGTACAGAAAAGCCGGGTGGTGCAACTGCTGCGGTAGATAGTGAATTAAATGGCATTATATCGGCTATGTTAAAAAAAGGCGAAATTAAGGGTAAAGCCGGTGATGTTATTATCATACACACCCTTGGTAGAATACTGGCAGACCTTGTGACTGTGGTGGGATTGGGCAAAAAGGAAGAGTTCGATGAATTAAAATTACGCAATTTAATGGGTGATGCTGTAAGACAGCTGAGGAAATATAATTGCCTGAAAGTGGCCACCATATTACATGGTGGAGGTAGTGGCGGGTTGAATGCTGTTACTGCTGCTCAGGCCATTGTGGAGGGGGTTTTACTGGGATCTTATAGATTTAATAAACACATTACCCGCGATGATGAAGAGCGTGATATAGAGCAATTAACTATTCTGGAAAATGATAGATCAAAGCTTAATGATATAGAGCTGGGTCTGGAAAAGGGCAGAATAATGGCTGAAGCGACTGTGCTGGCACGTGACATGGTGAATGAACCGGCAAACTATATGACGCCGTCCATAATGGCTGAGATCGCTCGCTCTGTAGCAGAAAAGCATAATCTGGAAATAACCGTGTTGGGATATCGCGAAATAGAAGAACTGGCAATGGGCGGTTTGCTCGGTGTTGCTAAAGGTTCCAGGCAGGAGCCAAGGTTTATTATAATTAAATATAAAGGTGATCATACAAATACTGGTACGGTTGGTTTTATAGGAAAAGGGCTTACATTCGATTCAGGCGGAATTTCATTGAAGCCACAGGAATTTATGGCTGATATGAAAGGTGACATGGCGGGTGCAGCCGATGTAATTGCTGCTATCGGAGCCATTGCGGAATTGAAGTTAAAGCTTAATGTGACTGCCATTGTACCCGCTACGGAGAATCTTCCTGGAGGAAATGCCCTTAAGCCGGGTGATGTTATTAAATCCTATAGTGGCAGGACTGTAGAAGTGGTAAATACGGATGCCGAAGGAAGATTAATACTGGCTGATGCCCTATCCTATGCGGTGAAACAGGGTATCTCGCCAATAATTGATCTGGCCACACTTACCGGAGCATGCCACGTAGCGCTGGGCGATATGTACGCTGGCCTGTTTACTAACAATCAAGAATTTGCATTAAAAGTTTTGAATGCCGGCAAGACAGCCGGCGAAATGCTGTGGCAGTTGCCTTTGCCGCAAGAATATAAGGAATTGAATAAAAGCGATATAGCAGACATTAAAAATAGCGGTGGAAGATATGGTGGTGCCATTACAGCAGCACTTTTCCTGCAGGAATTTGTTGAAGATAAACCCTGGGTACATCTTGATATCGCAGGTCCTTTTATGGCGGAGAAAAATAAAGGGATTCTTGTAAAAGGGGCAACCGGTTTTGGTGTGAGAACTTTAATACAGCTTGCGATGGATTTAAATAATTAAAGAGGAGGTTAGATATGAAGATTAAATGGCTTGGGCATGCCTGCTTTCTCATTACATCCGAATCCGGCACAAGGATTATTACCGATCCTTTCGCTTCGGATAAGAATTTAAGCTATGCTGAGGTCAGTCACGAGGCGGATATAGTAACTGTCAGCCACGATCATTTTGATCATAATCATGTTGCACCTATAAAGGGGCACCCTTCTATTATCAAGACGGCCGGCGATCGAAAAATAAAAGATATCGGAATCAGAACGATATCAACATGGCATGATGAATCGGGTGGCAAAGAAAGAGGGCCCAATCTGGTATTTTGTTTTAATGTTGACGGTATTAATGTGTGTCATTTGGGAGATCTTGGCCACAGGCTGAATAAGTCGGAGCTGGATAGATTGGGCAAAGTAGATGTTCTACTTATTCCTATTGGCGGTGTTTTTACCATTGACGCATCATCGGCCTCACATCTATGCGATGATATCAAGCCGTCTATTGTTATACCGATGCATTATAAAACCAGCCAATGCCAGTGGCTTAAGTATGGTGTAGATGATTTTGTAAGGGGACGGCAAAATTACAAAGAGATAAAAAGCGGAGAGATAGAATTAAAAGCAGGGGCATTACCTTCTGAAATGGAGGTCATCATTCTGAATTACGCATGTTAAATAATTCAGGGTGCTCCATCAATTTGTTATAAGCGCTATGTGCTGCTTCAACTTGAGCAGTTTTCTTGTTCTTACCAGATCCAACGGCCAGGACTATATCGCCAATTGAGACAGATACAAAGAAGACTTTATCGTGGTCAGGGCCTACTGCTTCAATAGTCTCGTAATCTGGCAGACATTTAAAACGAGCCTGTGTAATCTCCTGAAGCCAAGCCTTATAGTTAATTAACGGATGTCCGTTTTGGATATCCTGTATTTCCTTTTGGAAGCAGTACTTTATAAAGTTGCGGGTTACTTCTATGCCCCTGTCCAGGTAAATCGCGGCTATGAGCGCTTCAAAAGCATTTGCCAGATTGTTTAATCTCGATCTGCCGCCGCCCATTTCCTCTCCTTTACCCAGTAACAGATATTCTCCTAAATTTAAGCCCATAGCCTTTTCTGCCAGTTTATCCTGTCTTATGAATGAAATCCTGATTTCAGTAAGCCTGCCTTCTGACCAGTTTGGAAAATAATAATAAAGAAGGTCTGCAATAATAAAATTTAGCAGCGAATCACCTAAAAATTCCATTCGCTCGTTATCTGCGATTTCGGAATTGGGGTTTTCGTTTATATACGATGCGTGAGTCAGAGCCTGCTTCAGCAGAGATAGATTTTCAAAAGTTAAGTTCAGTTTTTCTTGAAAGGATGTTATATCTACCAATTTGACCCTGTATATTTAATGGCGGATTAAATGAACTCTTCCCTTGCCAGGGATGTGATGATAAGTGCCGGTATGCCGAATACCGGAAATACAATGCAGGAGGCAAGTGCGCCTATAAAAGCAAGTATCCATATCCTTCTTTGCAGGGCATAAACCCCACCTATTATTGATATTATACCGACGAAAACAAGCACAAAAGGAATGGCTATTATCCGTGAAATAGTCTCTTCTGTTTTCTGAATTACCTGGGGGTCGATCTTGAGAACCTCGTGTATGGTGCGAAAAAGCTGGCTTAATATGAAAAAGTACAGGCTGCCTACCATTCCTATAGCGCCTGATACAACATCGAGTATCCCTGCCATGATAGGTTTCCAGGTGAAATTGGTATTATTTAGCCTTTTGTTCATAAGTAAAACTGCAGCTCAATTTTGTTTAATTATTGTAGCAGATATGTCAATTTGCCATAAATTTTGAGCTCTATTATGTTACTGTGACAGATTTGTCGGTTTTGAGTTAGAGAGACCCTACAAAACATTATACCGCTATCCTGGTTAGAGATTTTAATAGTTCGACCCAGGGACGTGATGCGTGTGGCCCATATATTGCTGGTA
>Ga0272448_1003046_pt1 | contig 20330 bp, 16 predicted proteins | sample YNPCB0191_FD_202220 | JGI IMG/M metagenome (GOLD analysis project Ga0272448, IMG submission 202220) | Hot spring sediment microbial communities from Yellowstone National Park, WY, United States - YNP-CB-019-1 | ecosystem: Environmental > Aquatic > Thermal springs > Hot (42-90C) > Sediment... | reverse complement strand
GATGAAGATCGGCCGGCCATACTCCCGCGCGCCGAACGCGTTGATCCACGCGCTCCACTTCGCCAGCGCGTTGCGGTTGGCGGCCGATTTGCCCGGCGGCAGATAGAGCTCGGCCGGATAGTTGCGATAGTCGAACAGACGGGGGTCTTTGAAGGGGTTGCCCTTCTTGCCCAGCCGGAAGGTCGGCAGCTCGGCCGGCACCGAATCGCCGATGGCCACCAGCGTGTCGGCCAGGTAATCCACCAGCGCCTGATCGCGGCGCAGGACGCCGATCACCGCCTCCAGGTTGGCGCGAAACTCGGCGCGCAGGGCTTCCGGATCGGCCGGCGCGGGGCCGCCCATGTTGACGAATTCGACGCCGTAGCGCTCGGCGAACTCGCGCTTGGTGGCCCAGAACGCCTCGCTGTTGAGCGGGTGCGGCACGCCGTGCGAGGCATAGTCGTACTTGCCGTACCCGCGGCCCTTGCGCGTCTTGAACCACATCACCGAGGGGCGCTTCTGCGGGTCTTGCTCGGTCGTCATGCTGAGGAGCGCCTGCGCCAGCGGCTCCCACTCGCTCCCTTGCTCGACGCCGTAGACGCGCCACCCGTGGCTGCCGAACCAGTCGGTCGGCGTGCCGTAGGTCACCGCGCTGACCGGATGCGCGTCGATGCCGAAATCGTTCCAGTCCAGCAAGTAGTGCAGGTTGTCGAGTCCCAGGCCCCAGGCCGAGTTCATGGTCTCATGCGCCGCGCCCGCGCTGAGGCCGCCTTCCCCTTCCAGCGCGAACACCTTGACGCAGCCCGCGCCGGCGCGCTTGAGCGCCAGCGCCTCGCCGGCCGCGGCCGGACTGCCGTGGCCCGACGGCCCGGTGTTGAACTTCAGGAAGAGGGTTTTGCCGGCCATCTCGGCATGGCCGGGAAGGCCGCGCCAGCGCCGAAAGCCCAGCAGGTCTTCCCAGAAGACGGTCCGTTCGGGGCGCAGGCGATATTTTTCATCGCCGGTTTGCTCGTACTTGATGCGCAGCGCTTCGTCGAGCACGGCCATCGTGCAGTAGATCAACGGGACGGTATGCCCGGCCACCAGCACGAAGCGATCGGCGAAGCGCTTTTCCGGCGCGCGGATGTCCCAGCGCATCGCGCCGCTGAGCAGCAGCGTGAGCAGCGCGTGCACCTTCGAGCGCGAGCCGCCCGGATGTCCGCTCTGCCGGTAGTTCAGCATGATGTCGAGCAGGTTGTCGACCAGGTCTTTGGTTTTCTCCCAATGGGGAAAGACCGCCTTCAGTTGAGCCAGGCGGTCGGCCACCGCGGTCTGCGTAGCTTCTGCCATGCCTAGAATCCTTTTTGCTTGTCTACCTGGTTGCGCAAGGGGAATTCGCCGCGCAGATATTTGCCCAGGTTTTCCTGGAACAGTTCCAACAGATACTTGCGTTCGTATTGCGTGCCGCCGGCGATGTGCGAGGTGATGAGCAGGTTCTCGATGTCCCACAGCTCGCTGTCGGCCGGCAGCGGCTCCGGCTCGAACACGTCCAGCGCGGCGCAGGCGATCCTCTTCTCGCGCAGCGCCTGCGCCAGCGCCTTCTGGTCGATGATGCCCCCGCGCGAGATGCCGACCAGCATGGCGCTCGGCTTCATCCGCGCGATCTGGGCCGCGCCGATCATGCCCTGAGCTTCGGGGGTCCAGGGCGCGGTGACCACCACGATGTCGGCTTCGGCCATCAGGTCGTCGAGGCGATCCATGCCCCACAGCTCGTCCACGTAGTCGGGCTTCTGGCCGGGATATTTGTCCACGACAATGATGCGCATCTCGAACGCTTTGGCGCGCTTGGCCAGCGCCTGGCCGATGGAGCCGAGCGCGATGATGCCCATCGTCAGGCCGGTCAGCTCGATCAGCTTCGAGCGCAGGTCGCGCATCGCCCATTTGTGTTGGGGTTGCAGGATGATGCTATCGCGGATCCCGCGCGTGAAGGCCAGGATCATCCCCATGGCGCTCTCGGCCACGCACGCGGCGTGGGTGCCCCTCGCGCCGGTGAGGATGACGTCGCCGTTCTTCAGCTCGGGGATCGCCAGGTAGTAGTTCACCCCGGTGCTGGGCGATTGCACCCACTTGAGCCGCTTCGCGGCCAGGAAGACGTCGCGATTCAGATGGCCCATGTAGATGTCGGCGTCGGCGATGGCCTCGGCCAGCGCCTTCGGATCGGCGCAATGCACGAACTCGATGTCGGGATAGGCCTGCTGGAGCGCAGGGATCCCTTTTTCCAGGCCCATCATGTTGGGGCCAAACAAGACTTTCATGAGCAAGCTCCCAGAGAGATATGTGATGCGGAATCTCTTCCGCCGATCAACCTGATCGTTAGCCCTTGACCGCGCCGGCGGTCAGGCCGGCCACCATGAAGCGGTTCCCGATGGTGTAGAGGATCAGCACCGGGATGGCCATGAGGAAGGCGGCTGCACACAGCTCGCCCCACGGCAACACATCGCCGATGATCATCTGCGCCAGGCCCACCGGCACGGTCATCTTGTTGGCGCTCTGGATCATGACGTAGGCGAAGAGGAACTCGCTCCAGGCCTGCGTCACGCCGAACAGCATCACCGCCAGCAGCGCGGGCCGCGTCAGGGGCAGGATGATCATGAAAAAGGCCTGGAAGCGATTGCAGCCGTCTATCAACGCGGCCGCCTCCAGCTCTTCAGGGATGGAACTATAGTAGCCCATCATCAGCCAGATGGCAAACGGCAGGCTGAAGGTCGGATACGACAGGATCAGCGCGCCCAGCGTATTGGTCAGCTTCAAACGGGTGAAGAGCTGGAAGATCGGGATGAGCATCATGATGCCGGGCATGAGATAGGCGACCAGCACGCCGCTCGATACCGGACCGGCCCCGCGCCAGCGCAGGCGGGTAAGGGCGTAGGCGCTGGCGGCCGCGAGAATAGTTGACATAATCGGGGTAATGATCGAAACGGTCAACGTGTTGCGGAGCCATACCAGGAAGTCGCGCGTGGGGCCGAGGAGCCGGACGAACTGGTCGAGCGTCCAGGGGGACGGCCAATAGATGCTCTGGAAACGGGTGATCTGCAATTCGGTCTTGAAGGCCGTGATGACGACCCAATAGAAGGGGAACAATTCGAAGATCAGGAGCAGCGCCAGGGCGAGCGACGGCGCAATCTGGGAACGCCAGGTGGATTTGCGATAGACGCGGGGCCCCGTCCGACCGCGCGCCGCAATGCCTTGCACCAGCCGGCCGATGGCCTCGATGAGGCGCTCGACGTTGTCGTTGATGAACCAGAAGATGGCGAGCACGCCCCGGATCAGCAGCTTGAAAGGCCATGCCAGCGCCGCCAACAGATCGGCAAAGATGCCCGGCTCGGCCGTCCGCTGTTCTTCGTACAGCCGCCGGCCGCTCATCATGTAGCGGCCCAGGATCATGATGACGATGGCCAGGATCGGCGCCATCGAGAGGGAAACAGCGATGCCCGGGCCGTAGCGGTGGCCGCCGATGGCGTAGTTATACGAAAGGATGGAGTAGACCTTGGTGGAATCCATCGGCCCGCCGCCGGTGAGCAGGTAGATCAGGGTAAAAGTGTTGAACGTCCAGATGCTCGACAGGAGGGTGACCACGATGATGACGTAGCGCAGGCCGGGCAACGTGATATGGAGGAACTGGCGCCACGCGCCGGCGCCGTCAATGGCGGCCGCCTCGTAAAGCTCCTGGTCGATCGCCTTCAGCCCGGCGAGCAGATTGATCGTAAAAAACGGAATGCCCTGCCAGAGGTTGATGATCACCAGGGCGGTCAGGGCGGTGTCCACGTTGGCCAGGTAAGCCGGCGGATGTTTCGCCAGGCCCAGGATCACCAGCAGGCGGCTGAAACCGCCGTAGAGCGGGTCGAGCAGGCTCTTCCAGGTGATGGCCCGCACGATGTCGGGCATAATCCAGGGCAAGAGGACCAGGCCGGTGAGGATGGCCAGGCGATTGCCCAGGCGGTGCAACAACACGGCCGACAGAATGCCGATCAGGAGCTTAAGCGTCACCGAGGCGATGGTGAACTTGGCCGTGATGAGCACTGCACGGCGGAAGAAGATATCGTTCCAGAGTTCGATGTAGTTCTTGAGGCCGACAAATGGGCCGATCTCGACGCTGGTGGTATTCGTGAAGCTGATGTAGACCGCGCGCAGGAACGGATAGGCAATGATGCCGACAAGCAGGATCATGGCCGGCGCCATGAAGATGTAAGCTTCGAACCAGTCTCGGCCCAGGACTTGCTGCAGGCGTTTGCTGAGGACCTGCCGCAGCGGAACGCTCGGGGAAAGTGCGGTGGTCTGTGCGAGTTGCGCCACAATGCCTCCTCGATCGCGTCGACGGCCGCATAGGGGACGGCGCGCGCCGCCCCCCATGCGACTCATCCTTTTACTTCTTCTCGCCCGGCAGGTTGAATTCCTTGAAGACCTTGACGTAGCGCTCGTGGCAGGTCTTGACGGCCTGGGCCACGGGCGTGCCGCGCAGGATGTCGGCCACCATGTCGTTTTGGATGCCCGCCTGCGCGGCCGCGGCCATTGCCGGGTTCATGGACGGGCCCGGATAGGTGCCCGGCACGATGTTGCCCGTCGGCGAGGTCGCCACGGCCTTCTGCTCCATGGCCACCTTGTTGGTGGGGATGTACTTGGAGGCATCCCACAGCTTCTCGTAAGCGGGCAGCGCGAAGCCGGGCGCGTTCGAGAAGATCGCATCCATGCTCTCGATCGGCAGCAGGAAGTGCAGGATCAGCTCGCGCGCGGCCGCCGGGTTCTTCGCCCCGCGCAGCATCGCGAAGTAGTTCGCGCTCAGGCTGTTGAACTCCAGGTTCACCGGGCCGCCGGCCGGCGAATGGAAGCCCGTGATGTCCTTGATCGGGTTGTTGTCCAGGATCGCCTTGCCGTAGACCGTGCCGCCGTTCTGCGTGTACGCCAGCTTGCCGGCCAGGTAGGCTTCGTTGTTGGAGGGATCGGTCCACGCCAGCACGCCGGGCGGCAACATCGGCTTCCACTTGTCCTTCAGGTAGAGGTCGGTCATGACGGTCATGGCCTCGACCATCTGCGGGGAATCAATGGTGACGTATTGGCCGGTCTCATCCTGGACATACGCGCCCCAGCCGTGCATGACCCGATAGCGGAACCAGTCGCCGTCGCCGCAGCGGTTGATGGTAACGCCCCAGCCGTACAGCTCCTTGTCCGGGTTCGAGACCTCCAGACAGGCCTCCCACAGGTCCTTGTAGTGCCGGATCTTGTGGATGTCAATGCCCTTGGCCTCGAAGGCCGGCCGCTGGAACCAGCCGCCATCGCTGCGCTGGAAGTAGGGCACGTAGTACCACTGGCCTTCCTTGACCATGTCGAACTTCTGGCGGGCCGACGGACTGCCCCACTTCGCCGCCACTTCGTTGACGATATCGGTGACGGGATCGACGACTTTCAGTTGCACGAAGTCCGTGATCGCATCGGTGTGCATGAGCAGATCGGCCGGCGTGCCGGCTGCCGCTGCGGCCGAGAACTTCTCGACGAACGGCGTGCCGCCCGTGTAACCGGCCTCATAGCTGATCTCGACGGGCCATCCCTTTTCCTGGCAGAACTTCTTGACCTCGGCCTGGAACCAGTCGTTCATGGCCGGGAAGAAGTCCTTCTTCTGCACGACCTGCAAGGCACCCTTGATTTCGACCTTCGCTGCCGGCGCTGCCGTGGGAGCGGCAGGTTTGGCGGGTTCCGTGGCCTTCGGTGCCGGAGGTGGGGCCGCAGGGGTCGGCGCCGGGGCGCACGCCGCTGCGGTCGCACTCACCGCACCAAGGACAGCCAGCCGCTGCAAGAAGGTGCGGCGGCTCATCGCATGATTGTTGGACATGGCTATCCTCCTTTTTCGGGTACATGAATAATATGGGTCATGGAACGCGGCCATCAAGATCACCAGAGCGATCGCTGAACGTGACCACCCCCTTTCCTGCACATCCCGTCGCGTGGGCCGCATATACCATAACACACAAGATGCGGCCCTGTCAACTGCGTATCCTCTCAACAATCCGGGGAGACGGCGATCGCAGACCGCCTACGAGCCTGCTCATGCTATCCTTCCACCGCTTTGCGCAGCGCCTCGCCGTTCGTCTTCCAGTAGTTGAACAGGATGTAGATGTCCATGTTCAGGTTGAAATGGCGGACGCCCATGTCCAGGTAGCGTTTGGCGTCGTCCACCGAGCTGATCTCGGCGCGAGGCGGGATGCCCATCTTCAGGGCCGTCTCGAACACCTTCTTCTCCGCGGCCTTCACTTCGGGATGGTTGCGCTCGCCGCCGCGGCCGATGCTCATCGAATAGTCCGAAGGCCCCCATTGTACCATATCTATCCCGGGCACGGAAAGGAGCTCTTCCAGGTGCTCCACGGCCTGTTTCTTTTCGATCATGATCATCACGATCACGTCGCGCAGCGCCTGGACATAGGCGGGCGATCCGCCGTAGCCCATCAGCGCAAAGCGGCGCGGGGCCGAGCCGTAGATGCCGCCGTCGTCCGGCGTCTCGGGCCGGACGATGCGCACGCACTCCCGCACGTCGTCGGCCGTGCGGCAATCCACGAAGTTGACGCCCTGGAAGCCGGCGCCGATGGCCCGTTGGGCCACCCACGCCTGGTTCGCCTGATCGGGCTTGATGATGCACGACATGTCGAACAGCTCGGCCGCCCGCGCGTAGTTCTCCAGGTCGTGCAGGTCGTAGTCGCCGTACTCCGCGACGAACTCCACATAGTCGAACATGCCGGTATGGCCGACCACCTCTACCAGCTCCGGCCACACGCTGATCGTCCGGGTGCCGATCGTCGGCTTCCCGGCCTTCAGCAACTCCCGAAACCTATTCCTGCGCATGATTCCCCCTCATTTCCCCTCTGACGCCTGACGTTTGACGTTTCACGTCTCCCGCCTTCCCGTCACCAGCGTCACCGCGAAATCGCCGATGCTGATGTTCTGCGTTGCAATGACGCCGCTGTCGAGCCGATAGAGCGCCGGCGACGTGTCGTGATGTTTGAGCGCCTCCACCAGGTTCACCCCGCGCTCGCCGGCCTCGCGCGCGGTCTCGCCGTCCACGATGCCGCCGGCCAGGCAGGTGACCCCATCCAGCCTCTGCTCGCTGAACTGGATGCCGGGGCCATCGGTGCCGTCGGAGTCCACCGCGGCCATCAGGATGTGGCGGCTGCCGGCGATCTCCAGCGCGGCCGCGACGCAATACTCCTGGTTGCGACCGCCCATCCCGCGTTCCTGGCCCACCGTGACCACGATCTCGCCGGTGCTGAAGAGTGCCACCGGCGGCTCGACCGGCTGGCCCATCGTTTCGATGCATCGGGCCACCGCGGCCACGGCTTTGGCCACGTCCTTCGCCTCGCCCCGCAGGTCGTGCGCCAGCCACAGCGCCCTGAAGCCGCACTCCTCGGCCTTGCGCTGCGCGGTGGGGATCATGCTCAGATGGTGCGGCATGACCCCGAAGATACGCGAGCGCCAGCGGAGAAACTCGGCCGCCTTCACCGTTTCTTCCGCCGGATCGGCCCGTTCGATGTGCGCCCGAATGGCCGGCGGCGCCTCATCGTAGGCATCCCATTTGCGCAACATCGCCTGCGCGTCGGCGAAGGTGGTGCAATCGGGCAGGTTGTGCAACCACAGATTGCGGTAGATCAACTGGCGGTACGAGCCCGGATCGATCCCGATGATGTGAATCGCCCGCGCCGGCTGAAGGTAGCGGGTGAGACGCCCTCCCTTCATCCGATCTATGTGATTGCGGATCGGGTTCAGATCGCCGGTGGGCACGCCCCGCTCGATCTGCATCATGTAGGTGAGCCGGCGCACATCCTCGATGCTGATGCCCGCGGATGGCCACGTCAACAGGGCCGAGACGCCGTTCGTGCTGATCGTGAATACCAGGTCGCGGTCGCTCAACCTGGGCGAGCCATCCGGGTTGCGGCACCACTCCCAAATGCGCTGACATCCGAGGACACATCCCTCGTCGGGCACGGGATGCGCGCCGTGCGTCACCCCGATCCGTTCGCAGATCGTCTCGTCGCCGTGCTTGGCGATCACGTGGCCGCCGGCCAGCCGCTCGCCCAGCACATCCTCGATGGCTTTGGCGATCCGCTGCACGCCCTTGCCGGCGCCGAAGACGAAGATGCGATCCACCTCATCCAGGTTGATGATTTCATCGCTGGCCTGCGGATCGCCGGCGGGCTCGAAGTCGCGGCCGCCGACGATCAGCCAGTGGCCCTCCCGGCGGAGGAGGCGGCGGGTGTTGTGATACGGGTCGGCCGCCTCCAGCCCCGCCTCCAGGATCTCGACGAGGGCCCTGCGTCCGGCCACGTTGCCGTGCGACGCCAACACGTCCTGGTTCAAGATACGCATGGCCGACTATTTCGTTTCCAGCAGTTCCGTCAGTCCGAGTTGCGCCAACCGTTCCTGCGTGGGCACCCCTTCGGGCGTCCAGCCCATCAGGCTGTACCAGGTCTGGCGCGAGCGGTAGAACGCCTCCTCGGTGATCTCGACGCCGGCCAGCGGCCCCGTCTTGAACGCCTGCATCACCCGCTTCGGCAGCCGGTCGTCCTTCTCGGTGAAGCCCTCGCGCAGGTTGAAGAGCCGACACAATTGCTGCGCGCGCTCGCCGACCGCCAGGATGTCCAGCGGCTTGTATTCGTGGCCCGTCATGGCGCTGAGCGCTTCGGCCAGTTGGATGTAGTCGTAAGGATAGAACATGCAGCAGATGGCGCAGTCCTGGAAGTGCTGCCAGTTGACCTCGTAGTAGAAGAGGGTCATCTTCTCCGTGCTCAACTCGGTGGACGGCATGGGGCCCACCTTGTACACGGTGTTGACGCGCTCCAGGCTCCGCCCCGGCGTGGCATAGCCCGAGTCGTGGATGTTCATCATGTGATCGGCGCCCACCGGTGCGACTGCGTAGCCGATGCCCAGCGCGGCCTTGTAGCGCGGCTCGTGCATCGGCAGCTCCTGGCCTTTGACCTCCACCAGGTGCTCTTCCGCGCCCTTGCCGATCCATTGCGCCAGCCGCTTGGAGCCCATGGCCATCTTGTCGCCGAAGCCGCGGCGATGGGCGATCATGTCCACCGCCTCGAGCATATCCCTGGCGTTGCCCCAGCGCGGCAGGAAGCCGCCCGTCATCTCGGCGGTCAACAGGCCGTGCTCCACGCACTCCATGACGAACGCGATGGTCATGCCGGTGCTGATCGGGTCGAGTCCCCAGCGCGCCGACCACTCGTTGGCCTTGGAGACGGCCACGATGTCGTTCACGCCGCAGGTGCTGCCGTAGGAGCCGAGGGTCTCGTACTCCGGGCCGCCGTAGACCTTATCTATCTTGACCAGGTCCTTCACCTGGGTCTTGAAGGCGGGCGAGTCGGGGAAGTCCTCGCCGTCGTAAGAGACGACCTGCTTGCATTCGATGGGGCATGCCTGGCAGGTATCGCGGCCGATGAGGATGCTGGTGTGCAGCGTCTCCCAGCCGATGCTCTCGGCGTCGGGAAACTCGGGATCCTGGAAGTTGCGCGTGGGCAGCGCGCTGACCCGGTTGAGGCCCGTCAGGCCGCCCGGCGTGCCCTTTTCGTGCGCCCAGGCCGCCAGGGTCTTGTAATTCTCGCCCAACCACTTGGACAGCTCGGTCAGGCGCTTGCGGTCGGCGACCGGCACGTTCTTGGTGCCGCGCACGGCCACCGCCTTGAGCTTCTTGCTGCCCATCACCGCGCCCAGGCCGTTGCGGCCGGCCGCCCGATTGTTGTCGTTGATGACATTGGCCATCAGGACCAGGTTCTCGCCGGCGATGCCGCATTGGGCCACCCGCAGCCGGGGCTCGTTGAGCTCCGCGCGAATGGCGCTTTCGACATCGGCCACGTCGCGGCCCCACAGATGGTCGGCCGGCCGGATCTCGACCTGGTCGTCGTTGATCCACAGATAGACGGGCGAATCGGCCCGGCCGTGGACGACCAGCGCGTCCCAGCCCGCGCGCTTGAACTCGTGGCCCCACCAGCCGCCCGCCTCCGAGCTGCCGATGGCGCCCGTCAGCGGGCTCTTGGCGCCCACGCTGTGGCGGCCGGCGCCCGGCAGGTTGGTGCCCTGAAAGACGCCCGGCGCGAAGATCAACAGATTCTCCGGCCCCAGAGGATCGGCGCCGACCGGCAGGTCGCGCAGGAGAAGATATGCCTCGAGGGCGCGGCCGCCGACCAGTTTGAGATACAGCTCATCCGGCGGGGTCTCGACCCATGTCTTTCGTTCGGTCAGATCCACGTGCAGGATCTTGCCCCAGGTTGCTCCGACGCTCATGATTCACCTCTTTGCTGTGTTTGGATGCTATTAGACTGTGGGAGTGCTTGTTGCTTTGGATTGTCCTTGCTGGTGGCTGGCCATCTCATCCCCCACCGATGGTCGGGAAAAGCTGCAACACATCGCCATCGTGGAGGGGGGTCGTCCAATGGGCAATGCGACCGTTGACCGTGATGATGAGGGCCACGTCGGCCGGCAGATGCAGTTTCTGGATTGCTTCGCCGACCGAAGCGACCCCGTCCAGGGTGGTTTGCGGCGCGATATACGTGCGCAACGAACCACCGGCTTCGACGCGAATCATCGTGTGCTCCTGCAGACTGCGGTGGATTCTCGAATCACCATTTCGACCGGCAGCGTGAGATGGACGGCTGCTGCGGTTGGGTTGAACCGGTGCGCCAGCAGGATGCCGACCGCCTGCTCGGCCACCTCGGGGATCGGATGGCGGAGGGTGGTCAGCGCCGGCGTGATCATGCTGGCAGAGCGGATATCATCAAAGCCGACGACGGAGATCTGATCCGGCACGCGAATGCCCTGCCGGGCCAGATGTCTCAGCACCTCGATGGCCATGCGATCGTTGAACATGTAGACCGCGGTCGGCGGCTCATCGAGGGCCAACAGCGCATCCAGGGCGCGAGCGCTGCTTTCCGGCTCCAGCGAAGCGTAGGCGATCAGCCGCTCGTCGAACGCCAGGCCGTTCTCTTCCAGCGCGATCCGATAAGCCATGCAACGATTCTGGCTGTAGCGCGAGGCGGGCACGAACGAGATGTAGCCGATCCGGCGATGCCCCAGTTCGACCAGGTGGCCGATCACCAGCCGCGCGGCCTGGAGGGTGTCGGGCGTCACATAGTTCACCTGCGGATCGTTGACCGGCCGGCCGAGCACGACCAGCGGCATCCCGACGACGAGGAGGCTCTGGATGGCGCGATCCAGGCCGGGGACATCGCCCATCAGGAGCAGGCCATCCACTTCGCGGCTCTGCGCGATGCGCGTCAGCCGACACGGGTCCTCGCCCATGCCCGTGTAGAGCACCAGGTTGTACTCGCGCTTTTCGGCTGCCGCGGCCACCAGGCGGATCAACTCGGCGAAAAACTCGTTGAAGGTGGTATAGGCAGAACCATATAACAGGGCCAGGCCGATCTTGTCGGTGCGTTGCCGACGCAGATTGCGCGCCGATGCGCTGGGGGTATAGCCCAACTCCTGGGCGGCCTGCCGGACACGGCGCACGGTTTCCGGGGCGACGTCGTCGTAGTCGTTGAGTGCCCGCGAAACCGTCGAAGTCGAGAGTCCCAAATGGGCTGCGATGTCTTTGATCCCGACCACCATGTCTGGCCTGCCTGCGCAAAAACGATTTTGGGAGAACCAAAAAAGAAAACGGCCGAAGACTACCGGTAGCAGCAATTTGCTTTTTATCACACCCGCGGCAAATTGTCAAGCCGAATTCGACTCGTTCGCATCCTCGTTCGCGCCGAAGTGTCTGGTGAGATAGATCAGCAGCGCGGCCGCGTGATCGGACAGGGTCGCGTCGGCGAGCACGGCCTGCGCCAGCGAAGCGTCCTCTCCGCTCGAAGCCGCGCTCGCCTCGAGTTCCTTCAGCCAGCACATGAACGAGCGCGCAGCGGGCACCCGGCTGCGCCACACGGCCAGTTGTTCCTGCGCGATCCGCACCACGCGCAGCGCCTGGAGAAGGGCGATCTCGCCCGCCAGCAGGCGCTTCAGCAGGGCGCACTCGTAATGCCGACAGGTCTGCGGCCGCCGCGCGTAGATCGTGCAGTGGCCGTCGCGAAACATGGCGCACGGCTGGTTGAAGACAGGCCGGCCTGCGCGATGCTCGATGGTCATGCCGAGCGCCGCAGTGGCTTCCACCTCGGCCGGCAACAAGATCGTATTGGTGTGCAACGTGCCGTCGCAGCAGAAGCCGCACGCCAGGCAGAGCACTTCGGCCGCTGTCGGCGAACCGCCAGAAACAGGGGTGGTCGGTAAGTCGTGAGCGTTCAAGCGATCTCCTTTTCGTCGGAACCTCATTGTAGCCGATCATCGGCCGGCCATGCAAATGGGATGGGACCCTGGAAGCTGGGGTCGGCAGGTTGTTGGCAGCGACCTTTTGCACTATAATTTCCTACCGTCGGTTGCGAGCTAAAGCTCGCAGTACGCGAAGTAGGGCGAGCTTCAGCTCGTCCGTCGGTTGCGAGCTAAAGCTCACGGTACGCGAAGTAGGGCGAGCTTCAGCTCGTCCGTGGGATGCGAGCTAAAGCTCGCAGTACGCGAAGTAGGGCGAGCTTCAGCTCGTCCGTCGGTTGCGAGCCGAAGCTCGCAGTACGCGAAGTAGGGCGAGCTTCGGCTCGTCCGTGGGTTGCGAGCTAAAGCTCGCAGTACGCAAGGAAATGCACACGGATATGGACGACGAGCCTCTGCTGCTGGAAGCCCTGGCGCGGCTGAACGAAATCGGCGGCCGCATCAACGCGCTGACCGGCAGCGAAGATGCGCGCGCCGAGGCCACGCTCCAGTTGATCGTCGAAAGCGCCATTCGGGTAGTGCCCGGATCGGCCGCGGTGCTCTACGCCTATGACCGCCGCCGCGGCGCGTTCGATCCGGTGTCGCGCGTGTCGGCCGGCGAATGGTTGGGGAGCACGGCCGAAGAGCGCGCTCGCATCGAGGACGACGAGCCGCGCGCCGACGGCCTCGGCATGCGCGCGATCAGCCAATGCCGGCCGGTGCTCTCCTACGAAGAGCCGACGCCGGGCATCCATCCGGCCAAGCTGGCGGCCGGCGCCCGAGTGCTCGCCTGCTTCCCGCTGGTCGTGGCCGGCGGGCCGATCGGCGTGCTCTACCTCTACCTGCGCGAAGAGCGGCGCTTCACCGGGCTCGAGCTGTTGTTGCTCAGCGTGTTCGTCAACCAGGCCGCCATTGCCCTCTACCACGCGGAACAATTGGGTGCGGTGCAGCGCGAGCTGGCCCGCCGCGCCGACGAGCTGGCCCGCCTGCGCCGCGCCGGCCTCCTGATCTCCTCGCGGCGCCGGCCGCAAGAGACCCTGGAAGCGATCTTGCAGATGGCCCTGGAGGTGACCGGCGCGAAGTACGGCATTCTCCGCCTGGTGGATCGGCGACATCAGTTCCTGATCACGCAGGCGGTGGCCGGCGAGCGGCTGGACCGGCCGGCCGTCGAAGCTCTGCCGCTCAACGCGACCAGCATCACGGGGTGGGTGGCGCGCACGCGGCAACCGCTCAACATCGCCGACGTGCAGACCGGACCGTGGGCCCGCCTCTACTATCCGCTCGACTACTCGCTGGAGATGCGCTCGGAGCTGGCAGTGCCCCTCATCGGCGCGGGCGGCCGGCTGGAAGGGGTCCTGAACCTGGAAAGCCCGCAGGTCGCCGCGTTCAGCGAGCAGGACAGCCATCTGTTGCAGGCGTTTGCCACCCAGGCCGTGATCGCCATTCAGGAGGCGCGCCTGTTGGACGCGTTGCAGGAAGTCGCGGCCCGCCTGCTGGTCGAGCCGTGTCAGGTCGTGTTGGAGCGGCTGGTCGAGCTGGCCTGCGATCTGCTGAACGCCAGCGCCAGCGCCATCTGGACGTTGCGCGATGAGGCGTTGGTATTGGCGGCGGCCAGCGCCGGCTACGCACGCGGAGATCGGCTGTCGCTGCACGGTAGCTTGACCGGCCAGGCGGTTTTGCGTCGCATGGCCGTGACCAGCGACGACGTGCGCACCGATCCGCGCTTCGAACATCCTGAGCTGGCGCGTGCCCACGGCTGGACGCGGGCGCTCATCGTGCCCCTCACTCCGGCGCCGGCGGCCGGCTCAGAGGCTCCGCGCGGCGAGGAAGAACCGGTCGGCGCGTTCAGCGTCTATGGCACGGCCACCGCGCCCGAGGAATTTGCGGCCAGCGACTGGGACAAGAAGGTGTTGGGCATCCTGGCGCACTACGCGGCCCTGGCGCTGCAAAACGCCACGCGGCAACAGGCGCTGCGTGAGGCACAAGAAGCCCGCGCCGTGGCCGAGACGTTCGCCGTCATGGGCGATATCGCTTCGAACCTCCTGCACCACCTCAACAACAAAGTCGGCACGATTCCGGTGCGCGTCGAGGGCATCCAGGACAAATGCGCCGAGGCGGTTCGCCAGAACCCGTACCTGGCCGCCAATCTGAGCGCCATCGAGCACGCGGCGCTGGAGGCCATGGCCTCGGTGCGCGAGCAACTGGCCTTGTTGCGGCCGATCACCCCGGCGCCGGTGCAGGTCGGCGAGTGCGTGGCCCTCGCGTTGGAGCGCGCCCGGCTTCCGGCCCAGATCAAGGTGGAGGTCGCCGGGCTCGGCGACCTGCCCCCTGTCGCCGCGCACCAGGAGAGCCTGGTGCTGGCGCTGGTCAACCTGCTTCAGAACGCGGCCAATGCCATGGGCGACGCGGGCCGGATTGCCATCTCCGGCGCGGCCCGGCCGACGTGGGTTGAGCTGAGCGTACATGATTCCGGCCCGGGCATTCGGCCCGAGCTGTATGACCGCATCTTTGAGTTCAACTTTTCCGGACAGCCCGCCGGCAGCCGAGGCAACCTGGGCTTCGGCCTCTGGTGGGTCAAGACGTTGATGACCCGTCTGGGCGGCTCCGTCAGCGCGGAGAGCGATCCCTCCGGCCGCGGCGCCACCTTCTACCTGCGCCTGCCGCGCGTTCAGGGGTAGGATGATGACCGATCCTCCTCGTGCATTGATCGTCGAAGATAGCCCCGCGTGGCAGGAGATCCTGGCCGAGATCCTGGCCGACGAGGGGTTGGCCGTGGATATCGCGAGCAACTTCGAGGCCGCGCTGGCCCAGCTTCGCGCCGAAGCCCATCGCCTGGCCGTGATCGATCTCTCCCTGGAAGGGCATCGCCCCGGCCAGAACCAGGATGGATTGCAGGTGCTGGCCGCCGTGCGCCGCCACGATCCGGGATGCGTCGCCATCCTCCTCTCCGGCTACGCGACCGTCGAGGTGGCCGTTGCCGCGCTGACGGAGCACGGCGCCTATACCTGTTTGCGCAAGGAGATGTTCCGCCGCGCGGAGTTCCGCGCGGTCGTCCGCAAGGCCCTGGCCGTGGCGCCGGTTGCCCTTCCTGCGGATCGGCCCGCGCCGCCGGCCGTCGCCTCTTTGCCCCCCGCCCCCGCCGAAGGCGCGCCGGCCGTCCTGCTCGTGGAAGACGATGCCGGCTGGCGTTCTATCCTGGTGGATCTTCTGGCCGAAGCGTCTTATCAGGTGCGCACCTGCGCAAGCTATGGCGAGGCGCTCGGCCACCTGCGTCGCCCGCCCTGGGCGCTGGCCGTCGTGGACCTGGGCCTGGCGAGCTCGCTCGACGCGGAGGCGAACCGCGACGGCTATCGCGTGTTGGCCGCCGCGCAAGAGGCCGGCGTGCCGGCGATCGTGGTCAGCGGCGTGGCGACGCCGGCCGACATCGAGTACGTGTACGCTACGTATGGGGTCTTCGCCTGCATCGAGAAACAGGCCTTCGACCGGTCGGCCTTCATGCGCACCGTCGCCGATGCCATCGCGGCCGGTCGGGCCCGGCCGGGCCAACTGGCGGGCCTCACCCCGCGCGAGCGGGAGGTGCTGGCGTTGCTGGTGCAGGGATTGGCGAACAAGGAGATCGCCCGCGAGCTGGTGATCTCGACCAATACCGTCAAGCGCTATCTGAAGTCCATCTTCGAGAAGCTGGGCGTGGAGAGCCGCGCCGCTGCGGTGGCCGTTGCGCTCGCCGCGGGCATGCCGACCTCGCCACGCCGCGGGCGAGAGGCCGCGACGGGTACTCTTGCAAGGGAGAAACCATGAACAAAGCTCAAAAAATCCAACTGATCCGCGACACGGGCGTCATTGCCATCATGCGCGCCCAGAGTTCCGACCAACTGATCGCCGCGGCCGACGCCATCCGGCAGGGGGGCGTGCGGGCCATCGAAGTGACGATGACCACGCCCGGCGCGCTGCGGGTGATCGAACAGGCGACCGCCCGCTACGGCGACGACGTGCTTTTCGGCGCGGGCACCGTGCTCGACGCCGAGACTGCGCGGGCCGCGATCCTGGCCGGCGCGGGCTTCATCGTCGCGCCCACCCTCAGCTTCGCCGTGATCGAGCTGTGCCGGCGCTACAATATCCCGGTCATCCCCGGCTGCTATACGCCGACCGAGCTGCTGGCGGCCTGGGGGGCCGGCGCGGACCTCGTCAAGCTCTTCCCGGCCGATGTGGGCGGCCCGGGCCTGGTGAAGGCGATCCTGGCGCCTTTGCCGCAGCTCCAGATCGTGCCGGTGGGCGGCGTTGACCTGACCACCACGGCCGATTTCATTCGCAGCGGCGCGGTGGCCGTCGGCGTGGGGAGCAGCCTGATCAACCAGAAGCTGCTCGACGCGGGCGACATGGCCGAGCTGACCCGCCGCGCCGCGGCGTTCATCGCGGAAGTCAAGAAGGGGAGGTCGTAGCGCAGAAGCGGCCCGGCTCACCGCCGCAAGGCTTCGGCGCAGGAGAAGAGGGCCGCGGCAAGAAAACCGGCCGTGCCCACCAGAAATCCCCATCCCGGCGGCAACGTCCGGCGGTAGAGTGCCTCGATGCCCGGGTGCACCTGCAAGAAGCCCCAGGCCGGCGCGATGGCCGCCGCCAGGCTGAGCAGCAGGATGATGATCAGGACGAGCCGGTTCGGCAGGTAGCGGGTGATCAGCGCGGCAGGGACAAGGAGCCAACAGACAAGTATGGCGATGACCTGCAGGCGGAATTCGGGCTGGAGGAGGACGGCGGGGCTCCAGGCCGGCGGAAGCATGGCGGCCGCCAGCGGCAGGCTGATCAGCGCCAGCAGGACCCGGCTCCAACGCGGCAGGTTGCGCCGGCCGGCCAGCAGGCCGGCCGAGACGCTGGCGGCAAACAGGGGCAGATAGAACAGCTCGCGCATGAGCACCACCCGGCCGGCGATCACATCGGGCAGGAACTTGACATATTCCGCCAGATCGAGGCCGAGGATGACCAGCCCGGCGGCCTTATGCGGCACCCACGGCCCATAGTAGCCGATTACGCCGAGTGCCAGCAGCGCGGCGAGGACGGCCCAGCGGAGCCGTTCCCAGCGCCGGCGGCGTTGCTCGCCGAGATAGATTGATGCCATGTCGCCCTCCTCAAGCCGCGGCGGCCCGGTACGCCTCGAGCAAATCGCTTGCCGAGCGCTGCCAGGTAAAGCGTCGGGCCTGGACATAGCCGCGCTCGATCATCTGCCGGCGCAACGTCGCATCGCCAAGCGCCCGCATCAGCGCATCGGCCAATCCGTCCACGTCCTGCGCGTCGACGAGGAGGGCGGCCGGACCGGCGGCTTCCGGTAGGCTGGAGTTGTTGCCGGCCACCACCGGCGTGCCGCACGCCATCGCCTCCAGCACCGGGATCCCGAACCCCTCATACAGCGAAGGATAGGCCAACAGATCGGCCAGGGAATAGAGCGCAGGCAGATCGGCATCGGCCACGAAGCCGGGAAAGATCACCTGACCTTCCAATTTCTCGCGCTCGACCTGCTCGAAGATCGCTTCGTACAACCAGCCGGGCCGGCCGGCGATCACCAGGGCATGGTCGAGGCCGGTGGCCCGGCGCATCTGCGCGAACGCGCGGATCAGGCCGACGAAGTTCTTGCGCGGCTCCAGCGTGCCGATGCCCAGGATAAAGCGCGGGGGCAGACGATAGCGCGCCCGCACGGCCGCCAGTTGAGCGGGATCTTCGACGCGGCGGAAGCGCGGCTCCACCGCGGGCGTCACCACGCTGATCTTCTCGCCGTCTACGCCGAGCAGCTCCATCAGGTCGCGCCGCGTGCTCTCCGAATCGGCCAACACGCGAGCTGCGCGCGCCACCGAACGGGGCACGACGCGCTCCAGGAAGGCGCGCAGGCCGGGATCGGCGCAGTGGGGCAGGCGCAGGAACGACAGATCATGGATCGTCACGATGCCGCGCGGCCGGCGCAGGGGCGGCAGCGCGAAGTCGGGCGCGTGGAACAGATCGCAGGCGCCCGTCAGCAACTCGGCCGGCGCCGGGATGTGCAGGCGATGCCAGGCGACCGTCAGCCAGCGAGCCGACAGCGAGCTGCAGCGGATGACGAAGTTCGTCGGCCAGTCGTCGGCCGGCGGTCGTTCGCCCGCACAGAAGAGGATGTAGCTGTTCTGGCGGTCCATCCCGGCAAGCGCCGTCACCAGCCCGCGCGTATAGCGGCCGATGCCGGCCCCCTGTCGCAGAGCGGGCGTGTAATCGATCGCGATCTTCACCTACTGAATCCCGCGGTACGTCCAGGCACGATTGACGAAATAGTTCCAGAAAAGCACGATGCCGATGGCGATGATCTTCGCGGCCAGATACGCGGGCGGATCGGGCAACGCCAGGGCGAACACCGGATGGAGGCCGAGCACCACCAGCTCGTTGATCCCCAGGCCGATCACGTTGACCACCACGAACTGAGCCAGCTGGCTGGTCAGGGGCCGTTGGCGGCTCTCCGGGAAGGTCCACAGGCGGTTCCAGGTGAAATTGCTCAGCACGGCCACGGTGAAGCCCAGCCCGACGGCCACTTCGAGAGGCAGGCGCAACACCTCGCGCGAGAAGGTGAGGACGGACAGGTCCACCACCATGCCGATGGCGCCCACGGTAGCGAACTTCAAAAAACGCACCAGCTCTTTGGGCCGGCGCTCCAGCCCAAAGCGATTGATCACCGGCAGCCGCACGGCCCACGCCAACAGGGGCGGCAGCCGATACTCGGACGAAACGACCTGTTCAGTCAAGCGATCCATGCTCCTGATTCACAGCCCCCGCCAGGTCCACAGGCGGTTCGCGCCGAAGTTCCAGAAGAGCGCGATGCCGCTGGCGGTCGCCTTGGCCAGATTCCAGGCCAGGCCGGCCGTGAAGAGATGTTGCCACACGAGTGCGTGGCTTCCGAGGAAGATCAGTTCGTTGATGGCGTAGCCCCCCAGATTGACCAGAAAGAACTGCGCCAGTTGGGCATCGAACGGACGTTGCCGGCTCTCCGGCACGGTCCACATTCGGTTCAAGATGAACGTGTTCAACACGGCGATCGTGAACGAACACGTGTTGGCGAGCCAGGCCGGCAGATGGGCGACGAAGATCAGAAAATTCAGGACGCTGAAGTCAACAACAAAGCCCCAGGTGCCGACCATGGCAAAGCGCAAGAATCGTCCGATCTCGCGTCTTCCCCGGCCGGCCAGCAGTCCGTTCAAGCGTACGGTCAGAAACGTCAAAGCGATGCCTCGATCTCATTCCATGGCGATGCAGCCGAGCAGCAACGCAAGCTGAAGCTGCATATGTTGCACAAACAGATTGTCGAAAATGTTGTGCGCCGTCAGATAGGCCAGCGTGCCCAGAACGCCGAGCGCCAGCCCGGCGCGGTATCTCTCGGCAATCCGCGATCGGCGCCACGCCAGAAATCCCATGGCGATCCACAGCGCGACGAACATGCCCGCGCCGATGATTCCTGTTTCGGCCAGAAAGTTGACATAAATATTATGCGCGTGACCTAACGGCTCATACCAGTGGGGCAGGGCGTAGTGCTCGTAGGCGGCCGCGTAGTTGCCGATCCCCACGCCCAGCCACGGATGATCGTCGAACATGGCGAGACCTGCTCGCCAGTGGGCCACACGCTCCAGGACGGCGAAATTCTCGTCGGTGATCTCGGTGCGCGCCGGATCGGGCACCGACACATAGTTGCCCAGATCGCTCACGCGGCTCGCGATGGCCGGGGGCAACCATCCCCAGCCGGCCGTCCACAGGATGGCAGCCATCGCTGCGGCCGCGGCCAGGGCGAGCAGGGCCGTGCGTCGTGTGCGCGCTCCGACGACAACCACGAGCGCCAGGCCGAGCGCCAGCCATCCCCCGCGCGACCAGCTCATCCCGATGCCGGCGGCCAACAGGATGGCCGTCCCTCCGCAGGCGGCTCCGATGATCAGATGCTCCGGCCGGCGCGTTCGCCGCCACTGGACCAGGGCCGCCAGCGCAAGGCTCGCGGCCACCGGCGCCAGATAGCCCAGGTACCCGGCGTAGGGGTTGGGCTGCTGGAATGTCCCGTAGGC
>Ga0272448_1003045_pt1 | contig 20330 bp, 20 predicted proteins | sample YNPCB0191_FD_202220 | JGI IMG/M metagenome (GOLD analysis project Ga0272448, IMG submission 202220) | Hot spring sediment microbial communities from Yellowstone National Park, WY, United States - YNP-CB-019-1 | ecosystem: Environmental > Aquatic > Thermal springs > Hot (42-90C) > Sediment... | reverse complement strand
ACCAGGAGTCGGGCGTGGAGTTCACGGAAGAGCTCAACCGCGAACTCTACGAAAAATACTTTGGGCAGCAGGGAAGCCGCAAACTATTGCGGGAGATCTCGCAGGAAGCGGGCCAGCTTCTGCGGGAATTCCTCGAGAAGCTCGTCTCGAGCGACGAAGCTACCGAAGAATACGCGGTCAAGCTCAGGCAATACATGGGCCGCCTCGAAGAAGTGAGCCATGAGCCTGGGGAACTCAAAAGGTTGCTCAAGGATCTCGCCCTTGCTACGGGGAAAATGGAGGGAGTGGTCTCCGAGCTTCGCAAAGAGCTGGAACGGGCCAGGGCGCGGTCCGACGAGCTCCAGCGTATGCTCCAGGACGCGCGGCGCCAGGCGGTCCGGGACGTGCTGACCGGCCTCTACAACCGCCGCTACCTCGAAGAGAAGCTCAGGAGCCTCCACCGAGAGTTTCTTCAGAAGAACGTCCCCTTTTCGGTCATCCTGCTGGATATCGACCATTTCAAAAAGATCAACGACACCTACGGGCACACGGTGGGCGACGGCGTGCTCGAGTTCATCGGAGCCGTGCTCAAGCGAATGGTCAAGGGCTCCGACGTGCCAGCACGATACGGCGGCGAAGAGTTCGCCATCCTGCTGCCTCTGACGACCCGCGAGGGCGCCTGCGTCCTGGCCGAAAACATCCGAAAGGAGATCTGTTCGAAAAATCTCAAGATCAAGAACAGGCAGGAGCGGATCGGGGTGGTCACGATCAGCCTTGGCGTCGCCCAGGTCTCACGCAAGGATACGGCTGAAACCCTCGTGGAGCGGGCCGACAGGGCATTGTACCTTGCCAAGGTTTCAGGAAGAAACCAAGTCAAGTCGGAAAAGGATCTCGAGGCCGAAGGCCCGATCCCCCTGGGGGTGACGCAAGCCCGAAGAGGCTTCGAAGAAGGAAGCCCGCCGCGAGTCGGAGAACCTGAGAGAAGGGCCGCCTCATGAACCGCAGGGAAGCAATCCTCGCAACATCCGCATCGGCCAGGTACCTTCCTCCCTCCAGACTCGAACTTCTGCGGATCCTCCATGATCCGGACGCTAGCGCCGGCACACTCACCCGTGCGATCGAGCGCGACCCCACACTCACGGCCAGCGTGCTCAGGCTGGCCAACTCCGCCTGCTTCGGCTTCCCCCGGTCCGTGGCCTCAGTGGCGGACGCAGTCTGGCGCCTTGGAACCCGAAACCTGCGCCAGCTCGTGCTGGCCACCGTGGTCTCCCCCATGCAAAAGCAGGCTGTCAAGGGATACGACATGCCGCCCGGAGACATGCTCAAGCATTCCCTGGCCGTGGCCGTGGGAGCCGAGCAACTTGGCAGCCTCCTCAAGGCCCCTGGCTGCAACCACCTTTTCACGGCCGGCATTCTCCACGACATCGGAAAGATCGCCCTAGGTACGTTCGTGGAACTCGACGCGAGGCCCATCCTGGAGCTGGCCACATGCGAAGAGCTCCCTTTTGTGGAGGCAGAGCGGCGGGTTCTCGGAATCGACCACGCCGAGCTCGGCGCCTTTCTCGCAGACAAGTGGAACCTTCCGGACGAAATTGTTGAAATCGTTCGCTGGCACCACGAGCCTGAGAAACTCGGCGGCCGAAATCCTGCGGTCGACCTCGTGCACGTTTCCGACGCCCTGTGCATCCTGGGTGGTATCGGGATCGGCACGGACGGGCTTCGTTACAGGCCTTCCGAGGAGGTCTGCCACCGTCTCGGCCTGACCGAAGCTGCCACAGAACAACAAGCCCTGTCAATGATCCTTCTCGGTTTGGAAGACCTGGAAGGCGCCTTTTGTTAGGAGAGCGAGTCCCCCATGCCAGCAAAGAAGCGCATCGTCGGTATCGCAGACCTGGCCGCATCGGCAGACCATGACGAACAGCTCGTGGCTTATTCCCTGGGCAGCTGTATCGGCGTAGCCCTCTACGATCCAGTGGCAAGAGTCGGTGGCCTTCTCCATTTCGTGCTGCCCGATTCCCGGATGGACCGAAAGCGGGCCGAAACCAGGCCCGCTCTCTTCGCCGACAGCGGGGTCCCCATGCTCCTGAAGACCGCGGCTACCCTTGGCCTGGAAGCCAAGCGGTCCCGCATCTTGGCCGTGGGCGGTGCCCAGGTCCTGAACGCCCCGCCAAGTCTCCGGGTCGGAGAGCGCAATTTCGAGGTCCTCCGCAAGATCCTCGACGAGCTTTCCCTCTCCCTCGATACCGCGGAAGTGGGCGGCACGGACAACCGGACCCTGTTCCTCGAGGTGGGCTCCGGCAAGGCGGGCGTCCGCACCGCAGGAGGAGAGACAAAGTACCTCTAGACCGGCTGTCGGGTGCAATGGTGAGGAGTCCGGCCGCCGGCCTGTCCCCTTTACGCCCCAGCGCCCCTGCTAGGCAAGAACATCGCTCCTCTGTTGTTCCCCATACGGTCCCTCAGAGCGGCCTTCTTCGTTCTGGGATCCTGCACGGTTTGCAGGGCTCGTGGTGATGAGACGACAGAGCCACCCCTCGCAAGCGTCTTTTTGGCTCTTTTCGTCATAAATTTGACAGGCCTCCTGCGGGCGCGTTCCCGAATTTACAACAATTCCAAGGCATTGCGCTCAGGCTCATATGGCATGACGGTTGCTTTTGCAGACATGTAACCGGGTCCAAGGGCTCGACCCTTCAGAGGTCGTCCCATGGCAAAGACACGAGCAGAGGTTCCCTTGCGTCTCATTCGTTTTGCTTCGACCGAAAGGGCTATTCGCTTTGTGGCCCAGGCCATCGCCGTGGGGTTGGCCTGCCTGGCCTGGCCCGCTCAGGCGAGCGGAGGCGCCCCAGGGGCATCTGTTCCAGCCCTGCCGGCTGGAGCCGAACGCACGGTCCCGGTCTCAGCAGCAGGGAACCCGGGTGAGGAGCCAGCCTGGGCCGAATCCTTGGGCGCAGCCTGGCGCTTGGAATTCCTGCGTCAGCATCTCACCGCGCCACTGTTCCAGTCTTTGGGGCCTCTGGATGCAGCCTCGGCCGAGCCTGCTAGCGGCCCGGTCTCCGTCGCCGGTCCCACAGTCTCCGCCAGCCAGCCCGAGGAGCCCGCGAGGCTCTCGTGCGAACAACTTCGCATCCAGGGCGACCTCTTCCTTGCCCAAGGGCTCCTGCCCGAAGCCATGACCCGGTATCGGAGCGCCGAGGCCGGAGGATGTCCGGACGCCGAGGCCCTGCAGATCCAGATCGGGCTGCTCAAGGTCAACCTCGCGATGTCCAGGTTCGATGAGGCAAAGGGAATTGCAGACCGTTTGGCCGGCAGGGTTGATCAAGACACCCAACCCGTGCTTGACCTGCTTTCAGGCGTGCTGGCCCTTGCAGCCGGCGAATATGGCCGCGCTTGGGAACTCTTCAACCGGTGGCGGTCTTACTGGCCCCGGATGCCGGCGATCCAGGTCTTGGCTGCATACAGCGCGCTCTGCCAGGGGAAGGCCGAAGAGGCAGTTCCTCTGTTTCGGGCGTGCGAGGATTCGCCCTTCCAGCCGGTCCGGGATTTCGCCGCCCTCGGGCTAGCCCAAGCCCTCCTGGCCAGCGGCAGGTCCGCGGAAGCGGAGCTGCTCTATAAAAAATTCGCTTCCAGCGCCTCCCCCGCTTGCACGCTCGGCCGAGCCGAGTACCGGATCCGTTCGGGCGACTGGGTGCAGGCCCGAGCGGATCTCGAGAACCTGGTCGTTCGAGCGGCCGGCGATTACTGGAAGGGCGTTGCCCACACCTACCTCCTTCACCTTTATCTTCAGCAGAAGGAATGGAGACTCGCCCTGGCAACGGCTCAAAAAGGGCGCATGCTGATTCTCGGCGAATCGTGGAACAGGCGCCTTCTGGAAGGGGCCATCCGAGGTCTCGAGCAGGGCATCGAGGAGCTTGCGACCAACGGAGACCCGGCCGCGGTGTGGCTGCTTGCCCAGGAGTGGAAAGACTACCTGCCTTCCCTCAAAGCGGAAACGCGGCTTCGGCTGGCCCGTTCTTTTCATGAACTCGGACTGAGTCAGGCGGCCTTGGATCTCTACCACGAGAACGAAGCGGATCCCAAGGTATGGCTGGAGGCCGCGAAACTTGCCTTGCAGGTCGACGACCTCGAAGCGGCGTCAGCCTTTTGCGAAAAAGTTCTCGCCCTGCCTGGCGCTCTATCGAAGGGTGAGGCCACGTGGCTCTTGGGATGCATAAAGTTCCGCCAGGGTCTGCTGGACCAAGCCCGATCCCTGCTCACAGAGGCCGGCACCTGCGAGGATCCGCAGCTGCTGGTCGAGGGCGGCCGGACCGCTCTGGCGATGGGTATGACGGACTGGGGGATCCAACGGCTGGAGAAGGCGGCCGCTTCGCAGGGGCTCGATCCCCAGGGACGGGCCCAGGTCGTGCAGGAGCTGGCTGAGGCCCGGTACCTGCTCAGGCAGTGCGAGGAAGGCTTTCAGACCCTGGAGGCGATTGTCCAGGAAAGTCCGGAGAGCCGCACGCAGGTGTCCCAGTGGAGGGTTCTGTGCCTATTGCGGTCCGGGAAAACCGCAGAGGCACGCCGTCTCTTGGAGCATCTTCCGGCTGGACCTGACCGGGTCCGCACTGAAGAACTCCTGCAGGCGGACGAAGCGATTGCGACGATGGAGAAAGGCTCAAATGGCCCCTGAAGCTCAACCCTGCCACCCTCATGTCTCGGTCTCGGCCTTGCGCGAGGCCTTCCTTGCCTTTACCTCGGCCTCCGAGCGGCTGGAACGATCGTACGCTCTTCTGCGGGAACAGACCGAAGAGCTCAGGCGGGAACTCGGAGAAAAGAACGCAAAGTTGCTGGCTTCCCTCGAGGAAAAGGAGAGGCTCCAGAAATTTCTGGACGGCATCCTCCAGAACCTCCCAGTGGGCATCCTCGTGACAGACCTCCGAGGCTGCGTGCGCATGGCAAACGAGAAAGCCAGGCACATGCTGGAATTCGGAGACACAGCGCCAGAAGGGATTTCGTACCGTTCCTTCCCTCTCTTGCGAGACCTCCCTCTTGCCAGTGGCGTGCTCCGAGAGAGCCGAAACGGGGCCGGTGTGTATCGATGTTCGGTTTCGCCCTTGCACGCAGCGACAGAGCAAGGTCCCGGCTGGGTGATTCTTCTCGAAGACGTCTCCGAGGTGACGCGCTGGAAGCGGCTCGCAGAGCGCCAGAAACGGCTCACTTCCATGGGCAGCATGGCGGCCCGGATCGCCCACGAGATCCGCAATCCCCTGGGAAGCATGGAGCTCAATGTGACGCTTCTGATGGAGGAGCTTCGCGACTGCGGCCAGGCCCTCGAACTGGCCCGCCGCCTGGCCACCGGCGTCAGGAACTTGAGCCACGTTCTTTCGAATCTCCTCCAGTTCGCCAAAGGAAGCGATCCTGTCCGGGAACCCATCGACCCGGTTCGTCTTCTGTCCGAGGCCGCTGAGTTTGCCGGCCCCCTCCTGAAGGAGAAAAGAATTCGCGTCCGAAAGGAGGTGCGTCAGGCGCCCGCGTTCTTCTACGGCGACCGGGTCCTGCTCAGGCAGGCCTTGCTCAACCTGATCGTCAACGCCGTGGATGCCATGGAGCCAGGCGGCTCTCTGCGGCTGGCCTGCAGGCACACGAGCGAAGGAGGCGAAGCGGGCACGTTGCGGCCTTGGATTCGCCTGACGGTGGAAGACAACGGCAGGGGCATTCCGGAAGAGGAGCTCGACCGGATTTTCGACCCTTTTTACACGACCAGAAGCGAGGGGATGGGGCTGGGCCTGGCGATCGTGAACAATATCGTCGAGGCCCACGGGGGGTTCGTCGAGGTCGAAAGTCGGCCCGGTATGGGAACCGCTTTCGTTCTGTCGATCCCGGCTGGCCAGGAGGAAAGGCATGGATACGAGGCCCATTCTGCTTGTGGATGACGATCTGGAGATGCGCAGGGCCATCCAGGAGACCTTGAACCGCAAGGGATTCCCCACCGAGGAGGCCTCCGACGGTCGCCAGGCCCTCGAAAGGATCTCCAAGGGAGGCCTCCGAATGGTGATCAGCGACGTGCGCATGCCGGTCATGGACGGTCTGGCCTTGCTCAGGGAGGTCCGACGTCGGGCTCCATCGCTGCCTTTCCTGCTCATTACGGCCTTCGGCACGGTGCGGGAAGCGGTGCAGGCCGTCAAAGAAGGAGCCGTCGACTACCTGCTCAAGCCCTTCTCGGTGGAGGAGCTGCTCGAAAAGGTCCGCAGCGCCCAGTCGCCCGCCCCGCAGGCGGCCGGTCCTGAGGGCTTCATCACGCGGGACAGCAGGATGCTGGAGATACTGGAGATGGCCCGGAGTGTGGCGTCGAGCGATGTCAATGTGGTCATCACGGGTGAAAGCGGGACCGGCAAGGAACTTCTCGCACGATTCATCCATGCCGCAAGCCCGCGCAGCCGCCTGCCCCTCGTGAGCGTCAACTGCGCCTCCATTCCGGACACGCTGCTCGAGAGCGAACTGTTCGGCCACGAGAAGGGGGCGTTCACCGGGGCGAGCCAGAGGCGGATCGGCAAATTCGAGATGGCCGACCAGAGCACCCTTTTGCTCGACGAGATCGCGGAGATGCGCGTCACCCTTCAGGCGAAGCTCTTGCGGGTGCTCCAGGAGAAGGAAGTCGAACGGCTGGGTGGAGAACGGCCGATCCGAGTGGACTTTCGGGTCATCGCCACGACGAACCGAGATCTCGCGCAGGAGGTACTCGCAGGACGGTTCCGCGAGGATCTCTACTATCGCCTGAACGTGGTGCTCCTGCAACTTCCACCGCTGCGGGAGCGCAAGGGAGACATACCGGTTCTGGCCGAACACTTCGCTGGAGAGGTCACTCGACGGCTCGGCTTGCCTCCCAAGAAGTTTCACGAAGACGCGGTCCGGGCCCTTCAGCAGAAGCCCTGGAAGGGGAACGTGCGGGAGCTCAAGAACGTAGTGGAACGGGCCGTGGTGCTCTCCCGTTCCTTTGTGCTGACCGAGGACGATCTCCTCCTTCCCGGGCAGCCACCTGCTTTGGCATTGCCCGTAAGGCTCGGGGGGTGCGCGGGCGGTCTGCGATCCATGCAGAAGGAAGCGATCCTTGCGACCCTTCGGGACACAGGAGGCAACCGAACCGAGGCTGCGCGGCGCCTCGGGATCAGTGTGAGAACCCTGCGAAACAAGCTCAGGGAGTACGGGACCCGCGGCCCGGCAAATTCTTCCCCCGGGGAAGTTCCTTCCTGATCCCGAAAAGGGGGAAGGTGTTGCCGGAAGCGCATTTCGGAGTCGGCAAAATGGTATGGATCTTGCTTGAACGTCGAGCTCGCATGGTGGAAAGCGAACGGACAAGACAGGAGACAAACAATGGCAGATCCGTCTAAGGGTCTGAGCATATCGCTGGCGGCCCACCTCCTCGACTGGACAGCGGCCAGACAAAAGCTTCTGGCCTCGAACATCGCCAACCTTGACACACCAGGATACAAGGCCCGGGACCTCGACTTCCAGAGCGCTCTCCTAAGGGCCTGCGGGAACGGGGAGAGCGGACTCCACTGCACGAACGAGCGCCATCTCTCCGGGAAGGACGCGACACCTTCCCGGCCGTTTCCCGTTCAGGAGTCTGGAGCCAGGCTCGACGGCAACACGGTGAATCTCGCCCAGGAGATGGCCCGGATTACAGAAAACGGTTTTCTTTACCAGACCCTCGTGCGGTTCATCAATCACAAAATCACTACCCTAAAACAAGCAATAAGAGGAGTGTGACATGGGTGCCTTCGATGGATTCGACGTGAGCCTTTCGGGCATGGACGCCCAGATGCGCCGTTTGAGGATCATTTCCTCGAACCTGGCGAATGCCGATTCGACCAAAACCGCAAGTGGTGGGCCTTACAGGCGAAAGGACGTGATTTTCGCCGCCGAGCCGCTCCGTCGAACCGCAGCGGACCTTCACGAAAGACGATCCGGTGTTCAGAAAGTGACGACTCTGGCTGTGGTGGAGGACCCGCGGCCCTTCAAGCGGGTCTACATGCCCTCCCACCCGGATGCGGACGAACAGGGATTTGTGAACTTTCCCAACGTGGAGTCGTTCGAGGAAATCGTCAACATGATGGATGCGATCCGCTCCTACGAGGCCAACCTGTCGGCTTTCAACGCCTCGAAGCAACTGATCAAGAAAGCGCTTGAAATCGGGAGGTAACCGCCATGACCGAGATCAAGGGAATCGGACGAGAAAGCGTTCCCCTGGAATTGCCCGAGGTCACGTCGTCCCCGCGAAAGGCCGACTTCCAGGAGTATCTCAAGGCGTACCTTGACAACGTGGATCAGCTCCAGCACGAAGCCGACCGCGCTGCGTTGGAAGTGAGTTCCGGAAAACTCGAAAATATCCACCAGGCCATGATCGCCATGGAGAAGGCAGAGGTTTCCTTCCAGCTCATGGTGGAGACCCGCAACCGCATCGTCAAAGCGTACGAAGAGATCATGAAGATCCAGGCATGATGCCACTGCCAACCTGCACGGGGAGCAGCCATAGCCCATGAAGCTCCAGGATCTCGTCAAAGGATTCCAGGCCCTGCCGATCCAGAAGCGGTTTCTGGTGGCAGTCGTCTTCATTTCCACTCTGGGTGGCCTGATCCTGTTCGGCGTTCTGGCCGGACGGCCCGACTACGGGGTTCTCTACGCGAACCTCGCCGAGGAAGATGCGGGGAAAGTGATCGCCGAACTGCAAAAGCGCCGGATCCCGTACCGGACCGAGGCAGAGGGCCGGGTCATCCTCGTTCCGAGGAACAGCGTCTACGAAACACGCTTGGCCCTGGCCGGCCAGGGGATTTCACGGGGTGGTGTCGTGGGGTTCGAGCTTTTCGACCAAGACAGTTGGACCTCGTCCCGGTTCGTACAGGAGGTCAACTACCGCCGGGCCCTCCAGGGCGAGCTGGCCCGTACGATCCTGAGCATCGACGAAGTGGAAAGCGCCCGGGTTCATCTCGTGATCCCGCCGAAGTCTCCGTTCGTGGGAAGCGGTGAGGCCCGCCCCAAGGCGTCCGTGGTGCTCAAGATGCGGGGCGGCAGGCGGCTCGACCCGTCCCGGGTCCGCGGCATCGTCTATCTGGTGGCTGGCAGCGTGGACGGGCTCTCGCCGGACGACGTCTCGGTCATCGACACGGAGGGGACTCTCCTTACCGCCGCAGCCAAGCCCGAAGAAGACTTCGGGGCGATCTCCTCGCAGCAGCTCGAATACAAGACCGCCCTGGAGGACAACCTCGAAGAACGGGTTACCCGGATGCTCGAAAAGGTCGTAGGTCCAGGAAAGGCCGTGGTCCGGGTTTCCGCAGACGTGGACTTTCGCAAGGTCGAGAAACAGGAGGAGCTGTTCGACCCGGATTCTGCGGTCGTACGGAGCGAGCAGAAGCGCTCCGAAAGGATGGGCACAGAAACCAGCGGTGTCTCGCCGGGCATGGACGCCAATGTCCCGGGCAGAGTACCCGGCACAGGGGCCCAAGAAGGTGGGCCATCGGAGACGAAGGAACAGACCCTGAACTACGAGATCAACAAGGTCGTCCGCCGCATGGTGGAATCCCCGGGGGCTATCCGCAGGCTTTCTGTAGCGGTCCTTCTGCACAAAGACGACCGGACGGAAGAAGGCGAGATGGAACGAATCACATCGATCGTAAAAGGCGCCGTGGGCTTCGACGGGCAGCGGGGTGATCAGGTCGAGGTCGCTTTCTTGCCCTTCGAGCCGGCCGGAAGCGGTGCGGATCTCGAAACACCTCAGCCCGGGTTCCTCGACCGAATCCAAGGCCTGCTGCCGTACGCGCTGAAATACGGCGGCCTGCTGGTAGGCGTGGCCTTGCTGGTATTCGCGGGTCTAAGACCCATGCTTCGTGTCCTGGCCGAGGCGGGCGCCAAGGTCCAGACGGAGCCGCGAGAGGCGTTCCCCCAGGCCCTGTCCGAGGCAGAACGGACGCTTCCAGAGGGCAACAGCGACCGGCAAAGGCTGGTCGAGCGGGTACGGGAGGATCCGGCCAAGGCAGCCCAGGTCGTCAAGATGTGGCTGCGTGAGGGCTAGACATGAAAGGACTGGACAAAGCCGCCCTCCTGCTGCTGGCTGTCGGAGAGGATATCGCCGGCGAGGTCCTCAAGCACCTGAAGCAACAGGAGATTCAGAAAGTGACTGCGGCCATGGTCCACATGGATACGGTGAAGAGCGAAGAGGTCCTCTCGGTCACCCAGGAGTTCTTCAAGACGCTGGAAGAGAACGAGGTGGTGGGGCTGGACGGCGGCCAGTACATGCAGAAGATCCTGGAAAAGACCATAGGCCTGGAGAAGGCCTCCAAGCTCATGGAGAACTTTTTCCTCCACGGCGGCGAGCAGGGTATAGAGGCCATCAGAGTCATGGAGCCCCGCATCATCGCGGACTACGTCAAGCGGGAGCACCCCCAGGTCATCGCCTTCGTACTGGCCTCGATCGATCCTCCCAAGGCGAGCAAGGTGCTCGAGTTCCTGCCCGAGTATCTCCAGGGAGAGGTCGTCTACCGGATCGCCACCATGCAGGACATACATCCCAGCGTGCTCGGCGAGCTCGAGCACGCCGTCAAGGACCACCTAGCCGAAAGCAGCACCGGGCCCGGGTTCAACCTGGGCGGAGTCAAGTACGCGGCCGACATCCTCAACTCGTTGGACACGAGTATCGAGCGAAAGATTCTCGAAGAGATCCGCGACATCGAGGAGCCGATCTGGGCCAAGATCGAAGAACAGCTCTTTGTCTTCGAGGAAATCCTGGAGCTTGACGACAAGACCCTGCAGCTCATCCTCCGCGAGGTCAGCTCCGATCTGCTGGCCAAGGCGCTCCGGGGCTCGGACGACGCGATGAAAGAGAAGTTCTTCCGGAACATGTCCGAGAGGGCAGCCGGGATCCTCAAGGAAGAGATGGAGATGATGGGACCGGTGCGCTTGAAGGACGTGGAAAAGGCCCAGCAGGAAGTGGTCAAGATCGTCAAGCGGTTGGAGGAGGAAGGCAAGATCGTACTGGGAGGCAAGGGTGGAGAGGAAGTATTTGTATGACATCAGCCGGCCGGCGGATCCGGTTCGTCTGTTTCCCTTCGACCGCTCGATCCCTCGAACTCCAGCGGCGGAGGAAGGTCCAAAGGCGCTGGCCGAGGATGCCCAGGACGTGGAGAGTCTGAAGGCGTCGGCATGGGCCGAAGGCTTCGAGGCGGGTAAGCAGGCAGGCTTCCAGGCAGGCCTGGTGGAAGGCCGAGACACGCTCGAGCGTCTCTCCAGCCTCCTCGAGGCCCTCGAGCGCGAGCGGGCAGAATGGATCCGCCGGTGGCAGGAGGAGATGGTGCAACTGTGCCTCGCGGTGGCCCAGCGAATCGTACTTCGGGAAATCAGTCTCGATCCTCTGGCCAGGCTCAAGGTCGTCGAGGCGGGCCTCGGTAAGCTCAAAGAAAGCCAACGGGTCGATGTGCGGGTAGCCTCCTCCGAGTTCGGCGCACTACGGGAGGCGCTGCCCGGCCTCTGCGAGCGGCTCGGTGCACAGGGCCGGGTCCGGGTGCTGGAGGACGCGGGTTTGCAGCCGGGCGATGTTGTGTTCGAGACAGATACGTGCGAGGTGGACGGACGAATCCGAACCGCCTTGGAGGCGATCGAGGAGGCCTTGAGAGCACCATGACTTTCTCCGGGCTGGCCAGTCGCCTGAGAAATGTGGATCCCATTGTCGTGCAGGGCAGAGTGCAGAGGGCCGTGGGTCTTCTCATCGAGGGTACAGGATCCATGTCGCCAGTGGGCGCTAAGGCACTGATTCGGTCCGTGGATGGCGAACACACGGCTCAGGCCGAGGTGGTGGGGTTCCAGGACCAGAGAATCTTCCTCATGCCGCTGGAAGGGATTTTGGGCGTCGGCCCGGGCAGCCTGATCCGCATCCAATCCGGAGAAACCCGCGTACCGGTGGGTCCCGAGCTGCTCGGCCGGGTGTTCGACGGCCTGGGACACCCCATTGACGAAAAGGGACCGGTGCGGGCCGAGAGCACTGTGCCCTTGTACCGCAAACCCATGAACCCCCTGGAACGTTCGCCGATCCGAAGGCCCCTGGACGTCGGGATCCGCGCTCTGAACGGGCTGCTCACCTGTGGGGAAGGACAGAGAGTGGGGATCTTCGCCGGAAGTGGCGTCGGCAAGAGCACTCTTTTAGGCATGATCGCCCGGTCGACCGAGGCAGAGGTGAACGTCATTGCCCTGATCGGGGAGAGGGGCCGGGAGGTGCAAGAGTTCATCCAGGGGACCCTGGGTCAAGAAGGCATGGCCCGCTCCGTTGTGGTGGCTGCCACCTCCGACCAGCCCCCTCTCCTGCGCAAGAGGGGCGCCTTCCTGGCCATCGCCATGGCCGAGTACTTTCGGGATCTGGGCAAACGGGTGCTCTTCATGATGGACTCCATCACCCGCTTCGCCATGGCCCAACGGGAGATCGGACTTGCCTTGGGCGAGCCACCGGCGACTAAGGGATATCCCCCTTCGACTTTCGCCCTGCTTCCCATGTTTCTGGAACGGGCCGGGAAAGGCGGTCAGGGTGGCGGCTCGATCACAGGGATTTACACGATCCTCGTGGAGGGGGACGACCTGAGCGACCCCCTGGCCGACTCGGCCCGAAGCCTGCTCGACGGCCATATTGTGCTCTCCCGGGACCTGGCGGCCCAAGGCCACTACCCGGCCGTGGACGTGCTCGAAAGCGTCAGCCGCGTCATGATTTCGGTCGTGCCAGAGGAGCACCTGGCAGCGGCCCAACGTCTGAGGTCCCTGCTCGCCGCCTATAGGAAAGCCTCTGATTTGATCTCTATCGGTGCGTACAAGGAAGGCAGCGATCCCGAGGTGGACCGGGCCGTTCGATTGAAACCGCGGATCGACGCCTTTCTCAGACAGCGGATGGACGAAAAAGTTTCTCTGGAAGAAGCTCGGGACGGCCTGCGAGAGCTCGCAGCGGAGGCCTCATGACGAACGGCAAATTCCGTTTAGAATCTGTCTTGAATCTCTACCGCACGCAAGAGGACGCCTTGCGGCAGGAAATCCTTTCGATCGAGTGGCAACGAAGGGAGGCCCGCCAGGAATTGGAGAGACTCGTCCGAAGGCGCAGGGAACTTCAAAACGAGCTGGCGCGCCCGGATCCGTGGGGCGAGACGGGTACGGTGTTGGAGTATCTCGAGGCCCTCCTTATGAAGATTCAGGAGAAAAGAACCGAGGAGGGTTTTCTGCAGCGCCGGGCCGCGGAGCGCCGAGAGGTCCTCCAGAAGATCCGCAGGGAGCGGATGCGGTACGGGAAGCTCAAGGAACACCACGACCGGCAGACAGAGCGCTTTGAACGAAGGCTCGAACAGAAGGTGACCGATGAGTTCGCTCAGAGAAAGAATCCTGTCTAAGCTCTTTTTCGTCGGCGTCGTCAGCCTTTTGCTCCTCAAAGGATGGCTTCTCTCCTTGGTGCTCAGGGAGCCGGCTCTCGTGTGCCGAGCCGAGGCACTCCCGCAGTCCCCAACCTCCTCACCCGCACTCGGAGGGACTCCGGAGGCGTGCAGTCGCCAGGTGGAGGAACTCTCCGAAAAACTGCGTGGGGAGTACGAACTCCTCGCGCGCAGGGCCAGACAGGTGGAAGCTGGCGAAGCGAAACTCAAGGCCTACGAGGCCGAAGTGGACGAGCGGATCCGCAAGCTTTCCGCTCTACGAACCGAAGTCCAGGCCATGTTCCAGCGCATCCAGGAGCACGAGAACGAGAAGCAGCAGAGGCTCGTCAAGATCTACGAGTCCATGGAGCCGGAAAGCGCGGCCCAGCGGATCGAGACCCTGGACGAGGGGACCGCTTCCTGGATTCTTATGAGAGTAAGCCCCCGCAAGGCAGGCCAGGTTTTGGGTCTCATGTCCCCGGCCAAGACCAGCCAGCTCACACGACTCCTGTCGCAAAACCAGCTCACGAAGAAGCAGTAGTCCTCGACGGGGTGACGCACCCTCCGTCGCGTCCGTCGTTGGGATTCAGCCACGAGGGATCGTGCCTCCGCTCCGTGGCATATGATCTTTTCCCCGGGCACCTTCTTCCCGGTAGGAAGAAACTGCCTCCCCGAACACAGGTGCCTTCGACCGCGGGACATCGATTTTTCAACAACTTGCACAGCCCCTCCCTCTGGCACGGCAATTGCCTAGCCCTTTTGCAACCGTCGATGAGATCCATCTCCCGAGAGACGAGAGAAGAGAGACAGCGCCATGGTTCCAATCTCTGTCGATCCTATGGTCCCGCCCGAGAGGCCGCAGGCGGATTTTTCATGCTGCTCAGCGACTCCCGTGGAGACGGTCCGCCCGGGCCCAGAGCCCGTGACGGGGCCAGCAGAAACTCCTCCGACCTTCGGCGTCTTGATCGAAGAGGTCCTTCGTGAGTCGCAGGCCACAGACCGGGAGCAACCTACCCAAGGTGCGGAGCCACTGCTGCCGAGCGTAGTGCCAGTCCAGCTCGGTGCGCAGGATGCCGTCGTTTCACTTTTGCCTTCCACTCGAACTGAAGGGGCGGAAAGACTCGAACACGAGAACACGGACGCGGCTCCCGTTCCTACTCTGGTACCTGGCGGCCCGCGCACAGGCCCGGCCTTTCCTGCCCGGATGCCAGTCCCGCTGTCGGGTGCCGCCGAAGCAGGCTCGGCCGAAGCACTTCCCCTGCCCGGAGACGCTGCCCGGGAGGGTTCTGCAAACTCCGGGAGTAAGACGCCGCCTTCACCCCCTGGCTTGTCCAGTCCATCGGGGAGCGCGCCTTCCTGTGACCGAGGGTTCATCGTCTCTTTACTCATGACCCATGAGGCGCCACGGCAGGGAAATTCCGCCGGACTTGAGCCACCCAAAACTGATACGGCAGGGTCCAGTGCAGAAGAGTGTAATCAGCCGAGGCCTGCCGAGGGAGGCACATCGGGGTCTCAGGCTCCTGCTGCTGTATCCGCGAAGGGGGAGACCTCAACCGCAGTACTGGCAGCCAGCGTCGCAAATGGGAAAAACAGCGATGAGAGGCAGGACATTGCCCGCAGTCCGCAAAGCCGCACCAGGCTCCCAAACGAGAGGCCGGCCACCACACGAGAGCTGGCGAGCCGGTCCGCTTCCGCAGAGACTACCGACAAGCAGCAAAGCAGCCAGCTTGGGGACCAGCCGGTACCCGTGCAGGGTAGTGCAGACGCCGGGCCCTCAGGCCCCGCCCTGCCACCTCCCCACGGTCAGGATCGCGATGTCTCCCGGACGGCTCCGCCTGGGACGGAGGGGCCCGATACTGCCGTGCAAACAGGGGGCAAGCCTGCAGACGCTCGGCCCGATGCCACTGCAGGCACCGGCCGGAGCGCTCCGACACCCGGCCTTTCCAGAAACGACTCCGTAGCCAGCCATCTGCACATCCAGGCGCGGGAGGCCCTCGATGGTTCTGCCAAGCAATTCCATCTGCGCATACAGGGCGATGGCCTCGGGGAGATGCGCTGGGACGTGCGTCTGGAGCCAGGCAAAATCGCGGCTCATGCCCGGGTCGACACGATCCAGCTGCAGGAACTCCTCCGTGGCCAACAGGATGCGCTGGTCCAAAGGTTCCAGGAACTCGGGCTTAAAGTCGAAAGTTTCGAGGTGCTCGTGGATTCGGGATCCACGGGTGAACGCTTTCAGGGTTGGGGAGCCTCGGGGTCCGGAGGCAACCCCCGGAAAGGCGCCGCACCACCAGAGGAGCGTTCCCTTGCGAACGCCGCTTCCGGCATGACAGACAGGACCCTGGACCTTTTTGTATAGACAGGAGGTACGCACCATGATCTCGGCTGTTGGCAGTCCCACGGGAACCTCTTCCGGGCAAACGAGCGAGCCTCGGTCCTTGGGACAGGACGTATTTCTAAAGCTGCTCGTCACCCAGCTCAAGCACCAGGATCCGCTCAATCCGATGGAAGCGACCGAATTCGTGAGCCAGCTCGCCCAGTTCAGCGAACTCGACGAGATGCGCAAGATCTCCTCTGGCCAGGACTCCCTGGAGAAGTACCTGGCATCGCTCAACAACTTCAGTGCTCTTGGCCTCCTGGGCAAGCAAGTCGAGTTCGCAGGAGACACGTTCTCGCACGTCGCCGATTCTCCGTCCGAACTCGCCTTCAATCTCGGGCAGGACGCCTCCAACGTGCAGGTGCGCGTCTACGATGGCCAGGGCAGGCTCGTGGCCACGCTGAAACACTCGAATCTGTCCGCAGGCAGGCAGTCGATCACTTGGAACGGGAGAGACGACTCCACCGGCAGCGCATGCCCCTCGGGCACCTATCGCTTTGAGGTTTCGGCCACGGACGCCGAGGGCAACGCCGTGTCGGCCACCACGGTAGGAAGTGGGACGGTCGAACAAGTGGTTTTTCAGAACGGCACGCCTTACTTGTACATCGGGGGCCTTCGGGTGGCCCTGGACGATATTCAACGGATCCGCCCCCAAGGGTAACCAACATCCTCAATAGAAGAAAGGAGGAGACGAGCCATGCTGACCTCTCTGTACACCGGCATAAGCGGAATGAACACCAACTTGAACGCCCTCACGGTCGTAGGCAACAACATCGCCAACGTGAATACCTACGGGTTCAAAGGAAGCCGCATGTACTTCTCGGACCTCTTCAGCCAGAGCATGTTCGGAGGCAGTGGAGGCGGTCTGGGCGTGACCATGGAGAGTGTAATTCCGTCGTTCACGCAGGGCGCCTTCGAAACCACCAGCAACCCCTTGGACCTCGCCATCGAGGGTAACGGGTTCTTCGTGGTCCGCAATGAAGAGGGCGCATCCTTCTATACCCGCGCGGGGGCCTTTAAGATCGACAAGGACGGCAACATCGTGGACTCGAACGGATATTACCTGCAGGGCTACCCGGCCGACTCCTTCGGAAATATCCTGACCTCCATGGGCTCCCTGCGCATCGAGGCCTCGAGCTTCGCCCCCCAGGCCACGACCCAGGCAGGCATGGTCGCCAACTTGGACGCGAGCGCTTCGGTCCCGGCCGCGTTCGACGTCAATGCCGCGGACGAAACGTCGAACTTTTCCACGACCGTGACCGTCTACGACTCTCTGGGCAACGAACATCCTGTTGAACTCTACTTCCGCAAAAACGGTGAGAACGCCTGGGAATGGTATGCTGTCATCAACGCCGAGGACGCGGCCAGCGGGGCCAGGGAAATCGCGGGCCAGGGAACGCTTACATTCGACTCCGACGGCAGGCTCCAGACTGTTACTGACAATACTGTGACCTTCGACTTCGCGGGAGGTGCTGCTCTCGGCCAAGCGATCACTTTCGATTTCGGCACGAGCCTGGACGACGGCGGCACGGGTGTCGATGGAATCGTGCAGTATGGGGGGATCTCCTCATCGGTGTACAATCTTACCCAGAACGGCTATCCGCCAGGCAGCCTGCAGGCCGCCACGATCGACAACAAGGGCATCCTCGTGGCGTCCTTCACCAATGGCAAGCAGCGCGCCCTGGGCCAGATCGCCCTTGCCAACTTCCCGAGTCTCGCCGGTCTGAAAGCCGTGGGCAACATGTATTACACCGAGTCGCCCGATTCCGGTGCAGCGGTGATCGGCAAGGCGGGCACCCAGGGGTTCGGATCGGTCCGGCCGAGCACCCTGGAGCTTTCGAACGTGGATCTGGCCACTGAGTTCGTACGCATGATCACGGCCCAACGGGGCTTTCAGGCCAGTTCCAAGGTCATCACCACAACTGATGAAGTACTCCAGGAGCTCGTGAACCTGAAGCGGTGAGGCCTCCAGTGTAAACTGAATCATCTCGCGAGGGCCCCGGCCCAAGCCGGGGCCTCATTCTCTCAGAGCAGACATGCCTGGCTGCGTCCATATCCCCCGGGCTGCCGGGGACGGTTTTGACGTCGGACACCCGCAACGCGGCACCTTGCTCGCCTCCCCCGTCATTTTCCTGACAATTACCCTTCGGGAAATCTGACGGACCCTGGGTTCCTCTTCTTCATTTCCCCCTATGTTTTCGATGGGTTCAAGCCCCTCCCCATTGGCACGCTTGTTGCTCAAGAGCTGACTGCACCGATTGTGGAGGGAGAATCCATGGCTGTCCAAGAGCCGAGAACCGAAATCGAACCGGAGCAGGAAAAGGAAACCGGTGCCAGACCCGGCAAGAAGAAAATCCTTATCGTGGGCCTTGCCGCTGTGCTTTTGGTGCTCTTTTGCGTAGCCGGGGCCCTAGCCTGGAAGTTCGTCTTGCACAAACCCCCACAGGCAGAAGGAACGCAGGCTGAGGAGCATGCCAAGGCACCGCCGTTCCTGTACAGCCTCGATCCGTTCATCGTGAACCTCTTCGATCCCAAGTCCGTGCGCTACCTCAAGCTCACCCTCCAGCTCGAGCTTGCGGGCATTACAAAAGAAGAGATGGCCACCCAGGTCCCAAAGATCCGCGACAGCCTCATCATCCTCATTTCGAGCAAGAAGCTGGAGGAAGTGGCCTCCATGGAAGGGAAACTCCGCCTCAGGGAAGAGATCCTCTTCCGCATCAACCGGATTCTTGGAGAGGGCAAGACCAGGGAAATCTACTTCACCGATTTCGTGGTGCAATAGGGCCATGGAAAAACTGCTCACCCAAGAGGAGATCGACGCGCTCCTTCGAGGCATGGCCGAAGGGGAAATCGAGACAGAGGGACACGCGGTCTCCGAGTCGGGCACGGTCAGAGCATACGACCTCACCAACCAGGACCGGATCATCCGCGGCCGCATGCCGACCATGGAGATCATCAACGACCGGTTTGCCCGGGAGGCCACCGCTTCCCTGTTTCGGTTCCTGAGTCGGATGGCCGAGGTGAAGATCGAGACCTTCGAGTCGATCAAGTACGCTGAGTTCATCAAGAAGCTGCCGGCTCCGGTCTCGCTCAATCTCTTCCGAACCGAACCCTTCCGGGGCACCTCGCTGTTCTTCGTGGACGCCCGGCTCGTCTTCGTCCTCGTGGACATCCTGTTCGGAGGCCAGGGCAAAATCCGGAAGGATTTGGGCGAGCGGGATTTCACGGCCATGGAGTACCGGATCATTCGAAAGCTCGTGGACCTTTTGCTCGTTGATCTCCAACGGGCCTGGTCCATCCTGGAGAACATGACCTTCACGTACGTTCGGACCGAACAGAACCCCCAGTTCGCCAATTTCATCGCGCCTTCGGACATCGTGCTCGCCACCACCTTGCAGGTGGAGCTCGAGTGGGAGCGCGGCTACATCGGGTACTGCATCCCTTACTCTACGGTCGAGCCCATCAAGGATCGGCTCTACGGGCGCTTCGTGTCCGAGTACGCAGAGATCGACCAGACCATGCGCCAGAGGATTATCGGGCACCTGCTCAAGATGCCCCTCGAGATCAGCGTGGAGGCGGGCAGCGCCCAGGTTGCCCTGAGCAAGCTCCTCGACCTCAAGGCTGGAGATATCCTCAGGCTCGAGCAGGCCACGCAGGATCCCCTGGTCCTCAAGATCGAGGGGAAGCCCAGAGGGATGTGCCTGGCCGGACACAAAGACGGCAGCTACGCCGTGGAAGTCCTTTCCGTGGGCCCGCCCCGGGCTCCCATCCCTAGACCACCCGGAGGAACGTGAACAATGGAACCACAGACAAGCCGCCAGACCGACGACAGGAATGACCCCTTCCCCCTGGATGGGGCCGGTCTCCCGAGTGAGCCGGGCCGCAAAGAGGCTGCTCCGAACGGGAAGAATTTCGGACCGACCCCGAGGAACCTCGACCTCATCCTAGACATTCCGGTGACCCTGGCTGTGGAACTCGGCAGAACGCGGATGGTGATCGAGGAAATCCTCCAGCTCGGGCAGGGATCGGTCCTCGAACTCGACAAGCTCGCCGGAGAACCCCTGGACATTCTGGTCCAGGGAAGGCCCATAGGCAAGGGCGAGGTCGTGGTGGTAAACGAAAAACTCGGCATTCGCCTCACCGACATCATCAGCCCGGCAGAAAGGATTCAGAAACTGGGATGAAGACATTCGCAAAGCTCCTGCCGGCTGCATCGGTCGTTGTGCTGTGCCTGTTCGGGCCAGCCCGGACCGGCCTCGCCCACGACGCGATCAACGGGCGGCCTGGCAGTGCCTCGGATTCGACGCAGCCTGGCGAGCGCAGCGCAAAGCTCGCAGGGATCGCCCTGCTCGCGGTGATGGTAGGAGCCGGGGCCCTCTGGTGGAACCGCCGACGCACCCTGACCGCAGATCCCGCCGTCCGGCTCGTCGCCATGAGAGCCTTGGGCCAGAAGGAAAGAATCGCAGTACTGGAGATTTCCGGAGAACGGCTCGTCCTGGGCGTCACGCCCCACCGGGTTTCCCTTCTGGCCAGGCGGCCTGCGGTGGCGGCGCCCGATGCCGCGACGGACAAGGGGG